>Ga0308164_10003708_pt1 | contig 13526 bp, 15 predicted proteins | sample PhyTR2_FD_201031 | JGI IMG/M metagenome (GOLD analysis project Ga0308164, IMG submission 201031) | Phyllosphere microbial communities from UC Gill Tract Community Farm, Albany, California, United States - DLSLT.R2 | ecosystem: Host-associated > Plants > Phyllosphere > Unclassified | place: USA... | reverse complement strand
CCTTCCGAGCGCTGCATGAGGATCACCGTGACGAGGGCGGCCGCGATGATCGCGTGGATGACGAGCAGAAAGGCGAACATTGCGCGGAAAACCCCGGAACTTTTGCGAAGGCGCGCACATAGGCGACGTCGCGGTTTCGATCAACCGCAACACGGGCTCCGCATATCGCAAGCCAATCGCAAAACTACGGAAACATGACGTCCGGGCGGCGTTGAGACCCCGTAATGACGCTCATGACTGGGTATCGTGCACATAAATTCAGATGGCGGATCAACGCTGTGGCATCAATGGCAGCCAATACCTTATCGACCTGGATGACCGCTCTGGTGGATTATGTCCGCTCGGGTGAACCCGATCTGACCAATCGTCAGATGGCGCTTCTTCTGCTGGTTTATCTCAAACCGGGGCCGCACACGGTGCGTGGCCTTGCCCGTGCGCTCAACGTATCGAAGCCGGTCGTCACGCGCGCCTTGAACAGATTGGGTGCGCTCGGCTATCTGCGCCGGCAACGCGACGATAGCGACAAGCGCAACATCTTCGTCGCGCGCACGACCGAAGGGGCAGATTTTCTTGAAGAGTTCGGGCAATTCATCGGCGACGGCCCCGCCCCAGCTGGTTCCAACGGATCTGGCGGTCGCGCAGCCGCTCACGCTTGAGCCATTCGACGACCAAGCCCGTACGAGCTTTTCGCTAACGGGCCGCTCGGTCGACCTTGACCCGCGCACCCACGCGGTTCGCCGCGATATCGCCGACATTCGCCTCGCCGAATACGTATTCGCTCCACACTATGCCGTGCCGATGATACGGGCCGTCGCGCGCACAGCTTTGTTGCGCAGCGGACGAGACGAAGCGAGCGATACGATGGTCGACCTCAACCCTGGCGACAGTTTCGAAGTGCTGGAAATTGCCGGCGTTTCCGCATGGGGCGTCGCGCGCCCCAGCGGACTGGTCGGCTATGTCGAAGCCGCTGCACTCGACCTTTCGACGACGGACGCGGCATGACCACGGTCTTCATTGATGGCGCGGTCGGCACCACCGGCCTCGAGATCCGCGAACGGCTTGCCGGGCGGACCGACATCACGCTGGCGCTGCTGCCTGAGGATCGTCGCAAGGATCCGGCGGCTCGGCGCGAGGCGCTGAACGACGCCGATTTCGTGATCCTCTGCTTGCCGGACGAAGCGTCGCGCGAAGCGGTCACGCTGATCGACAATACCCGCACGCGGGTCATCGACGCATCGAGCGCACACCGCGTCGCCGCTGGCTGGACCTACGGCTTCCCTGAATTGCCGGGCCAGGCGGAGAAGGTCGCGACCGCGATGCGCGTGTCGAACCCCGGCTGCTACCCCACCGGTTTCCTAGCGCTCGTCGCGCCTTTGGTCAGCGCCGGACTCATCCCCGCCGATCTCCCGCTCAGCGTCAACGCGACCTCGGGGTATTCGGGTGGCGGCAAGGCCATGATCGCCGCGTTCGAGAATGGCGAGCCTGCGACGGCCTTCCGCGCCTACGCGTTAGGCCTCGCGCACAAGCATATCGCAGAGATGACGCAGCATGCGGGCCTTACCCATGCGCCGATCTTCGCGCCTGCGGTGGCAAACACCTACCGCGGGATGGTCGTCGAAGTGCCGTTGCACCTCCACGCCCTATCCCGCCGCTCCACGCTTGCTGCAATCGAAGACGTGCTGCGCGCCGCATTCGATGGCTCGAAGCTCGTCTCGGTTGCCCCCGGCGATATCGGCTCGGTCGATATCGAGGAGAACGCTGGGACCGATCGGCTAACGCTGCGCGTCTGCGGCAACGACGCGGTCGGTCATGCGCGGCTGATCGCGACGCTCGACAATCTGGGCAAGGGCGCCGGCGGTGCCGCGGTCCAGAACCTCAACATCATGGCCGGGGTCGATCCCGTAGCCGGCCTCGTTTTCTAGGACCGGCGTCTTCCGCCCGGTCCATCGCCACATCCAGGAGCTTTCATGCACCGTAATCCCGTAGCCAAGCTGCTCCTGTTCGGCGCGACCGGCGATCTCGCGCAGCGCATGCTGCTGCCGTCGCTCTATGGTCTACACGCCGACGGGTTGCTGCCCGAGGAACTGACGATCACCGGCGCCGCGCGTCACGAACATGACGACAAGGATTACCGCACGTTCGCCAAGAAGGCGCTCGACGAGTTCCTGCCCGAGGATCGCAAGGACGAAGGCGCGATCGGGACGTTCCTCGACCGAATCTTCTATCAGCCAACCGACCTGTCCGATCCGGCGAGCTTCCAGCCGCTGGCGGACAAGATCGGCGATATCTCGGGCGGGCTGGCGATCTATCTGTCGACCGCGCCCTCGCTGTTCGAATCGGCCATCGAAGGGCTGCACAAGGTCGGGCTTGCTGGCGAGACGGTCCGTGTCGGCCTTGAGAAGCCGCTCGGCTACGACCTGGAGACCAGCCGCGAGATCAACGATTCCGTGGCGAAGGCTTTTCCGGAAGACCGGACCTATCGAATCGATCATTATCTCGGCAAGGAAACCGTCCAGAACATCCTCGCGCTGCGCTTCGGCAACTCGTTCTTCGAGCCGGTGTGGAACGCGCAGGGGATCGACAACGTCCAGATCACGATCTCGGAGACGGTCGGGCTGGAAGAGCGCGCGGGCTATTACGAAACTGCGGGTGCGCTTCGCGACATGGTCGCCAACCACATGCTCCAGCTGCTCGCGCTGATCGCGATGGAGCCGCCCGCGCGGTTCGAGGGCACTGACGTTCGGGACGAGAAGTCGAAGGTTTTCCGGTCGTTGCGCATGATCAAGCCCGAGGAAGTCCCGCACGTCACGGTCACCGGCCAGTACGGCGAAGGCGCGGTGAAGGGGAAGTTCGTCAAGAGCTACTCGGACGAACTCGGCCAGCCTTCGACCACTGAGACGTTCGTCGCGATCAAGGCGCATGTCGACAATTGGCGCTGGCAGGGCGTGCCGTTCTACCTTCGCACCGGCAAGCGCATGGCGACGCGCCGCAGCGAGATCGCGATCCAGTTCAAGGCGGTGCCGCATTCGATGTTCGCGGGGCGTGGCGGGCTGCTCCAGCCCAACATGCTGATCATCCGCCTCCAACCGGAGGAATATATTCAGCTGCTGGTGATGGCGAAGGAGCCGGGGCTCGACCGCGAGGGCGTGCGTCTGCGCGAAGTGCCGCTGAACCTCAGCATGGATGCCGAGTTTGCAGGCTCGCGTCGGCGGATCGCGTATGAGCGGCTGCTGCTCGACCTGATCGAGGGCGACCAGACGCTGTTCGTGCGGCGTGACGAGGTCGAGGCGCAATGGACCTGGATCGACGCGATCCGCGAGGGCTGGAAGGCCAACGCGATGAAGCCCAAGAGCTACGCCTCGGGCAGCTGGGGTCCGTCCGCCGCGATCGCGCTGACCGAGCGCGACGGCGTGACCTGGCAGGACGACTAACCGTCACCCCGGGCTTGTTCCGGGGTCCACCGTGCAACATGAGCGCGGTGTGTTTGGATAAGTGGATGCCGGAACGAGTCCGGCATGACGAATGGATAGATATATGACCGAAATCGAATGGTGGGATTACGAGGATTCCGACGAACTCGCCAACGCAGTCGCGGGCGATATCCAGTTCGTAATCGAGAGCGCGCTCGACGCGCGTGGCTCGGCGGTGATCGCGCTGGCGGGCGGCAAGACGCCGTTCGCCGCTTACGAGAAGCTCGCCCAGGCTAAGCTCGACTGGAAGAAGGTCACGATCATTCCCGGCGACGAGCGGATCGTGAAGCTCGGCGATCCGTTGTCGAACGTGACGGCGCTGGCGAAGATCTTCCTTCCCAAGGGCGCGCGCGTGAAGCCGATCGTTCCCGAGGCGATGTCGGACTACAAGGCTGCCGGGCGTTCGGCGGATGCTCTGATGCAGGACCTGCACTGGCCGCTCGACTTCTGCCTGCTCGGCATGGGCGACGACGGGCACACCGCGTCGATCTTCCCCGGCCCCGATTATGATGAGGCGCTGAGCGGCCCCAAGGAACGCCGTGCGCTTGGCGTAATGCCTGATCCGCTCCCGCCTGAGGCTCCACTGGCGCGCGTGACGCTGTCGGCGGCCGCGATCGCTTCGTCGAAGGCGCTGATGATCATGATCACCGGCGACGCGAAGAAGAAGGTCCTCGAGCAGGCGATCGAACAGGGGCCGTCGTCGTCCTTCCCGATCGGCCGCGTACTCGCCGAAGTCGAGCTGCCGGTCGACGTGCACTGGGCGCCGTGACGATGCTCAACGCCGTCGTCTCCGCGGTCACCGACCGGATCATCGAGCGGTCTCGCGACAGCCGCGCCGCCTACCTCGCGCTGATCGAGCGCGAGGCGGCGGCGCAGGTCCGGCGTCCGGGTCTCGGCTGCGCGAACCTCGCGCACGCCTATGCGGGGACCGAGGAAGATCGCGACGCGATGAAGGCCGATGCCGGCATGAACATCGGCATCGTCACCGCGTATAACGACATGCTGTCGGCTCACGCTGTCTACTATCGCTACCCGGAACTGATGAAGATCTGGGCGCGCGAAGCGGGTGCGACCGCGCAGGTCGCGGGCGGCGTGCCGGCGATGTGCGACGGCGTGACGCAAGGGTATCCGGGCATGGAGCTATCGCTGTTCAGCCGCGACACGATCGCGCTGAGCACGGCGATTGCCTTGTCGCACGGCACCTTCGAAGGTGCGGCTTTGCTCGGCATCTGCGACAAGATCGTGCCGGGTCTGCTGATGGGTGCACTGCGCTTCGGGCATCTGCCGATGGTGCTGATCCCTGGTGGGCCGATGCCGACCGGCTTGCCGAACAAGGCCAAAGCCGCGGTTCGCGAGAAATTCGCCGAGGGGCTGGTCGGGCGCGACGAGCTGCTCGAAGCCGAGATCGGCGCGTATCATTCGAAGGGCACGTGCACCTTCTACGGGACGGCCAACACCAACCAGATGATGATGGAGGTCATGGGCCTCCACATGCCAGGCGCGGCGTTCGTCAATCCGGGTACCAAGCTGCGCCAAGAACTGACGCGCGCGGCGGTGCACCGGCTGGCGACGATCGGCGCGCGGGGTGATTCGTACCGGCCGCTTGGGCATTGCGTCGACGAGAAGGCGATCGTGAATGCTGCGGTTGGGCTTCTCGCAACCGGGGGCTCGACCAACCATCTGCTTCACGTTCCGGCGATCGCGCGCGCGGCGGGGATCATCATCGACTGGGAGGATTTCGACCGCCTTTCCTGCGCAGTCCCGCTGATCGCGCGCGTCTATCCCAACGGCTCGGCGGACGTGAACGCGTTCGAGGCCGCCGGCGGCATGCCCTACGTGATCCGCGAGCTGCTTGGCGAAGGGTTGTTGCACGGCGACATCATGACGATCGGCGGCGAGAATCTGTCGGCCTATGCCAAAACCGCGTTCGTCGAGAACGACACGCTCGGCTGGCGCGATACGCCCGACAGCGGCAACGAGACGATTCTCCGCCCCGCCACCGCCCCGTTCTCGGCCGATGGCGGGATGCGGATTCTCGCTGGCAATATCGGCCGCGCGTGCATCAAGGTGTCGGCGGTCGAGCGGGAGCGGTGGATCGTGGAGGCGCCTGCGGTGGTGTTCAACGACCAGTTGGACGTGATCGAGGCGTTCAAGCGGGGCGAATTGGAGAAGGACGTCGTCGTCGTCGTCCGGTTCCAGGGGCCGCGGGCGAACGGTATGCCGGAACTGCACAAGCTCACGCCGCCGCTGGGGGTGTTGCAGAATCGCGGGTTCAAGGTGGCGCTCGTTACCGACGGCCGGATGTCTGGCGCTAGCGGCAAGGTCCCGTGCGCGATCCATTGCTCACCCGAGGCTCTGCTCGACGGCGCGATCGGGTTGATTCGTGATGGCGACATGATCCGGGTCGATGCGGTCAACGGGACGCTGGAGGCTCTGGTCGACGCGGACGTGTGGGCGACGCGCAAGATGGTCGCGGTTCCGCCACCGGTAAGCGGCATGGGACGCGAGCTGTTCGGCATGTTCCGCGGGCTTGCCGACGAGGCCGAAAAGGGCGCGTCGGCGATGCTGGCGGGCGCGGGGCTTTAGGATCCCTACCTACCGTTCGTCCTGAGCGAAGTCGAAGGACCGCCCGCTTGGGGCAATGTCCTTCGACTTCGCTCAGGACGAACGGGTATAAAGATATCGAGGATCGGAGAGACGACATGGAAATCGTAGCGGCAGATATCGGCGGAACGCACGCCCGCTTCGCGATCGCCGAGGTCGAGAACGGCCGCGTGGTGTCGCTCGGCGAGCCGGCGACGCTGAAGACCGCGGACCACGCGTCGCTTCAGACCGCGTATCAGGCGTTCGAGGCGGGGCTCGGCCGCCCCCTCCCCCGCGCGCTCGCGATCGCGGTCGCGTCGCCGGTCGCGAACGATGTCATTCGCCTCACCAACAACCCGTGGATCATCCGCAAGTCGCTGATTACCGAACGGTTGAAGGCGGATCAATGGGTGGTCGTCAACGATTTCGGCGCGGTCGGTCATGCCGTCGCGCAGGTGCCGAGCAGCGACTTCATCCACCTCTGCGGTCCCGATACGCCGCTGCCGTCCGAAGGCATCACGACGATCTGCGGCCCCGGCACCGGGCTTGGCGTCGCGCAGCTGCTGCGACGCAAGGACGGCTATCAGGTCCTCGAAACCGAGGGTGGCCACATGGACTTCGCCCCGCTCGACGGGATCGAGGATGCCTTATTGCAGCGGCTGCGCAAGACGTTCACGCGCGTCTCCGCCGAGCGTGTCGTCGCCGGGCCTGGCATCGTCGCGATCTACGAGACGCTCGCCGCCTTGGAGGGCCGCGCGGTCCCCAGCCATGACGACAAGACGATCTGGACCGAGGCGATCGACGGCACCGATTCGATCGCGCTCGCCGCGCTCGACCGCTTCTGCCTCGCGCTCGGCGCGGTAGCGGGCGATCTGGCGCTCGCACAGGGCGCCAAGGCGGTCGTGATCGCGGGCGGGCTCGGCTTCCGGATCAAGGATCGCCTAATTCGCTCGGGCTTCGACCAGCGCTTTGTCGCCAAGGGCCGCTTCCAGGGCATGATGGCAGCGATGCCCGTGAAGCTCATCACCCATCCCCAGCCCGGCCTGTTCGGCGCCGCGGCCGCCTTCGCACAGGAACATACGCAATGACCGTCACTATCGCAGACATCATGCAGACCAGCGCCGTCATTCCGGTGCTGGTGATCGAGGACGCCGCGCTTGCCCGTCCGCTCGCCGAGGCGCTCGTCGCGGGCGGGTTGCGCGTACTCGAGGTGACATTGCGCACTGGCGCCGCGCTCGAAGCCATTGCCGAGATGAAGAAGGTGCCGGGCGCGATCGTCGGCGCGGGCACCGTCGTCAATACGCAGCAGTTCACGCAGGTCCGCGATGCGGGGGCGGAATTCATCGTCTCGCCGGGGCTTACCGAACGCCTCGCCACGCCGATCATCGAGAGCGGCATTCCGTTCCTGCCGGGGATCGCCAACGCGGCGGACATCATGACCGGTCTCGACCTGGGGCTGACGCACTTCAAGTTCTTCCCGGCCGAGGCGAATGGCGGGTTGAAGGCGCTGAAGGCTCTGGCCGCGCCGTTCTATCAGTGCAGCTTCTGCCCGACCGGCGGGATTACCGAAGCGAGCGCGCCCGAGTGGCTGGCGTTCAAGCCGGTGCTCTGCGTGGGGGGTAGCTGGGTGACCGGCGGCACGATGGCCGAGATCGAGATCAAGGCGCGCGCGGCTAACGCTTTGCGGGGGTGATCTGGTTCTTCACCCCTCCCCTTCAGGGGAGGGGCCGGGGGTGGGGCGTTGCCTCATAGGCGCGACTCCGTGGACACGCCCCACCCCAACCCCTCCCCTGAAGGGGAGGGGCTTTAGAAATCACATTTCGCCGCGCGCTTTGCGGATGGCGTACCATTTCTTCACGTTGGCGTTGTGCTCGGCCAGCGTGTTCGCGAACACGTGGCCGCCGGTGCCGTCTGCTACGAAATACAGCGCCTGGGTCTGCGCCGGGTCGAGCACCGCGTCGATCGAGGCGCGGCCCGGGTTGGCGATCGGGCCGAGCGGCAGGCCGGCTTCGGCATAGGTGTTGTAGCCGTTCTTGGCGTGCAGTTCCGAGCGCAGGATGCGGCGGCCTAGCGGGCGGCCCTTGGTAATCGGGTAGATCACGGTCGGATCGGCTTGGAGCGGCATGCCGTTGCGCAGGCGATTGCCATAAACCGCGGCGACGGTGCGGCGTTCGGACGGCTTGCCGGTTTCCTTCTCAACAATCGAGGCGAGGATGATTGCCTGTTCGGGCGTCGTCACCGCGATGCCGGGCTTGCGCGCAGCCCAGGCGGTGGCGAGGTAGGCCTTCATCGCCGCCTGCATCCGCGTGACGACCGATGCGCGGGTGTCGCCGGCCTGGAAGGCGTAGCTGTCGGGGAGGATCGAGCCTTCCGCCGGGACGGGCACGGTGCCAGTTAGGCCATCCGCCTTCGCCAGCGCGTCGTGGACGAGGACCGAGGGATAGCCTTCGGGGACGACGACGAGGCGCTGGACGACCTTGCCGCCCTGCATCAGCTTGAGGATGTCGGATTGGCTGGTGTGCGGCGCGATGCGGTATTCGCCGGCCTTGATCGGATCGCCCGAGCCGAACACGCGGGCGTACAGGCGGAAGCGGCGAGCCGAGGGTATCGCGCCGGCCTTTTCGAGTTCGGTGGCAGCCCCGGCCAGCGTGCTGCCTTCGCCGATCTGCACGGTCAGCGTGCGCGGTGCGGGGCCAGCGCCGCCCCAGCCCTGGACAACCAGGAACAGCACGATGACTGCCGCCAGGGCTAAGACGAGTCCGAGACAGCCGACCTTGCGCACTATAGTTCCCCGGCGGAGGCCGGGGCCCAGTTGGGCAGGCCTTCCGATAAATCGCACCAATCACCCATCTGGGCCCCGGCCTTCGCCGGGGAACAGGTTTATTGAACCCGCGTCATCACCAGCGACGCATTCGTGCCGCCGAAGCCGAACGAGTTGTTCAGCACCGCGCGGACTTCACGCTTCTTGGCCACGTGCGGGACGAGGTCGACCCCCACGCAGCTGTCGCTCGGATTGTCGAGGTTCAGCGTCGGCGGGACGATCTGGTCGCGCATCGCGAGGATGCAGAAGATGCTCTCGACCGCGCCGGCGCCGCCGAGCAGATGGCCGATCGCCGACTTGGTCGACGACATCGACAGACCCGAGATCGCATCCCCGAACAGGCGGCGGACTGCGCCCAGCTCAAGCTCGTCGCCGAGCGGCGTCGAAGTGCCGTGCGCGTTGATGTAATCGATGTCCTCGAGCTTGAGGCCCGACTTCTTGATCGCCATCTGCATCGAGCGGAACGCACCGTCGCCTTCCGGATGCGGCGCCGTCACGTGATACGCGTCGCCGGACAGACCGTAGCCGATCACCTCGGCATACATCTTCGCGCCGCGCGCCTTGGCGTGCTCATATTCCTCGAGCACCAGCACGCCGGCGCCCTCGCCCATCACGAAGCCGTCGCGGTCCTTGTCGTACGGACGCGAGGCCTTTTCGGGCGAATCGTTGAAGTTGGTCGACAGCGCGCGGGCCTGTGCGAACCCGGCAATGCCGAGCGGGCAGACGGTGCCCTCCGCGCCGCCCGCGAGCATCACGTCGGCATCGTCCATCGCGATCATCCGCGCGGCATCGCCAATGGCGTGCGCGCCGGTCGAGCAGGCGGTGACGACCGCGTGATTCGGGCCGCGCAGACCGTATTTGATCGAGACCTGACCCGAGATCAGGTTGATCAGGCGGCCGTGGACGAAGTGCGGCGAGACGCGACGCGGGCCTTTGGTGTGGAGAACGATCGATTCGCTCTCGATGCCCGGCAGGCCGCCGATGCCCGAGCCGATCGAGACGCCAGCACGCCAGCTTTCTTCGAGCGTCATCTCGGTCAGCCCGGCGTCTTCCAGAGCCTGGCCCGCGGCGTCGATGCCGTAGATGATGAAGGGATCGACCTGGCGCTGGACCTTGTGGTCGACGCGCTTGGCGGGGTCGAAGCCATATTCGTGGTCGGCCGGTTTCACCTCGCACGCGATGCGGCACACTTGGTCCGACGCGTCGAAGCGCGTGATCGGGCCCGCGCCCGACTTGCCGGCGAGGATATTCGCCCAGGCCGTTTCAACATCCGCCCCCAGAGGGGTGACCAGGCCTAGCCCGGTTACGACGACACGCCGCATGGCTTCAAACTCCGTCTGCTCTCAAAACGAAACGGCTCCCCGCCCTCTTTGCCCAAGGACGGGGAGCCGCTCAAATCACACCCTTCAGGGCAGGTCCAAAGGTTTGAACCCTAGACCCTGATCAGGCCTTGTGCTCGTCGATGTAGGTGATCGCGTCCTTGACGGTCGCAATCTTCTCGGCGGCATCATCGGGGATCTCGACACCGAATTCTTCCTCGAACGCCATGACGAGTTCGACGATGTCGAGGCTGTCTGCGCCCAGGTCGTCGATGAAGCTCGCGTCCTCGGTCACCTTGTCGGCTTCGACGCCGAGATGCTCGACGACGATCTTCTTCACGCGGTCAGCTGTCTCGCTCATGGTAGTTCCCTCTTCAAATCTGGGGGTTTTGGGTATTTCCTGAACGCACCTAGAACGCGGCAGTTCAGCGCGCAAGTTCAGATCATCGCCATCCCGCCGTTCACGTGCACGGTTTGTCCCGTGACGTAGCCGGCTTCACGGCTAGCGAGGTACACGATCGCCGCGCCGATGTCTGCGCCTTCGCCGAGGCGACCGGCAGGAATCTTCGCGGTGAGCGCGGTTTTCTGCGCGTCGGGCAGCGCGTCGGTCATCGGCGAGGTGATGAAACCGGGCGCGACACAGTTGACGGTGATGCCGCGGCTGGCGAGTTCCTGCGCCATCGATTTCGACATGCCGATCAGGCCCGCCTTCGACGCGGCGTAGTTGGCCTGGCCGGGATTGCCGGTGACGCCGACGATCGAGGTGACCGAGATCATCCGGCCGAAGCGCGCTTTCATCATCGGCTTGGCGGCGGCGCGCATGAGGCGGAACGCGGCTTCGAGATTGACGCGGATGACGCTGTCCCACTCGTCGTCCTTCATCCGCATCGCGAGATTGTCGCGGGTGACGCCGGCGTTGTTGACGAGGATGTCGAGCTTGCCAAGCTTCTCGACCGCCTGGGGCACGAGCGCGTCGACTGCGGCTGCGTCGGACAGGTTGCAGGGGAGTGCGACGTGGTCGCCGTTCAGGGTAGCGCGAAAGGCTTCGAGCTTGTCGGCGTTGGAGCCGGATACGGCCAGGCGCGCGCCTTGGGCAGCGAGGGCCTTGGCGATCTCGGACCCGATCCCGCCGGATGCCCCGGTGACGAGAGCGGTCATGCCTGTGAGGTCGAACATTTGTCAGTCTCCAAGAAGGTTGTTCACGCGGAGACGCGGAGACGCGGAGGGGCGATGGTCATTGACGATCCGTCGCACACCCTCCTTAAGCGTCGCGCCACCGAAATTGATAAGCAGCCCGACAGGCTGCTTGGTGAGGCGTAGATAAGTCAGCAATTGTTTGCCGTGGACTGCGGTCAGTTGCTCTACCGATTTGATTTCGACGAGGAGGCGTTCGTCAACGAGGAGATCAATTCTGAATGCAGCTTCGAAGCGCATCCCTTCAAACTCGATATCTACCGATCGCTGCCGTGCCACATGGTAACCCAGACTGGCTAGCTTACCCGCCAACACCATCTCGTAGACGCTTTCGAGGAGACCTGGACCCAAGTCGCGATGAATGCGAAGTGAGAGATCGAGCACATCGTCACTGATCTGATCGATTTCTCTCAAATCTTCTCTCCGCGGCTCCGCGTCTCCGCGTGATCACATCTTCTTCACGAGTTCCTCGATGTCGTCCATTGTGATGACGCTGGTCGTTTCGACCTCTGGAGCGATGCGTTTGACCATCGGGCTGAGGACCCTGCCGCCGAATTCGACGAAGTGGTCGACGCCCGCCGCGTGCATCGCCAGCACCGATTCGCGCCAACGGACCATGCCGGTGACTTGCTGGACTAGCAGATGACGGATCGCGCCGGGGTCGGCGACGGCGACCGCGTCGACGTTGGCGAAGACCGGGACTAATGGCGCGCGGAGGTCGGCGTCGAGGAGGGCGGCTTCCATCGCTTCGGCGGCGGGTTGCATCAGGGGGCAGTGGAAGGGGGCGGATACGGGGAGTAGCACCGCGCGCTTGGCGCCAAGGTCCTTGGCCAGCGCGATCGCCTTCTCGATGGCGAGGCGGTGGCCGGAGATGACGACCTGCGACGGATCGTTGTCGTTGGCGACGGTGCAGATCAGTTCGGGGCCGCCCTCCGCGAGGATCACGTCGACCGCGGCGCCGGCGATCAGCTGCGCCTTTTCGAGGTCGGTGCCGAGCAGCGCGGCCATCGCGCCCTCGCCTACCGGGACCGCCGCTTGCATCGCACGGCCGCGGAGTTTCAGGAGGCGAGCGGTGGTCGACAGGTCGAGCGCACCGGCGGCGCATAAGGCGGTGTATTCGCCGAGACTGTGGCCGGCGACATAATCCGCCTTGTCGGCGAGGCGGATGCCGCCTTCCTTCTCGGCGACGCGCAAGGTGGCGATCGCGTTCGCCATGATCGCTGGCTGGGCGTTCTCGGTGAGGAGCAGGTCGTCGGCGGGCCCTTCGCTCATCAGCCGGAACAGGTGCTGGCCGAGCGCCTCGTCGACTTCGGCGAACACCTCGCGGGCGGTGGCACTGGCGTCGGCGAGCGCCTTGCCCATGCCGACAGACTGGCTCCCCTGGCCGGGGAAGATGAACGCGCGCATGGCCTCTCCTCTGTGTTGAGTTTCGTTTGAGCGCGGGGCCTATAAAGGTGCGCGTCGAGTTGCAACCTGAACGAACCTCGCGGCCTTGCGACAATATGCGACCATTTCGCCGACCTTGCGACAATCGCCTGCGACAATCGGCTCCCAGATTATGGAGGACGCCGCAGCAACGGCGCCGTGTTTTCAACGGGAGATTATCATGAAGAAGTTCATCCTCGGCGCACTTGCCGCTACCCTCGTCGCCAGTCCACTGCTCGCCGCAGCGCCTGCCGAAGCGCAGCAGCGTCGCGAAGTCACCACCGTGCGCCACAACGATAACAACGGCCGCACCGTCGTCACCAAGCGCACCGTCGTCCGAACGCCGCAGTATCGCAACTGGCGCGCCGGCCAGCGCTTCGATCGTCGCCAGGCGCAGGACTACCGGGTGATCACGACGTACCGCAACTATCGCCTTGCACCCCCGCCCCGCGCACAGCAGTGGGTTCGCTCGGGTCGTGACGCGATCCTGATCGACGGTCGCGGCAACGTGGTCCAGGTTCGTGGCGGCGCGTTCCGGTAACATCTACCATTACCTTGCCTTTCCCCGATAAACGGGTAAGGCCCTCTGCAACCGGGGTGAGAGATTCGCGTCTCTCGCCCCTGTTTGCATTCTAGACGACAGCCGGAGGGGTGCACGCATGGGGCGTGTATCAGCGATCGGCCAAGACGAAGGACAAGACATGGCTCTTTACG
>Ga0308164_10003706_pt1 | contig 13532 bp, 8 predicted proteins | sample PhyTR2_FD_201031 | JGI IMG/M metagenome (GOLD analysis project Ga0308164, IMG submission 201031) | Phyllosphere microbial communities from UC Gill Tract Community Farm, Albany, California, United States - DLSLT.R2 | ecosystem: Host-associated > Plants > Phyllosphere > Unclassified | place: USA... | reverse complement strand
CCCTCCGCCCTCTCCCCTCGCTCCCTTCGGCGTCGCCCCCTCGCTCGTCCATCGCACGCCCCTTGCCGCCCACTCGCCCAACCTCCTCTTCAACAACCCAGTCGCACCACCCACACCCACGAGCGCCTCGACCCCTGCACCTCGTCGCGTCGCCAAGCCGACAAACAAGCAGCCCGCGCCCGGCACCGCCTCGAAAGCCTCGTCGGCCGCACCTCCTTCGGCCGCCGGCGACACGGGCGACGAGGACGGCGGCCCCGCACCGACCAACCCGCTCTACCTCGCGCCCGAGTACACGGCCAACCCGGCCGGCCCCGCCTCGAGCGCCGACGTCGACTTCAAGTGCCCGCAGTGCGACAAGGTGTACCGCGGCAAGCACGCCCGCAGCATCTGGCGCCGCCACCTCCAGGACAAGCACGGCATCCCGCTCAGCCAGCAGCCGCGCAGGACTCGCTGGGACACCGGTGCGTCCCCTCCCTCCTCCTCGTCCACCGCCCCGAGCGCGTCGGGTCGCGTCGCCGCCGTCCTCTTCCCTCTCAGTCGCTGACGTCCTGCTGCGCCCTGCACGCAGACGCGAGTCGGCCCAAGTCCGAGGAGGAGAAGCGCGCCCGCACGCTCGACTCGAAGCGCCGGTGGGCCCGCAAGAACCGCGCCGAGAAGGTCGGCGGCTCCAGCGCCACCAAGGACCAGGGCTCGGAGGAGCCGCCCGCCGAGTCGCTCACGGGCTCGGTCGGCACGCCGGCGAGCGAGCAGGGCAGCGACCAGGGCGCGGGCAGCATCGTCGGCGCCGCAGCCGTCGCCGCACCTCGAGGAGCGCGCGCAGGACCGCCGCCGCCGGCCGGCGACGACGACGGCGAGGGCGACTCGAGCTTCGACGCCGGGTCGCAGAGCGGCTGGAGCGACGGCGCGTCGGGCTCGGCCGCGCCGCGGCCGCAGCCCCACGCCTCGGCGCCGCCGTACGGCTACCCGCCTCCGGGCAACCCCTTCTACGGCGCCGGCGGCGCGAGCGTCTACGGCCGCACGCCGACCAAGCACGCCTACGGGCACCCGGCGTCGGCCTACCCGCCCCCACCGGGCGGCGCCATGGACCCGTACTACTCGGGCGTCTCGCGCGCCCCGCTCGGCCACCCGATGCGCTCGTCGGTCCCGCCCGGGCCCTCACCGTACCCGCACGACGACCCACGCCTTCCGCCCCACCTGCGCGACCCGCACGCGTACGCCGCCGCCGTTGCCGTCGCCGCCGCGGCCGCCAAGGGCGACGACGGCTCGCACCCGCACCCGCACCCGCACCCGGGCATGTACCCTTACCCTCCTCCGCCCAACTCGTACTCGCACCCGTACCTGCCGCCGCATCCGCACGCCCACCCGCACGCGCACCAGGTCGCGCAGGAGCAAGCGCACGGCGCCGGCCCGTACCCGCACGGCGGCGTCGCCTACGACGAGTACGGCCACCCGCACAACCCGGCCCTCCTCTCGGCGCACCCTCCTGCCCGTCGCCCTTCGTCCAACGGCTCGTACGGCAGCAGTAACGGCAACCCGTACGACAACCCGACGGCGATCGGCGGCGGCGGCGGCCCAGTCGCAGGGCCGTCGGGCGAGCGGTCGCCGGTCGTCACGGCCGGTCAGCCCGCGCCCGTCGCGCTCCCCTACTACGCGCGGCGGCACGTCAGCCCGGCCAGGGCCATGGCGGGCCACTCGGGCATCGCCGCCGGCGTGCCCATGCCGGCCATGTCGGCCTCGCGCGAGCCGCCCTCGCGCAGCGCGTCGGCGCACGCCGCCGCTGCCGCCGGGCTTGAGAGCCCCGTCAAGCTCCGCCGAACGGGCCCGACCGGCAAGGGCAAGGAGCCCGGGCTCGGCGCCGCTCCCGGGCGCGACGACGCGGCGGGCCTCCTCCTCGCGCTCAAGGCCGGCCCGAGCAGCCCCATGACGGCGCGCGACTCGCACCACGTCGTGCAGAGCCCGGTCTCGAGCGTGCGCGACCAGGCCGGCGACCGCGACGGGCGGCGCGGCGGCGGGCTCTCGCTCGGGCGCGGCGCGCGCGCCGGACCGTCGAGGGGCGGCCGGCCCGTCATCAAGACCGAGGCGAGCGAGCCCGACACGGACGAGGACGACTCGGACGACGACGACGAGGCCGAGGTGCGCGCGATGATGCTGCGCTCGCGCGCTGCGGCCGCCGCCGCAGCATCGTCGTCGGCCGCCGGCGGTGCAGGCGCCGCCCTCTCGCCCTGGCGCGCCGCGCTCCAGAATCAGCACGGCACGTCGCCCGCCGCCGCGGTCGCCGTCTCGCCGCGCAAGCGAGGCCGCAGCGAATCGCCCGCGGCGCTCAACCTTGCCAGCACGAGCAGCGGCGAGGGCGGCTCGACCGCGGCGGCGCACGCGCTCCTCGCGACGGCCAAGAAGGCGCACCAGTACGCGTCGGTCGTGCAGCACGGCGGCGCCGTGCCCAGGTCGTCGGCGCCGTGGAGCAGCAGCCACGAGATGAGCCTCGTCGCGACGCCGACGCCGGGCAACCTCATGCGCATCGCCATGGAGAGCTCGCCGGTCGTGCGCTTCGGCAACGGCGCGGCAGCAGGAGCCGGTGCAGCTGGCGCGCAGGACGAGGGCGAGAGCGAGGCCGACATGATCGGCGGCGGAGCGGGAGCGGACGACGAGGACGAGGCCGACGTCGACGTCGACCACGCCTTCACGAGCTCGAGCGGCGGCGCGCGCAGGCCTCTACACGGCCGCAGCGTCTCGCCGAGCAGCCAGAAGGGCCGGCGAGCACGCACCGTCGTCGTCGGCGCGTCATCGTCTTCGAGCGGCTCGGGCGCAGCAGCAGGGCCCGCCGCGAGCAGCTCGTCCCAGTCCCGGGTCCTGCACCACCACCACCCGGTCGGCCTCACGTCCGAGCTGGGCGACTTCGACCTGCAGCATTCGTCGTCGTCGGCCATGCGGCAGCACCACCACCACGACCCGCTCCGCGAGGACGACTCGGCCATGGGCGCGCGCGGCGGCAGCAGCAGCGGCGCTCACCCTAACTCGTCGTCGTCGTCTTCGTCGCACCTCGTCACGCCTGCGCCCGCCCTGTCGCGCACGACGACCTCGACCGCCGCCGCCGCCGCCGCCGCATCGGCGTCGCTCCAACCTCAGCAGCCTGTCGCCGCGACGCACCCGCACGACCCGTTCCTCGCCGCCCCGGGCATGTCGGCGTCGCTCCCACTCACCATGGCGGGCTCGAGCGCGCCGCAGCACGGCCGCACCGTCTCGTCGAGCGGCATGAACGGCGAGGCGCCGATGGCCCGCACGTCTTCGCCGCCGGGCGGCTTCTCGAGCTTCCTCTTCTCGTCGCCGGCACACCCGCAGTTCTCAAAGACGCTGGGCCTGACGGCGGCGCCCGGGCCCGGCGTCCTTTTCACGAACGACGGCGGCGAGACGCCCGCTCGTGGCGCCGGCGCTGGGGGTCTTCCTCGCGGCCGCGAGCCGTCGCAGGACGAGCTCCTCGCGCTCGCGGCGGCGCACAGCCACCGCGAGCGCATGCTCGACGCCGTCAAGACGCCCGTCATGGCGCGCGTCGCGCTCGAGGGCGCGCGGCGTGCGGCCGCGTCGGCGCAGGGCGGCGGGCTCGGCACGGGCTCGGGCTCGGGCTCGGGCTCGAGGGAGAGCACGACCGAGGAGGACGACGGCGAGGGCGAGGGCGAGGGCGAGGGCGAGGGCGAGAGCGCGACGACGGGCACGGCGCGCGACGAGAGCCAGAGCCCGGGCAAGGCGACGACGCTCGACGGCGAGGACGAGGAGGACGAGGACGACGCGAGCCTCGACGAGTGAGCGACGGCGTGCTCACACCTATCACCGCATGTACCATCCACCGCCCGTCTGCTTGAACCCCTCCCGCTCTCTCTTCGACCTTTCGTTCGCAAGCTCTTGTCTCTGTGCCGCCCTTCCTCACCTCTCTCTCTTGCCTTGTCCTCGTCGCCTCTCGCAACCTGTTGTGTATTGCCATCCCTCTCGAGCGCTTTCACGGTTCTGCTATCGTTCGTGCGGGAGAAGAGAGCGAGAGCGAACGAGCCGGAGGAAGGCAGCGAGCTGGCTCAAAGGCAGCAGGAGGAGGAACCAAGGGGGCCACCCATAGCTACAGCGTACTCCAGAGGAGTCTACGAGGTAGTTGCGCAGCTCACATCCTCGCACTGGCTGCGAGCGGAGCTGTAGGCGCTTGCGGACCAAGAGCGAGCCGCGGAGGAGAGCTGGCCTCGTCGTCGCCTCCTCACCTCCGCCGGACCCGCACAGACTCGCCAAGATGGACAGCGAGTCGTTCTACATCGTCCAGCTCTTCAGCCAGGGTGCGTCCATCCGTCTCTCTGCGCGGCGCGGCGGGCGGGGCGAGCCGGGGAGCGCGACGTGCACGTCCGGGGTGGGGGCGTGTCGACGACGGCTCGAGCGACTGCGCGAGCTCGTTGGCGCGGCTTCGTGCGTGTGCGCAGGAGACTGGACGCGCGCTCGGTCCAGCCTGAGCCGGAATGGAGGAGGGAGGAGGCCTCGTCTCTCCGTGCTTGATGAGGCGGCACCGCGGCGGCGAGCCCGGCGGGCGAGGCAGCCGCGCCCTCAGCTGAGCCTCAGAGCTCTCTGAGCGGATCTGGCGGGCGAGCGCGCGTCGTACAGGGCCACGGCCCCTCGTCCTCCTCCTCGGCCCGGCGGCCAGGAGCAGCACCCGTCTTGCGCCGCTTCGGCAACTCAGACTGACCGTCTTGCGCGCGCATCGCAGGCTCGTACCGCAACGCCATCGCCGCCTACAACGAGCACCCGTCCCCCTCGCCCCTCCTCACCCTCTATGCCGCCCGCGCCCACCTCGCCCTCACCCCTCCCTCGCCCTCGTCGGCGAACCAGCTCCTCTCGCGCATCCCGCAGACGCTCGACGCCCGTGCAGTAGGCGCCCTCGCGCGCTATCTCGCCGGCGAGACCGAGGACGCGGTCGGCGAGCTCGAGGAGCTGCTCGCCGAGCTGGGCGAGCAGGGGCTCGAGGAGGGCGACGAGAACGAGGGCCGGTTCGTCAGGGGGGTCGTCGGCACCGTGTGGGTGCTCGAGGGCGAGGAGAGGCGCGAGGAGGGCATCGAGGTGCTGCGCGAGGCGGTCGAGCTCGGCAAGGACCAAGAGTGGTGCGTCTTCCGCTCCACGCCCATCTGTGCTCTCGTGCAAACTCGCTGAGCGACTCGCTGACGTGCTTCTTTTTCTGCATGTGCCGATGTGCAGCCTCGCCATCCTGTCGCACCTGTACATCTCGCTGCACCTCCCCCACCTCTCGACCTCGCTCCTCACCTCGCCGTCGACCACGTCCTTCACGTCCGACTCGCTCTTGTCGCAGCTCCTCATCGCGCGCTCCAACCTCGCGACGGGCCCGTCGGCCAAGTACCAGGACGCGTACTATGTTTTCGAGGAGATCAAGGGCATGCAGGGCGGGCGGGGCGAGAGCGTCCTCGGCGGCGTCAGCGTCGCGCAGGCGCTGCTCGGGCGGTGGGAGGAGGCGCGCGACGCGACGAACGAGGCTCTCGAGATGGTGCGTCCGCGTCTCTCCTTCGTCTTTGCCGCTCGAGCCTGCTCGTGCGGAACTCGGTTCTCGCGGTCGGGCTTCGCGGGTGCGTCCTGCGCAGGAGTGCGAAGCACTGATTCTCGCAACCCTACCTGCACGCAGAACCCGACGCACCCGACGTCGCTCGCCAACTCTGCGGCGCTCGCGCTGCACACGGGCAAGCCCGATGCAGCGGCGCAGGAGATCCTCGCGTGCGTTCAGCTCTCTGCGTGACTCTCTCGAGCCTCAATGTCCCCCGTCAGGACTCCTGCGAGCTCGTTGATGAATGTGGAGATCGCTGACCACCGTCGAGCCCTCGTCCGCAGACAACTTCAAGCTGCCGACGCATCGCACCCTCTCCTCGCCGACCTCGCGGCCAAGGCGTCGCTCTTTGACGACGCGGCGTCGCGCTTTGCGCCGAGCGTCACTGCATGAGCGTGTGCGTGCGCTCGGGACTGGGACGAGGGTCGTCGAGGGGGAGATACCCGCTGTTGAGCAGGGAGCGAGGGAGGTTGTAACCGCGCTGTGCCTTTCGAGCTGTCTCTCCCCTGAGAGCGCGCAGAGGCTTCGGAAGCTCAGACGTGCCCTTGACCACTCTGTCGAGCGAGCTGTGCAGAAGCGGGAGGTGACGGGCTCGACGAGAGGTGTCGCTCGCTCGCTCGGCTCTGTTCCTCCAAACTTCACCCACCATGGCACCTGCACCAGCTGCGTCCGCCTCGGCCAAGGCCTCTGCGTCGTCGGTCAAGAACGCGCGCGCCAACGCCGCCCAGAACCTGATGGAGGACGCCAATGTCGAGGACCTCGAGGACGAGGTGAGAGATGGGCCCGCAGCCAACTGGGAGATCGCCGTGCGTCTCTGTTCCTCTGCTCTCCCCTCCTGTGACTGGATGGTGTCGCGCACGATCGCGCCCGAGGGCGAGGAGGGGCACCCGGGCGCCGAGGTCGAAACGGCGAGATGGGGACGAGCACGGCCAACCTCGCCGCAGCGCAGCTCGAGGGGCCCGCCCAGGAGCCCAGCGAGCCTGTGTAGCTCTCAAGGAGCAGCATGGGCTCGTAGCGGACCCGCCCCGCGACGACGACTCCTCGCCGAGCTCACCCTCCTCGCGCCGAGCTCCGCGCACCGTGTCGTTCGCCTCGTCGCGGGCCGATAGTCGCCAGAGCGCGCGCGCTCGTGCCAGTCGGATGCAGGGTGCCGGGCAACCCGCTGGCTCGGTCCCGCCTCGCGCTCCTCACCTTCCCTTCGCCGCTTCGCCCTCGCCATCCCCAACTCGCCCTCGTCACGACGCTTCTCAGCGCTCGTCTGCGTGCCGCCGACATGCACGGGCATCTCGAGCACCTGCATCTTCGAGACGGACCCGAACGTGAAGCTGACCCGCCCCTTTCACCCCCTCCAACCTGCAGTACGTCTGGGCGTTCGTCGAGCACTACACCAACCACGTCGACTGGCGCGAGACCAACCCGAGCCTGCCCAACGTCATGACCTTCGAGCAGGCCCTCCTCGACTGCTCGCCGCCGTCGACCTCGTCCACGCGCACCTCGAGCCGCACCAAGCCCAAGCCCCTGTCGGCCGTCGCCCAGCGCGCCGCCCTCGCCAACGGCGGGCGCAAGAACGGCCGCGCTGCGTCGCCCGCCGACTCGCTCTCGTCGCTCGAGGACGACGAGGTCGACCCGGACGAGGTCGCTGCCGTCCAGGCCGCCGTCGGCGAGCCGGTCGACCCGGTCCCGCCCGTCCTCGCCGCCGACGCGCCCGTCCCCGAAGCGTCGCCCCTCATCCGCGCCCTGTGCGAGCTCTTCCAGGAGAACCTCAAGCCGATCAAGGAGCTCACCGATTACCACGGCAAGAAGACGTGGTTCCACTTCATCATCAACTTCGTCTCGAACCGCTTCAACGCCGACCCGTACTACCACGGCGGGTTCCGCTGGGAGACCAACCTGCTGCGCACCAAGGGCCGCAAGCCCGGCCAGGAGACCGAGCAGAAGTTCTGGATGCTGCGCTGGGAGGACAAGGTGCGTCTCGGTCCTCTCGACGCTCGGTCCCGCTCCTCGACTCTCTCGGGGACGTCAGCTGATGACTGCTCTGCCGTCGCACAGATCCACCTCATGCGCATCATGGTCGACTACCAGCTCGTCAACGCGCCGCCAGTCCGCGAGATCATCAAGGAGAACTACGACATGTGCGTCCTCGCTCGTCTCGTTCGCTCGCCGCCCTTTGAGCTCGCCCTGACCTCGTCGCTCTCTCCCTCTCATCCGCAGCGGCAACCAGCGCATCGCCAAGCGCGACCCCGAGTCGAACGGCCTCGTCGTCCTCCCCGCCGGGCGCACCTCGACCGGCCTCACGCTGTACCACCTCGACGCCTCGCCGCGCCTGTACGCCTCGTGCGACCCGTTCGAGGCCGACAGCGCCTGGATCTGCCTCTCGTCGACGCTCAAGGGCTACAAGGCGTTCGTCAAAACGCTCGCGGCGCCGACCAAGGCCGACAAGAAGGCCCAGGCGCTGCGCGGCCCGTTCGCCAAGGCGGCGGCGCAGGCGGCGGCGGCGGCTGCTGCTGCGGCGGCGGCGGCGGGTGGCTCGGGTGTGGCGGGCAAGAAGGGCAAGGGCGGCGAGGACGACGAGGACCCGAAGGGCGAGGAGAGGGTCACGCGCGCGAGGCTCGAGGCCGACCTGGTCGACATGATGGAGTACGAGGCGGTGCGTCCCCCTCTAGCCCTCTCTCTCTCTCTCTCTCTCTTCGTACTGACGAGCGCCTCGCCCTTGCCCGCCCGCAGGCCATGGACGCCATCGAGCAGCGCAAGTCGCGCGCCGCCGAGCGCCTCGCCACGCGCGACGCCCGGGTCGCCCGCACGCTGCAGCGCCTGTCGTACCAGGGCACGTCGACGCGCTCGAGCCGGCTGCGCGCGAGGGGCGACACGAGCCGGGTCCACTACGACGACCCGGGCGAGTTTGACGGCGAGCAGGCGCCGAGCGAGAACGGCACGGGCGCCGGCGGCGACGACGACGACGAGCAGCAGGGGCGCCGCAAGCGGCGCCGCACGGGCCCGGCGGGCGACGGCGAGGTCGACGGGAGCGAGGCGGGCGACGATGCGGCGAGCGTCGGCCGGAGCAGCAGGCGCTCGAGCGTGCGGCCATCGGTGCCGGGCGAGCGGCGCTCGAACCGAGTCCGGCTGCGCGACCAGCACGACGATGACGGCGCGAGCGTCAAGGGCGACGAGGCCGACGCGGGCATGGTCGACGAGGCGTCGGCGACGGCGTCGGTCGTCGGCGTCAAGGGCGAGGAGGGAGGGGAGGGCGAGGCCGAGACGGCGGCGCCGTCGACGGTCCCTGCGACGCCTGCCGAGGGCGATGCGCCCGCCGAGCCCAAGCCTGAAGCTGTCAACGGCAGCGGCGCGGCGAACGGGCACGCCGGGGACGAGCCCAAGCCGATGGACGTCGACGGCGCGGCGGCTTGAGCGGCTCGAGGAGGAGGTCGCAGGTCGACGGCAGCTTTGTTGTGCTTCGCGCAGCGGGTTCTCTGCAACTCGGACGTGCCTTTCGTTCGACGTTTCGCTGAGCTGTGCGTGCTGTCGAGCAGCGCGGCGAGAGAGAGACAAAACAGAGGATCGCGACGAAGCATTGCTCCCAGGCTTCGACCTGTGCGCGGTCGGCAGGGCAGCGAGAGCAAGCTGGAGCGCAGAGAGAAGCGGCGAGTGCAGGAAAGGGAGGCTGTGTGCGAGCGATGCTGGGCGAGATGGTCGCTCGAGGAGGAGAGGGAGCGGCGCGAGGCACGGACCCGACGGCAACCTCACCAGTCTCTGCAGCGGTGGTCAGAGCACCTTTGCACAGACAATCTGTCCAGCCTGCACGAAGCCCTGGTGCAGCCCGAGGGCGAGGGAGGGCAGGAGAGAAAGGTCGGCGAGCGATTGGCTGTGGTCGCGCCTCGAGCCTCGCGCTCGCTCTCATCGGCCGCTGCGCCTCCTTGCTCCTCCCTCCACAGCCACCCGAGCACAGCACCCACCGCCATGCAGCTCGCAGCAGCACGCCCGCTCCTCACGGCAGCCACCCGCGTCGGCGGCCGCCGCATCGCCTCGCCCCTCGCCCACTCGGCGCGCCGCTCGTACGCCGCCGTCACCGACGCCGCCGCCAACCCGGTCAAGCGCCACGGTGGCCTCCGGGACCAGGACCGCATCTTCAGCAACGCCTACCGCATGCACGACTGGCAGCTCAAGGGCGCTCAGGTGCGGCCGCCTCTCTCGTCCTCCTCACCCTCTTCGCCCCCTCCTCGCCGCCCCCAGCCGCACCCCACCATCGACCACCTGTGCCAGCCTTGCACGCTCGTCAGAGCTCACGGCGAGCCACTGCGACGGCCTGCGCCACTCGCCAAGACCATCTGACTGACTCTTCGCCCCTCGCCCCTCTCCTCCCTCCCCTCGCAACAGGCCCGCGGCGACTGGCACCGCACCAAGGACATCGTCGCCAAGGGCGACGCCTACATCATCCAGCAGATCAAGGACTCGGGCCTCCGCGGTCGCGGCGGCGCCGGCTTCCCCTCGGGCCTCAAGTGGTCGTTCATGAACAAGCCCGGCTGGGAGAAGGACGGCCGCCCGCGCTACCTCGTCGTCAACGCCGATGAGGGTGAGCCCGGTACCTGGTGCGTGCGAGCTCACTTGCTGTCCTGCCGTCGAGGCGAGTCCTGACGCTGCTCCCGCCCTCCCTCGTGCTACAGCAAGGACCGCGAGATCCTGCGCGGCGACCCGCACAAGCTCATCGAGGGCTGCCTCGTCGCCGGCCGCGCCATGAACGCCAACGCCGGTGCGTCCCTCTCGCTTTGCCGCATTGCTCGAGCCAACGCTGACCTCCCGATCCTCACGCTCCTCTCCTCCCTCCGCCCCTTCGCGCCACCCCACCTCGCCCGACCCGACGATCCCTCCTCCCCCTCGTCGACCATGACGCCCTCGCGACCTCGCCCTACCTCCTCACAGCCTACATCTACATCCGCGGCGAGTTCTACATGGAGTCGGACCACGTCGAGCACGCGATCCAGGAGGCGTACAAGGCCGGCCTGATCGGCAAGAACGCGTGCGGCAGCGGGTACGACTTCGACGTCTACCTGCACCGCGGAGCCGGCGCCTACATCTGCGGCGAGGAGACGGCCTTGATCGAGTCGATCGAGGGCAAGCAGGGCAAGCCCCGGCTCAAGCCGCCCTTCCCGGCCGACGTCGGCCTGTTCGGGTGCCCGACGACGGTCGCCAACGTCGAGACGGTCGCCGTCGCGCCGACCATCATCCGCCGCGGCGCGTCGTGGTTCAACAACTTTGGCCGCGAGCGCAACTCGGGCACCAAGCTCTTCTGCATCTCGGGCCACGTCAACAAGCCGTGCGTCGTCGAGGAGGAGATGTCGATCCCGCTCCAGGAGCTCATCGAGAAGCACTGCGGCGGCGTCCGCGGCGGGTGGGACAACCTGCTCGGCATCGTGCCCGGCGGGTCGTCGGTCCCGATCCTGCCCAAGGGCCAGTGCGAGGAGGCCCTCATGGACTTTGACTCGCTGCGCGACCTCCAGTCGGGCCTCGGGACCGGCGCCGTCATCGTCATGAACAAGGAGACGGACGTCATCCGCGCCATCGCGCGGTTCGCCAAGTTCTACAAGCACGAGTCGTGCGGCCAGTGCACGCCCTGCCGCGAGGGCACGACCTGGCTCGAGAAGATGATGGACCGCATGGTCGTCGGCCGGGCGCACGAGCGCGAGATCGAGATGCTGTGGGAGCTCACGAAGCAGATCGAGGGCCACACGATCTGCGCCCTCGGCGACGCCGCGGCGTGGCCGGTCCAGGGCCTCCTCCGCAACTTCCGTGCGTCCCTCTTCCTCTCTCTCCTCCCTCTCACCCTCTCTGCATCGTCGTGCTCCTCGCTGACGACCTCTCCCACCTCGCGCTCGCAGGTCCCGAGGTCGAGAAGCGCATCGCCGACTACCAGGCAAAGAACGGGCAGGTCCTGTTCGGCGGCCAGGTGCGTCTCCCTCTCCTCGTCTCGGTCTCTCACACACCTCCACGTGCGCGAGCTGACTCGCCTTTCCTCTCTCCCTCGCTTTCGTCGCCGCCCGCAGCACCGCTCGGACGTCAACCCGGCAATCGTGCGTCCCCTCCCCTCTCGCCGCACGCTCGTGCTCCCGAGCTCGTCGCTGACGTCGCCTCGTCTCTTTCGTGCGCAGGCCGTCCCGGACAACCTCGGCATGTCGCTGCCGCTGCCGGGCGTCGGCACGTCGGTCGGTCCCTAGAAGGCTCGTCGTCGCTCGCTCGTTCGTCTCGCCCTTGTTCCAGCTGTAATCTGCCATCGAGCCTCTCGTCGTCCCCAACCTGTGTCTGCTCACGACAGCGCGCGAGAGGAAGAGCATGCTTGTGAGAGAGGAGAGCAAAGTTGAGCGACGGAGGTGAAGCGCCGAGACAGAGTTGCGCTTCGTCGTCGTCGCCGCCTCGTCGCACCTCGCTCTGCGCACCGTACCAGCTCGCCATGGTCCGCAGCACGCTCATCGCACGCGCAACAGACGGTGCGCCACCTCTCGTCCCCTCCCTGGTCCGCCGAGACCTCGCTCGCCTCCTCCACGTCCTCATCTCCTCGTCGCAACACGGGCTCGCTCGCTGACTCTCGGGCCCCGCCATGCAGGTCTGCCGCTTGCAGCGAGCAATGACGACGACGAGCAGGTGCGTCTCGGTCCTCTGCGCTGTGTGCGGCCGCCCGAGGAGCGAGGAGGAGCGATGGCGGAGTGGGGCGGCGACGAGCTCGTCGCTCGAGGCACGGGCAGCGCGAGCGGGGTGCAGCATGGTCTGGAGCTTTCATCACGAGCAGGTGGCCCCCCTGCGCGCCTACAAAGGGCGTGGGCCGAGGTCGTCTCGAGGAGCCCGGCTCCCTGCTTGTCGGCGGCCGCCGTGCACGGTCTCTCTGGCCTGCGAGCTCGTCGACGCCGCACGGAACGAAGAGGGGGACGGCATAGCACCCTGCAGGCCGCACCACACAGACGCTGACCTCCCCTTTCCTTCCCCCTCCACCCGCCCGACCTCGACTCGCCGATTCCGCACGCCCGCAGGACCAGGGCAAGCTCCCCGAGTACAAGCAGCAGGCCAAGCTCATCTTTCGGCGATTGACGGCCGACTCGGAACCGCGGTGCTCGATCGAGAGCGGGCAGTGCACCCTCCAGTGCGTCTCCCCTTTCCTCCCCTCGTCTCGAGCCTGCACGAGCGCCCACTCTGACGCCCCTCCCTCCTGCCCCCACAGCTACCTCATCGCCGACTCGATCGTGTACCTCGTCATCGCCGACCGCTCGTACCCGCGCAAGCTCGCCTTCTCGTACCTCGCCGAGCTCAGCACCGAGTTCGCGCGCTCGTACCCGCCCTCGATGTCGCTCAAGCCGGGCCTGCGCCCCTACGCGTTCGTCAAGTTCGACACCTTCATCCAGCGCACCAAGCGCCTGTACCTCGACCCGCGCGGCGCAGAGGCGAGCGGCAAAGGCGGGCCGGGCGCAACGTCCGGCGGGACGGGCGCCTCGGCCGGGCTCGACCAGCTCAACGAGGACCTGCAGGACGTGACGCGCATCATGACCAAGAACATGGAGGACCTCTTGTGGCGCGGCGACTCGCTCGACCGCATGAGCACCATGAGCTCGAGCTTGAGGGACGAGTCGCTCAAGTACCGCAAGGCGGCGCGCAAGATCGTGCGTGGCCGTCTCTCTCTTCTCTCCTGTATCGATCTTTCGGCGCTCTCGAGCGTCGTAGGACTGACCCTGGATGACCCTCGGTCTTCGTGCAGAACATCGACGCCGCGATCCGCAAGTGGGCGCCCGTCGGCCTCGGCGCTCTCTTTTTCTTCGTCTTCATCTACTATCGCTTCTGTGCGTCCCTTCCTCCACTCTCGAGAACCCTCGCGCCGAGTCTGCGACTGACTCGGTCGTGCGTGCTGCTCCTGCAGGGTGAGAGCGCGTCGACCGCCCTTCCTCTCGGTCCCTCCTTCGTCGCGGCCTTTTGTCTTTCT
>Ga0308164_10003703_pt1 | contig 13548 bp, 10 predicted proteins | sample PhyTR2_FD_201031 | JGI IMG/M metagenome (GOLD analysis project Ga0308164, IMG submission 201031) | Phyllosphere microbial communities from UC Gill Tract Community Farm, Albany, California, United States - DLSLT.R2 | ecosystem: Host-associated > Plants > Phyllosphere > Unclassified | place: USA... | reverse complement strand
CGCGGAAGACGACGACGTCGCCGCGGGTGGGGGTGCTGCCGAAGATGCGGCCGGGGATCAGCGGTATGCCGGCGGGGAGCGACCAGCGCGAATAGCCATAGTTCCACTTCGAGACGAAGAGATAGTCGCCGATCAGCAGCCGGGGTAGCATCGACTCGGATGGGATGCTGAACGGCGCGAAGATGAAGCTGCGCAGGATCAGCACGACCAGAGCGAGCTTCAGTAGGAAGCGGAACGTTTCGCTGGTTTCCGAGCGTACGGGTTTGGTCTTCACGTCATTTGCCATGTGCGCGGGTTTGCGCAGACCGCGCCTATCGTCAAGCGTGTGCGGGATACGTGTCACCGAAAGAGCGTTGTCGCGGTCTCGCGCTTGCAGCATGACCGGCGCGCACGTCTATTCGGAGAAGTAGCATGACCGCCGACTGGTCCAAGATCGAAGCCCTGCCCGCCACCAAGCTGACCGACCTGTTCGCGGCGGACTCGGAGCGCCTCTCGAAGCTGAGCCTCGATGTCGCGGGGATCCACTTCGATTGGTCGAAGACGCATCTGACGACGGACATGGTCACCGCGTTCGAGGAAATGGCGAAGGCGCAGGACCTGTCGGGCAAGCGCCAGGCGTTGTTCTCGGGCGAGGTCGTCAACGTCACCGAGGGCCGCGCGGTCGAGCACACCGCCGAGCGCGGCGAGGGCAAGCCCGAGAGCGTCGCGATCGCGCAGGCCAGCCACCAGCGGATGCGGACGCTGATCGATGCGATCGAGGCGGAAGCTCTCGGCCCGGTGCGGCATATCCTGCACGTGGGGATCGGTGGGTCGGCGCTGGGGCCGCAGTTGCTGGTCGATGCGCTGGGGCGTGACGACAAGCGCTACGACGTGGCGATCGTCGCCAATGTCGATGGCGTCGCGCTGGAGGACGTGTTCGCGAAGTTCGATCCGGCGGCGACGTTGCTGGTGGTCGCGTCGAAGACGTTCACCACGACCGAGACGCTGATGAACGCCGAAAGCGTGCTGCAGTGGATGACCGAGCATAATGTCGAGGATCCGTATGGCCGCGTGATCGCGCTGACCGCGTCGCCCGAGAAGGCGATGGAATGGGGTGTCGACGAGACGCGCATCCTGCCGTTCGCGGAGAGCGTCGGTGGCCGGTATTCGCTGTGGTCGACGATCGGTTTTCCGGCGGCGATCGCGCTCGGGTGGGACCGGTTCGAGGAACTGCTCGAGGGTGCGGCCGAGATGGATCGGCATTTCCGGCTGTCGGCACTCCACGAGAACGCGCCGGCGCTCGCGGCGTTCGCCGACCTGTATTACACGCAGATCCGCCATGCCGAGACGCGCGCGCCGTTCGCGTATGACGAGCGGTTGCGGTTGCTGCCGAGCTATCTCCAGCAGCTCGAGATGGAATCGAACGGCAAGTCGGTGACGGTCGACGGCCAGCCGCTCGGGCGTCCGTCGGCGGCGATCACCTGGGGTGGCGTCGGTACGGAGGCGCAGCATGCGGTGTTCCAGCTGCTGCACCAGGGTACGCATCTCGTGCCGGTCGAGTTCATCGCGGTGATCGAGCCCGGCGATACGCTGCCCGAGGAGCATCACCGGGCGCTGTTGCTGAACGCGTTCGCGCAGGGGGCGGCGTTGATGGCGGGCAAGCAGGTCGAGGATCCGGCGCGGAGCTATTCGGGTGATCGGCCGTCGTCGACGTTGCTGCTGGACGATCTGGATGCGCGGACGCTGGGGGCGCTGATCGCGTTTTATGAGCACCGGGTGTTCGTGAACGGGGTGCTGCTGGGGATCAACTCGTTCGACCAGTTCGGGGTGGAGCTGGGCAAGGAAATGGCGAAGGCTGCGGAGAAGGGCGGGCAGACGTTCGATCCCTCGACGGATGATCTGATCAAGCGCGCTTTTGGGTGAGGGTTTGGGGAGGGCGCGCGCCCCCTCCCTTTACGTGTTCCCCCGCGGAGGCGGGGGCCCAGGATACCACGCACGGCGCTTGTGATCCTGGGCTCCCGCCTTCGCGGGAGAACTACAGGGCGCGGGAGAACTGGAGAGGCTGAGGCGTTGTCTCCCAATGCCCCTGCTCCTTGCCGTCGCGCTCGCCGCCTCACCCACCGTCGCGCAGATGAAGTGGGAACGGCGCGTGTTGGTCGTCTCTGCCCCGGCCGATGACGCATCACTCACCGAACAACGCCGCATTCTGGCCGCGTGGAAAACAAACGCCGCCGCCCGCGACCTCACTGTCGTCGAGATCGTTGGGGACACTGTCCGCGGCGCGAGCGATCCGGCCGCAGCGCTCCGCCGCAAATACCATCTCCCCGCCACCTTCACCGCGATCCTGATCGGCAAGGACGGTGGCGAGAAACTGCGTAGTGCCAAGCCCTTCCCCGCCGCTGCGTTGGAGGCGACGATCGATGCGATGCCGATGCGCAAGGCGGGCCAGCGATAGGCTGAGCCGATCAGCGTGATCGCCGCGGCGGGGTTGCCGCCTCGCGCCCCCTGCCCCAGATGGCATGCAAAGCCGCCCCGCGGCACGCGACCTACGAGGACTGCCCGTGACCGAGACCACATCCGTGACCGATACCCAATTCGACTATGACCTGTTCGTCATCGGCGCAGGCTCGGGCGGCACGCGTGCGTCACGCGTCGCCGCCGCACATGGCGCGCGCGTTGCGGTCGCGGAGGAATACCGTGTCGGTGGGACCTGCGTCATTCGCGGGTGCGTACCGAAGAAGCTACTGATCTACGGCGCGCATTTCGCCGAGGATCTGAAGGACGCCAAGAGGTTCGGCTGGCAGGTCCCAGATAACTGCGCGTTCAGCTGGCCGACGTTGCGCGATAACGTGATGGAGGAGGTCGACCGGATCAACGGCGCCTACACGACCACGCTGCAGAACAACCATGTCGACATCCTCCACCAGCGTGCGGTCGTCTCCGGCCCGAACGAAGTCACGCTCGCCGATGGCACCACGAAGACCGCGGCGAAGATTCTGATCGCGGTCGGTGCACATCCCTTGACCCCGGAGTTCCCCGGCTCGGAACACGGCATCACCTCGAACGAGGTGTTCCACCTCGACGACGTGCCGAAGCGCGTGCTGATCGCCGGCGCGGGCTATATCGCCAACGAGTTCGCCGGAATATTCCACCAGTTCGGATCGCACGTGACGCTGGTCAACCGGACCGACGTGATCCTGCGCGGCTATGACGAATCGATCCGCGACCGCCTGCTTCAGATCTCGATGAGCAAGGGCATCGATTTTCGGTTCAACGCTGCGTTCGAGAGCATCGAGAAGGATTCGGATGGCTGCCTGACGGTCAAGATGAGCGGGCATGAGCCGATCGTGGTCGACCTCGTAATGTTCGCGACCGGCCGTTTGCCTAACACGAAGGGGCTTGGGCTCGAAACCGCGGGCGTCGAAATGGACGCGGCGGGTGCGGTGATCGTCGATGAGGACAACAAGTCGAGTTGCAACTCAATCTTCGCAGTCGGCGACGTCACCAATCGCATCCAGCTGACCCCGGTCGCGATCCGCGAGGGGCAGGCATTTGCCGATACGTTCTTCGGCGGCAAGCCAACCCGCGTTGATTATGCCAACGTGCCCGCCGCGGTGTTCAGCCACCCGCCGATGGCTGGTGTTGGCATGACCGAGTCGCAGGCTCGGGAAGCACTTGGCTCCGTTAGGGTGTATTCGAGCGACTTCCGGCCGATGAAGAACGTGCTGGCGGGGCGCAACGAGCGTTCGCTGTACAAGATGATCTGCGATGGCGAGACCGACCGGGTGGTTGGCATCCACATGATCGGGCCGGACTGTCCGGAGATCCTGCAATCGGCTGCGGTGGCGGTGAAGGCGGGACTGACCAAGGCCGATTTCGACGCGACGGTCGCGCTGCATCCGACGATGGCGGAAGAGCTTGTCTTGATGAAGTAGGGGCGGCCGCGCTTGAAGATTGTTCTACCGCGAAGGCGGTAGCCCAGACTGGGCCCCCGCCTTCGCGGGGGAACATTTTTTCAGGTGCCAGTGAAATTTCCCGGCCGCCTCTCGCTGACCGCGCGGACGCCTTCGGCAAAGTCGTCGGTCTTCTGCAACCAGGCCTGTTCGGCGAGTTCGTGATCGGTCTGTGACTGGACCAGCGCGAACAGGTCGCCGCGCATCGTCTCTCGGGTCGATCCGACCGCGAGCGGCGCACCAGCCGCGATCTCTTTTGCGAGCGACAGCGCTTCCGCGCGCAACCGGTCCGCCGGAACGACAGCGTCCGCCAATCCCCAAGTCTCTGCCTGCTCCGCCCGGATGCGCCGCCCCGTCAGGTTCATCAGCAGCGCGCGCTGGCGACCGATCACGCGTTCCAGTACCGCGGAGATACCGAAGCCGGGGTGGAAGCCGATCTGGACGAAGTTGGCGACGAACTTCGCTTCGGGCGAGGCCACGCGGAAATCGGCGACGAGCGCGAGGCCAAGCCCTGCCCCGACCGCTGCACCCTGGATCGCGGCGACGACCGGCGTCTCGACCGCGAACAGCTTGGCGGCGGCGACGTAGAACGGGTTGCGCTCACCCTCGGTCCGCTCCGCGGCAACCGGATTGGCGTTGACGAGGTCCGCGCCCGCACAGAACACCTTGCCCTCGGATTGCAGGACGATCGCGCGCACCTCGCGGTCGGCATCCGCAGCGGCGAACGCAGCCCCGATCGCTTCGATCAGCGCGAGATCGGCGAAGTTGTGCGGCGGCCGCACGAACGTGACGATCGCAACATGCCCGTCTCGGGTGACGTCGACGCCGGAAAAACCCAAGGGATCATTGGTCATCTTCAGCCTCATTACTGTCGAACGCAGCTAATATGGGCCGCAAACATGGATTGTGGCGATTATGACACGGACCGTCGCCGAATCCACTCCCGACGTCTTCCAGCCATTGGCAGAGTTCGAGAAGCGAGCGTAGAGCCTCGATCCCGGCAGCGCGACAAAGATCATCGCGCCGGGGCCGTCTTCATCGGGAGCGGCAACCGGAGAGGTCCAGGGCATGGGGTCGCGACCGTCGCGAGCAGCAGCATTCGGCACTGCCATCGGCAGGACGGCCCCGATTGTGCCCAGCCATTCACCGATCCCGTCCAGTACAGGGGACTATTCGACATGAAGACCATGATGGTCGCGGCGCTGCGCGCTGCGCTGGTGACGACGACGATCCTCGGTTCGGCAGTCGCCCTGCCGACCACCGCGACCGCGCAGACGACGACCGCCGCAATCCGCGGACAGGTTCGTGATGCGGCGGGCGCGGCGGTGGCCGGCGCGGCGGTGGTGGCGGTCAATACCAGCACCAACCAGACCTTCCGCGCCACGAGCAGCGCGAACGGCAGCTACATCCTCAACGGCCTGCGCCCGGCGCCCTACACGATCACGGTCACCGGACCGAACGGCGACGTCTCGGTGCAACGGATCTCGGTGGGCGTCGGACAATCGGCGACGCTCGACGCCGTCCTCACCGCGTCCGCGCCAGCGTCCACCTCGCAGACGGACGCGACCACCGGCGGTGCTGCCAATGACGGCGGCGACATCGTCGTCACCGCCGGACGCCTGGTCGAGACGAAGACCTCCGAAGTCGCGACAAACGTCAGCCAGAACCAGATCCGCATCCTGCCGCAGGGCGATCGCAACTTCCTGACCTTCGCCGCGCTGGCCCCCGGCGTTCGCTACAACGACAGCGAGACCAATAAGGGCATCGTCGCCGGTGCCTCGCCCGCAAGCCAAGTCAACGTGTTCATCGACGGTACCAGCCTGAAGAGCCAGACGCTCGGCGGGATCGCCGGCCAGACCGACAGCCGGGGCAATCCGTTCGGCCAGCTCGCGGTCGGGGAGTTCCGCGTGCTGACGCAGAACTACAAGGCGGAATACGAGCAGGCCGGGTCGGCCATCGTCACGGCGATCACCAAGTCGGGCACCAACGACTTCCACGGCGAGATGTTCGGCCAATATACCGATCGCAGCCTGACCGCGGCCAACATCCTCGATCAGCGTGCCGATCGCGGCAAGCCGAAGTTCGAACGCAAGCAATACGGCATCTCGCTGGGCGGCCCGATCATCAAGGACAAGCTGTTCTTCTTCGGCGCGTACGAAGGCAACGACCAGAACCGTGCATCGAGCGTGACGGTCGGCCAGCGCACGCCGGAAAACCTTGCCCGGTTCGGCCAGTATGAAGGCACCTATGTCAGCCCGTATCGCGGCGATTTCTACTTCGGCAAGCTGACCTTCACCCCCGACGAGCGCCAGGTGTTCGACCTGTCGTTCAGCCGTCGCCAAGAGACCGACGTCTCGGGCTTCGGCGCCAATTTCGGCTCCGCCAACATCGCGTATTCGGCGGCGGTCAACAAGATTAACAAGACCGACACCTATACCTATAAATGGACGTACACCGGCGACAGCTTCGTCAACGAAGCCAACCTGACCTATCTCGATGCGGTGTATAATCCGTCGTCGCTGAACCCCGACGATCCAAGCTTCGAATATCAGGGCGTCATAACCTTCGGCGGCAAGGATTCGACGCAGCGGATCAGCCAGCAGAGCTATGTCCTGCGCGACGACCTGACCTATAACGGACTACAGAACCACGCGATCAAGGGCGGCCTGCGGTTCGCATTCCAGGATTACGATTTTACCAAGAACTTCTTCGTCCAGCCGCGCTACTTCTTCCAGAACGACGCGACCAAGGGACTCGATTTCAGCTTCCCGGCACAGGCGCAGCTTGGTGTCGGCAACCCGCGGATCATCGCCTCCAATTCGCAGGTGGGCGCGTACATCCAGGACGATTGGGACGTTACCGACAAGCTACAGATCAACATCGGCCTGCGCTGGGACTACGAGAGCAACCTGTTCAACAACAAATATCGCACCCCCGCAGCGGCGGTCGCGACGTTGAACGGGCTGCCCAAGACCGAGTATTTCGACCCGGCGAACTACATCACCGACGGCAGCGACCGCCCGACTCGCAAGGACATGTTCCAGCCGCGTATCGGCTTCAGCTACGATGTGAACGACGATCAGCGCACCGTGATCTTCGGCGGCTATGGCAAATATTACGATCGCAACGTGTTCAACAACACGCTCGACGAGCAATTCCGCCTACAATACGCGACCGGCGTCTTCAATTTCTCGCGCGATGGGCAGCCGCGCGACGGGAACCCGACCGTCCGGTGGGATCCGCAATATCTGACCCGCGACGGCCTGCTGGCCTTGCGCGCTACCGCACAGACCGGCCTGCCCGACCTGTTCGCGGTCAAGAACAACGCCAAGGCGCCGTCCACCGATCAGTTCAGCTTCGGCGTGCGTCAGAAGTTCGGCGTGTTCCGCGCGTCGGTGACCGGCTCGTACGTTCGCGGTCAGAACGGCTACACGCACCTGTTCGCGACGCGCAACGCAGATGGATCATGCTGCGACACGACGATCCCGCGGGCGAACGGCTTCGGCAACGTCCTGATCGGTTATGATGGCCTGCGGACGCGCTACAAGGCGCTGCTGGTGACGATCGACAAGGATTATACCGTCGCGTCGGGCTGGGGCTTCAATCTCGCCTATACGCTGTCGAAGGCCGAGCAGGACGGCGGAGACCTGTTCAGCCTCGATAAGCCGACCCCGGACCAGTATGGCTGGCGGCCGATCGCCGACCAGGACGAGCGCCACCGGATCGTCCTGTCGGGCATCGCCGACCTGCCGCTGGGCTTCCAGTTCTCGACGTTGACGACGCTCGGCACCGGCACCGCGTTCCAGTTGCAGGACCAGTCGGCCGGGACCAGCGTCAACCAGCAGGTGATCCGGTCGCTGTACCGGCCGAAGAACTGCCTGGGCAGCGTGTTCGCGTTCTGCGAGGTCAACCTGACGCTGCAGAACAACATCAAGGTGTTCAACACGCATACTATCAACGTCGCGGTCGACCTGCTCAACGCATTCAACAACAAGAACTATGGCGGCTATTCCGGGTATCTCGGCGTCGGGCAGGCCTATTCTTTCGACCGCACCACCAACGCGCCGACCAACCTGCTGACGTTGCCACGGCGGTTCCAGTTCAGGGTTGGTTACAGGTTCTGATGCATTAAGGACGGGCGACCTTCCAGTCGCCTGCCTGACCTCTATGGTCGCGGCGGTACCCTGATCAGGAGTTCGGATGCTCGATCGACGGCAGTTTCTCGGCACCGGGGCAATTTCGCTCGGTGGGCTTACCGCGGGATGCACATCGGTCGGGCGGCCGCTGGTCAAGGCGATCGAGAGCGTCACGGGCACGGCGCCGTCCGAACCGCCGCCGTCCGCCAACCCGCTGATCGACAATCTGCAGGAGCGCGCGTTCCTGTATTTCTGGGACACGACCGACCCGGTCACCGGGCTGGCGCTCGATCGCTGGCCGACGCCGTCCTTCTCGTCGATCGCCGCGGTCGGGTTCGCGTTGACCGCCTATCCGATCGGCGTCGTCAACGGCTGGATCACGCGGGAACAGGCGCGCAAGCGGACGCTGGCGACGATGGAGTTCTTCGCGATCGCACCGATGGGCCCCGAGCCGACCGGCAACAGCGGGTACAAGGGATTCTTCTACCACTTTCTCGGCATCACCAAGGGCCAGCGGTTCGCCCGCGCGGAACTGTCGACGATCGATACCGCGTTGCTGCTGGGCGGGATGCTGTTCGCGCAGAGCTGGTTCGACGGCGATCACCCTGAGGAACAGCGGATCCGCGCGCTGGTCGACCAGATCTACGGCGCGGTCGACTGGACGTGGATCACGCCGCGTGCGCCGTTCCTGTCGATGGGCTGGCATCCCGAGAGCGGGTTCATCGCCAGCGACTGGAACATCTACAACGAGGGGATGCTGATGTATCTGCTCGCGCTGGGCTCGCCGACGCATCCGCTGCCGCCCTCGACGTGGGGCGCGCTGACCGCGAAATTCGAACCGTCGTGGCGTGGCGATCATCTCCACTATCCGCCGATGTTCGTGCACCAGTACAGCCACGTCTGGGTCGATTTCCGCGGCATCCGCGATCCGTACATCGCGACCAAGGGCATCGATTATTTCGAGAACAGCAAGCGCGCGACGATCGCGCAGCGCGACTATGCGATCGCCAACACAGGCGGGTTCGCTGGCTATGGCCCCGACATCTGGGGACTGACCGCGTGCGACGGGCCGGGCGACTTCAAGGCGACGATCGACGGGCGGGCGCGGGAGTTCTTCAGTTACTCCGAACGCGGGCCCGGCGCGCGCGACGACGGTACGCTGGCACCTACCGCTGCCGTCGGGTCGATCGTGTTTGCGCCGGATCTCGTCATCCCCACGATCACCGCGATGCACGATCGATACGGCAAGGGGATCTACGGCAAATACGGGTTCTTCGACGCCTTCAATCCGACGCTGACCGAGATGGGCGAACCGCTCAAGCATGGTCGGATCGTGCCCGGCGTCGGCTGGGTCGACATCGACTATCTCGGTATCGACCAGGGGCCGATCGTCGCGATGATCGAGAATTGGCGAACCGGCATGGTCTGGAACACGATGCGGCGGAACCCGCATATCCGACGCGGGCTGGACCGTGCCGGATTTACCGGGGGATGGCTCGCGCGCGTTCCTTAAGGGGTTTCGCCGCCGCGCCGGAAAGCCTAGGTCGAGTGCATACCCGATCCTCGAAAGGTTACAGCATGCGTGAAGCCGCCATCGTCTCGACCGCCCGTACCGCTATCGGCAAGGCGTATCGTGGTGCGTTCAATGCGACCGAGGCGCCGGTGCTGGCGGGGCATGTGATGAACGCCGTCGTCGAGCGCGCAGGGATCGATCCGACGCGGATCGACGAGGTGTTCTGGGGCGTCGGCAATCAATGGGGTACGCAGGGCGGCAACGCCGGGCGGATGGCGATCTTCGCGGGCGGGCTGCCGGAGTCGGTGCCGGCGTTCACGCTCGATCGGAAGTGCGGGTCGGGGCTGACCGCGGTGGCGCTCGCGGCGCGGACGATCATGTGCGACGAGGCGGATGTCGCGCTGGCGGGCGGGATGGAGTCGATCAGCTACACCGTGACGAAGGACGCGCCGCGGTTCGTCAACGCGAGCGTCGTGGCGAAGGAGCCGGCGGCGTATATCCCGATGATCGAGACCGCCGAGATCGTCGCGGAGAAATACGGTATCAGTCGCGAGGCTCAGGACGAATACGCCGCGATGAGCCAGCAGCGTGCTGCCGCCGGGCTGGCGAGCGGAGCATTTGCCGAGGAGATCGTGCCGATCACGGTCGAGAAGGCGCTGTACGACAAGCAAGGCGCGCATGCCGGGATCGAGAGCGTCACCCTGTCGCAGGACGAGGGTATCCGTGCGGGTACGACGCTGGAGGGCTTGCGCGGGCTCAAGACGGTATGGCCGGGCGGCGAGTTCTCGGGGCCGGGATCGAGCGTCACTGCGGGTAATGCGAGCCAGCTGTCGGACGGGGCATCTGCGCAACTGCTGATGGATCGCAAGACCGCGGAGGCCGAGGGCAAGGACATCCTGGGCATTTACCGCGGGTTCCAGGCGGCGGGGTGCAGCCCGGCGGAAATGGGAATCGGACCGATCTTCGCGATCCCGAAACTGCTCGAGCGGGCGGGGTTGTCGGTCGGGGACATCGGGCTGTGGGAACTGAACGAGGCGTTCGCGTCGCAGTGCCTCTATTGCCGGGATTTCCTCGGGATCGATCCGGAGAAGTACAACGTCAACGGCGGTGCGATCGCGGTCGGGCATCCGTTTGGGATGACGGGCTCGCGGCTGGTGGGGCATGCGCTGATCGAGGGACGCAAGCGCGGGGTGCGCTATGTCGTGGTGTCGATGTGCACGGCTGGCGGCATGGGCGCTGCAGGGTTGTTCGAGATCGTTTGACCCGGGCGCCGTCCTGCCGTGCCCTCACCCTTCCCACGGCGAAGACGCCGCGGGCCCCTTCCCTCTCCCCGATGGGAGAGGGTGTTGTTGCCAAGACATTGGCGGCGGCGCAGGTTCGGGCTTCTCAGATAGGGACGCGGGCTATGACGACGGCATTGATCACCGGCGCATCGGCGGGGTTGGGTGAAGGTTTTGCGCGGGCGCTCGCGGCCGAGGGCAATGCGCTGATCCTGACCGCGCGTCGGGTCGATCGGCTCGAGGCGCTGGCGACCGAACTGCGTGCGGCGCACGGCGTTACGGTGCATGTCTTCGCCGCCGATCTTGCGGATCAGGATGGTCCGGACATGCTTATTGCGGCCATTGCAGCCGCCGCATTGCCGATCGACATACTCGTCAACAATGCCGGGTTCGGTGCGCGGGGTGATTTCGCGGAGCTGGATAGCGCGCTGCAACTGGGCATGATCGACCTGAATTGCCGTGCGCTGGTGGCGCTGACGCATGCCGTGCTGCCGCAGATGATCGCGCGCGGATCAGGCGGGATCCTCAACCTCGCCTCGGTCGCGTCGTTCCAGCCGGGGCCGTGGATGGCGGTCTATTATGCGAGCAAGGCGTTCGTGCTGAGCTTTTCCGAAGCGCTGCATGAGGAGGTGAAGGGCAAGGGCGTGCGTGTGGCGGCGCTGTGCCCCGGGCCTACGCGGACCGAGTTCGCCGATGTTGCGGGGCTGGGCGATACCGCGCTGTTCGAGCGACTGGCGAGCGATCCGGCGGCGGTGGTGCGTGACGGGTTGGCGGCGCTGGCGGCAAACCGGGCGGTGAAGGTGTCCGGTGCGCTGAACTTCGCGATGGCCGAGGGGATACGGTTTACGCCGCGCAGTCTTGCGCGACGGATCGCGGGGTCCTTGCAGAAGGCTCGTGGGTGACTCGGGTTGAGGGGGCCTGAACATCGGCCTCGCTTGCCGCCCCCTCCGTCAGGCTTTGCCTGCCACCTCCCCCTGGCGGGGGAGGATTGTCTGGGTTCTTCGCTTCCGCTGCGTAGGGGCGCGGCGGTTAGCGGCTGACCATGCCGGTTATGGTGATCTGACCGCCACGATCGACGATCTCGCCGTCGATCATGCCGCTGACGAGCACGATCGCGCCGCGTTCGACGATCAGCGTGCCGTCGATCATCCCGGCGATCTCGGCGGTGGCGCCGGCCAGGACGATCGCGGTGCCGTCGAGCATGCCCTCGAACTTACCCTCGATCGTCAGGTCTCCGCGGTGCATGCCCTTCATGCGCGTTCAGTCGGCGAAGAGCAGGACGGGGGTTTCGAGGTACTTCTTGAGACCCTGGACGAAGCTTGCCGCGTCCCAGCCGTCGACGACGCGGTGGTCGCAGCTGATCGACAGGTTCATCAGTTTCGCACGGACGACTTCGTCGCCCCCTCTTCCATCAGACCGGAAGACCGGGCGTTCGACGATCTTGTTGGGACCGATGATCGCGACTTCGGGGCGGTTGATGACCGGGGTCGTGGCGATGCCGCCAAGCGGCCCGAGCGAGGTTACCGTGATCGTGCCGCCGCCCATCTCGTTGGGGGCGAGCTTGCCGGCGCGCGCGGCTTCGGCGAGGCGGGTGATCTCGGTTGCGAGCTGCCAGACGTTGCGATCCTGTGCGTCGCGGATCACGGGGACGGTGAGCCCCGCGTCGGTCTGTGCGGCCATGCCGAGATGGATGGCGCCGTGGCGCGTGACCACGCCCGCCTCGTCGTCATAGCGCGCGTTGAGCATCGGGAAGTCGGGGATCGTCTTGCAGATCGCGACGATCATCAGCGGGAGCATCGTGAGCTTGGGGCGGCCGCCGCGGTTGGCGTTGAGGTCGGCGCGCATCGCTTCGAGGGCGGTGACGTCGATCTCGTCGACATAGGTGAAGTGCGGGATCGCGCGCTTCGATGCGGCCATGTTCTCGGCGATGCGGCGGCGCATGCCGATGACTTTTATGGGCTGGTCTTCGCGCGCGCGCGACGCGTGGGGGGGGTGATAGCCTTCGCCCGAGCCGTAGCGGAGGTAGGCGTCGAGGTCGGCGTGGCGGACGCGGTCGGAGTCGGTTTTTACCGAGGCGAGGTCGATGCCGAGGTCTCGAGCGCGGGCTCGGACTGCGGGGGATGCGAGCGCGTGGGCCTTATCCTCCCCGGCACGGGGAGGGGGACCATCCGCAGGATGGTGGAGGGGGGCTTCCACGGGCGGAGCGGCCTGCGGGAACATACCCACCGGCGCAGTATCCGCCACCGGCGGGGTCGTTTGTGGCACGCCCCCTCCACCCCCGGCTTCGCCGGCGGTCCCCCTCCCCGTTTCGGGGAGGATTTCGACGCCGGGGTTCTCGGCTTCGTATTGTTCCGCGGTCTCGGCTTGGGCCGAGGTCGGCGGCGCGGCGACAACTTCGTCTGCGGCATCAACCGCGTCCGTCTCGATCACCACCAGCGCGGCGCCGATCGACACCTGGTCGCCGACTTCGCCCGCGAGTTCGACGACGACACCCGTCACCGGCGACTCCATCTCGACGGTGGCCTTGTCGGTCATCATGTCGGCGATCGGCGAATCCTCTTCGACGCGGTCGCCGATGGCGACGTGCCATGCGACGATCTCGGCCTCGGAGATGCCTTCGCCGATGTCCGGCAGCTTGAAGGTGAAGCGGGCCATTATGCGTCCTTCATGATCTTTTTCAGGGCTTC
>Ga0308164_10003701_pt1 | contig 13557 bp, 9 predicted proteins | sample PhyTR2_FD_201031 | JGI IMG/M metagenome (GOLD analysis project Ga0308164, IMG submission 201031) | Phyllosphere microbial communities from UC Gill Tract Community Farm, Albany, California, United States - DLSLT.R2 | ecosystem: Host-associated > Plants > Phyllosphere > Unclassified | place: USA... | reverse complement strand
GACGAATAGGGTGCGTGGTGCAGGTACACCACTTTCCAGCGCGCAGTGGAGGCCGCTAGGGCTGCCCGCAACCACCGGGCCTGCACGGAAGTAGCCGTGATGCCGTCGGGCTCATTGGGGTCGCTGTTGAGGGCAAACAGGTGCACATCGCCGCGCACCAGCTCGTAGTAACGGCCGTTGCCGGGTAGGGTAAAGTAGTCACGGTAAGCTTCGCCGTTGCGGGTATAGTAGTCGTGGTTGCCGAGCGAGGGAAAAAAGCGATTGCTTGACGTACGCGGCCCGTAGCGGCCCTTATACTGGTAGATATACTCGTGAAAATACTGCCCGATGTTCTGGTCGATGGTAGTCGAGTCGCCCACGTCATAATTATTATCGCCCAGAGTAATGATAAAGTCCGGGTTCCAGCTCTTTATCAGGTTAGCCACATCGCGCTCGGCTGGGCCGGCGTAGCCGTAATCGCCGATGGCGGCAAAGCGCTGGGCGGGGGCCGCAATCGCCAGCGAGAGCAGGCCTAGCAGTAGCCCCAGGCGACAGGTATAGTAAAACGAAACCATGCGAGGCTTAAATAAAAACAGGTGAAGCAAATACAAGAGTATTTGGAAAATGGTATATGGTACCTAAAAATAGTGCAATAAGATAAGTCAGGATTATGGTGGGTTAATAATTTTTTCGAATAGTTTAGTGGCCTGTTAATCAAGTGATTTTAAAGAATATTCAAAGCTTAATGGTGCTCTAAAACAGCAAATTAAGAGGCTATTAACGATTATTGTGGGATTTTTCACTTTAACACTAATCTGTTTTCTGCCTTTTTCTGCCGCTTATGAAAACTTTTTTTACGAAACTCAATAATAGAAAAGTACTCTTCGTTCTTTCTTTGGTGCTAGGCGCTAGCCCAGCGGGAGCACAAACTGTTCTCACGGTGAAGCCCGTATTTTTTCACCGCGACGCGGCCAAGCGATTGCTGCTCATCAATGCTCCGCTCGCCCAAGTGAATGCCCAGGTAGATACGTTGAAAACTATTGTCTCGAACGGCCAACGCTACACGCTGAGCAGCCCCGTGACTTCTGTGAACTGCCAAACGGCCTACCGAGTTTCTGCCGATGAAGGGACTTACACAGTTTATTTTACCCAAGTGCCGGTGCTGCACCTCAGCACCCGGCACCGGATTGTAGATACGCCGAGTGTGTATGCCACCCTGACCCTGGCCGATACTACTGGCCTGACCGCGCAGGCTAGCCTGGGAATTGAGATACGCGGGGGCTTCTCGCAGAGTTATCCGAAGAAGTCGTATGAGCTGAGCCTGTGGGCCGATAGCACGGGGGCCAAGTCGCAGGACGCGGCCATGCTCGGCATGCGCTCCGACAACAAGTGGAACCTGCAAGCCATGTACAACGACCCGCTACGCCTGCGCCTGAAGCTGGCTCACGAGCTGTGGCAGGACATGAGCCCGCTGTACTACCACGCACAAGAGCCTAACGCCAAAGGCAGCATTGCCCTCCGGTATACCGAGGTTTTCCTCAACGATAGCTACCAGGGCATCTACACCCTCACCGAGCGCATAGACCGCAAACAGTTGAAGCTGAAGAAGTACACTACCAAAATAATGGGGGAGCTGTACAAAGGGTCTGACGGGGCGGGCGGCGCGCTCATGTTTTCGCGGGTGCCGGACGCCGATGATACCAGCACCGATTGGGGCGGCTTTGAGTACAAGGAGCCGGCTGAAGAAACCAACTGGACGGCCCTGCACGATTTTGTAGATTTTGTGGTCAATAGCCCCGATGCTGACTTTTACAGCCAGTACCAGCGCAAGTTCAACCTAGCCAGCGCGGTCGATTACTATATTTTTCTGAACCTGCTGCGCGCTACCGATAACACGGGCAAAAACCTCTACATCGCCAAGTACAAGCCCAACGAGCCCTACTACTACGTGCCGTGGGACCTCGACGGCGTGCTGGGCAACGACTGGCAGGGCCTGAATGTAAACACGACCAACGACCTGCTGACCAATGGGTTCTATACCCGCCTGCTGAAGGATAACGCCCCCGGCGGCTTCCGGTCTACCCTGGCGGCCCGGTGGGCCGAGCTGCGCGGCTCGCACCTGGCGGCCGCCAGCATCCTGGCCCGGCTGAAGCAGCACAGCGACTACCTGCTCGCCAACAACGTGTATGAGCGCGAGCACCTGGCTTGGCGCGACTACCGCTACCAGGCCGCGCAGCTAGCGTACCCAGCCGATTGGCTCACCCGCCGCCTCACTTACCTCGACGGCTTATTTGCCCCTAGCAGCGCGCTGAGCACGCAAACGGCGGCTAGCTTGGCGCTGTTTCAACTCTACCCCAACCCCGCGAGCGGCAGCCTGCGCGTGGCCTTCGGAACCGTGCCTTTCGAGGTGAGCGTGCAGGACCTGACCGGTAAGACGCTGCTGCAAAAAGCCCTGCCAAGGGGCACTAATACGCTTGATATTAGCAGCTTGCCTCAGGGTGCTTACCTGGTAAGCGTGCGCAGCAACACGGCCACGGCCGTGCGCAAGCTGCTCGTGCGCTAAGCTGCTTCAAATGAAGCTAAAAAGAGAGGGCGAGCGGGAGAATTTCTCCCGCTCGCCCTCTCTTTTTAGCTTCATTTGAAGCAGCTTAGCGCAGCCGGTAGCCCAGCAGCACGCCGGCGTAGTAGTTGCGCCCTGGCGCGGGCTGAAAGTAGCGCCCGCCGAACGCGTTCAAATCGTTGCCGAGGCTGTAGCGGCGGTCGGTCGCATTCTCGACCCCGCCGTACAGGTCGGCTTCCAGGCGCCCGGCCAGGGTGCGGCGCCAGCCGGCCCGGCCGCCAAATACCCAGTAGCTCGCCGCGTAGTCGGTATTGGCATCGTTAAGCGGCAGCGTGGCCTGGTGCCCGGCCGTAGGGCTGAAGTAGAACCCTAGCCGCTGGCTGAAATCGAGGCCCGCGCTGAGCGTGTGCGGCGCCGTGCCCGTGAGCTGATTGCCGCCGTAGCGCTGCCCGGTGGCCGATTCGTAGTTCCCAAACCGGAAGCGGTTGTAGGCGTAGCTGGCCCAGGCCCGTAGGCCTGCCGGGGGGCTAGCAGCATCGGCCGGGCCACCGGGCTGCCAGAGGTAGCCGCTGGCCGCCACCTCGGCGCCGCGCTGGTGGGTATCACCAGCATTAGCAAAAAGCTGAATGCCCTGGGCATCGGAGCGCGACACAATGGTGTTGCGCAGCTCCAGGTCAAAGAGCGCCACATCAAATACCAGCCGGCCGCCCAGCAGCGTGCCTCGGCTGCCCACCTCGTAGCTGGTGCCGCGCTCGGCCTGCAAGTCGCGGCTGATGGTGCCATCCGAAGGCCGCAGTTCGGCCTCGGTGGGCGGCGCAAAGCCGGTGCTCACGCTGGCGTAGGCCGAGATGGTGGGCGAAAGCTCCTTCAATAAGGCCAGCCGCGGCGATACCTGGGGCTGAAAATCGCGCGTCACCCCGTAGCCCGTCGGGTTGGCCGCGGCCGACGAAATGCGCGCAATCTGGTAGCGCAGGCGGTTGTAGCTAGCCCCCGCCGTGAGCAAAAAGCCGGCCGGCAGCTCGTAGTCGGCCTGGGCAAAGGCGAAGCCCGTGCGGGTCGTTATCTCGTCGTCGTAGCGCAGCGTGGTGGGGGCGCCGGCCACGTTGAGGTAGCTGCGCGAATCCACGAACGAGGCCTGAAACTCGCCGCCGCCCTGCACCCGCAGCGTGCGCCCGGCCACCGTGCCGCGGTAGTGCAGTGCCGCCCGGCCACCGCCACCCAGGTTAGTATCGCGCTGCCAGTCAACCAGGTAAGGGGTTTGCACGCTGGTGCTGCGGCCATACACCGTGGCCACTGTGCGCCAGGTATCCGAAAACCGGTACTCGTGCGTGAAACCCAGCAGGCCGGTTTGCGAGGCGTAGCTGGCCAGCTGGGCCACCGTGCCGGGGCTAGCCGCCGTGCCCGGCCGCGCCTGGCGTGGGTCCTGCTCGTACTGCGCGCGGGTGAGGCCGCCCGGCAGCTGGTAGTAGAGGTCGGTGTACAAGGCGTGCACGGCCAGCGTCTGCCGCTCGGAGGGCGAAACCTGGCCGTCGAGCGCAAACACATCGCGGCGCAGGGCACTCTGCTGGCGGTAGCCGTGCAGCTGCTGGTGGGCGTACTGCGCGCGCCAGTAGTCGCCGTTGGCCTGGCTAGCCTCGGCCGTGGCCGTGAAGCGCCGCAGCCCGTACGAGCCCACCGAGTAGCCCACCTGAGCCCGGGCCTGGCCGGGGGCGGGGCGGCGGTTTTCGAGGCGCACCACGCCGCCCGTGCCGGCGCCGTACACGCTGCCCGCCGGCCCTTTCAGCACTTCCAGGCGGCCTAGCTGTGCGGGGTCGAGGATGTTGAGCGGACTCGTGCCATTAGCTTCCGTGAAAGGAATATCGAAGTAATACAGCTTCACATTGCGCACCCCAAAGGGCGAGCGCAACGTGCTGCCCCGCACGCTGATGCGGTAGCTGCCGGTGGCACGCTCCTCTAGGCGCACGCCGGGCAGCGTGTTCACGGCCGAAGCCAGCGAGTTCTCATTAAAGCGCTGAATAATAGTGCGGTCGAGCACGCTGATGCCGGCTGCGGTGCGGCGCAGCGGCAGCCGCTGGCCGTAGCCCACCACGGTGGCGCCGGGCAGGGCCTGGGCATTGATAGTATCGAGGGGGCTAGGGGCCTGCTGGGCCGCCAGCCGCAGGGCGGGCAGGGCAAGCAGGCTAGCCAGCGAGTAGCGAAGCAGCATAAAAGCGAACGGAAGTTGGTACGCCAAACGGCCGGGGGAGGCCGGATGTTTGGCGGGCGGCGGCATTAATCAGTCTGGTTTGCCAAGTTGCCCGCGCAAAGACATCCGCTAGGCGTGCTACCTTTTTGAGTGGCGGGACTGACTATTACCCTACTGGCTGCGCCCACTGCCTAGCCTCGGGAGCGGTAGAAAGCAGGTCTGCACGAGGAAGAAAAGACTACTAATTACCTTTATTTAGAAAAATTCTAAAAAGCTTGGTGCGTAGCTAGTCTGCCTGTATATTTGCCACAGTTTAGAAGCAGTCTAAATAAAGTTGACCCAGGCTACGCAGCCCGGCAACTATGTTTTCCTAAAAGCCCGGCACCGGCAACCAACTACGTGTCAACTAAAAGAGCAGCTTTGTGGTGAGGCTGTTCGGCACCGGTAGCCAGTGTCGGCACTAGGCCAATCTCCGCCTTTATACCCTGCCTTATGTCGCGCTGCCTTCATCATAATACCTTGGGCTGCATTGCCCAATGCCCCGGCCAGTGCTGCCTGCACCTATACTTTGGCAATGTGGGCCTGCGCCTGCTGCCGCACGAGCTGCTGCACTGGCGCGCCACCGTGGCCGAGCTTTGCGCGCACCATGCCCGGCACGCACCCGATGCTACCGAACGCTGCCTTAGCCTGCCTGGGCCGGTGGCCAGCCAGGTGTTTTTATTTTCGCTCGAAGAGCTGTTCCTGCTCCACGACTTGCTGGTAAGCGCTGCGCTGCTGCTCGAAGTTGAAGCCATTTTGGCCCGGCCCGTAAGTCGCTAGGGTGTCAATTTTGCACCTGCCAGGCGCGCGCCGGCGCTAATAGCGGCAGTCCGTCCAGTGCACAAGCTGGCCGTAAAAGGGTAGGGGCTTGCCAGCAAAGTAGGCGAGCAGCGCCTCGGCCGTAGGGAAGCCATCGGCCCGGGCCAGAGCTAGCAGCTCGGCGGGGGCTAGCGGGCGGCCGTCTACGCGCAGCCCGGTGGCGGTTAGCTCGACGGCCTGCACCAGCCGCACGGGCTGCGGTGGCCAAAATTCGTGCTGGCCGGGCTGCCCGGCCAGCACCACAAACTGTGCTACCTCGCCCGCCCGCCAGCGCTGGCCCGCCCGGATGGTATGGACTTTGGTGCCCGCCACAATGAGCGGCGCAAAGTCCTCATCGAACCCTAAAATCATGCCTCGGCCGGAATGTGCACCGTGCCCGCCCGCTCGCGCAGCGGCCGGCCCTGGCGCCCACTGTGCTGGGCCTGTATTTCGGCCACAATGGCCAGGGCGATTTCTTCGGGGGTTTCGCTGCCCAGGTCGAGGCCAATGGGGCTGTGCAAGCGCTCGCGCAGCTGCTGCACCTGGTCGGCCGGCAAGGTGTCGAGCTCATCGAGCAGGCGCTGGGCCTTGAGGCGCGGGCCCAGCAGGCCCACGTAGGGTGCGGGCGAGGCTAGCAGGGTTTGCAGTGCGGCCAGGTCGTAGGCGTAATTGTGACTCAGCAGCACGTGGTAGCCTAGCGGGTCGGGCGTCTGGGTTTCGAGCTCGGCCACGGGCACAATGCGCACGGCAGCGGCTTCGGGAAAGCGGGCGGCGGTGGCCAAGTTGGGCCGCCCATCCACCACCGTAATATGCCACCCTAGCGAGGCTGCCAGGTGCACCAGTGGCTGGGCATCGTTGCCGGCGCCGTACACCACCAGGCGCAGAGGCGGCGCCAGCACTTCGAGCGACGCCCGCACCGGGCCCGCCTCCGTTTCGAGGGTCAGAATCTGGGGCTGGCCCTGAGCCAGGGTTGCGCGGGCGGCCTCGGCCAGCGGGGCGGCCAGCAGCGGCGTGCCGCGCAACAGGCCAGCTTCGGATAGCAGCACGCGCTGGCCCACGGCGGCTTTTAGGCCAGTGGTGTCGGTTTCGAATACGGTGGCCAGCACGGCTGGCGCGGGGTGCTGGGCAAAGCCGCGCAGCAGCTCCAGCGGGTTGTCGGGGTTGGCAAAATCGAGCGGCTCCAGCAAGATGCGCACTACGCCCTGGCAGCCGGGGCCCAGGCCGTGGCGCGGGTCGTCTTCGTCGCGCGTGTCGTAGGTAACCAGCGCCGGTTCACCCCTGAAAATGGCCCGCCGCGCCCGCTGCCGCGCATCGCCTTCGAGGCACCCGCCGCTGATGGCGCCGGTCAGCTCGCCGTCTTCGGTCACGAGCATGCGGGCGCCCGGGCGGCGGTAGGCCGAACCCAGGACTTCGACCACGGTGGCCAGGGCGCAGGGGCGCTGAGCGGCGCGGTGTTGGTCGTAGGCCAGAAAGAGGCGCTGAAGTTCGGTCATTACAAGGAAAAAAGTAGCCTAAACAATACGCCTGGCAACGGGGCGGGGTTATATGAACCGCCCAGCGGGAGGTGGGGTTTCAGAGGAAAGCTTTTTAGTCTCATGCAGCACGCAGCGAAGCATCTCGCTCGCTTCGTTGTTAGTGATAGAGCGTACGGCCCCAAGTGAGATGCTTCGCTGCGCGCTGCATGACCAGACTTTGATTAGACATATCAGCCAATACTTACTTCGCTCCACCGCCAGCACTACTTTGCCTTATGAGCGCCAAAGTTCCCGTCTACCAGCTAACTGCGCTTGCCGAAACTAAGGAGAAACCGACGGCCGTGTTTTTTCTAGGGCCGAATTCTACGGCGCCGCACCTGCCCATCGACCGGCCGTACCGCAGCGAGTACTATAAAATTGGCCTCGTGCTGCGCGGCAGCGCCCGCTTGCAAGTCAACCTCGAAACCTACGACCTAGGGCCTGATTCGCTGATGGTGCTCTCGCCCTACGTCATCAAGCAGTGGCCCCATCTATCGGACGACTGCGATTCGCTCAGCATCTTCTTTACCAAGGAGTTCATTGCGACCGGCGGCCTGAACCTGGATGCGTTCGCGTTTTTTGCGCGTGATGCCCGCCACGTGTTCACCCTGCCGCCGGCCGCAGCGGCGAATATTACGGCCCTGCTGCGCACCATCGAGCAGAAGTACGACGCGCCGCACGCCTATCGTGAGGAGATTTTGCGCAGCCTCATCCACATTCTGCTGCACGAAACGGCGCCCATCTACAGCGCGCAGCACACCGCGCCCACTGCCACCCAGTCGCGCAGCCAGCTCATTGCAGCCGACTTCAAAAAGCTGGTAAACACCCACTATGCTACCGAGCGCAGCCTGGCGTTTTACGCTGATAAGCTTTGCATCAGCCCCAAGCACCTCGCCGAAACGGTGAAGGAAGCTACCGGCAAGCGCGCCGTAGCGTGGCTGGCCGAGGCCGTGCTGCTCGAAGCCCATGTGCTACTGCAAAACCCCGCGCTCACCGTCGGCCAGATTGCGGATACCCTGCACTTTGCCGACCAGTCCACGTTTGGCCGGTTCTTTCGCACCAACACGGGCGTGTCGCCGGCCAGGTATCGGCAGCGGCTATGAGGTAGCCCTGTTGCGCGGACATCGTAGTCCGCGACCGGCTGCCCGTTTACGCACGCAGACTACAAAGTCCGCGCAACAGGGCTCCATCCGCCCTTTCGCCCAATGTTCCCGCCCTTTCGCCTTTCTCGCGCGCCCCATTTAGCCGGAGCTTTGCATCCATGAAAATTATCGTCACCGGTTCCCTCGGGAACATCAGCCAGCCGCTCGCTACCGAGCTAGTGCAACAAGGCCACGCCGTCACGGTCATCAGCAGCCAGCCTGACCGTCAAGCCGCTATCGAAGCCCTAGGGGCCAACGCCGCCATTGGCACCCTGGAAGACGCCGACTTCCTGACCGCTACCTTCGCCGGGGCCGATGCCGTGTACGCCATGGTGCCGCCCAGCTACCGCGAGCTTGATTCGCGGGTTTATTTCCAGCGCATCGGCCGCCACTACGCGCAGGCTATCCAGCAGGTGGGCGTGCGGCGGGTAGTGCAGCTCAGCAGCTGGGGCGCGCACCGCGACCACGGCACGGGCGGCATCCTGGGCGCGCACGATGTAGAGGAAATCCTGGCGGCGGTGCCGGGCCTCGCGCTCACCCACCTGCGCCCCACGTCTTTCTTCACCAACTACTACGGTTTTGTGGGCATGATAAAAGGCGCCGGCTTCCTGGGGGCTAACTGCGCCGGAAACTACCGGGTGGCGCTGGTGCACCCGCGCGACATTGCCGCCGCTGCCGCCGAAGAGCTAACGAATCCCGAAGCTACCGGCCGCACCAGCCGCTACGTAGCCAGCGACGAGCGTACTCAGGATGAAGTAGCGCAGGCCCTAGGGTCTGCCATCGGCCAGCCCGACCTGCGCTGGGTAGCTTTCACCGACGAGCAAATGCGCACCAACCTCCTCCAAAACGGCCTGCCCGCCAGCACCGCCGCCGACATCGTGGACATCTACGCCAGCATGAGCAGCGGCGTCCTAGCCGAGGACTACGAGCAGCACAAGCCCGCCCTAGGTAAGGTAAAGCTGGAAGACTTCGCCAAGGAGTTCGCAGCTGCTTTTCAGAACGATGGGCCACAATAAGCGCACTGCTCTGATGTAGGGCCTCCCCCTCGGCCCCCTCTCCGAAAAGGAGAGGGGGAGCCTAACGTCAGGAAGGGTAGGAGAGTGAGGGGTTGAGCTAAAGAATTATAGAATGGATAAACACATGATTACCCTAACATTCAGCTCCCCCTCTCCTTTCGGAGAGGGGGCCGGGGGGAAGGCGCCCACGTGAGAGCAGTAAGAGTAACTTGTAAAATCAAAAGCTCCCCGCACCTAATTAGATGCGGGGAGCTTTTGTGTAGTGGTTCGGAACGTAAGACTCAAGTCTGCTACCTAAATAGCGTCCAGCCCCGGCAGGCTGAGCAGCTCGGCGGCGCGGCGCGCCACCGTTTTAACACTGGCCACATCCGGGCCAGTGATGGTCAGGTGGCCCATTTTACGGCTGGCGCGCGCTTCTAGCTTGCCATATAGGTGCAGGCGCGTTCCCGGCAAACCCAGCACGGCGTACCAGTCCGGCTCCTGCGGCTGGCCGTCGGTGCCAAACCACACATCACCCAGCAGATTGAGCATGATGGCCGGCGAATGCTGGCGCGGCTGAGGCAAGGGTAAGCCTGCCATAGCATGCACTTGGAGGTCGAATTGCGACGCGTCGCAGGCGTCAATGGTATAGTGGCCGCTGTTGTGCGGGCGCGGAGCCATCTCGTTGACTACCAAGCTCCCGTGTTCGCTGCCGTCGTTCACCACAAAAAACTCGACGCACAGCACCCCGACATAATTGATATGTTGCGCGATAGCCACGGCTGCCTCGCGGGCTCTGTTGGCCAGGGCTAGGGGCAGCGCGCCTGCGTAGGCGTGGGTCACGGCCAAAATACCCCCGACATGCACGTTGCGCTGCGGAGCAAAGCTAACGACCTGCCCGTCCCAGCCGCGGGCCACCAGCACCGAACACTCGGCGGTGAGCGGCAGCATTTTTTCTAGCACGCAGGCCACGCCGCCTAGCTCGGCCCAGGCGGCGGCTAGCTCGGCGCCGGTCTTGACGCGGACTTGGCCCTTGCCGTCGTAGCCCATGCGCACGGTTTTCAGGATGCCGGGCAGCAAGTCCGCCCGCTTGTCCAGCACGGCATGCAACTGGGCTGGCGTTTCAAGCACCACATAGGGCGCGCAGGTCACCCCCGACAGGTTTGCGCAGGCAGCGAAATGAGCTTTCTCCTCAATGCGGTTTTGGGCAATGCCCACTACGGCCGCGCTCGGTGCCACGGGGCGGGTTTGCGCCAGCGTTTGCAGGGCCTGAGCCGGCACGTTTTCAAACTCGGTGGTGATGGCCTGGCACAGGTGGGCCAGTTGCGCTAGCCCAGCTGGGTCGTCGTAATCGGTCTGGATATGGTGGTGGCTCACCGGCCCGGCGGGGCTTTGGGCGTCGGGCTCCAGCACGGCGGTGAAGTAACCCAGGCGCTGGGCGGCGTGCACAAACATCCGGCCTAGCTGGCCGCCTCCTACTACGCCCAGCGTAGCCCGCTGGCCCGCGGCGTCTACACTGCCAGGAAAAATCGGGGTCAGGGCTGTAACGTAACTAGCGGCGCTCATACGGGCAAAGTCATAGCGCGGGCGGCCTCCGTTTGGGCAGCGCGAAAGGCCTGTAGTTTGGTCGCCAAATCCGGGTCGTGCAACGCCAGCAGGCTGACCGCAAACAGCGCCGCATTGGCCGCCCCGGCCGTGCCAATCGCAAAGGTGGCCACGGGTATCCCTTTGGGCATCTGCACGATGCTATGCAGCGAGTCTACCCCCTGCAAGTGGCGGCTGGCCACCGGCACCCCGAGCACGGGCACTGTGGTTTTGGCGGCTAGCATACCCGGCAGGTGGGCGGCCCCCCCCGCACCGGCAATGATGGCCTGCAAGCCGCGCGAGCCGGCCTGTTCGGCGTAGGCAAACAAGTCGTCAGGCATGCGGTGGGCCGACACGACGCGCGCTTCGTGGACCACGCCAAAGTCCGTGAGAATCTGCACGGCATGCTGCATGGTGTCCCAGTCGCTGCTGGAGCCCATGACCACGCCAACTAATGGCTGGCCTGGGGTAACGCCGGGGCTGGGGGCGTCGGAGGTAGAGGGGATACTCATGGTGAGCCTGTTCGTAAGGGGCCGGGCAGCCCTGGGTGGTCGAAGAAACGGGATTTTAAACGTGAAAACAGGCTAAAACCCGCATCTGCACAGCTGTCTACTAAGCTGCGTGTTATCCCGCCAGGGCAACGAATATTCGCTGGAAAGTCCGTCACTATGGCTACAAAGTTACTGTGGCAGCCTAAGCAGCATTCCAAAACTCGGGGCGAATCCCGAAAAAGACAGGTTGCGAGTCGGACTCCTTGAGTGAAATTAAAAACTAGGTTGCATAAGAAAGCGCCCCGTAGCCAATTAGCTACGAGGCGCTTTCTTATGCAACCTAATCGAAACTTACAGCAGCTTATCACTCGTCAGCGGCAATTCGCGGACGCGTTTGCCAGTGGCGTGATACACGGCATTGGCGATTGCGGCGGCTACACCCAGCATCCCGATTTCACCGACGCCTTTAACGCCGATGGGGCTGGCGATATCGTCTTCCTCCTCCACAAAAATCACGTCGATTTTGTGAATGTCGGCGTTCACCGGAATGTGGTACTCGGCATAATTGTGGTTCATGTAGCGGCCGAGGTCATTGTTGAGGTAGGTTTCCTCCATCATCGCCATGCTCAAGCCCCACACCGTGCCACCCAGCACCTGGCTGCGGGCCGTTTTGGGGTTCATGATGCGGCCGGCGGCCACGGCATTCACCACGCGCGTCACGTGGATGGTGCCCAGGTCCTCGTCCACCTTCACTTCCACAAACACCGCGTTATGCGAGTGCATGGAGTACTTCAACTGGTTGATGGGGTTGGGGCCGGCTTTGCCGTCGGCCTCAACCTTCTCTTCGCCGCTGGCGGCCAAAATGTCCTTGATGGCCACCGAGCGGGTAATGTCCTCGTTGGCGCGAATGTGGCCATCCACAAACTGCGCGTCCTCGAATTCTACGCCGTCGAGAGGCGAGTTGTCCATCTTCTGAGCCAGCTTGAGCAGCTTCTTGCCTACTTCCTGGCAGGCGTTTTTCACGGCCGCACCCACCGAGTTGGCGGTCCAGGAGCCGCCTTGCACGGGGGCAGCGGGCATATTGGTATCGCCCAGGTTGAAGGTTACCTGCTTCATGGGTAGCCCTAGGGTCTGGGCAGCCATTTGGGTCATAATCACGTAGGTACCAGCACCTTGGTCGTTGGTGGCGCTGCTCACAGTGAGGTGGCCATCGGCCGATAGCACGGCTTTGGCAGCGGCTTTCTGCATGGAGGCATCCCAGCAGCCGGCAGCTACGCCCCAGCCTACCAGCTGGTTACCATCGCGCATCGAGCGGGGCTCGGGGTTGCGCTGGTCCCAGCCAAAGCGGGCGGCCCCTTCGTGGTAGCAGTCGTCGAGGCGCTTGCTGGTGAAGGGCTTGTTTTCGGTGGGGTCGGTGTAGGTGTAGTTGAGCAGGCGGAAATCGAGCGGGTCTTTTCCGGCCTTGTACGACATTTCATCAATGGCACTTTCGCTGGCAAAGTTGCCCGTGGCTGCGCCCGGTGCCCGCATATCGAGCGGCGTGAACACGTCGATTTTCGACAACTGGTAGTCGAAGTTAGTATTAGGCGAGTTATAGAGAATACCCGTCCAGTTGACTACTGTTTCGGTGGCATTCTCGAACTGCGAAGTCTCAGCCAACGCTTTGTGTTCCAGCGCCTGAATATGGCCCTGGTCATCAGAAGCAATGCGCAGCTTTTGCAACGTGTGGGGCCGGTGGCCGAAGCTGAACATCTGCGTGCGCGTCATCACAACTCGTACCGAGTGCTCTAGTTCCAGGGCCGCCATTACGGCCAGAAATACCTGGTACTGGGGCCGCAAGCCCGAGCCAAAACCGCCGCCCGTGAACTTCGAGATAACGCGCGCCTCGTCGGTGCTCAATCCGAAAATCTTCGCGATGTACTGCTGCACGTTGGGCGCGCCCTGCGTCTTATCATAGATTTTCATCTTCTTGCCGTCGCCCAGCCAGTCCACGGTCGTCGCAAACATCTCCATCGGGTTGTGGTGCTGCGCGCGGTGGATGTACTCGCCGGCCACTTTGTGCGGGGCCTCGGCAAAGGCCTTGTTCATGTCGCCCTTAGGCTTGGGCGGAGGCAGAAAGCCGGTTTTGCCCTTGGGCGCGTCGAAAGCCTCGCCGATAACCGAGTCTAGGTCTGTATTATGCTTCTCTACATCGTACTCGATGCGCAGCACCGACGCCGCGTAGCGGGCCAACTCGAACGTGTCGGCCACGACCAGCGCCACCGGCTGCT
>Ga0308164_10003700_pt1 | contig 13558 bp, 9 predicted proteins | sample PhyTR2_FD_201031 | JGI IMG/M metagenome (GOLD analysis project Ga0308164, IMG submission 201031) | Phyllosphere microbial communities from UC Gill Tract Community Farm, Albany, California, United States - DLSLT.R2 | ecosystem: Host-associated > Plants > Phyllosphere > Unclassified | place: USA... | reverse complement strand
GTCGCAATGTCTTTATTTTTATTGTATATGCTAGGAGTGAAGATTATAGGTATTAATTCATTCTTATACAATATATCTCAGCACGGATTTTCAGTAGTGATATTTCCTGAAGCAAGTTTTCTGTCAAGATTAAAATTTTTAGTAATAGGAATTTGTTTTGGCTATGCTGAACTTTTATACATTCTGATTCAATTCTGGGTCATAAAATCTTTAATTCCACCACTGAAAACGCCTTTCAATTTTTATAAAAAACTGATTTTTTATCCGTTTGGGTTTATTAATAAACAATTTACGGAATTTTCATTCTTGAAAGATTCAAAGAAAAAATTTCAGGGATTAACCTTGCAAACGAAAAAAAGAACCGTTCAAATTCCTAATCCTTTTCGTGGGATTTTAGTAATAGGAGGTCCGGGAGCAGGAAAATCTGAAAGTTTTGCAGTCCCCTTTATACGAGAGTTAGCACAAAAAAAGTTTTCAGGTATCTGTTATGATTTTAAGTATCCGGCACTGGCAAATGATATAGAACTTTTCTATTCTAATTCAGGTATTAAGCATTATGTTTTGAATTTTAATGATTCACTTAAAAGTCATAGATGCAATCCTTTAAATCCAAAATATTTACCTCATTCAGCATATGCAAGGGAATACGCTTCTGCAATCACAAAAAATTTGATGAAAGAATCTATCAAGAAAGAGGATTTTTGGTCACGTTCTGCAACAGATCTTCTGACAGCCTGTATTTGGTTTCTGAAGAAAGAATACCCGGAATATTGTGATCTTCCACATACATTAGCATTGATTGCGACAAATCACACTGATTTAATTGCTTTACTATCTTCAAATTCCGAAACCAAAGCAATGATATTGTCACTTGCTACAGCTTTGGAAAGCGAAGCAAATTCACAATTAGCGGGTGTGGTCGGATCATTGCAGGGAGCAGTAGCACAAATTAACACTCCGGAATTCATGTATATACTTGGGGGAGAGGATTTTGATCTGAATATTAATAATCCGGATAATCCGATTGTTTTAACGGTAGGGAATAATCCTTCCATTGCGACTACATTAGCTCCCTTATGTAGTTTGGTTATATCAGTTGCAGCAAAACAATTAAATCAACCACGTAAACATCATTCTTTTGTATTGCTGGATGAGTTTCCAACCGTATTTATTAATGATATTCAAACTCTTCCAAATACAGGAAGAAGTAATAAAATCGCCAGTATGTTTTTCTGCCAAGATCTTTCACAGCTTACGGATGGTTATACGAAAGAAAAAGCAGATGTGTTATTTGCGAGTTGTCTAAATCATTTTTACGGTCAGGTTTCCAGTAGTTATACTGCAGATATTCTCAGTAAACAGTTTGGTAAAAAAGATCAATATTTTGAAAGTAATAATACTTCACGTCATTTTCTCAATCCGTTTAAAAGAAACATTGGTCAAAGCCGATCTGTACAGGAAAGAGACGTTTTCAGAAATTCAGTTTTTATGGAGTTGCCAGTTGGTGAATTCATCGGAAGAGTTGCCGAAAGTTCTGAAGCCTATATTCATGAGAAATTTTTACCTGTTAAAAGAAAACAATTATCGTATCAGATAGACAGTCAGTTTAAAAATCAGCCTGATTTCGTTATTACTGATTATTATGAAAAAGTTCGGGACGAAGTCAATGAAATTATTTCTCTTTTCAAGGGCGAAATTAATAAAAAGGAAAGCAAGCAAGACCGATCCAGACAAATGAATCCGGCTCCAGATAATAGTTCTGAAGAGTTTAGCGGTATTAATATTATTTCTGAAGATGAAACCGATACTATTTCAGGGAATTCTGAAGACGATAAAACTATTTTTAGAATGACAAACAGGGGTTTTTAAAATAATTTGAAAGTTTTTTTGACAAAAATTAAATTCAACAATTGAAACAATAATTTTATCCACATGAAATATCAAAGAAAAAGAAGAATAAAATCTGATAAAGAAATTCTAGAAAAAAACATTTCAAAAATGGATTTGAATTTTTGTAAAAACATTACCGTTTCGAGAAAAAAAAATTCTAAAAATGAAATTGTTCCTTTTATCTCTTTTAACTGCCCCTCAAATCATTTAATTGAAATTCTTCCACAGAATATTCATAAAAGTAGATCAATCAAATGTGAGGACTGTAAAAAAGAGATCATTGAAAAAAACAGAAAATTTAAAACTGACACTATTGAAGATGTGAGGTATGAAATTGAAAAAACATTTCCATTTAAATATCAAATTACAAAATTTGATATTATAGAAGGAAAAAAGAAAGTTTCTGGTTTTTGTAATGACTGCAAGACCGAATTTGAGAAAAAAAATTTATACCATATTATCAGCCGAAAGCAAATTGTATGTAAAAAAGATTGTCGAGCAGAAAAAAGAAGAAAAGATGAAAAGGACGAAAAAACAAAATTCTATCAAGCAAAAATAAATATTAATCCTAACAGAAATTATGAAATTTTTGTAGATGATATTGAATATGTAGATGAAAAAGTCTGGGTATATACAAAGTGTACAAAACACACTAAAATAAAGAAGGATGATAATTTTTTTATTGGCAGTACCATGAACAAACATGTTCCTTGTAAAGGCTGTATTGAAGAAAACAAAATTTATCTAAACAAAAGGAAACTAAGTGAAGAAAAGGTAATTGAAACAGCAAAACTTAAAATCAATAATACCCATTTCATTCCTTTTAAAGCCTTATTTGTTAAAACAAAATCAGGTAGTTCATACTGGAATGTGTTTTTTAGATGCTTATTACATCCAAATAATTCTCCAAGAAAAAAAATATCCGGACAAATTACAAATGAAACTATTCCCTGTAATTTATGCAAACCAAAAAAGCTGATAAATAATGCCGAAAATTTTCTTAAAAAATGTACTGAAATTCATCCACAATACAAATACAACGAAAATGCTATTAGAAAAGCTTTTGAAATAGACATAAAAAAAATTCCTGTGATCTGTAACGTATTTGGTCACGGTACTTTTTTCACGAACTATGAGCAGCATATAAAGAATAAAAAGGGATTTTGTGACAAGTGTATAACTTCTGCCGGACAAGAACAAGTAAGGACTATTTTATTAAAGAACAATATCATATTTGAACACAATACAAGTTTTAAGAATTTAGGAATAAAATATCCAGAATTTTATTCTGGCGAAAAAGATTCTAAGTCAGAATTGAAAAATCTACGCCCCGATTTTTACCTTCCTGAAAGTAATTTTTTGATTGAGTACGATGGAATATATCATTTTGATATAAAAAAACATCGTAGAGAAGCGAATTTTTATAATCTGATAAAGAATGATTCTTTAAAAGATAGGTATGCAAGCAAAAACAATATTAATATTCTGAGGATTTCTTGCCTTTCAGATAAAAACAAAGATTACGATTATACTGCACAGCTAATATTGGAATCAATCGATTTGATTAATAACGGAAAATTTATTTATAACATACAAGATATTAAACTTCGTGAAAATTTGAAATATGAATATGACAAAAATTAAAATTAGAAAAGTTATACTGAAAAATCGCCCTGATTTAGAAAGACAACTACTTTTTAACGATAGTAAAATATATGAATCAGTTGTTTCAAAAGCCGAAGAAATGAATATTGTTTTTGATACTGAAGAAAATATTCAGAAAATATGGACAGCACTAAATCTTGAAAACCCAATCCCAAATTTAACGGCAGAACTAGATTTGGTTTTCGAAGAAGAGTATTCTGAAGTGAAAAATAAACTACTGGAAGATGGTATTTATCAGAGAACACTTATTCAGATTGGAGAAAGTGAAGATTGCCAAAAAACCTTTGAAAAACACAATTATTTTGATATTTCTGCTTTTTCTTATACCACTAATTTTGAGGAAGAGATGAGAACTGTTGTTAAAAATTACGTTAAAACTATATCTAACAATTAATTAAAATTTGAAATATGAAAAATCTAACAAAACAGAACCTAATCATTGTATTCCTTGTATTGAACTTCATATCAGTTTTAGGATTACTTTATATTACAAATAAACAAAGCAAAAAAATGGATAGATTATCGTATGATATAGATTTGAAAACTTCAAATTCTTACAGAAACCAAAGGGCAGAATTAGATTCTCTTTTATTTGGAAGTAATAAATAAATTAAATAATTAATGTTAGATATAGATTTCTGGCGTTATCAGGTTATTAATACAGGAACAGAAGAAGATCCTCTTTATGGAGTGCATGAAGTTTATTTCAATGAAAAAACTGGAAGAATTGTTTTATGGACAGAGGATCCTATTGCTTTGGATGGTTATGAAAATAAAGATGAATTAGAAAAGATTTTATCCGATATAAAAAAACTACCAATTTTATTAGAATCTGAACTTGAAAAGGCTACCTCAAAATGAAATATTGTTAAGCTTTCTCAGTATAAGTATGAGACATATAACATAAACCACAGCATCCAAATTTTGAAAAAACTTTGAAATTTTTTCAGACTATTTTGAAGTAAAAAAGATAATTGTAAATTTGAGGAATCAATTCCCCGCACGCCTCTGATTTAAGCGCAATTTGCGGGGCTTATTTTTAATACAACTTCCTTTTAAGCAATCTACTTACAATAATAAAATCTGTATCGTACGATATAGGTTTTTGGTTTTTATTTTACATATCGGTCTAAATTATATCTTTCTAAACAAGATTAAAAAAGTTAACTTTAATTCTTGTAACTAAAATGCCAGATTGTGTTATTTTTCAAACTTATTATATTACCAATGGAAAATTCAAATATTGCACTATATTGTTTAATCGTGATCATGGTTCTAGTACTTTTGGTAATCATAGATTTGAGGCGTGTTTTCGATAAGATAGATGGAAAAATAAATTATCAACATGTTTATTACATCGTAGGATTTTTAGGATTACTTAGTATTGTGTTTGCGCTATTTGCACCAAGTTTTCTAGGAAATCTAAAATTACCTAAACCCGATGACAAAATTATGTCACCTAATGAAATTGGAGATATGTTTGGCGGTACTATGGCTCCATTTGTTGGAATTGGAGGAGTTATCTTTACTTTTCTAGCATTTTACATGCAAAAACGTGCTAATGATGATATTCGGAAACAGTTCGAAGAACAGCAGTTTGATGCTCAGTTTTATGAGATGTTGCGTTTGCACAAAGAAAATGTAAATGAGATTGAAATAATTGCAAAAGATATAAACATCAATACAAACACAAGTGAAACATTCCACATTAAAGGAAATCTTTCATTTCTAAAACACAATTTCAGTGTAAATAAACCTAACAACATTACTAATATTAGGAAATATAGGGGTCGTGAAGCATTTAGAATAATGAAGAATGAGTTTGAAATATACTATTCAGAGGCAAAAACAATAAAATTGAATGACATTGATGAGGATGACTTCAATGCAGCCTACGAATTGTTTTTTTGGGGAGTTAAAGGATATTCTAGGCAAGATAGAAGAGATTTATGGGAAAAACTAGATCCTGAAAAATTTATAAACAAACTTCAAAATAAAATTTTAAACTTAATTAAAGAAGATACTCCAGATGATGATCTAAACATTTTTTTTAATCATGAGACCCTTAATGAAGTTGTTTTAGGAAATGGTTATTCTGCACACTTAGGTCATTATTATCGTCATTTATACCACACAGTTAGTTTTGTTGCAGAAAACAAGAATTTGACTTATAAAAGAAAAAGAAATTATTTAAAAATACTTCGGGGACAATTATCAAATTATGAACAGATTATGTTGCTATATAATTGGATGAGCACATATGGCAGTCATTGGGAAGATAATAATAATAATTTTTTTACCAAGTATAAGATGATTCATAATCTTTGGTATAATGAATTAAATTTGGATGAATACTTAAAACAAAAACTTTATTGTTTAGTTAAAAAATATGAAGAACTAAAGTTGAAAGATTCTGAAGTGAAAGAAATGGAAAAAGGAAAATCTTTATTTGAAAGTGGGGATACAGTAATTTTAGACTTTCATATTTGATAAATCAATATTTAGTTAAAGAATTTTTAAGTTCAATAAATCAAATGTCCTTTGACTTCCAAGTATTTTAATCTACTTAAACTCATTTTAAGTATTTTTAGATACAAAAAACCTCTTATCTTTGCAATAATTCAATTTTCAGCCGACAAAAACAATCTTCAACCAACTGAAAGTAAGATAATTATACAATAAAAATGCTAGAAGCTAAGATAATAATATCAATTCCTGAAGGGAAAATTAGAGATTATATTGATGGTGTAATCCGAATTGATACACCGGAAGAATATGTAAGACAAACCGTAGAAAAAAGATTAATAAATGAACATAAATATTTAAAAGATCAAATTAAAATTGAATATGGTGTTCAGATGGGTTCTGGAAAAAAAAGAGCTGATATAGTTATTTTCCCTCCTGATACAACTGAAGATGAAAAGAAAGATCAGGATAATATTTGGCTCATTATAGAATGTAAAAAAGAGGCAGTAAAGCCTACAGATAAAAACAATGGTGTTGAGCAAATGAAGTCCTATATGGCAGCTTGTGGAAATTGTGAATGGGGGATGTGGACTAATGGAATGCATAAAGAAGTATGGCGTAAAGTTAGGAATGATAAAGGTAAGTACGTCTATGAAGAGTTTAACGATATTCCATCTGCTGATGGTACAACCGATGAACATGAAAGACCAAACCGAAACACCTTAATCAAAGCATACGAAGATAATTTATTATTTACATTTAAAACATGCCACAATATTATCTATGTTAATGAAGGTTTACAAAAACAACCTGCATTTTTTGAGTTTCTAAAAATTATCTTCTGTAAAATTCATGATGAACGTAATTTGTTAGAACCAATTGAATTTTATACTACATCTAAAGAAAGAAATTACAAGGATGGTCAAGCTAGTGTTTATAGAAGGATTTCCAAAATATTTGATGATGTAAAAAAACGGCATGGGCAAATCTTTGATTTTAATGATGAAATTAAATTATCTCCAAGAACCGTTACCTATTTAGTTGCAGAACTCCAAAAGTATGCTCTTTTAAGTACAAATATTGATATTAAGGGTAAAGCATACGAAGAAATTGTAGGCGCAAATTTGAGAGGTGATAGGGGGGAATTTTTCACACCCAGAAATGTTATGAAAATGGCGGTTGCAATGATCAATCCAAAAGAAAACGAGCGAGTCTTAGACAGTAGCTGTGGAACCGGAGGATTCGTTGTTACAGCTATGACTTCTGTAATTGATTCACTACGAGAACGAATGGAAATTCAATATGGTGAAGAAGAAGGCTGGAATGCTGATGTTCGGAAGGCATTTCATGATAAAATCTCTGAGATTGCTGCCGAAAACTATTTTGGTTTTGATATTAACCCAGATTTAGTTAAAGCAACTAAGATGAATATGGTTATGAATAATGACGGCAGTGGTAATATACTGCAATTCAATTCATTATTACCCCCTCAAGAATGGGAAGAAGAAACAAAGAAAAGTTTAGCAAAAGCCTTGGGTGTTTCTGCAACTGAAATACGTAACCATAAAAGCCTAGGATATTTCGACGTAATAGTTACAAACCCGCCATTTGGGTCAAAGATTCCTATAAAAGATCAACAAATTTTAGAGCAGTTTGAAATTGCATATATCTGGAATAAAGACGAAAATGGGAATTGGTTTAAAACAGACCGCCTACAATCAAGTGTTCCGCCAGAACAGCTTTTCATAGAAAGAATCATTCAGCTATTAAAAGAAGGCGGAAGAACCGCAATTGTATTACCTGATTCTATTTTAGGTGCACCAGGACTTGAGTACATTCGTCATTGGCTGATTAAAAACACTAAAATTATTGCTAGCGTGGATTTACACGCAGACGCATTTCAGCCAAGAAACGGAACGCAATGTTCTATCTTATTCTTACAAAAGAAAACAAAAGCAGAAATAGCTGAAGAAGAGAAAACAAGACAAATAATTGACTATGATATCTTTATGACTATGATTGATCATATTGGTCATGATAAAAGAGGTGCTCAAATTTTTAAACGTGATGAAAAAGGGAATATTATAATGATTGAGGTAGAAGAACTTGTGAAAGAAAAAGACGCAGATGGAAATTTAGTTGCACGTAAAGAAATAACACAAGAAAAAATTGTAAATGATCAAACAATTCATGTAGCGAGAGTTTTTGCAAACTGGAAAACTAAACAAGGCATAGCATGGTAAATAGTAATTTAGCGTATAAATTCCAAGAGGTTGAAAAAGAGATTGATTACACTTTTTTACCTCAAGAAGTTAAACACATTTCTGTATCAATTAGAGATGTATTTAATAATAAGTTGCGTTTAGAAGCAAGTTCTTTTAGTATTGAAGCTAAAAAAGCAATTGAAAAACTTCAAAACTGTAAATATGGGGCTGTACGCATGTATCCAAATGATTCATTTGTTATTGACGCATATCACGCTCCTAGATTTAAAAGAAATTACGTAAACAAAAGAGTTCCTGATTCAATAGGTTTTTTGGGTAGCGCAGAGATGTTAAACGTAAAACCTAATGCTATAAAATTTATTAAGAAGGAACTAGCAGAGCAAAAAAATTTATATGTTCAAAGCGGAACAGTACTTCTTTCTTGTTCGGGCACAATTGGTAAAACGACATATGTTAATAAATCCCTAGAGAGATTTACCTTTAGTCAACATATAATTCGCCTAATATGTAAAGAATATTCTGGTTATGTATATTCCTTTTTAAAGACCGCTGAAGCTCAAGCTCAAATACAGTCTCTAATCTATGGAGCTGTAATTCCTGAAATTGAACCACATCACTTAGAAAATGTAATAATTCCTAATGCTCCTGAATTATTTAAAAAACAGATTCATGATCTTATTGTTGAGTCATTTGATTTACAAGATAAGTCAAACTACCTAATTGACCAAGCAGAGAGGATTCTTTATGAAGAACTCAAACTTAAACCAATTGAGGATTTAAAAACAGAATATCTTGACAGTTCTTCTGAGTTAAGAAGCTATACTACGAAATTAAGTAATTTAAGATTGCGTTTTGATTGCTCTTTTCATATTCCTACAGTTCAATTGGTTGAGCAAGAAATAAAACGTTATGCAAAAGAAATTTCAACTGTTGAGAAGCTTTCTAAAAAAGTTATTCTAGCCGGCGTTTTCAAACGTACGTATGTTGATAAAGAAAATGGCATCCCTTTTCTTGGAGGTAGAGACATAACTCAATTAAATCCACAGGTTGAAAAATTTCTTTCAAAAAGTGTTCATTCTGTAAGAATAAAAAAAGAACTTGAGGTTTTTGAAAACTATGTTCTAATTTCTGATAGAGGAACAATTGGAAAGGTTCAAATTGTTCCGAAACATTGGAATGGTTGGGCAGTTAGTCAGAATATAATCAAAATAATCGCTTGTTCTAATGAGCTAGCTGGTTATTTATTTTGTTTTCTTAACTCTGATTATGGACAAATCTTAATAAAACGAGAAACATATGGGTCTGTAGTTGACATGATTGATGATAAGAATGTCAACAGAATACATATACCCCTTTTGAAAAGAGAATCTAAACAGAAAGAAATAAATGAGTTAATATTAGAAGCAAATCATTTAAGATATAAAGCTCATTTAAAAGAACAGGAAGCCATAAATATAATGGAAGATATCATTGAAAATAGAACTGGTAATATGAAAATAGATAAAGGATAATCTAACAATCAAGGTTATAATGTAAAAAATCTCAGTATGGAATGTACTGAGATTTTCGCTTTGATAGAAATAGATTATTTTTATAAAAAATATACCATGAGTTTCAAATTAATCGCTATTCACCCCCTAAAGGGCTGTGATAAGGAAATCCTTAAAAATTTATCCACAGATCAAATTTATTTTTTCGATAATTCATACACCGTTAATGAGTTCGGAGCTTTAGAGAAAACGTCAGATTATATCCCAGTAAACTTTTTCTTTTCTCCTACCGAACAATCTTCACTACAAAGCATAAATATTCAGGCATTAGTAGGGAAAAATGGAGAAGGAAAAAGTAGTTTAGTCGAGCTTTTAATAAGAATTCTTAATAATTTTTTCAAACAATATCAAATTGGTGAAGTAACGAAACAATTAATATTTGCAAAAGGTGTTTATGCCAATTTATATTATGAAACAGATAATAATATATATCAACTACAAGTGGACTCTCGAATCGTTCAAAGAGAAGGTGAAGAGTTTCGGATTATTGCCAAAGCCTGGGAAAATCAAAATATAATTTATGACTCTACAACATTAGATAAGGATTCTATGTTTAAGCGAAAAGAAGAATTCATCAATTTACGGAATCTTTTTTTTACAATGTATATAAATTATTCAATTTACGGATTGAATGAATTAGACTATGTGAATGAAAACGAATACATTCCATTAACAGGAGGATATCCCGTCGAAACTATGGATAAATTTTTGCAGCTTAAAAATGATTCATGGCTTACACATATTTTTCATAAAAACGATGGCTATCAGACACCGATTGTACTTCACCCCTTTAGAATAGAGGGTCAAATCGATGTAAACAACGAAAAATATTTAGTTAGTCAAAGATTATTAAGCCTAATTATTGAAGAGAATAATAACCATTATCATATTACTGAAGATTTGATTGCTAATAAAATTCATCTAAGGTTTCGAAACGTAGATTCTTTGAATGAATATATAAAAGGTTTCATTCATAATATTATTAAGACTAATGATTTTTCAAAAGTAGAAACAATATTACAAAATGCAAAAAAAGAATTATCAAAAGAGCGAACACTTGGTTTAATTGATCAATATTACAATTTCTTAAAGGATAATTTTTTCTTGTTAAATAAATTTAAAACGATAATCAATTTTAGTTATCATAGTTCTATCACAGACTTGTTTATGATAAATATTGAGACATTTGATAGAATTTCTGAAAAAGACTTACCCGACTATCACTATATAAATTCCGAAGAGGATTTACGAAACTATATCTCAAAAATAAAATCATACTTTTCAGAAGATGTGTTTAAAAAGATAGAATTTATTTTGTTAGTAACCAACAAAATAAATTTTAACCTTTACAATTTATTTCAACTATTTTCAATTTATTACAAGCATTGGATTCAATATTTTGAGATCGATGAAAAAGAATTAGCAACTCACAAACCTGATATAACTTTTGAATATAATTTATTTTATTACATTTTAACAAAAAGCTTTAAAACAATTCGATATCCTAAGTACAGCTCACTGAATAGAACAGATACTATTGAGTATTTTTCCGCAAATCTTCACTTGAGCCAACGTACTAATGATTTTCATAAAGAATTTTTAGGAAAAATATCTAATCAGGATGAATCTCATATATCAATAAAAATACGTCAATCTATAACAATACTTGAGCTTGCAATTAAACATCCAAAAAACGACTTAATTCTGTTCTATAAAGGAATCATAGTAAATCCAAGTAACATTAATTTTAACACACTAAACAAACATATCCACTCATCAAAAGAAGACAAAGATCAAATATTATTTTTACCACCTAGAATATTTGAAACTGAAATTTTTTTAAAATCCATTTCTAGTGGAACAGAGGATATTAATATCAAAAGAATAAGTTCCGGAGAATATCAAAAAAATGCAATTATCAGTTCACTCATATACCATTTAAAAAATCTGGACTCAATTGAATATACACCGGAACAAAGCTCCGAAACTCTTAAAGCTATAAAGATTGTTGCAACATATGCTTTTAGTAATATCTATATAATATTAGATGAGATTGAACTTTATTTCCATCCAGAATATCAACGCCTTTTTATAAGTGAACTTCTTTTTAAAATTTCAAAAACAAATTTTAAAAATATTAAAAATATTAATCTGCTATTTGTCACCCATTCACCATTTATTTTATCTGATATTCCAAAATCAAATGTTTTGTTTTTAGAAAAAGGAAAACCAGCAAATGCTATGAATGAAAATACATTTGCTGCGAATATACATACACTGCTGCAGCATGGTTTTTTCTTAAACTCTGTACCAATTGGAAATTTTGCAAAAGACAAAATAAATTATTTTTTCAATCTTTTACATAAAGGAATAACCACAGATAATTTTGGAAATGATCTGTACAATCAAATTATTCTAGTAAGCGAACCTTTTATAAAGTCACAGCTGCTTAAATTATATAATGACTTAAATAGCAACACCTCCACCTTCGAGCATATTATTAGAAATTTACAGGAAGAAGTGAGAAAATTAAAAGTAGGTAACAATGATAAGAATTAATACAAAAACACTGGAATTGCTGGAACTTGAATACTTGAATATGATAAAAACTTATTTCAAGTATAAACAAGTTAAGAAGGATAAAAAAGGAAATCCAACAAATGTTGACAAGCTAGAAGCTATTTTTAGAGGTAAGAACAATCTAGAACACAAAATGCTAAAATATTTTCATACCCACCTCGAAAAAATAGTTTTAGCTAAACCAGAAAATACGAAACAAATTTATAATGATTTCCTCGCTGAATTTTCTTTTAATCCTGCTAACAAACAACATTTAATACACTTGGAGAAATTTAAAGATAGGATGGTTTTATATTACAAATCTTTTTTTCAAAAAGAAATTGTAAGAAATGGTGAAAAATTTAATTATGGAAGATTCATAGCAAAAAAAATGAAAATAAAGGTTTGTCCATATTGCAACCATAACTATATTTTTACATTAAACGATTATGCCAATAAAATAAATTCCAGACCAGATTTTGATCATTTTTATCCTAAAGCAAAATATCCTTTGTTAGCTCTTTCTTTGTATAATTTAATACCAAGCTGTTCTGTATGTAATAAAGTAAAAAAAGAGGAAGAAATTACGTTCTATCCATATATCCAATCTCACAATGAGACAGTGTCCTTCAAAGTTCACTCTGAAGGTAATGAAAATCCACATGAATGGATTACAGGAGAGAGCAAAATAGGGATTAAAGTTGTTCATTCTTTCAACGGAATAGATGAAACCGCAGATTCGGACAGATCGACAATTGTAAAAAAACTTGGAATTGATAAGGTCTATGATGAGCATAGTGAATACGCAGAAGAGATACTAGATAAAATTTTTGCATATAATAATAGTTACTACAATGCGATGATTTCAAGTTTTGACGGATTGGGAAAGACAGCTGATCAAATTGAATCTATAATATGGAGTGCTTATTTACAAGAGATAGGATCCAGACCAATGTCAAAGTTAACCTCTGACATTTTAGAACAGTTAAAAATTAAAAGAATAAAGATTTAGCCACCCTTTTAGCCACCCCTAAAAACAAAAAAGACTGTTAATCAATGATTAACAGTCTTTCTATGTACCCCAGACGGGACTTGAACCCGTACATCCTTGCGGATACAGGATTTTAAGTCCTGCGTGTCTACCAATTCCACCACCAGGGCGTGATGAGAGCGAAAAACGGGACTCGAACCCGCGACCCCAAC
>Ga0308164_10003699_pt1 | contig 13559 bp, 15 predicted proteins | sample PhyTR2_FD_201031 | JGI IMG/M metagenome (GOLD analysis project Ga0308164, IMG submission 201031) | Phyllosphere microbial communities from UC Gill Tract Community Farm, Albany, California, United States - DLSLT.R2 | ecosystem: Host-associated > Plants > Phyllosphere > Unclassified | place: USA... | reverse complement strand
TGGAAGACCTTCGTGCGCCTGGGCTGGCTGGCCTTCTTCATCTTCCTGGCCTGGCTCGGCATCTCGCGCGCCACGACCGCCACGACGACCACCTCACCGCACACGGCGGTGGTCGAGATCAAGGGCGAAATCGCCAGCGGCGCCGATGCCAGCGCTGAATTCGTCGTCGCTGCCCTGAAGATGGCCTTCGAGGACGCCGGCGCCAAGGGCGTGGTGCTGCTCATCAATTCACCCGGCGGCAGCCCGGTGCAGGCCGGAATCATCAGCGACGAGATCCGGCGCCTCAAGGCCAAGCATGGCAAACCGGTCTATGCCGTGGTGGAGGAGACATGCGCTTCGGCCGCCTACTACATCGCCTCCGCCACCGATGCCATCTATGTCGACAAGGCCAGCATCGTCGGCAGCATCGGCGTGCTGATGGACGGCTTCGGCTTCACCGGCACCATGGAGAAGCTGGGGGTCGAGCGGCGCCTGATCACCGCCGGCGAGAACAAGGGTTTCCTCGATCCCTTCAGCCCCCTGAGCGATGCGCAGCGCGCCTATGCGCAGCAGATGCTCGAGCAGATCCACCAGCAGTTCATCGCCGTCGTCAAGGCCGGCCGTGGCGACCGCCTCAAGCTCGACACGCCCGGCCTGTTCAGCGGCCTGTTCTGGAGCGGACAGCGCTCCATCGAACTGGGCCTGGCGGACCATCTGGGCAACGTCGACTACGTGGCGCGCGAGGTCATCAAGGCCGAGGAGATCAGCGACTACACCCGTCGCGACAACGTCGCCGAGAAACTGGCCAAGAAATTCGGCGCCGCCATGGGCGATGCCTCGATACGCGCACTGAAGGCCGTGCCTGCCCTGCGCTGAAGAAGCAGGACCCCATCTCCGCAACGACCGGCCGCGCATTCCGCGCGAGCCGGTTTTTTCATGCCTTCGCCTCTACCTTCGCGGGATTGGCGTGACGTGCGGCCAGGGCCAGGGCCAGCGCGAAAGCCACCACCACGAACAGCGCGAGCGTGAGCGAGCCGATGCGGGCCAGGAAGCCGATGACCGGCGGCCCGGTCATGAAGCCGAGATACGCCACCGCCGAGACCGATGCGATGCCCTGTGCCGGAGCCACGTCCGGCACCCGTGCCGAGGCGGCGAACAGGATCGGCACGACATTGGCGAATCCGATGCCGACGCCGGCGAATCCGGCCAATGCCACCCAGGGCGAGGACGTGAGAAGCACCAGCGTCATCGACACGGCCGCCAGCAACGCGCTGCCGCGCACCAGCACGGCGGGCTCGAACCGATGGCGCAGCGCATCACCACCGAATCGCGCGGCGGCCATCGCCGCGGAGAAGCTGCCATAGGCCAGCGCCGCCTGCTGCTGCGGACTGCCCAGCTCCTGCTGCAGGTAGAGCACGCTCCAGTCGTAGATGGCGCCCTCGGCGATGAGTCCCAGCGCCGCCAGGGCGCCCAGAACGGCGAGCGTGCCGCGCGGCAGCCTGAAGCCACCAGCGGCGTCCTGGGCATCGCCCCTGGTCGCGGCGAGCGACCGCGGGAGCATGCGGGTCGTCGCCAGCGCCATGGCGAGCAGCATCGCACCGGCGACCAGCAGCAGGTGCTCCTGGGCCGGCAGTCCGGCGGCGAGGGCGGCGCCGCCACTGAGCGCTCCGGCCATCCCGCCGAGGCTGAACATGCCGTGCATGCCGCTCATCAGCGGGCGACCGTCGAGCAGCTCGAGTTGCGCGGCTTCGGTGTTGATGGCGACGTCGAACACGCTGGTGACGAGTCCGAACAGCACCAGCAGCCCCAGCAGACCCAGGAAGCCCGGCATCGCGACCAGGCCGGTCAGCAGCACGGCGTAGATCGTGCCGCACACCCCGCAGACGAGGCGCGCGCCATGGCGTCCGATGCCGCGACCCGCCTGCGAGAGACCCAGCAGGGCGCCGACGCCGGCGGCCAGCAGCGCCAGGCCGAGCTGGGCCTCGTCGATGCCGTAGTGCGCCTTGACCGTGGGGATGTGCACGCCCCAGGTCGCGAAGATGAAGCCGGCGCAGAAGAACTGCGTGCGCGAAGCCCAGCGCGTTGCGGCTCTGGGCGGGCCTTGGTCAGCGGCGAGCACCCGATCGGAGGTCATCAGCGTCCGATCGCGAACACGGCCGGCAGCCGCGCGTCCGCCGTCTCGGGAGCGGCGGCGCGCCAGCCCTTGACCGTGTCGCTGCGCACGCTGGCGCCGGCCAGCGTCAGGCCGCGCGCCACCGCCAGCCGCGTGTGGTGCTGCAGCGACTGCTTCAGCGCCTGGAGCAGGGCGGCGTTGCGATAGGGGGTTTCGATGAACAGCTGGGTCTGACCGGTGCGCAGCGCCAACGCCTCGAGTTCCCGGATGCGCCGGACCCGTTCCTCGGCATCCTGCGGCAGGTAGCCGACGAAAGCGAAATTCTGGCCGTTGAGGCCGCTCGCGGCCAGGGCCAGCAGCAGGGACACCGGGCCGGCCAGTGGCACGACCTCGATGCCCAGCGCGTGCGCCGCACGCGCGACCGACGAGCCCGGATCGGCGACCGCGGGCATGCCCGCCTCGCTCAGCAATCCCACGTCGTGACCCTGGAGCGCGGCGGCGAGCAGCGGGCGGGCATCGAACTGGCCGGCATGGTCGCCCTTCTTGTGCACCTCGCGCGGCAGTTCGTCGAGGTGCTGCGACTGCAGTGGGAGGGCCAATGGCACGATGGCATCGATGCGCTTGAGATAGGCGCGCGCCGATTTCGCGTTCTCGCAGATCCAGTGCGTGAGGCGTGCCGCGGTCTGCAGCGTGCCCAGAGGCAGCGTGTCCTGCAGGGGGGTCTGTATGTCGCAGCCGAAATCGAGCGGCGCGGGCACGAGATACAGGCGACCGAGGGCGCCGGCCGGGCCGCCGGCATCCGGCCGGGGGCCGGTGGCGGCATTCGTGGGTTCACCGCTCACAGCAGCTCCATACCGGCCGCCCGCAGCATGCGTGCGGTGCGGATGAGCGGCAGGCCGATCAGCGCGGTCGGATCGTCACTGTCGATCGCGTCGAGCAGGGCGATGCCCAGACCCTCGCTCTTGGCGCTGCCGGCGCAGTCGTAGGGGGTCTCGGCGCGCAGGTAGGCCTCGATGGCGTCGTCCGTCAGGGGTCGGAAGACCACCCGCACCGGCGCCACGTCGCTGTGCGCGAAGCCGGTGGCGCCACACACCACCGCCACGGCGGTCTGGAATGTCAGCGTGCGGCCGCTCATGCGACGCAGCTGGGCCGTCGCACGTTCGTGATCACCGGGTTTGCCCAGAGGTTCGCCGTCGAGATCGGCCACCTGGTCGGAGCCGATGACGACGGCATCGGGAAAGCGCGCGGCGATGGTGTTCGCCTTGGACAGCGCCAGTCGCTGCGCGAGCGCCAGCGGTGTCTCGCCCGGCAGCGGTGTCTCGTCGACCTCCGGCGCATGGACATCGAAGGGCAGGCGAAGGCGCGCGAGCAGCTCGCGACGATAGCGCGAGGTCGAGGCGAGGATCAGGGAGCGTTGCATGGGTGGAATTGTGCGTGAGGCGTTTAGACTGATCGCGATGAAAAGAGATGCTGCACCCGTCCGCCTCGATGTGATCGACTTCGCCGGCACCGCCGCGACACTGGCCGGCGAAGAACCGGTGACCGGTTATCCACGGCTGGCCGCCGAACTGGCGACGAATGGCGAAGAGGGTCCATCGTCCAGGACCGAAGGTCCGGACGCGGTCGAGGTGCCGCTGGTCCGCTGGCAGGCGACCGGCGAGCGTCGCACCGGTGCCGATGGGACCGCCGAACCATGGCTCCATCTGCAGGTCGACACGGTGGTTCCGCTGGTCTGCCAGCGTTGCCTCGCACCGGTCGACACCGACCTTCAGGTCGAGCGCTGGTTCCGCTTCGCCCCCGACGAGGCGACCGCGGCGACCGAGGACGAGGTCTCCGAGGAAGACGTCCTCGTGACCACGCGTGATTTCGAGTTGCGCGGCTTGATCGAAGACGAGTTGCTCATGGACATTCCCATCACGCCGCGCCACGACGTGTGTCCGCAACCGGTGCGCCTGTCGACCGCTGATCCGGCCTTCGACGACGCAGCGGGCGAGCGTGTGAATCCCTTCGCCGTGCTGGGCAACCTGCGCTCGCAGAAGCCCTGAGTGGCATCGCATTCCCCGGCACGCTATAATCGCAGGCTTCGCGCGCGCCGCCGACGATGTGTTTCACGAGTCGCCGCCCCGCAGCCCACCCACCTCACCGAATATTCAGGAGCCTCCATGGCCGTCCAGCAAAACAAGAAGTCGCCTTCCAAGCGCGGCATGCACCGTTCGCACAATGCGCTGGGCGTGCCCGGTATCGCCGTGGAGCCCACCACGGGCGAAATCCATCTGCGTCATCACATCAGCCCGACTGGTTTCTATCGCGGCCGCAAGGTTCTGAAGACCAAGTCCGAATCCTGATCATTTGATTCAAGGCCAAGGCCCGAAGCTACTTCTGCCGTAGCGTCGGGCCTTTGTTTTGATGGTCGTCACTTCAAATCCCGTTTCCTCCCCACCCGCGATCACGCTTGCCGTGGATTGCATGGGTGGCGATTACGGGCCGCGCATCACGCTCGCGGCCTGTCGGGCATTTCTCGAGCGTCATCCGGAGGCCTCCCTGCTGCTCGTCGGGCAGCCAGCCGCTCTGCAGGGGCTGACGCATCCGCGTGCCCGCGTCGTCGCGGCCACCGAGGTGGTCGGCATGGACGACCCACTGGAAGTCGCATTGCGCAAGAAGAAGGATTCTTCGATGCGGATCGCCATCCAGCAGGTCAAGGATGGCGCTGCTCAGGCGGCGGTGTCGGCCGGCAACACGGGCGCGCTGATGGCGATCGCGCGCTATCTGCTCAAGACCATGGAAGGCATCGACCGTCCCGCGATCGCCCCGCAACTGCCCAATCGCAAGGGGGGCGCGACGACGGTGCTCGACCTCGGTGCCAACGTCGATTGCGACGCCGAGGACCTGCTGCAGTTCGCCGTGCTCGGTTCGGCATTGGTCTCCGCACTGACGGGCAACGAATCGCCGACGGTCGGTCTGCTGAATGTCGGTGAAGAAGCGATCAAGGGCAGCGAGACCATCAAGAAGGCGAGTCATCTGCTGCGCGCCGCTGCCAATTCCCAGGACCTGAACTTCTACGGCAACGTCGAAGGCAACGACATTTTCAAGGGCACCACCGACATCGTGGTGTGCGACGGCTTCGTCGGCAACGTCACGCTCAAGGCGACCGAAGGCGTGGCGTCGATGATCGTCGAGTTCCTGCGATTCGAATATTCCAACGGGCTTTTCAGCCGGTTCGCCGCCTTGGTGTCCTACCCGGTGCTCAAGGCGCTCAAGAAGCGGCTCGACCATCGGCGCTACAACGGCGCCGCGCTGCTGGGGTTGCGCGGCCTGGTCTTCAAGAGTCATGGATCGGCCGACGAAGTGGCCTTCGGCTATGCGCTCGATCGCGCCTACGACGCGGCCCGCAACAATCTGCTCGACCGTGTCCGTTCCCGCATCGCTCGGGCCGCGCCCCTGCTTGCGAGAACACAGCCCCCGGCCCCGGGATCGGCGGCCGAAGTCACCGCACCCGCCGCATTGCACGCCTGATGACCTCCTTCTCCCGCATCACCGGTACCGGCAGCTACCTGCCGCCTCGTCGCCTCACCAACGATGATCTGGCACGCGAGCTCGCGCAGCGGGGTCTCGAGACTTCCGATCAGTGGATCGTCGAACGCACCGGCATCCGCGCGCGGCATTTCGCGGCGCCGGATGTCGCCAGCAGCGATCTGGGCCTGGAAGCGGCGCGGCACGCGCTGGAGGCCGCAGGCCGCCTGCCCGCCGACATCGATCTGATCATCGTCGCCACCTCGACGCCGGACATGGTGTTTCCCTCGACGGCCACCATCCTGCAGCACAAGCTGGGCATCGCCGGCTGTCCCGCCTTCGACGTGCAGGCGGTCTGCAGCGGCTTCATCTACGCCCTGACCGTGGCCGATGCCATGATCAAGACCGGCAGTGCCAAGTGCGCGCTGGTGATCGGCGCGGAAGTGTTCTCGCGCATCCTGGATTTCAACGATCGCACGACCTGTGTGCTGTTCGGCGATGGTGCCGGCGCGGTGGTGCTCGAGGCGAGCGACGAGCCAGGCATCCTGGCGAGCGATCTGCATGCCGATGGCAAGCACGTGGGGATACTCTGCGTGCCTGGTCAGGTCTCCGGAGGCGCCGTGTTGGGAACGCCCCTGTTGCACATGGACGGTCAAGCGGTCTTCAAGCTCGCCGTGCGCGTCCTCGAGGAAGCGGCGCGCGCGACGCTGGACAAGGCCGGCAAGACCGCCGACGACATCGACTGGCTGATTCCGCACCAGGCCAACCTGCGCATCATGCAAGGCACCGCCAGGAAGCTGAAGCTGCCACTCGAGAAGCTGGTCGTGACCGTGCACGACCATGGCAACACGTCGGCGGCATCCATCCCATTGGCGCTCGACGTCGCGGTGCGCGGTGGTCAGGTGAAGACCGGCGACACCGTGATGCTCGAAGGAGTGGGTGGGGGTTTTACCTGGGGTGCCGTTCTCCTGAATCTTTAAGCTCGTCCGATCGGCTGGCAGCCCTTGTGCGAGCCTGGCCACGGTCGTCCATCAGCATGCAACGAGACACGATGAAATCCTCCGCTTTCGTATTTCCCGGCCAGGGCTCGCAAGCCGTCGGCATGCTCGATGCATGGGCCGGCCATCCGGCGGTCGTCGAGACCCTGCGCGAGGCTTGCGATGCCCTGGGCGAGGACATCGGCGCGCTCATCCAGGACGGTCCCAAGGAAGCGCTGGCCCTGACCACCAACACCCAACCGGTCATGCTGGTGGCAGGGGTCGCTGCCTGGCGGGCCTGGCTGGCCGAGGGCGGTGAGACACCGTCGGTCGTCGCCGGCCATTCCCTGGGCGAATATTCGGCCCTCGTGGCTGCGGGCGCTTTGACCCTCGATCAGGCCGCGCCGCTGGTGCGCTTCCGTGCCCAGGCCATGCAGCAGGCTGTCCCCGTCGGTGTCGGCGCCATGGCGGCCGTGCTCGGTCTGGATGCCGCCCGGGTCATCGCGGGTTGCGCCGAGGCGACGGCGAGTTTCGATCCCGGCAGCGATGAAGTCGTGGAGGCCGTGAACTTCAACGATCCGATGCAGACCGTCATCGCCGGCAGCAAGGCGGCGGTCGACAGGGCATGCGAGATCGTGAAGGCGAATGGCGCCAAGCGCGCGCTCCTGCTGCCGGTGTCGGCGCCATTCCACTCCAGCCTGATGCGACCGGCCGCCGAGGCCCTGCGTGAGCGGCTGGAATCCGTGCCGATCGCGACTCCACGGATTCCCGTGATCAACAACATCGACGTGGCCGAGGAGACGGACGTGTCCCGCATCCGCGACGCGCTCGTGCGTCAGGCGGCGGGGCCGGTGCGCTGGGTCGAGACCGTCCAGGCATTGAAGGCGCGTGGCGTCGATGTCATCGTGGAATGCGGGCCGGGCCGTGTGCTCGCGGGCATGGCCAAGCGCATCGTGCCCGATGTCGCATCCGCTGCGCTCTACGATCCCGCGTCGCTGGAACAGACCCGCCAACTATTGACGACTTCATGAGTACTCCCAAATTCGAAAGCCAGGTCGCCCTGGTGACCGGTGCCTCGCGTGGCATCGGTGCGGCCATCGCCCTGGAACTTGCCCAACGTGGCCTGACGGTGATCGGTACCGGCACGACTGCCGAGAGCGCGCAGAAGATCACCACCGCGCTCGGTGCCCATGGCGTGCAGGGCCGGGCGCTCGACGTCAACGAGGGCGCTGCGGTCGAGGCACTGATCGAGGACATCGTCAAGACCCATGGAGGCTTGCACGTCGTGGTGAACAATGCCGGCATCACCCGTGACATGCTCGCCATGCGTCTGAAGGACGACGATTGGGATGCCGTGCTCGACACCAATCTGAAGGCCGTGTTCCGCGTCTCGCGCGCTGCGATCCGACCGATGATGAAGCAGCGTTATGGGCGCATCATCAACATCACCAGTGTGGTCGGAGCCGCCGGCAATGCCGGTCAGGCCAACTACGCCGCCGCCAAGGCCGGCGTCGCCGGAATGACGCGTGCATTGGCCCGTGAACTCGGCAGCCGCAACATCACCGTGAATTGCGTGGCCCCCGGCTTCATCGAGACCGACATGACCTCGCGTCTGCCCGAGGCCCAGCAGCAGGCGCTGTTGTCGCAGATCCCACTGGGTCACCTCGGCAAGCCCGCCGATGTGGCCCACGCGGTGGCCTACCTCGCATCGCCGCAAGCTTCCTACGTGACGGGGCAGGAATTGCACGTCAATGGCGGCATGCATATGTGATGCATGGTCGTGATGTGCAGATACCCGCTGAACCTGCGGGTGCTGCGCGACGGCCAGCTAAAATCAACCGATTCTTTACAACCCTTAGAGGGAAACAAATGAGCGATATCGAAGCACGTGTCAAAAAAATCATCGCCGAGCAACTCGGCGTGGAAGAGTCCCAGGTGACCAATGAGAAGGCCTTCGTGGCCGACCTCGGCGCCGACTCGCTCGACACGGTGGAACTCGTGATGGCACTCGAAGACGAGTTTGGCATCGAAATCCCCGACGAGGACGCAGAAAAGATCACGACGGTCCAGAACGCCGTCGACTACGCCACCAAGAATCAGAAGGCCTGATTGGCCGTCCACTGTCTCACTGGCTTGCGGCGCGGCGTCTCGACCCGCGTCGGCGAGGGTATCGTGATTGCAGTGTTGTCCCAGAAAGGTATGCCGGCATGACCAAACGCCGCGTTGTCGTGACCGGACTCGGTTGCATCGCTCCTGTTGGAAACACGGTGGCCGAATGCTGGAGCCACCTGCTGGCCGGCAAGTCGGGCATCGACACCATCCAGTCGTTCGATGCCAGCTCCTTCGCCTGCAAGTTCGCAGGTGAGGTCAAGGGCTTCGACGTCACCCAATACATCAGCGAGAAGGAAGCGCGTCACATGGACCGCTTCATCCATCTCGGAATGGCCGCTGCCATGCAGGCCGTGCAGGACAGCGGTCTGAAGACCAACGACGCGCTGTCGCCCGACGAGGCGGCACGCATCGGCTGCAACATCGGCTCGGGCATCGGCGGATTGCCGATGATCGAGCAGACGCGCGACGAACTGGTCAATCGCGGCCCGCGTCGCGTGTCACCGTTCTTCGTGCCCGCGTCGATCATCAACATGATCTCCGGCCATGTCTCGATCAAGTATGGCTTCGAGGGCCCCAACGTGGCGGTCGTGACGGCCTGCACCACGGGTCTCCATGCCATCGGCCTCTCGGCCCGCATGATCGAGTATGGCGATGCCGACGTGATGATCGCGGGCGGTGCCGAATCGACCGTGTCACCTCTGGGCATCGGTGGTTTCGCTGCCGCCCGTGCACTGTCCACGCGCAATGACGATCCCCAGACCGCGTCCCGGCCCTGGGATCGCGATCGCGATGGCTTCGTCCTGGGAGAGGGGGCGGGCGTGGTCGTGCTCGAGGAATACGAGCATGCCAAGGCGCGTGGGGCGAAGATCTATGCCGAGGTGGCGGGTTTCGGCATGAGTGCCGATGCCTATCACATGACCGCCCCCAACGTCGACGGGCCGCGTCGCTCGATGATGGCCGCGCTGAAGAATGCCGGCGTCAATGCGGACGAGGTGAAATATCTCAATGCGCACGGGACCTCGACGCCCTTGGGTGACCTCAACGAGACCAACGCCATCAAGAACGCGTTCGGCGACCATGCCCGCAAGCTGGTCGTGAACTCGACCAAATCCATGACCGGCCATCTCCTGGGTGGGGCGGGCGGCATCGAATCGGTGTTCACGGTGCTCGCACTGCATCATCAGAAGAGTCCGCCGACGATCAACATCTTCCATCAGGATCCCGAATGCGATCTTGACTATTGCGCCAACGAGGCGCGCGACCTCGTCATCGATGTCGCCGTGAAGAACAACTTCGGCTTCGGCGGCACCAACGGAACGCTGGTGTTCAAGCGCACTTGAAGCTGCCGTCACGTCATGCATAGCCCACCATCGGTCAGCTATCCGGTCGGGTACTCGTGCATGGCGGATCGGCTCGTGATGGCCGGCTGGCTTGCCGGTGTTGTCTGCACCGGTCTGGCGGCGTCCGGTCTGGTGATGCACGACATCGCCGGGTGGCGTGCCTGGATGCCTTGCGTGGTGGCCTTGCTGGCCGGTCTGCTGGCGTGGCAATCGCGTCACGGGTCCGTCGGTGACAGGCTGGCATTCGATGCCGGGCTTTGGTCGGAGATATCGGTCACGGGCGTCACCCGCGCAACCGGTCCGACCCGGGTCTGTCTCGACATGCAGCGGCTCATGCTGATCCGTCTCGATGCCAACCATGGAGACGTGCGGTGGTATTGGGTCGATCGCAACGCCGATCCGGCGAACTGGCTCGATCTGCGTCGGACCTTGTTCGCCAGCGGGCGGCCCGCCGTCGATGCTGCGCCGCGCGAGGGCCGGCGGGCGTTTTCTGCATGACCGCCTCCGTGCCACCACCGCCACCCCCCGAGACTCCTGTCGTTCCTTCCGCGGCTGCCGAGGGGCCTGGCGTGCGCCCGGGAGACGTCGACTTCGAACTCGTGCAGCGTACCGTGGCGGGCGATCAGAAGGCCTTCGAGATGCTGGTCATCAAGTATCAGCGCCGCATCGAACGGCTGATCGGGCGCATGGTGCGCGACGTCGATCTGGTCGAGGACATCGCGCAGGAGACCTTCATCCGTGCCTATCGGGCGTTGCACCAGTTTCGTGGTGAAGCGCAGTTCTATACCTGGCTCTATCGGATCGCGGTCAACACGGCCAAGAAGGCGCTCGTGGACATGAAGCGCGATCCCACGATTTCGGAAAGCGCATTGAGGCCGTCTTCATCCGAAGACGATGAAACTTACCGTCCAGGAAACGAACCAATCAGCGACGAGACCCCCGAAACGGTGTTGGCGGCCAACGAAATCGCGGCAGCGGTCGAGGCGGCGATGGAAGCCTTGCCGGTCGAATTGCGGCAGGCGGTGACGCTGCGCGAGATCGAGGGTATGAGTTACGAAGAAATCGCCGAAATCATGGATTGTCCAATTGGCACGGTGCGCTCGCGGATCTTCCGGGCACGCGAGGCGATTTCTGCACGAGTCAAGCCGATGCTCGACAACCAGTCCGGCAAGCGTTGGTAATTCAGGTGATTGCAATGAACCCCCTAGAACAGTCTTCACGCGAACAGATCTCTGCGCTGGCCGATGGCGCCCTGCATGGAGAGGCGATGGCGCATGCCGTCGACGCGTTGTGCACGGACCGCGCCATGCAGCAGGTCTGGCAGGACCATCACGCCATCGGCGACATGTTGCGGGCCGGCACACGCCAGCCCTGCACCGAAAGCTCGGCTTTCCTGTCGCGCTTCCAGCAGCGTCTCGCGGCCGAGACGCTGCCGTATTCGGGAAGCGATGCCGAAAGCACATCGTCCGTGGTGCCGTTCCCGCACCGCAAGCCGGCGACGGTGGCGCCTGTCGAAGCGGCCAACGAGCCCGTGTTCCGTTGGAAGCTCGTCTCGGGTGTGGCTTCGCTGGCCGCGGTGGCCGCCATCGGCTGGAACCTGGTGGGTGGTCAGGCGGGCTCGTCGGCAACCGATGCCCAGCTTGCCCAGCAGCAGGTGCAGATGCCGGTCCAGGTGGCTTCGCGCGACGCTTCCCGAATGCTGATCGACACACGACCATCGGTCGCGTCCGGCGCCAGCGGACAGCAGCCCGAGCCGACACGCGTGGCGGCGGGCGGCGGCGAACCCCAGGTCATGCTGCGTGATGCCAGGCTCGATCAATTGCTCGAAGCGCATCGCCAAGCCGGTGGGGCGGCGCAGATGCCATCCGGTTTCCTGCGCAATGCGACCTTCGATGGACCTTCGCGCTGAGCGATCGTCAGGAATCCCAACGATGCCGACCGTCGCTCGCAGGTCCCTGCTGATCCTCTCCACCGCCGGTCTGGTGGAAGTCGCTGCGGGACAGACACGCGTGGGTGGCGGCAACGAGCGAGAGTCGCGCCAACCCGTGGCGACGGAGCTTTCGAGGCTTGGCACCATCGACTGGTTGCGCCGCATGCACGCGGCGTCGCGCCAGTTCAGTTACGTCGGTACCTTCGTGGTGTCGGCGACGACCGGCAATCTCTCGAGTGCCCGCATCTGGCATGTGGCCCAGGGCGATGTGCTCATGGAGCGCGTCGAGTCGCTGTCCGGCGCCCAGCGATCGACCTTCCGTCGCAACGGCCAGATCATGACCTTCTTCCCCGAAGACAAGGTCGTGAAGAGCGAGAAGCGGGAGAACCTCGACTTCTTTCCCAACCTGCCCGGCGCGCCCGACTCGACCATCGGCGATCTCTACGATGCCCAGATACTGGGCAAGGGACGTGTCGCCGCACTCGATGCCGATGTGGTCCAGCTCGTGCCACGCGACAGGCTGCGCTTCGGCTATCGCGTCTGGTGCGAGCGTCGCACCGGTCTCGTCGTCGCATTGCAGACGGTCGACGGTGACGGCCGCGTGGTCGAGCAGTCGGCGTTCTCCGAGCTCCAGTTCAATGCGCCGGTCAAGGTCCAGGCGCTGCAGCAGATGATGAGCGACACCGCGGGCTATCGCATCGAGACATCGGAACTCGAACGCACCACCGCCGCGGCCGAAGGCTGGACATTGCGCGAAGCGGTGCATGGCTTCCGACCCGTCAACTGCTATCGGCGCTCCCTCGATGGCGGCGCCAAGCCCGAGCGGACCATGCAATGGACGTTCTCCGATGGTCTGGCATCGGTATCGCTGTTCGTCGAGCCCTTCGACGTGCGGCGTGCTTCGCGCGAGGCCACGCTGGCTCTGGGAGCCACGCACACGCTCACGCGGCGACTGTCCGATCGCGATGGCGACTGGTGGTTGACCGCGGTGGGGGAGGTTCCTTCCCAGACCCTGGATGCCTTCGCCCAAGGCCTGATGCGCCTGCGCTGATCTTCTTTCTCGACACTCCAGGCAACTGTGAACCAAAGCGTTCGAACAGATTCATAGCCCGGTGTGTTTCGCGTTCTTGCATGGAAAGAAATCCAATGATGCTCACTATCGACGGTCGCAAAAAATTTCGGTCCTCCCTCCTGGCCTGTGCCATGGCGGTCACTGCGGCGGGCACGGTCCTGCCGGTCGTGCCGGTCGCGGCGCAGGTGCGGGCTCTGCCTGACTTCACCGACCTGGTGGATCAGGTCGGACCCGCCGTGGTCAACATCCGCACCGTCGAGCGCGTCGCGCAGCGCGGTGCTTCCGGTGGTGCCGCGAATGGCGAGATGGACCAGGAGATGCAGGAGTTCCTGCGCCGTTTCTTCGGTCAGAACATGCCCAACATGCCCGGTGCGCCACGTCAGGGTCCGCGCTCCAGTCCGCAGCCGCAGGAGCCTCAGGAGGAATCCCGTCCACGTGGCGTCGGTTCGGGTTTCATCCTGAGTCCCGATGGCTATGTGATGACCAACGCGCACGTCGTCGAAGATGCCTCCGAGGTGATCGTCAC
>Ga0308164_10003696_pt1 | contig 13579 bp, 11 predicted proteins | sample PhyTR2_FD_201031 | JGI IMG/M metagenome (GOLD analysis project Ga0308164, IMG submission 201031) | Phyllosphere microbial communities from UC Gill Tract Community Farm, Albany, California, United States - DLSLT.R2 | ecosystem: Host-associated > Plants > Phyllosphere > Unclassified | place: USA... | reverse complement strand
CGCCCGACCACCAGCGGCGGCACCGACAACATCGGCGCCGGCGAGAAACTCAGCACCGAGCGCACCGCGGCGGGTGGCGAGGTGGGCGGCCCGGCACCCAAGGAACGCATGAGCGACAAGCGCGCCACGGTGGAGTCCACCAAGAAGGACGACTCCGCGGCATTCGAGCTGCACGAGGACCTGAGCACCGATCCCAACACGCAGCCGCGTGGGCAGGACGATCACACGCCGGTCAATTCGCCCAAGGGCTGAACCCGGGCCGCCCGCCGTCCCCGTCTCTCCGCGCCGTCCCTGGCGGACGCGGCCGTTCCTCGATCCGACCCATCGATCCATGTCCCCGTCCCTCCGACCCGCTCTCCACCGGCGCGCCATGCTCAAGCTGGGCGCCTCCACCACCACCGGTCTGGTGCTCTCGGCCGGCGCCGCGGCGGCGCAGGGCCTGCCGGGGCCGACGCCGGTCGATACCGGTGGCGTCCAGGACGGCAAGGTCGTCTTCCCGCCATGGCGCGGCGAGGCCGACAGCCCGGGCGCGCCGCCGCCGGCACCGCTGCCTCCTTCGCAACGCATCGGCTTCGCGATCGTCGGCCTCGGCCGGTTGTCGCTGGAGGAGTTGCTGCCGGCATTCGCCGAGAGTGGCCAGGCCCGGGTGACGGCCCTGGTCTCCGGTTCGCCGGAGAAGATGGCGACGGTGGCGCGTCAGTACGGCATCGCGCCCGAGTCCTGCTACAGCTATGCCGACTTCGACAAGCTGCGCGACAACCCACAGGTCCAGGCGGTGTATGTCGTGCTGCCCAACGCCATGCATCGTGAATACGTGGAGCGCGCGGCGGCGGCTGGCAAGCACGTGTTGTGCGAGAAGCCATTGGCCACCAGCGCCGCCGATGCGCGTGCCATGGTCGCGGCCTGCGCCAAGGCCGGTGTCCGCCTGATGGTGGCCTATCGCATCCAGTACCAGCCGCATCACCTGCGGGTGCGCCAGTTCGTGAAGGACGGCACCTTCGGACGCATCGTCGGTTTCACCGCCGGCAATGTCCAGACGGTGGCGGCCGACGCCACGCGGCAGTGGCGCCACAAGCGGGCCCAGGCCGGCGGCGGGGCGTTGCCCGACATCGGTCTCTACTGCCTGAACACGGCGCGCTTCGTGACCGGCCAGGAGCCGATCGAGGTGTTCGCGCATGTCTACAGCCCGCCCGGCGACCCGCGCTACGCCGATGTCGAGGAGACGGTGAATTTCATGCTGCGATTCCCGTCGGGCCTGGTGGCGCAATGCATGTCCAGCTATGGCGCGCGCGAGGACAAGTGGCAGCGCCTGCAGATGGAGACGGCCACCCTGGAGATGCCCAATGCCTACGACTACCAGGGCCAGCGCCTGATCATCGGCCAGCGCCAGGGCGATCACAAGGCGAACAACGAGGTCGTCCTGCCGCGCAAGAACCAGTTCACCGCCGAGATCGACCACTTCGCGCAGTGCCTGCGCAGCGGCCAGACGCCCCGCACCCCGGGCGAGGAAGGCGTGCGCGATCACGTCATCATGGAGGCGATCTATCGCTCGGCCGCGACCGGGCAGCCCGTGAAGCTGGGATGACGCACGTCACGTGACCAGCCATGGCCGGCCGCACGAGGCGGCAGGCGCCTGGCGCCTGGCGACGATGCTCAGGCCGGCCAGCCGGCTGCCAGTTCGAGGAATCGGTGCCTGAAGTTCTCGGCCTGCCGCTGTCCCGGCAGGTGCCGGTCCCGGAAGTGCCGCGCGGTCCTTCGCGACCACTGGAGCGTGGCGCGCTCGAAGGCGGCTTCGGGACCATCGCGTCGCAACCCGGCCAGGATGTCCAGTGCCACGCTGACCTGCTCGACGGCGCCGGGGATGTCGCCATCGGCCAGCACGATCGGGCAGCCGAGCCCGTCCTCCGGCTGCCGCGCGGCGGCCAGGCTGGGGTATTTGGTCATGATGAGCACGGCGATGACAGCGGGATGACCGGGGTGGTGGCAGCCGCCGAAACCGCACACCTGCTGTTCCAGGGAAGGCATGTCGGATCTCTCTGAGGGAATGATGCGATGGCCCCGGGACGGGTCCATCCGGCAATGCATCCTGCCCGTACCGCTCATGCAGATATAGGAACTATTTGTTTACTTTTCGAAGTGAGTGTTGCCATGGACACGCAGCTCGCCGATTCGTGAAATCCTGCCTGCCCAGCCCTGCCGCGCCATCCCGTGCGGGTCGTGCGCGGGCGGCGGTCGCCGAGAGGATGGCCGTGGCCGGGATCCTCCCGACGCCGCCGGTCGTGCGCTCCACCCAGGCGACCCAGGCGACTCAGGCGAAGGCGCTGCTCATCACCAGCGAGCCATTCAGGCCGGTGGGGAAGAAGCCACCGCGCGAGACACCGCCGGCATTGAGGTAGACGATGTTCAGCACGTCACCCGGCGTGCGGCTGTAGGCGATGCCATCCTTGTCCAGCGGCACGATGTTCGATGCGCCATCGGTGCCGGTGATGCCCTGGTCGACATCGGTGCTGCCGTCGAGGGTGTCGCGGGCATTGGAGATCGCATCGGCCGAGGTGCGCAGCGCGGGGGTCGACAGGCCCTTCGAGTACAGCACCGTGCGCACCAGACCGGCGTGATAGGCCTCGGCCGCCAGGATGCCGGCGGCGGCCTCGAGGTAGGTCTTGTTGGTGATCAGCGGAGCGGCGCCCTTGTAGGCGGTCACGCCCACGTCCTCGAACACGAAGGCGCCGAGCAGGAAGTTCTCGTCGCTGGCATAGGGGTCGAAGGCCACGCCGGGGCCGACCAGGCCGGCCGCGCGTGCCGCCACCGAGAAGGCGCCATTCGGATCGGTGCCGCCGATGTCGATCTGCGGCTGGGCCACGGCCGCGCTGCCGAGGGCGGCGCGCAGGAAGGCGACGTGCGCGATCTCGTCCTGGGCGATCTCCTTGGCGTATTGCGCCACCACCGGGTCGCGGAAGGCGACGGCGCGGCCGCCGATCACGTTGCCCTGCGCGCCGGTGCCGGTGAGCAGATTCGCCGGCAGGCCGGTGCCGAAGACGGCGTACTGGTAGAACTGGGACTCGAGGTATTCGAGGTTGAGCGCGAAGTTCAGGATCTCCACGTCGGTCGGGCCGGTGGTGGGCTGGGCGATGGCGTCGTCGCCGCCGCCTCCGCAGGCCGACAGGATCATGCCGCCCACCACGCCGGCGCCGACGGCACTGGTCTTGCGGAAGAACTGGCGCCGGTCCTCGAGCTTCTTGGCCCGGGTTTGCAGAACATCGATCAGCTTGGATTCGGTAGACATCGGAGGCTCCTTGAGTGTCGCGGCTGGCGCGAACATTGACGATCTCGTCGAACTCGAAGCGAGCCGGGCACCCGTCCGGGTCTCCGTCTCGCTCCACCATCGCCCACCCGACATCGGGCGGTGCGTGGTGTCTCTACGGAGCCATCCGCCCGATGGATGCAGGGAAATGTGCTGCCAGATGTAACAGCGCCAATGCCTTCTTCCTCAATCGACCGTCACGCCCGCGTCCTTGACCAGCTTGCCCAGGCGCTCGGCATCGCGCCGGATCAGCTCGCCGAAGCTGGCGGCCGTGCCCGCCACCACCGGCGTGCCGATGGCTTCCCAGCGCTTCTGGAACTCCGGGTTGCGGAAGATCGCATTGATGCTCGCGTTGAGCCGCTCGACCACCGGCGCCGGCGTGCCGGCGCGCACGGCGATACCGTGCCAGGCGGTGATCTCGTAGCCATTGACGCCGGCCTCCGCCATCGTGGGCACCTGGGGCAGGGCGGGACTGCGTTGCGGCGACGTCACGGCCAGCGGCACCAGCTTGTTGCTCTGCAGGTAGGGCAGCGAGCTGCCGAGGATGTCGAACATCACGTTGACCTGGCCACCCAGCAGATCGTTGAGCGCCGGGCCGGCGCCGCGATACGGGATGTGCTTGATCTGCGTGCGCGCCATGGTGTTGAAGAGCTCGCCCGCCAGGTGCTGCGGCGTGCCGTTGCCGGCCGAGGCATAGCTCAGCACGGTCTTGCCGGCCCGGGCCAGGGCCAGGAAGTCCTTGACCGATGCGACGCCGAGCGACGGATGGACCTCGAGCACCAGTGGGAAGGCCGACAGCTGCACCACCGGCGTCAGGTCGCGGGCCGGATCGAAGGGCATGCTCCGGTAGAGCGACGGATTCACCGCCATCGGGCCGCTGGCGGCCAGCAGCAGCGTGTGGCCGTCGGCCGGCGCCTGGCGCGCCACCTCGGCGCTGCCCAGGTTGCCGCCGGCGCCGCCCTTGTTGTCGATGATGACCGACACGCCGAGCTGCTTCTGCAGCTCCGGCGCCAGCATGCGCGCCATCAGGTCGGTCGGACCGCCGGGCGGATACGGCACGACGAAGCGGATGGTCTTCGAGGGATAGGCGGCGGCCTGCGCGAACACCGGGCCGGTCGTGGCCCACAGGGCGAGCGGCACGGTGCCGGCGGCGAGCCAGCGATGGAGTTGTCTTCTTCTCATGGTCTTGTCTCCGGTGGGTGGCGGGTGGCGAATGGTCCGGGAGGCCGTCGGATGGCCGTGTCTCAGCGGCCGTCGAAGCGGCTGCGGATCTGGTGGGCCGTGGCCAGCGGACGTCCGAGCGCGGCGGCGGCATCGGCCGCCTGCCGCACCAGCGCCCGGTTGTCGGGCGCGACGCTGCCGTCCTTCTGCAGCAGGTTGTTCTCGAAGCCCACGCGGGCATGGCCGCCGAGCGCCGCCGCCGCCGTGATGCAGGCGTTCTCGGTCGCGCCGAAGGCGCACACGGCCCAGGGCTGGGCGTCGTCGTGGACGGCCAGGAAGGGCAGCAGGTCGCGCGGGTCGGAAGTCTGTCCGGCGGTGTAGCGGCCCAGCACGAACAGCAGGAACCACGGCGCCTCGGGGATCACCTCCGAGGCGCGCAGCGCCTGCCAGCGGCGCACGTCGGCGACGTCGTAGAGGATGACCTGGGTCATCACGCGCTCGCGCGCCAGCCAGCCGAAGAACTCGCGCAGGCCGGCCTCGCCGATGGCGGGCTTGTCGATCTCGCGCAGGCCGATCGAGACGGCCTCGGGCCGGAGCGCGCGCACCATCGCGATCTGCTCGGGCGCCTGGTAGCGGCCGGCCGCCTCGCTGGTGACCTGCAGCACCATCTCGTCGCCCACGGCCCGGCGCACGACATCGAGCGCCCGCCGGTAGCCCTCGGCATCCAGGCTGTGGCGCCCGCCGGGCTCGCGGATGTGCATGTGGAGCATGGCGGCGCCGGCGTCCAGGCAGGACTTGGCGGTGTCCGCCAGCGCCTCGGCGGTGATCGGCACGGCCGGATGATCGGCGGGCTGCTTGTAGGCGCCATTGGGCGCGACGGTGAGGATCAGGGCGTCGTCGAGCGCCGGCCGCAGGGTGGTCATGGTCGTGGATCGGGGAGGGAGGAAGCGGAGGGGGCGGAGGGGTCGTCGCGCTCGATCGGGGGCAGTTCGGCGGCGAGCAGCGCCAGGCCCTGGCGCAACAAGGTGTCGTAGCGGATGCGTTCGGCGCGGCGCCGGTCCTCCGGCCAGTCGAAGAAGCCGCGACCGGTCTTCATGCCGAGGTCGCCGCGCGCGACGCGCTCGCGCAGGGCCAGCGCCGGCTCCGGCGTGTTGGACAGGGTCGGATACATGGTGGCCGCGGCGGCGCAGTGGACCTCGATGCCGGCGTGGTCGCGCTGCAGCACCGGGCCGGCGGCCAGGAAGCGGAAGCCGAAGCCGAAGCGCACGGCGGCATCCACGTCCTCCGGCGAGGCCACGCCCTCGTCGATCAGCGCGAAGGCCTCGCGCGAGAGGGCATGCTGCAGCCGGTTGGCCAGGAAGCCCGGCTTGTCCTTGCGGACCAGCACCGGCACGCTGCCGCAGCGGCGCATGAAGTCCGACAGCCAGGCCGCGCGGTCCGGATCGCTGTGCGGGCCGCACACCACCTCCACCAGGGGCACCAGGTGGGCCGGCATGAAGAAGTGCAGGCCCAGCATGCGACCGGGCGATGCCAGGCCGATGCCGATGGCGCTGATCGGGAAGCTGGAGCTGTTGCTGGCCAGCACCGCGTCCGCCGGCGCCAGGTCGACCAGCCGCGCGAACAGGGCCTGCTTGGGAGCCAGCTGCTCGGTGATGCACTCGACCACCAGCGCGACCCCCGACCAGTCGACCTCCTCCAGCCGCGTCACGCAGTCGATGCGCTCGGCACGGCCGGCGAGGCCGGCGGTGGCCAGTTCGGTGCTCGCATGCGGCAGCAGCCGGCCGCGCTGGTGGTGATCGGGTTCGACCACCGTCACCCGGGCGCCGCCACGAGCCAGCACGATGGCGACGTCGGCGCCCATGGTGCCGCCGCCGACGACGACGGTGCGCGCGCCGCGCGCCTGCACGGAAGGGTTCATGGTCTGTGTCTCCGGTTCGTTGGTGTGCGTTCGCCGCGCAGTCTAGGCAGGCGCGATTGCAAGGTCCAGACGATTTTTTGAATAGACTGATCACCCATGAAGATCAATTGGAGCGCGCAGGAACTCGATGTCTTCCTGACGCTGGTCGAGACCCTGAGCTTCCGGCGCGCGGCGCTGCGGATGCACCTGTCGCAGTCGGCGGTCTCGGGCACGGTGGCGCGCCTGGAGACGATGCTCGCGACGCGCCTGTTCGACCGCACGACGCGGGCGGTCCAGCTCACCGCCGCCGGCCAGGTGTTCGCCGAGCAGGCGCGCTTCGTGCGCCACCAGATGGACGAGGCGGTGCGCCGCGTGCGCGCCGTGACCGAGCTGCAGACCGGTCGCGTGGCGCTGGCCGCGTTGCCGTCGCTGGCGGCGACGGTGGTGCCGCGCGCCTTCGCGAGCTTCGCGCTCGACCATCCGGGCGTGCAGCTCGAGCTGGTCGACAGCCTGTCCGCCGCCGCCTTCGAGATGGTGCGGGCGGGCCGCGTCGACTTCGCCCTGACGGCGGCCAACCCGGCGCATGCCGATCTCGACTACCTGCCGCTGTCGGGCGATGCCTTCGTGCTGCTGCTGGGCGCCGACCACGCCCTGGCGCGGGGCCGGACGGCGCTGGCCTGGGCCGACATCGCGGCATTGCCGCACATCTCCATGCCATCGGGCACCAGCGTGCGCCAGTACGCCGACGAGGCGCTGCTCACGCACAAGCTGCGCTTCGCGCCCCGCTACGAGGTCGAGCATCTGGCGACCATCGCCGCCATGGTGGCGGCCGGACTCGGCGTCAGCGCACTGCCCGAACTCGCGGCGCAGGTGGCGCACCGCCCCGGCGTGGTCTGGCGCAAGCTGCGCGCGCCGGTGCTGCGGCGGCCGATCGGGCTGGTCAGCCCGCGCCATCGCGGCCTGTCGCCGGCGGCCGAGCGGATGGTCGAGCTTCTCAGAGGCGAGATGGAGCGCGCGCCGCCGGTCGCGGCGGCGGCCTGAGCCGGCGCGTTCGCGGGATCGTGGTCAGGCGCCGCCCGCGTGGCGCGGGGGCGTCGCGGTCGGGCGGTGGTGGAAGTCGGTCCATGCGGCGCGCTCGAAGTCGTAGAGCTTGCAGGTCCGCGCCGTCGCGAAATACCAGCGCCAGGAGAAGTGCTGGATCACGATGCGCCCGGGCAGCAGTTCCTCCATCCGGGCCTGCGCCGCCCGCAGGCGATAGAGCGGGATGCTCATGTCCACGTGGTGCGCCGTGTGCTCCATGATGTGGTGCACCAGGGCGCCGATGCGCCAGGGGAACACCAGGTGCACCGTGGTCGAGACGAAGGGCTGGGCACGCTGCCAGGCCGCGCGGTCGTCGTGCCACGAGATGCGCGGATGCGTGTGATGCACGTAAACCACGAAGCCGATCATCGTGAACCACACCAGCAGGGGCAGCACGAAGGCGGCGAACACCGTGAAGGCGGCGTGTCCGGGCGCCCGCCCCGTCGCGACGGCGGCGCCGACGACGCCCGCCAGCCAGAGCAGCGCGAAGGTCGTCACCAGCCGGCAGTCGCGTGCATACACGGGGCGCTCGGTCTGGGCCGTCCGGTCGCGCGCCATCATCCGGTGCCACCAGATCTCCAGCAGGTAGTAGAGCCCCGGCGCCCAGCCGCTGCGATAGAGGCGTTGCAGCCAGCGCCGGCCGGGACCGAGGGCCTGGTATTCGGCGCGCGTCAGCGGCGCCCAGACGAAATCGACGCCCTTCAGATTGGTGAAGCCGTGGTGGACCACGTTGTGCCCCATGTCCCAGAGGCTGTACGGGGTCAGCGAGGGCAGGAAGGCGATGCGCCCGAGCCAGCGGTTGAGCGATCGCCGGGGTGTCAGGCTCTGGTGGCAGGCGTCGTGTCCGATGATGAACAGGCGCCCGATGACCAGGCCCGCGAGGATGCCGCATGCCGTCTGGAGCACCAGGGAATCGAACAGCGCCGCGCCCGCGACGAGCGCCGCCTCCAGCAGCAGGTCCAGGCCCAGCAGCCACAGGGCGCGCGGGGTGCTGCGCCGCGCGAACGGCCGCAGCCATTCGCGCAGGATCTTGCGATGCGGCAGTGTGGCGTCGGTCGGCAGGGCCTGGGGCTGGGGTGGCGGGAGGTCATCGACCGTCGGACGGAGCATGGGAAAGGCAGCGGGCTGTGAAGGAGGCCTGCAGCGTAGGCGCGGTCGCCCATGGCGACGTTGACGCAGATCAGCGAATGGTGGAAACGCATCGCCCGTCCACCGGCGACCCGGCCGGTGCGGGCGCGCGCGTCAGCAGAGCGTGTCGACCAGCCGCCGCAGTCCCGCCGGATCGACCACGCGCACCTGCCGGTGCCGCACCGCCAGCAATCCCTGGTCCTGCAGCTTCGAGAAGGCGCGGCTGACCGTCTCCAGCTTGAGCCCGAGATAGCTGCCGATCTCCTCGCGCGTCATGCGCAGCACCAGCTCGGTCGAGGAGAAGCCGCGCGAGGCGAGCCGCTGCGTCAGGTTGAGGAGGAAAGCGGCCAGCCGCTCCTCGGCGCGCATGCTGCCCAGCAGCAGGATCAGTCCGTGGTCGCGCACGATCTCGCGGCTCATGATGCGGTGGAACTGGCGCTGCAGTGGCAGGAAATCGCGTGACAACGCCTCCAGTTGCTCGAAGGGGATGACGCAGACCTGCGAATCCTCGAGCGCCACCGTGTCGCAGCTGTAGCGATCGGTGCCGATGCCATCGAAGCCGAGCAGCTCGCCGGCCATCAGGAAGCCGGTGACCTGCTCGCGGCCGTCGGCCGTCGTCACCAGGGTCTTGAAGAAACCGGAGCGCACCGCATAGAGCGAGCGGAAGGGGTCGCGGGCGCGATAGAGCGTCTCGCCACGCGGCACGGCCAGCCGTTGGGCCACCAGCGAGTCGAGCCGTTCCAGCTCGTTGTCCTGGAGGGCGACGGGCAGGCACAGCTCGCGCAGGTTGCAGCTCGAACAGGCGGTCTTCATGGCCTGCACCGAAGGCACGGGACGAGGGGTGAGGAGCGGGGTGTCCATGGGCATCGATCAGTATGCATCGACGGCGTGCATCCCGGTTGACTTCGGTCAAGGGAATGGGACGCCGATCGCGGCACAGTCGTCCGATGCATCCCTCCCCGATCCGCACCGGCCCCTATCCCGGACCCGAAACGATGGCCCGCTACGGCGGCCCCGGTCCCCGCTACACCTCCTATCCGACGGCCGACCGCTTCGTCGAGGCCTTCGGCGCCGACGACTACGCGCGGGCGCTGGCCGCGCGCCGCGAGGGCCGCGGCACGGCATCGCGGCCGATGTCGCTGTATGTGCACATCCCGTTCTGCGAGTCGGTCTGCTTCTATTGCGCCTGCCACAAGATCGTGACGCGCCGGCACGAGCGCGCCGACGACTACCTGCGGCTGCTGATGCTGGAGATCGCATTGCACGAGCGGGCGCTGGGCCTGGGCGCGCCGGTCTCGCGCATCCATCTGGGCGGCGGCTCGCCGACCTTCCTGTCCGACGCGCAGCTGGCGGCGCTGGCGCGACGGCTGCGCCAGGCGTTCGCGATCGAGCCGGACGCGCAATGGTCGATCGAGGTCGACCCCCGTACCGCCGATGCCGAGCGGCTCGAACGCCTGGCCGCCATGGGCTTCAACCGGCTGTCGCTGGGCGTGCAGGATCTCGATCCGGAGGTCCAGCGCGCGGTGCATCGCGAGCAGAGCCTGGAGAGCGTGGAGCGCCTGATCGCGCGGGCGCGCGAGCTCGGTCTGCGCTCGACCAGCATCGACCTGATCCATGGCCTGCCCCGGCAGACGCCGGAGCGCTTCGCCACGACGATCGAGGAGGTCTGCCGCCTGCGCCCGGACCGCATCGCGCTCTATGCGTATGCGCACCTGCCGCGGCGCTTCAAGCCGCAGCGCCACATCGACGCGGCCACGCTGCCATCACCCGCGCAGCGCCTGGCGATGCTGGCGAACGCATCGGGCCGCCTGAGCGCGGCCGGCTACGAGCACATCGGCATGGATCACTTCGCGCTGCCCGGCGATGCCCTGGCCGTCGCCCGCCGGCAGGGTCGTCTGCATCGGGATTTCCAGGGCTACTCCGACCAGCCCGCCGCCGACCTGCTGGGGCTGGGCGTCTCCGCCATCGGCCAGGTGGCGGGCTGCTACAGCCAGAACGAGAAGTCGCTCGCCGACTGGGGCGACGCACTGCGCCAGGGACGCTTCCCCGTGGCGCGCGGTCTGGCCTGCTCGCGCGACGACCTGACGCGGCGCCACATCATCATGGCGCTCATGTGCCAGGGCCGGGTGGAGTACGAGACCATCGCGCAGTCCTGCCTGATCGACATGGAGAAAGCCTTCCACGCCGAGCTCGAGCTGCTGCGGCCGATGGCCGACCAGGGCCTGGTGGCGCTGGAGCCGGGCGCCATCGTCGTCACGCCATCGGGGTGGTACGTGGTGCGCTCGATCGCCATGGTGTTCGACCGCTACCTGCAGGCCGACGCGGCGCGCGCGCAGTACTCGCGCGTCCTGTAGGGCGTGCCGGGCGGCGGGGGGCCGGCGACGCGTCCAGGCGGACGACGTCGTGGCACAGCGCGAGCGGGGCGGGGCGGTGCGACACCAGGATCAGGCCTTGCCGCGTGCGCTCGAGCCGGCGCGCCAGGCGCTCGACCACGCGGGCCTCGGTGACGGCGTCCAGGCCTTCGGTCGGCTCGTCCAGCAGCAGCCAGGGCGCCTCGGACAGGCAGGCCCGCGCCAGGGACAGGCGCCGCCGCTCGCCGCCCGACAGCCGCGCGCCGTCCTCGCCCAGCCAGGTGTCCAGGCCCTGCGGCAGGGCGCGCACGCGCTCGTCCAGCGCGGCGTCGCGCAATGCCAGCCACATCGCGGTCTCGTCGATGTCGGCGCCGGCCAGCGCCAGGTTCTCGCGCACCGTCGCGCCCAGCAGCAGCGCGTCCTGGGGCGACCAGGCGAAGGCGCGTCGCAGCAGGTCGGGATCGAGGTCGCGGTCGGCCAGGTCGACGCCATCGACGAGAACGGTTCCGGGGTCGATGGGGCGCAGGCCCAGGAGCTGCTCGACCAGGGTGGTCTTGCCGCAGCCGGACGGGCCGACCAGGGCGATGCGGTCGCCGGCGCGCAGATGCGCGCGGACCGGTCGCCGCAGATCGATGCAGGGTGCCACGTGGGGTGACTCGTGATCCGGGACGACCGATGGACCGCAGGGAGTGGCCGTGGCCGTTGCATCCGCCGTCCGCTGCGGGTCCAGCAGCCGGTCGAGATGGCGGGTGGCGACCTGGACCGCGCCGCGCTGAGCGAAGCCGCGCGTCCACGGACCCAGGCCCTCCAGCGCCATGAGCATCGCCAGTGCGGCGAGCGCCGCGAGCGGAGCGCCGGCCTGCCACGTCAGGGCGATGGTCGCGGCGACGGCCAGGCCGGCGACGGCGGGCAGCACGGCGTCGATCCAGCCGTCGACACGGGCGAGACGGCCCTGGTGGACTTCGATCGTCCGGCTCGATGCGGCGATGCGCGCGTGCGCCCAGGATTCGAGTCCGTAGCACCGCAGTTCCACGTCGGCGGCGGCGAGACGGCCGAGTTCCTCCTTGAGTGCGCCGGTGGCTTCGCGCACGGCCCGGGCGGCGGCGCGCGCGCGCCGGCTCAGATGCCGGATCGATGCGGCGATCAGCAGCGCCGCCATGGCGAGCACCAGCAGCGCCGGCCAGCCGGCCAGCGCGACCAGCGCCGCACCGCAGGCCAGCGCGGCGAGCGCCCCGCGCACGGCGGTGCCGCGGATCAGATGGTCCTCGATCGTCCGGAGGTCCTGCATCAGCGCCGTCGTGGCCTCGCCGGTCGTCACCGTCGTCGTCGATGCCGCAGCCGCAGCCGCAGCCGGAGCGCGTCGTCCGCGCGCCGCGCACAGGGCATCGAACAGCATCGGGCGCAGGTGGGCCATGGTGCGCAGCGCGCTCGCGTGTCCGAGCAGGCGCTCGCCATGGCGCGCTCCGGTCCGCAGGATGGCCAGCAGCCGGATGCAGGCGCTCGGCAGCAGGTAGTTGAAGGCCGTGGCGGCCGCCAGGCCCGCGCCGCCCGCCGCCGCCGCGCTGGCGAGGAACCAGCCCGATACGCCCAGCAATGCGACCGAGGCCACGGCCGCCAGCGCCGCGCACAGGCCGGCCTGGCGCCAGGTCCGACGATGACGGCGATGTTGCGTGGCCAGCAGCGTGGCGAGCGACCCGCTCACGCCGGAGCCTCCAGCCGGACCACCACGTCGGCGATGGCGGCGAGCCGTTCGCTGTGCGTCGCGATCACGGTGGTGCGCCCGGCGCGGGTGCGGGCCAGCAGGTCGATCAGTTCGGTCTCGGCCGCCATGTCCAGGTGGGCGGTCGGTTCGTCGAGCAGCCACAGCGAGGCCGGGTCGAGCAGCGCGCGTGCCAGCGCGATGCGTCGGAGTTCGCCGCCGGAGGCGCCGCTGGCGCGATCGTCGAGCCGCGTCGACGCGCCGCCGTCGCGCCGCGCCCGCATCGCTTCCAGGCCGGTCAGCCGGATCACGTCCGCCAGCGCCCGGGGCGAGGCCTCGGGCCGGGTCAGGCGCAGGTTGTCCTCGAGCGTGCCGGGCACGATCAACGGCGCCTGGCTCATCCACGCCGCGCGCCCGGCCAGCGTCTCGTCGGGGGCGAGCATCTCGCCATCGAGCAGGATGCGGCCGGCCGTCCGTGGCGCCGCGCCCATCAACGCGCGCAGCACGCTGGTCTTGCCGCTGCCGGACGGGCCGACGAGCGCCACGGTCTGGCCGGGCGCGATGTCCAGGCACAGGTCGCGCACGGCCGGCAGCGGCTGTCCGGCGTGATGCACCGTGAGGTGCTCGAAGCGCAGGCCGGGCGGCCTGCACCCCGGCATCGCCGCGGCCCGTTGCCGGGGTACCGATGGCTTCGATGCCACGAACGACGTGTCGAAGGCGGCCAGTCGCTCGGCGGCGGTCTGGGCCGCCTGCCGGTCGTGATAGGCCGCCGCGAGCCGCCGCAGCGGGGCGTAGAACTCGGGCGCGAGCGCCAGCACGAAGAAGGCGCTCGCCAGGGTCAGCCGCTCCGGCGCCGGGAACGGCAGCAGGCCCAGCAGGGCGAAGCCGGTGTAGACGGCGACCAGCGCCACGCACAGCGCCGAGAAGAATTCCAGCACCGCCGACGACAGGAACGCCAGGCG
>Ga0308164_10003695_pt1 | contig 13581 bp, 13 predicted proteins | sample PhyTR2_FD_201031 | JGI IMG/M metagenome (GOLD analysis project Ga0308164, IMG submission 201031) | Phyllosphere microbial communities from UC Gill Tract Community Farm, Albany, California, United States - DLSLT.R2 | ecosystem: Host-associated > Plants > Phyllosphere > Unclassified | place: USA... | reverse complement strand
ACATCACCGCAGGACTAACCGACACCGTATTGACACTGAAAAACGAGCCGCTCTTGATTAACCCCGAAAGCAGCGGCTCGTGCTAACTACTGGTCTTCCCAGATTTCAAAAATACCGGTGACTGTCTCAGGAATCCCAGGGTAAGCCGCAGGATCGAATTCAGCCTCAAACGATCCATAGTAACGCCGACTTACATCATCATAATTAACTGTCAGCTTGCCACCTGATCTCCAAGGTATATACACATCGTCGAGATTATAGGAAACCAGTGGAAACTCGCCATTTTTCAGCAAGACATTGTCATTCCGCCGCTTCTCTCGCACACCGAACGTCGCAGAAATGACTTTGAAATCCTCAATTATATATAAAGACGAAGCGGGATAGGTTCTTTCCAAACCATTAACTTGCGCTTTCAATTCACCCATTACAGCCTCGACCCTTCTCGGCCGAGAGGCTTTATTCGGTAGTTTACTTTCCATAATCGCCTCGGTTACCAATTAACTGATCTAATCGAGTTTGCACATCCGGTTTGTGATCAAGACCTCCAGCAGAAACGACAGCCGCCAGCATTGAGCCAAGCCAATCGAGCATAACGGTTAAATCTCATGCCGGAACGGAGCTTGATTAGTTGGTGATTTCAAAATTTCCCTCGGATAACGTCCAGCTCGAACCCGGCACCGAGACAAGTGCTTGAAGAGTGCCTTCGTAACCGCCACCAGCCTTTGCAAGCACTTTGATCTTGCCACCTTCCCAGGAAACATTTTCACCATTAACACGATATTTGACACTCACACTCGGATCGTCTTCTTCATATAAAAGCTCTTCAATAATTGATTAACAAAACTTCCAAAACCAAAACTAGACCCGAAAAAGCAACCGGTCAAGAAAAAACAAAACAACAAATACACACTTTTCCAAAGCATCACAATTCAGACCAGCGGGCAATTTTCCGTCGAAAACCTGTCAACTATTACAGTGTCATTCACAAATAAAAAAGAATAACCTGAGGTGCACAACATGCTGTGCTGCTTATAACAACCATTAACAGTTTCTTGCTCTTACTTGCACAAGCGGGCGAACAGCTTGATTTAACCAACTAATCGGCACCCGCATGGCGGCACGCAACTTGCTGTGATTCCACGGTCTGGTTCCGGAAGATGCCCATGCTCCACTCCCACCTCACCACCCTCAACGCGGTCTCGTTGATCCTCAACACCTTCAAGGCTGAAGGCTTGTCGAGCGAGGCGTTGCTGGCCGGCAGCGGCATCACCGCGGCGGATTTACAGCGTGCCGACACGCGCATCACCACCAATCAGGAGATGCAGGTCTGCGCCAACGCGGTCGCGCTCAAGCGTGACATTGGCCTCGAACTGGGCCGGCGTATGCATGTTTCCTGCTACGGCATCCTCGGTTACGCCCTGCTCACCTGTGCCACCTTCGGTGACGCATTGCGCCTGGCGATCCGTTATCCGGCGCTGCTGGGAACACTGTTCGAGTTGAGCCTTGAAGATGACGGCGAGCGCATCTGGTTCGCCGCCGCCGATTACCGTGAAAGCCCGGCGATGGCCGTGTTCAACGCCGAATTTTGTCTGGTGTCGTTGAAAGTCATTTGCGATGACTTGCTCGGGCATCCATTGCCACTTCTGGCTACACGCTTCGAACATGCCGCGCCGGACTATCGCGACAGCTACGCCGAGCATTTCGATGCGCCGCTGCACTTCAGCGCCAGGGACAACGCGTTCGCCTTCGAGCGCACGTGGCTCGAACAAACGTTGCCATTGGCCGACAGCATCACCCATCAAGCCATGGCTGAGCGCTGTCGCAAGCAGAACCTGGAATTCACCGGACGCCAGGCCTGGCTCGGGCGGATTCGTCAGTTGCTCAGCGCGCAATTGAATGCCGCGCCGGGGCTGGACGGTCTGGCGCAGCAGATGAAATGCTCGCCGCGCACCTTGCGCCGGCATCTCAAGGACATGGGCAGCAGTTATCAGGAACTGCTCGATGAGCTGCGCTTCGAGCGAGCCAAACAGATGTTGTGTGAGGATCAGTTGCCGATCTATCGCATCGCCGAAACGCTGGGTTTCAGCGAAACCGCGAGTTTCCGCCACGCCTTTGTGCGCTGGAGCGGAGTGGCGCCGAGCCAGTTCCGCCCGCACTGAGTACTCATGTAGGGTGGATTCAAATCGAAGGGGCGAATTGCGGACAGCATTTTTGGCCAGATCCATCCCCTTTTGGCCGCCCCGGCCATTCTCCGATTCACCACGCGCCGCAACACTGAAGGCCACCGAACCAGTCTTGCGGAGAACAACAAATGCTGACGATCTACTCGGACGATCACCACCTGCACCACGGCCGCTGCGAGCTCATCGATGGCCAGCTCAAACCTTGCTTCGAGATGCCTTCACGCGCCGACCACGTTTTGCAGCGAGTGAAAAGCCAGAACCTCGGCGCGGTCGAAGCGCCGCAGGATTTCGGTCTGGAACCGATCGCGCGCATCCACGACCGCGGCTATCTGGATTTCTTCAAAGGTGCCTGGGCGCGCTGGACCGAGTTCAACACCGACGGCGATTTGCTGCCGTATACCTGGCCGGCGCGCACGCTGCGCGCAATAAAGCCGACCAGCCTGCATGGCCAGCTGGGTTATTACAGCTTCGATGGCGGCGCGCCAATCACTGCCGGCACCTGGCAAGCGGCGTACAGTGCAGCGCAAGTGGCCCTGACCGCGCAAGCAGAAATCCAGCGTGGCGCACGCGCGGCCTTCGCGTTGTGCCGTCCACCGGGACACCACGCCGCCAGCGATCTGATGGGCGGATATTGCTACCTCAACAACGCCGCCATCGCCGCGCAGGCGTTCCTCGATCAGGGCCACCAGAAAGTCGCGATCCTCGACGTCGATTACCATCACGGCAACGGCACGCAGTCGATTTTCTATGAACGCAGCGACGTGCTGTTCACGTCGATCCACGGCCACCCGGAAGCGGAGTTTCCATTCTTCCTCGGCTATGACGACGAACGCGGCGAAGGCGCCGGTGAAGGTTTCAACTTCAACTATCCATTGCCGGCCGGTTCCGGCTGGGATGTCTGGAGCGCCGCGCTGGATCGGGCCTGCGACGAGATTGATCGCTATGGCGCGGACATCATCGTCGTCTCCCTCGGCGTCGACACCTTCAAGGACGATCCGATCTCGCAGTTCAAACTCGACAGCCCGGATTATCTGGCGATGGGCAAACGCATCGCCGCCCTCGGCAAGCCGACCCTGTTCGTCATGGAAGGTGGCTATGCCGTGGAAGAAATCGGCATCAACGCGGTGAACGTGCTGGAAGGTTTCGAGCAATAAATCCATGGTCTTCAAGCAATAAATGACCCGCCGACGCGGGTCTTTTTTTGCCCCTCGCGTTGTTTTCTACGCCCGCCATGCCTGTCGCAAGCGAATCAGCGCCGCTTTGATCGCAGTTTCCGGCACGGCGGCGAATCCCAGAACCAGCCCGGCGCGCTGATCCGCCGGGGTGCTGGAGTCCGGTAGCCAATAACTGCTCAAGGCATTGATCTCTACCTCGACGCAGGCGGCTTGTTCGACCAATTGTCGCTCGCGCTCGAGGCCATCGACAGCCACCGTCAAATGCAGGCCGGCGGAGACGGCGGGCAATTCGCCCACGCCTTCAATCTCACGCGGCCAGCCGTCGAGCAGCGTATTGCGGCGGCTCAACGCGGCCCGGCGCATGCGCCGGATGTGCCGCTGGAAATGCCCGGCGGCCATGAACTCGGCCATCACCGCTTGGGTACTCACCTCGGAATGCCGGACGTCTACAGCCCGACGTTGCGAGAACGCATCCACCAACGCCGGCGGTAGCACCAGATAACCGAGGCGCAAAGCCGGAAATGCCACCTTGCCGAACGTGCCGACGTACAGCACCCGGCCCTGACGATCGAGTGCCGCCAATCCTCGACGATCCAGGCCTGACTGCGCTCGGCCCAGGCCAACAGTTCGAGGCGCCGCGCCAGACTCATCACCACGCCAGTCGGGTATTGATGCGAAGGCGTCACGTAGGCCACGCGACAATCGCCGCTGGCCGCCAACGCCGAGCAGTCCATGCCCTCGGCGTCCACCGCAATGCCCTGCAAACGAGCGCCCGCCACGGCGAAGGCGTGACCGGCTGCGCGGTAACCCGGATTTTCGATCGCAACACTGTCGCCTGGCTCCACCAGCAACTGTGCACAAAGGCTAATACCCTGCTGTGCACCACTGGTGATCACAATTTGTTCAGCCGAACACTGCATGCCGCGCGAGCTGCGCAAGTACGCAGCGATCATCGCGCGCAGACGCGGGTCACCCGAGGGATCGCCGTAGCACAACTGCTCCAGGTCGGGCTTGCGCCAGAAAGCCGCATTTAGCTTGGCCCACACGTCAAACGGGAATAGATCAAATGCCGGAACGCCGACCCGAAATGCCCGGGGCGGACCACTCGGCGGTCGCGGCAAATGATTGCTTTCAATGCGCGAAAAACTGCTGCTGTGGATAACTTTACTGGATGAAACCACAGGCAAATCCAGCCAATTTGTGGATAAGGCTGTGGGTAAGCCTGTTGAAAACCCTGTGGACAGTTTTGTGGATAGTTTTTTCGCCAGCGCCACTGCCGGCACTAATTGCGCAACGTAAGTACCGTCCCCCACGCGCCCTTCAATAAACCCTTCGGCATAGAGCTGATCGTAAGCCCGCACTACGCTGTTGCGCGAAATCCCCATCGCCGCCGCCAGATCACGACTGGCCGGCAACCGCGTGCCACTTGCCAGGCGCCCATCCAGCACCCGCTGACGCAATGCTTGATAAAGCTGACGGCTCAAACCCTGCCGGCGATCGAGTTCGATACCGGCCGGATTGAACGGCATGGACAACGGCGCGGAATCAGGCATGACAATGGACCTACGAAATTGGTCGGTAATGGCTCTTACAACAGACCAATAGCCTGCCTAGGATGCAGGCATTCGCCAAGGAAATTCTGTCCATGTACACACCTCGCGCTTTTGCCATCGAAGATCTGTCTCAATTGCACGAATTGATCCTCGCCACCCGCCTCGCCATTCTCGTCAGCCATGGCGAAAACGGCCTGCAGGCCAGCCATGTGCCGGTGCTGCTGCATCGCGAACAAGGTGAATACGGCACGCTGTACGGGCATCTGGCCAAGGCCAACCCGCAGTGGAAAGACTTGCGCGACGGTGCCGAAGCCATGTTGATCTTTGCCGGCGCCGACGCCTACGTCAGCCCGGGCTTTTACCCGAGCAAGGCTGAACACGGCAAAGTCGTGCCGACCTGGAATTACATCGCCGTGCACGCCTATGGGCATGCCGAGACTTTCAGCGATGGCGGGCGCCTGCTCGACATCGTCAGCACCCTCACCGACCGCCACGAAGCCGGGCGGGCGCAACCCTGGACCGTCGCCGACGCACCTGCCGATTACATCGACGGCATGCTCAAGGCCATCGTCGGTTTCGCCATTCCGATCGAGCGTCTCGAGGGCAAACGCAAGCTCAGCCAGAACCGCAGTGCCGAAGACATTGCCGGGGTGCGCGACGGCCTCGCCGCCAGCCCCGACGTCAACGATCAAACCCTCGCCCGCTTGATGCGCTAAGGAAGTCACCATGAGTCAGATCGACATTCGCCCGGTCAGCGCCGCCGACCATGCCGCGTGGCTGCCGCTGTGGCAGACCTACCTGCGGTTCTACAACAGCGAACTGCCGGACACGGTGACGCAAAGCACCTGGCAGCGCTTTCTCGATCCGAACGAACCCACCCATGCCGCGTTGGCCTGGGCCGACGGCAAAGCGGTAGGCATGGTGCATTACATCTATCACCGTTCGAACTGGAGCATCGAAAACTCCTGCTACCTGCAGGACTTGCTGGTAGTGCCCGAGACCCGCGGCAGCGGCGTTGGTCGCCTGCTGATCGAACACGTCTACGCCACCGCCAAGGCCGACGGCTGTGGCAAAGTCCATTGGTTGACCCACGAAACCAACGCCACCGCGATCCAGCTCTACGAACGGATCGCCGAACGTCCGGGCTTCATCCAGTTTCGCAAAGCCCTTTAGGAGATGAACCCATGACCGCTTCACTCGCTGACTGGAAAGGCGTCCCCGCCCCCACCGCCACCCTGCTCGAAGGCCGCTTCATCCGCCTGGAAAAACTTGACCCCGCGCGGCATGCCGATCAGCTGTACGCTGCCCTCGAAGGCCCCGGTGCCGACCCGAAACTCTGGGATTATTTGCCGTACGGTCCGTTCTCCGAGCGCAGTGCATTCAATGACTGGCTAAACAACCATGCGGCCAACAGCGACCCGTATTTCTTCAGCGTTATCGATCGTAAATCCGGTCAGGTGCAAGGCATTCTCAGCCTGATGTCGATCGTTCCGGCGCAGGGCCGTATCGAAATCGGTCACGTCACCTTCGGTGCGCCGATGCAGCGCTCGCCGAAAAGCACCGAGGCGGTTTTTCTGCTGGGCCAATACGCCTTTGAGCTTGGTTATCGTCGTCTCGAATGGAAATGCAACAACGGCAACGCCCGCTCCAAATACGCGGCCGAGCGTTTGGGGTTCAGCTTCGAAGGGGTGTTCCGCCAGCACATGGTGGTCAAAGGCCAGAACCGCGATACCGCCTGGTATTCGATTCTGGATTCGGAGTGGCCGGCGATCGGCGCAGGTTTTGAACGCTGGTTGAGCGATGACAATCAGACGCCGACCGGTCAGGTCAAAGGTCTGGCCGAGTGCCGAACCTAGTCTTCACAGGCGCCTCTGTGGGAGCGAGCAGGCTCGCTCCTACCATTGGCCGGGTATGGCTCAACGACTCAGTTGCTGCGCCAGTACCGCGATGTGTTCCGGGCCGATGCCACAGCAACCGCCCAAATGGCTGGCGCCGCGCTGCTGCCAATCCCGCGCCCACTGCAGATAGCCCGGCGGATCCAGATCTTCGCGCAACGGGTCGAGCCCGTCGTTGGCTGTGGCTTCCTTGGGCTGTGGCGGGAACGCATTGGCGTAAGCGCCGATATGGATGCTCACGCCGAGACCCTCGAAGGTCGCGCGCGCTGCATCAATCGCTGCGCCGATGACTTCCGGCTGGCTGCAATTGAACAACAGCGTCTCCACGCCCAGCTCAGCCGCCACCGCCGCTGCTTCAGCAACCGGCTCACCGGAACGCAGGCGCGGCACCTCGTCAGTGTCTTCGTCTTTCAAAGTGAATGACAGCCAGAACGCTTTGCCGTCCTTCGGCAATCCGGCGTGGATAGCCCGCGCCTCGACGGTCGAACTCTGGGTCTCCGCCAGCCACAGATCCACATGCGGCGCCAGGCCCTGAATCAATGGCGTCAGCAATTCGCTGGCGCGCGAAGCCTCGAACAGATCCGGGCGATAGGAGCCAAACAGCGGCGGCAATGAACCCGCCACGCGCACGGACCGGCCCGAGGCTTGTACCGCGCGTTGCGCCAGCTCGCCGGCCAATGCCGCCAGCGCCTGGCCTTCAGCGGCGAAGCGTGCTTCGCCGATATGGAACGGCACCACAGCGTAGCTGTTGGTGGTGATCACGTTGGCGCCGCTGGCGATATACGCCGCATGCACCGCCTCGACCGCTTGCGGTGCTTCGCTCAATGCCAGCGCCGACCACTCAGGCTGACGAAACGGCGCCCCGGCGCGCTGCAGCTCACGGCCCATGCCGCCATCGAGAATTACTGTGCTTGCTGCGCCCATATGCTTTTCACTCATATGCTTATGAAAAAAACTCACTACCAGAGTCTTTGTTATAACTATTTAATGCTCACCATTCGGTTAATGACAACCTCTTTTTTTGCTCAGGGATCGCCCGTGAAACTGCAACCATTACTGGCTCTGGGCCTGACCCTGCTCGCCGCTTCGACACAGGTTTTTGCCGGCCCCACCCTGGATCGCGTCGAACAGAACAAAGAACTGGTCGGTGTGCTGATGGAAAGCTATCCACCGTTCTCGTTCCTCAATGAGCAGAACCAGCTCGACGGCTTCGACGTCGATGTCGCCAAAGCAGTGGCCGACAAACTGGGCGTCAAACTGCGCCTTGAGACGCCATCCTGGGATGTCATTGCGGCCGGGCGCTGGAGCGGGCGTTACGACATCTGCATCTGCTCGATGACACCGAGCAAGGCCCGCGCCGAAGTCTTCGATTTCCCGGTCGAGTACTACGCCTCGCCGGCGGTGATCGTGGTCAACGCCAAGGATGATCGCATTCACGGCGCCAAGGACCTGAGCGGCAAGAAAGTCGGCCTGACCAGCGCTTCCAGTTATGAAAGCTACCTGAACAAGAACCTGGTCATCGAAGGCGCCGAAGATACGCAACTGCAGTATCCGTTCGAGGATGTGCAGATCGCCCCCTACGACACTGATAACGTCGCGTTTCAGGACCTGGGACTTGGCGCCGGCGTGCGCCTTGATGCAATCCTCACCAACCTGGTCACTGCGCAGCCACGCCTGAATCAGGACAAACGCTTCAAACTGGCCGGCGCGGCGCTGTACTCCGAGCCGAATTCGGTGGCCATCGAAAAGGGCGATGCGCAGTGGGACGCGAAAGTCCGTGAGGTGTTCGCGCAGCTCAAGCAGGACGGCACCCTGAGCCAGTTGTCGCAAAAATGGATCGGCGCCGATATCAGTCAATGACTTCTTTCCCGACACCGCCACAGCCACCACAACCGGTGGCTGAAACACGCCTGCAGCGCCTGTTCGGTTTTCGCACACGGCTGTACCTGACCTGGGCCGCGCTGTTCTGCCTGTTCGGCGGATTCTTTCTGAGCTTCGATCTGAAGTTCTCGATCATCCTCGACAAGCTGCCCAACCTGATCGGCCTGCACCTGGCGCCCAACGGCTTTCTGCAAGGCGCGGCGCTGACGCTGTTTCTGTGTTTGTGCTCGATTGTCGCTTCGTCGCTGCTGGGCTTCGTCACGGCACTGGCGCGTCTGTCGAGCAGCGCCGTGGCGTTCGGTATCGCCAGTTTCTACACCTCGTTCTTTCGTGGCACACCACTGCTGATCCAGATCCTGCTGATCTACCTCGGCCTGCCGCAACTGGGCCTCGTCCCCGGTGCAATCGTCGCGGGTATCATCGCCCTGTCGCTGAACTATGGCGCCTACCTCAGCGAGATCTTTCGCGCCGGCATCCTCGGCGTCGACCACGGCCAACGCGAAGCCTCGCTGGCACTGGGCATGCGTGAAGCGGTGATCTTCTGGCGCATCACCCTGCCCCAGGCCATGCGCACCATCATTCCGCCGACCACCAATCAGTTCATTTCGATGCTTAAGGACTCGTCGCTGATTTCGGTGATGGGCGTCTGGGAAGTGATGTTCCTCGCCCAGTCGTACGGCCGCTCAAGCTATCGCTACATCGAAATGCTCACCACCGCGGCGATCATCTACTGGCTGATGTCGATCGGGCTGGAATTGATCCAGGCGAAGATGGAACGGCATTACGGCAAGGCGTACGTGCGGCGCAGTTGAAACAGCGAGGCCCCGCTCTGCGTACTGGGGTCAGCTGTTGTCCTGGCGAATTCGCACCACCCCCATCTTCATGCCAAACGGACGAAACACGGCATTCAACGATTTGAGGGTCTGATTGCCTTCGCCATGTTCGATATGTACCAGTGTCCGCACCGAGATCTTGCACATCCGCGCGAACTGGGTCTGATGCAAACCGGTCACTTCCACCCGCAGTCGACGCACGGCTTCGCCGATGTCCAGCGTGCCTTGGGCCAGGGCTTGCTGGATGCTTTCGATGAGCGCCGTGCGCTCAGCCACAGACAGGCTCATTTCAATCCCCAATCATTCAAGCGTTGCGGCAGATTTTTCAGGTGGACGCCGGGATGGTTCATTGTTCTGGCTGGCAGACCGCTGTCAGCCAGGATATCTGGCAGTGCCGACAGGCGTTGAGCCTCTTGGCGCAAGCGCTCAAACAGCATTGACTCGTCACTCACTGCCGACGGGTCGCCTGGCTCGGCAATATCCACCAGTGCGCGGCACACGCCTCGCCAATCGATGTCTCCCGCCCGCTCCAGCTCTCTTGGCCATTTGGTGGTACGGGTCACGCCTTCATCGTCCATGACCATCGGCGCCAGGTCATAAATCGGCGCCAGGCGAAAGGCGTTTGCCTCGCGAATGATTGCGGTATTGCGACCATGGTTATCCGAGTTACCGAGGATCTTGTTGATCAGGTCCCGACGCAAATAATCCACGACAAGGTCAGGGATCTGGCTGGCTTGCCCCGCCGTGCGCCAGAGCCCGGCAAGCAGGCGGATAACCTCCAGATGATTCATCGCACTGCCGGGTGTCGTCACCTGAGCCAGCGAGTAAATCGATTCGACAGCAAAACGGCTGACCTCGCCGTCCTCGACACTACGGTCGAAGCGGTGCATCCACAAACTCGGTTTGTTCGCCTCCTCCAGTGCCAGACCTTCCTCCGCGATCGTGTCGATGCCCAGCGTCTGCAGCGCCTTGTAGTAATGGAATTCGCTACGCAGGATGTCCTGATCGGTCAGCCCACCTCGGTTGCGGGCAAACTTCACGAACCAATGCTGTGTGACGTCCTCATCACTCAATACCGCGTCGGGGTACAACAGACCCGCGTGATTTTCGACCAGCAATAATTTCGGCGCTTCTCCACCTGCCCCGGTAGCACCACCGATTGCCGCGCCCAATTCGTAGGCATACTCAAGAAAACGCTGGTCACGGTGAATGACGTCTTCACGCTTGAAGCCGATAGGCTTGCGTTCATCCACGGCCGCAGCAGACTCCTTGATGCGCATGTTGCCGATGGGGGCCGGGGTGCTGCGCCCGAGCAGATACAGATCGGCGCTGATATCCGCCGGTTTTTCCTGCCCCAGACGTGCAAGCAGGAACCGCTTGGCTGCGCCTGCGGGGGCAATGTCGTGGACAAATGCCGGTGTCTCGGAGCGCCGACCGTTCCAGTCCAGCGGATACAGAGCACTCACCGCGCTGGAGAAAGGCGAGCCTATGGCGTCGATGTTTTCTGCGAGGTAGTCCGTCTCATAGCCGAAGCTGCAGCGACTCGCGAAGCCCTTTTCAGGATCATCGAAGCTCAGAACCATCGCGTCGTGCCAGATACCGGCTGTGAAAATCTGTAATGTCAGGTTGTACATGGTTTCGCCTGTCTGCATTTAAATGCATTTACTTCAGCGTTTTTTTGGCTGTGAACGCAATATAGTGCATTTCAGAAGCAATTGGGGACGCAGAAACTGCAACAAAATGCAGATCATGACGTCGCCAGCTTAGATGGCGCGCAAAATAATGCAGATCGCCTCCGACATCATTCTGTAAAAACCCCTCGCTATACAGGACGGCCCGTCCATAAGAAAAAGGCCGTCCCTTCATGCCGTTTCCGCCACAGCGCCTGTCCCTCGCCATTGCTTTGCTGTTCACCGCCACTGCCACTCACGGTAAAACCGTGCAGATCGACACCGCCACCACGGCCTCGCAAACTTTGGGCGGCAGCGACACGCTGACGATTTCGGCGCCGGGCAGTATCACCAACAGCGGCAAGGCCGTGAGCCTGAAAGACAGCACCAGCGGTGCCGGTGTGGTGATCGATAACGCCGGCAAGATCGTCTCCAGCGGTGGCCGGGCCATCGACAGCAGTGGCGATGAGAGCAAGGCGCGCAATTACGCGATCTACAACCGCAGTGGCGGGCAGATTCTCGGTGCCAACGATGCCTTGCGCATCGACAGCAACTTCGTCAGCGGCAGCCTGTTGATCGACAACAGCGGGGTGATCCGTTCGACCACCGGCCAGGGTCTGGATCTGGATGCGCTGCGCAGCGATGCGGTGAAGACCACCATCATCAATCGCGCCGGCGGGCTGATTCGCGGCGAGGCCAGCGACGGCATGAAGACCGGTGCCAACGCCAGCCTCACCAACTACGGTGAGATCTCCACCGGCGATGCGCACACGGCTGACGACAAGTTCGACGGCGTCGACATCGATACCGCCAGCGGTGTGTCGATCAGCAACTACGGAGTGATTTCCGGTGGCCGTCACGGCATCACCACCGACCTCGGCGCGACCTTGATCAACTACGGGCAGATCACCGGACGCAACGGTTCCGGGTTTGGCTCCGATGGCGATGGCACGGTGATCAACCACGGCACCATCACCGGCGCGTATTCGGGCCTGCAAGCGAACGGCGACGGTGATGGCGTGGACATCGACAACCTCGCCCACATCGAAAACTACGGCACCATTCGAGGCGTCGGCGCCGGTGGCGTGGACAAGGCCGGTTTCGCCAATGGCAGCGAAGGCATCGCCCTGGGCGGCGGCTACATTCTCAACGCCAGCGGCGCGCTGATCAGCGGTGCCGACAGCGCGATTCTGGTAGACGACGGCAGCGGCAACTCGGGGCTGGCCGCGACCACGCTGGAGAACTTCGGCCGCATCGAGGGCCTGAACGGTTTTGGCGTGAAGTTCGTCGGCGAGTTTGCCGACAGCGTCATCAACGGCGGCACCGTCAGTGGCAGCAACGGCCTGGCGCTGGACCTGGGCGGCGGCGATGACCGCCTGACGCTGCGCAACGGCAGCCGCTTCATTGGCATCGTCGACGGCGGCAGCGGCACAGATCGATTGGTCATGGACGATGCGCTCGGTGGCGATTTCGGCGCCAGCCGCAACTTCGAGTGGCTGGAGGTCCGCCAAGGCGCCTGGACGCTGACCGGCAGCGGTGATTTCAGCGATGGCGGCGCAGTTCGCAATGGCGCCACCCTGATCAACCACGGCGGCATCGCCGGCACCCTGACTGTCGATGCCGGCGGCGCCTATGCCGGGGGCGGCTCGGTGGGCAGTCTCAACGTCAACGGCACCCTGCGCACCGACACCAGCCTGGGTCGCGCGACCATTGTTCGCGACTTGAACATGACCAGCACTGCCACTCTCGCCTACGGCGTCAACGCCGACGGCAGCAGCGCGCCGGTAGTGGTCGGCGGTATCGCCAACCTCAACGGCGCGACGCTCGCGGTGAATCCCGGCAGCGGCAGCTACCCTTGGCAAAGTCACTACACCGTGCTGCAAGCATCCCAGGTCAACGGCACTTTCGGCGAAGTCACCAGTGACTACGCGTTCCTGACGCCAACCCTCGCCTACACCCCGACTCAGGTCGACCTGACCTACACCCGCAACGATGTAGCCTTCAATGAGTTCGCCACCACCGCCAACGGCAACAATGCCGCCAACAGCCTGGCTTCGATCGGCAAAAACAATGCGCTGTACAACGCCTTGCTCAACACCACGCAAAGCGGTGCCGGTGCGGCAATCGAACAACTGGCTGGCACCAGCAATGCCAATCTCACCAGCGCCACGCTCAGTGCCAGCAGTCAGGTCGGCAGCAGTATGCTCGCAGCGATGCAGCAAATGGCCGGGCCGGGCTTGCTGGTCGGTCTTGATCAGCGCGACACGCCGGTGCTGGCCGCCAGTGGCGTGCCGGCGGCGGCGCGCAATCTCAATGATCCGAACGCCCGCGGCCGCCTCTGGCTGCAAGGCATTGGCGGCTACGGCAAGCTTGATGGCGAACACGGCAGCA
>Ga0308164_10003694_pt1 | contig 13582 bp, 12 predicted proteins | sample PhyTR2_FD_201031 | JGI IMG/M metagenome (GOLD analysis project Ga0308164, IMG submission 201031) | Phyllosphere microbial communities from UC Gill Tract Community Farm, Albany, California, United States - DLSLT.R2 | ecosystem: Host-associated > Plants > Phyllosphere > Unclassified | place: USA... | reverse complement strand
GATGTCGCCGCTGGAGCTCAAGGAAATCGATGCCCAGATCATTCTCGGCAATACCTTCCATCTGTGGCTGCGTCCTGGCAACGACATCATCGCCAAGTTTGGTGGCCTGCATGACTTTATGGGCTGGGATAAACCAATCCTGACCGATTCCGGCGGTTTTCAGGTGTTTTCGCTCGGTGCGATGCGCAAGATCACGGAAGAGGGCGTGCATTTCAATTCACCGATCAATGGCGACAAACTGTTTCTGTCGCCGGAAGTGTCGATGCAGATTCAGCGCATTCTCAATTCCGACATCGTGATGCAGTTCGACGAATGTACGCCTTACCAGATCGATGGTCGTCCGGCGACCACCGAAGAAGCGGCCAAGTCGATGCGCATGTCGTTACGCTGGGCCAAGCGTTCGCTCGACGAATTCAATCGTGAAGAGAATCCGAATGCCTTGTTCGGTATCGTCCAGGGCGGCATGTTCGAGATGTTGCGGGATGAATCGCTGGCCGGACTGGAAGAGCTGGATTTTCACGGTGTGGCAATTGGCGGCCTGTCGGTCGGCGAGCCGAAGGAAGACATGATGCGTGTGCTGGAACACGTCGGTCCGCGCCTGCCCGCCAACAAGCCGCACTATCTGATGGGCGTCGGCACACCGGAAGATCTGGTGGCGGGCGTGTCCAACGGCATCGACATGTTCGATTGCGTGATGCCGACCCGCAATGCGCGCAACGGCTGGCTGTTTACGCGCTTTGGCGACATCAAGATCAAGAATGCGCGTTATAAGGACGACAAGCAGCCGCTGGACGAAACCTGCGGTTGCTATGCCTGCCGCAATTTCTCGCGCGCCTATCTGCATCATCTGCACCGCACCGGCGAAATCCTCGGTGCCCGCCTCAACACGATCCACAATCTGCACTATTACCTGGATCTGATGAAGCAGATGCGCGAGGCGATCGAGGCCGGTACGTTCCAGCAATTTGTCATCCAGTTTCATGCGGAGCGGGCGCGCGGCGCCTGACTTTTCCACAAGGAAAAACAGGGCGGGACGACCGGACGCCCTGCGATGCTAGAATACCCGGTCATTTAATCAACAATCTGGAGCAATTCTCGTGTTTATTTCCAACGCATATGCAGCTGCGCCAGGTGGCGCGATGGGCGGTTTGATGCAATTCGTGCCGATCATCCTGATGTTTGTGGTGCTGTACTTCCTGATGATTCGCCCACAAATGAAACGCCAGAAAGAACACAAGGCGATGGTCGAAGCCGTTACACGTGGCGATGAAGTCGTGACCTCCGGCGGTGTGCTCGGCAAGGTGAACAAGGTGTCCGACGTCTACCTGTCGATCGAAGTGCAGGATGGTACCGAGCTCATCATCCAGAAAAGCGCCGTAACGACGTTGCTGCCAAAAGGCACCATCAAGTCGCTGTAAGAAAAATGGCCCCACCTCTGCGTTTGCAGACGTGGGGTTGATTTTGTCCTGACGTTTTACCTGATCCGAATCAATATGAATCGCTATCCCCTCTGGAAGTACATCACGATCGTTTTCACACTGGTCGTCGGTGCGCTCTATACCGTGCCCAATTTCTTCGGCGAATCGCCTGCTGTGCAGATCAGCAGCGCCAAGGCCACCATCAAGGTGGACACCGCGCTGATGGGTCGTGTGGAAGATGTGCTGACAAAGGATGGCATTCCGAACACCGGCATCATGTATGAAACGATTGGCAATCAAGGCAGCGTACGCGCCCGCTTTGCGTCGACCGATATCCAGTTCAAGGCCAAAGGCGTACTGGAACGTGAGTTGAATACGGATCCGACCGATCCGACCTATCTGGTCGCCTTCAATCTGTTGCCGAACACGCCGAAATGGTTGCAGAGCCTGAAAGCCGCACCGATGTATCTCGGCCTCGATTTGCGCGGTGGCGTGCATTTCCTGATGCAGGTCGATACCAAAGCGATCATGAACAAGCGCGTGACCGGCCTGCAGTCGAGTGTGCGCAGCATTTTGCGTGACAAGAACGTGCGTCATGCCGGTATTGCCCGTGTTGGCGATACGGTGGAAATTTCCTTCCGCGACAGCGAAACCCGTGAGCGTGCAAAAGTGGTGCTGGGCGACGATCTGCGCGAACTGACCCTGACCGACAGCGGTAGCGGCAGTGATCTCAAACTGGTTGGTTCGATGCAGCCGACCGTGTTGCGTCAAACGATTGAAGATGCCGTTCAGCAAAACATCACGACGCTGTCCAAGCGTGTGAATGAACTGGGCGTGGCCGAGCCTGTGATCCAGCGTCAGGGCGCAGATCGCATCATCGTGCAGTTGCCAGGCGTGCAGGACGTATCGCGTGCCAAGGACATCATCGGCAAGACCGCAACGCTGGAAGTACGCATGGTCGATGAGACCGTCATGCGCGGTACGGAAGAAACTGCTGCGATTCCTTTTGGCTCCGAGCTGTTCCGTGTCGGCAAGAATGCACCGGTCGTGCTTTACAAGGATCCGATCATCACGGGTGAATACATCTCCAGCGCATCGGCCAGCTTCGATCAGAACCAGCAGCCATCGGTCAGTATCGATCTGAATGGTGACGGTGGTCGTCGTATGCGTGATGCGACACGTACCCGTGTTGGCAAGTCGATGGCGATCGTGCTGTTTGAAAAGAACAAGGGCGAAGTCCTGACCGTTGCGACGATTCGCGACGAGCTCGGATCGCGCTTCCAGATCACCGGTATGGGTTCATCCGAAGCATCGGCTGATCTGGCGCTGTTGCTGCGCGCAGGTTCGCTGGCAGCACCGATGGAAATCATCGAAGAACGTACGATTGGCCCGCAACTGGGTGCAGAGAACATTTCGATGGGCTTCCACTCTGTACTGTGGGGTTTCATTGCGATGGGTGTCTTCATGATCATCTACTATCGCGTGTTCGGCATGTTCAGCGTGTTTGCGCTGGCGGTGAACGTGATGCTGCTGGTGGCGATCCTGTCGCTGCTGCAGGCGACACTGACCTTGCCAGGTATTGCCGCGATTGCGCTGACCCTCGGTATGGCGATTGATGCCAACGTGCTGATCAACGAACGGGTGCGTGAAGAGTTGCGAGCGGGGCAGACGCCGCAGCAGGCGATTGCGCTCGGCTTTGATCGCGCCTGGGCAACCATTCTCGATTCCAACATCACGACCCTGATTGCCGCGCTCGCGCTGCTGATTTTCGGTTCTGGTCCGGTCCGTGGTTTTGCGGTGGTGCATGCGCTGGGTATCATCACCTCGATCTTCTCGTCGGTGTTTGTTTCGCGTGGTGTGGTCAACCTCTGGTACGGCCGCAAGAAACGCCTGACGTCGATTTCGATCGGTCAGGTCTGGAAGCCGACCGAGTAAGCGCCTGACACCGGCTTAACTGGTTGAAATAAACGATTGCATTGATCAATAAATAAACAGATCGCTCCAGTGCGGAGCTATCTTCAAAGAGGTAAGTGATGGAATTTTTCCGGATCAATAAAGACATCCCGTTTCTGAAGCACGCCAAGATCTTCAATCTGATCTCGATCGCAACTTTCTGTCTGGCGGCATTCTTCCTGTTCTCCAAGGGCTTGCATCTGTCGATCGAGTTCACCGGCGGCACAGTGCTCGAGGTGCAGTACAAGAAGCCGGCTGATCTCGAAATCGTGCGTAAGGAACTGGGTACGCTGGGTTACACCGATATGCAGGTACAGAGTTTTGGTACCGCACAGGACGTGCTGATTCGTCTGCCGGTGCAGGAAGGTGTCAGCACGCAGCAGGTCAGCGATCGTGTGCTCGGTGCGTTGAAGGCACAGGATGAAACGGTCGAGCTCAAGCGTGTCGAATTCGTCGGTCCGCAGGTCGGTGAAGAACTGACGCATGATGGTCTGATGGCGCTGGGCATGCTGGTACTTGGCATCATGATCTATCTGGCGTTCCGCTTCGAATGGAAATTTGCGGTGGCATCGATCTTCGCCAACTTGCATGACGTGGTGATTATTCTGGGCTTCTTCGCTTTCTTCGGTTGGGAATTCTCGCTGACCGTTCTGGCGGCGATTCTGGCGGTACTCGGTTACTCGGTTAATGAGTCGGTCATCGTCTTCGATCGTGTGCGAGAAACCTTCCGCGATCGTCGTTATGGCAAATTGCCAGTGGTCGAGGTGATGAACCATGCGATCACACGCACCATCTCACGTACCATCATCACGCACGGCTCGACCCAGCTGATGGTGCTGTCGATGTTCTTCTTCGGTGGTCCGTCGCTGCATTACTTTGCGTTGGCGCTGACGATTGGTATCTGCTTCGGTATCTACTCATCGGTGTTCGTTGCAGCAGCGATTGCGATGTGGCTGGGTGTCACGCGTGAAGATCTGCTAGTGCCGGTCAAGGAAAAAACAGAGAGCGATGGCGCAGTTGTTTGATCATGTGAATGCATAATAAAAAAGCCGGCTGATGCCGGCTTTTTTAACGCTTGTCTGAATTAGTCTTGTTGCGTGTCTTTGGTAATCTCGTTGTTCACCCGATCAATCGCATCTTTAAGTGAACATCCGTATCTTTCGCGTTCAATCTGGATTAATTGGTCGGCTAGCTCCACATTGCCGTTCAGCTTCCATACCAGATAATCATAAGTTAGCTGATTGCTTAAGTCAGTGCGCTCATGGGTACGATGTTGGCGTGTTGTGAACAGAATCGTTTGCCAAAGCCATATTGCTGCAATGATTACAAAAACAGAAATGACCAGTTCAAATCGGTAGGTCAGCAGTAGTTCTATCATTGGAATGGATGCATAGTCGATCAAGGTTCGTGTTAGCAACGCACATCTTGAATTGCGTCTTCAAGCAGTGGGTTGATGAAGTGTTGATGTCTGATCATGCATGGTCATTTGTTCATTTCCTGTTGCTTACACCTAAGTGGTAAGTCGAGACACTTGGAGATGTGCAATAAGGTAAGTCAAGGCGATACTGCGTTGACCATGCGCGAAAGGAATTGATACTGTTGCGCGCCAGCTATAAGCCGGACGCGCAACATGCAATCAAGGAATAAACATCAGGAAGAGCGCAGCGGCTACCGCGGTAGGAAGAAACGCGCCAACGACAAGTCCTAGGATGCTGATTGCACCATCCTTGAAGCCGCTGCGCAGCAAGGCAACCCCAGCGGGATTCGGCGCATTTGCAATCACCGTCAAGCCGCCGCCAGCAACGGCACCTGCCATCAGCATGTATTTGGCTGCATCACTCATGCCCTCGATCAACGAACCGAGATAGGTCAATGCGGCATTGTCTGTAATCGCTGTCAAGAACAGTGCGCCGAAGAACAATGCTGTCGGTTCAAGGCCCGAAACAATTGGTTGCAACCACCATTGCTGCATGCCGCCGAGGACAACTAGACCGGCAAGGAAGAATCCGACCAACAGGCCTTCCTTGAGAATGAGTGGGCTCTGGTATGGCTCATAAGCTTTGGTAAAGCCGAGAAAGAACAGGAAGATTGCCAAGAAAATGACAGGATGATGTGCGAAGTACACAACCGCTGCCAACGCCAGAAGGTGAACAAGGGCGACGATGATTGGCATCGGCAGCTCTCCCCCGGCCTTTTCAACTTCAGAAGGTTTGTCGACGAGATGTTTTGCGATCAAAAACGTGACCGCCGTGGCATTGATGAAGACCGCAATCGCAGCTTTCCAGCCGAAGGTTGCCGCCATGAAGGCACTATCCCAATTCCAAGTCGCAGCAACCATTAGTACTGGTGGTGCCGCGAATGAGGTTAGCGTGCCGCCAATCGAGATATTGACGAACAATACCCCAAGAGCTGCATACTTTTTCCATTCAGGCAGGCCATCGTGGAAGACGAGCGGCGCGAGCATCAGGGCCGCTAGAGTCATGGCGGCCGGCTCCGTAATCAGTGAACCAATCAGCGGGACGGCGCATAGGCATAACCAAACACGCGCAACGGCTGTGCGCATGGGCATGACACGTGCGACTACGGCAACAAGTCCTTTCACTGTTTCCAAGACGGGGCGTGATGCGGCGATGATCATGATCACGAACACGAACAACGGTTCCGTGTAGTGGCGTGATTCTGCGTATTCAATTGCATTTTGCGGACCAACGACAAAGGCCATTGTGCCGATCAGAACGAATGCCCATAGACCAAAGACGACCTCGATCTCGCCGAGCAGATGCAGTAATCCGGAGTGATGTTTGCTGCGATGAGCAAGTTTCTCGAAGGACTTTGCGGCGAAGGTATGGATAAGCGCGATACCGAACAAGACGGCCGCGATGAGATTCATTTCATCATTCATGGTGTTGGCATTCTTTTGGACGGAGGCACGATGATGCCATGCCGTTTAATACAAGAATAAAAAACCGGGAAAAGCTTGAGGATCTTTCCCCGGCAAGCGGTAATGGGGTTAAACCGCCGCCTGTTCGACGGCGGTCAGTTTTACATGAAGAACTGTGTGTACAAGACCCAGACCGTGATGCCGACCAGCGCTAATACGCCAAACCATGCCCATGCAAACATCAGTTTTGACGGTAGAAGATCACGTTCGAAATCGGTCGTAAAGTTGTCTTTCAACGCCTTAACAGTTAACCAGTAGAGGACAGGCGAAAACACCAGAGCCATGACGGACGCAAGCTGCGTTACGAAGATCGGTTCTGGCAGACCGTAGACGATTGAGATGCCTGCAATCAGCCAGATGATCTGCATGCCGCGATAAACCAGTTTGCGGGAAGTCGGCGTATCCAGCTTCTTGAACAGACGTGCGGCACATTCTTCTGTAATGCGTGCCTGGCCATCGAAGTAGGTAAAGACTGTCGAGAACAACGCAGCAACACCGCCGGCGATGATGACCGGGAATATCCATGGACCGAAGGTATCGGTGTAGATACGTGCGATGGTGGCGCCCATTTCACTGCCTTTGGGTACCAAGCCCAGCGGATTCAGGATGGCAGCGCCCACGATCAGGAAGATCATGCCTGATAGCATCGAGACAATGTACGAGATGTTCATGTCGCGCTTGAAAAGGATCAGACTGTTCTTCATGTAGTCCTTATCCATTTCGACTGTATGCCCTTGCGCGCGAAGCTCGTTGATCTTGACCATGCCGGCTTTTTTATCGACCGCCCAGTTCGACTGCATTGGTGCGACTTCAAGCGTGGTCGGGAAATAACCAAACATTGCCCCAAACAGCATCATGGCGGCAATAGGCGGCAGCGTTGGTGCCAGACGCGTCAGGTACTCCATCGGCGGCGGTGCCTGCAGTGCAAATGCGATAAAGCAGGAGCCTGCGAAGATCAGAATTAGCAGTTTACAGACGCCTTCGACCGCCTTGTAGCTACCCGCCCAAAGAATTGCGATGGTGCCGACCATAATGACAACCGCCCATGTTTCCAGTGCCATGAATGGAAAAGCAGCCCACAGCATGGCCGCACAGCCAAGTGCGCGGCCGGCAATGCCGACGGTATTGGCAAATCCCTGGAAGATCATGAACCAGAGTGGCCAGTTACCATTGCGATGATAGGCGTTGATGATGGTTTCACCCTTCACCATCGTGTAGCGATGTGCAAATTCGAATGCACAGTATTTGATGATGTATGCGGCCAGAATGACCCAGAGCAATTCATAGCCGAAGCGAGCCCCGGCCGTAGGCGCATGCATGATGTGGCTGGCGCCGATGCCTGTCATTGCCGCCGCAATGCCGGGACCCATGGCCTTCCACGTATCTACAAGTCCCGTGCCGGGTGCTTTCAGATGAATCGTTTCTTTCTTGTCACCGGCTGTTGCGCCGGGTGTGTTCAGTGTTGTATCAGTCATTAATCTCACTCTCCATATCAAGGCTTGCCACAGGATTTTTGTTCCTGTTAGCTTGTTTCTTTATTAAGGTCTGCTGAAAAATGCTCCTCCTTGGTTATTAAAAAAACAGCAAGACAAACGCGCAGCAAACGATTGATATCGGTTGAATTAATATCTATTCAAATAATATGTATTGATATTATTTAAATGGAGCTGACGACAAGGCTGAGTCAAATGACTCAGAATAAATGTTGGAAGCCGAGCGCCAGCTAGCTTGAGCGTTTAGACGCTCAAGGCTGCGCGCTTGTCGAATTCGGGATGGAAATGTTCCGCGAGGAAGTGCTGCGGACGTGATTTGGCAATAGAGTAATGAGTTGGCATATACGAGTCTCCGCGTGGCGGCCCGACCATCGCATAAAACCTGTTTACAGCAGGAAGCTGCAAACACCCATTGGACGCAATAATAACTAACGTTTTCTTAACGCGCAACTAATTCGTAATTAAGCTCAATAAAGAAGAATACGGTGTAATAGTGAGCGTATTCAATGCAGAAGAAGAAATCGCTCCTGCAAATCGCTGTGGCGATTTTGCGTAGTAGCAGGTTTTCTGGAGATTACCCTTCGCTTTTCGCCAGTTGTAAACTTGAGTGCAGCTTGCCGAGGACATCTTCCAACGTGTCAAAATCAGCATCGTTATAATTTTTAAAAGGCTGTTTGCAAAAAGCGATATGCGGTGCAAACACGCGTTCGAATTCTTTTTCACCTGCGGTGGTCAGGCGCACGATGGTGCTGCGACGATCTTCCAGCTGCGTCACGCGGTTGACCAGTCCACTTGCTTCCAGTCGATCGATGACGCCGGTCAGCGTACCTTTTGTAATCAGTGTTTTTTCGCCCAGCTCCTTGAAGCTCATACCCTCGGTGCTGCCCAGCGTCGCGATAATGTCGAACTGCGCCGGTGTCAGACCGGTCCGGCAACGAATGTTGACGGCCGCATGCCGTTCGAAAGCCTGATAGCACTCGGCCAGAAGCCGAACACTGCGGAGATAACGTTCACCCATGGAAATCTTTCATCTCGGTGAATGGAAAAGGCCGACATGGACTGTCGGCCTTTCGTGATGATGCTAGTGATGCGACTTAGTCTGCCTTCAATGCCTCAACCTGGATCGCCAGCTTGACGTCAGGCGAGAAGCCGTAGTTCAGTGCGTAGTTCAGACCAAAATCGCTACGCTTGAATGTTGCCGTGGCGTTGGCACCGCACACCTCGCGCTTGAGCATTGGGTGCTGGATGCATTTGAACTTGTCGATAGTCAGCTTGACTGGTTTGGTCACGCCCAGCAAGGTCAGCTCGCCATCAACTTCAGCTGGTTGATCGCCTTTGTATTTGATCGTTTTGCTTTGGTAGGTGATGGTCGGATATTTTTCTACATTGAACATATCTGCATTGCGCGCATGTTCGTTCATCTTTTCATGGCCGAAGTCGATCGATGACGCTTCGATTGCGATGTCCAGCGTGCCGGTTTTGGCAGCGCGATCCAGCGTTACTGTGCCGCTGGTTTTGTTGAACTTGCCGCGCCAGAACGAGATGCCCATGTGATCGGCTTCGAAACTTGGGTAGGTATGACCAGGTTCGATGTTGTAGGTTTGTGCCGAAGCAGCGGAGACACCGGCTGCCAGCAGGCAGAGCAGAGCGAGTTGTTTTTTCATGTGAAAACTCCTGATGTGTTCTAGGTTGTGGTTGGATTGCTGCGTGTTATGTACTACTTGTTACGGGTGGTTATTCTTTCAGCGATCAGGGTGCTGCGACGACGCGGAATTTGATCGAGACATCATCTGCAACGAGGCTGGTGTCTTTCCATTCGCCATCGCCGATGCCGTAGGTCAGGCGCTTGATCGGCAAGGTGCCTTCGAAGACTTGCGTCGTGCCTTCTTTCTTCACGGTCAATGGGAAGCTGACATCGTTGCTTTTGCCCTTGATGGTGAGCTTGCCGGTCACGTCGAGTTTGCCTGCAGCGCCGGCCTTGATCTGGGTCGAGACGAAGGAGGCTTTAGGAAATTGCGCCGTGTTGAACCATTCCTTCTTCTGCACTTCCTGGTTGTAAGCCGGATCACCGAGATCGAAGCTTGTCACGTCGATATCGACATTGGCTTTCGAGTTTTCCGGCTTGGCTTCGTCGTAGCTGATTGCCGCATTGAATTTCTTGAACTGCGCATCGACTGGCACATTCATTTGCTTGAAGGTGATGGTGACCTTGCTCTTGGCGGCATCGGTCTTGAGTGCGGTGGCAGCGAGTGCCGGCAGTGCAATGGCGGCAGCGGCGATCACAAGCCAGCGAGCTGGTTTGCTGGAGAGAGAGTGGGCGAACATGGATGATCCTTTCGGTTGAGGGAGAGCGAACTAGGGAAGCATGCGTTGCAGCGTGCGATCCCGGTCGATGAACTGGTGCTTGGCGACGGCGAGCACATGCAGCACGAACACGCTGAGCAGCGACATGTTCAGCCAATAATGCGCCAGCTTGAGGGTGGCGCGTAATTCGGGATCCGGGCCGATCCACACGGGCATCGGCCAGATGCCGAGATAGGTTACGGGAATGCCGGCCGCGAGGCTGTAGAAATAACCGGTCAGCGGAATGGCAAAGATCAGGAAATAAAGCAGGGCATGGGCGCCATGTGCCGCGTTTTGCTGCCACTGCGGCATGTTGCGCTCATAAGCAGGCGGTTGATGGGTCAGACGCCACAGCAGACGCAGGCACGCGAGGCCGAAGATGGTGACGCCGGCCCATTTATGCCACGAAAAATACTTGAGTTTGGTTGGTGTAATGCCCGGAATGTCGACCATGGTCCAGCCCAGAAAAAACGTGCCGATGATCGCGATGGCGATCAGCCAGTGCAGCGCAATGGCGGGCAGGCTGTAGCGGGATGGGGAAGTGGCCATGGTTGTTTTATAAAAAGTTCTAACTAGAACTAATATAGCAAAATAAAAGAAGCCGTGCAGCAAACCTTTTTTATCGGTTCATTGCACAGCTTCTGACAAGGCAAGCTGCGGGAAGTTGCCTGAGAGCTTAATTTGCCGGCTCGTTTAGATTTCGCGCGCCAATTTGCTGGCGTAGCCGATGTAACTGGCAGGCGTCATGGCCAGCAACTGATCTTTGGCTTCCTGCGGAATTGCCAGCGTCGTGATGAAGGCGCGCATGTCATCCTTCGAGATTCCTTTGCCGCGCGTCAGTTCTTTCAACTGCTCATACGGATTTTCGATGCCGTAGCGGCGCATCACGGTTTGCACCGGCTCGGCCAGGACTTCCCATGTATCGTCCAGATCTTGGGCGATGCGTTCTGGATTGACTTCAAGTTTGTTCAGGCCGCGCAGGCAGCTATCGTAGGCCAGAATCGCGTAGCCGAAGCCGACGCCGATGTTGCGCAGTACGGTGGAATCCGTCAGGTCACGCTGCCAGCGCGAAACCGGCAGTTTTTCAGCCATGTGCTTGAGCACGGCGTTGGCCATACCCAGATTGCCTTCGGAATTCTCGAAGTCGATCGGGTTGACCTTGTGCGGCATGGTCGACGAACCGATTTCGCCGGCCTTGGTTTTCTGCTTGAAGTAACCGAGCGCGATATAGCCCCAGATGTCGCGATTCAAATCCAGCAGGATAGTGTTGGTGCGGGCAATCGCATCGAACAGCTCAGCCATGTAATCGTGCGGCTCGATCTGGATCGTGTACGGGTTGAACGTCAGGCCGAGACGGTTTTCGATCACGTCCTTGGAGAATGCCTGCCAGTCGGTTTCCGGATACGCAGAGACATGCGCGTTGAAGTTGCCGACAGCGCCGTTCATCTTGCCGAGAATCTGAACACCGGCAATCCGATCGCTGGCGCGTTTGAGACGGGCGACGACGTTGGCCATTTCCTTACCGAGCGTGGTCGGGCTGGCTGGCTGGCCGTGGGTGCGGGACATCATCGGCAGATCGGCATTGTCGTGCGCAATCTGCGTGAGTTTGTCGATAATCGATTGCAATGCAGGCAGCAAAACGTCATTGCGTGCCGCCTTGATCATCATGCCGTGCGAGGTGTTGTTGATGTCTTCCGAAGTGCAGGCGAAGTGGATGAACTCGGTTGCGGCAACCAGTTCCGGCACGTCCTTGACCTGTTCCTTGAGCCAGTACTCGACGGCTTTGACATCGTGATTGGTAACGGCTTCGATGTCCTTGATGCGCTGGGCATCGGCTTCCGTGAAATCCGTGGTCAGTTTGTTCAGACGTGCATTTGCCGCAGCAGAAAACGGCTTGATCTCGGCAAAGCCAGCCGACGACAAGGCTTGCAGCCACGCGATTTCGACCTTGACGCGATGATGCATGAAGCCGGATTCGGACAGAATCGGACGCAATTTATCTGTCTTGGTGGCGTAGCGGCCGTCCAGCGGCGAGAGAGAGGAAAGGGTGGAAAGCGACATGATGATGGGCGTTGAACGCGATGACGTGAGTGAACAGAACCTGATGGAACGTCCGCGGCGGCTGGAAAGCGGTGCGCGAGCGTAAAAATGCAAGGCGTTATTCTACCACCGCACCAAGATCGCTCCCGTTGCAAAACCGCACGACCCCGTATGGATGAAGCGGTCATTTTCCAGAGGGGGCACGGTATAATCGCCTTCCGATTTTTGAAGCCGCACATCATGAAACTCATTGGTTCCCTTGGTAGTCCTTTCGTCCGCAAGGTTCGTATCGTGATGCAGGAAAAGCGGCTCGACTATGAACTGGTCCTTGAAAATGTCTGGGCGTCGGATACGACGATTCAGCATTCGAATCCGCTCGGTAAAGTGCCTTGCCTGATCATGGAAGATGGCGGCGCGATGTTCGATTCGCGCGTGATTGTCGAGTATCTGGATACCCTGACTCCAGTAGGCAAATTGATCCCGCCAAATGGTCGTGAACGGGCGGAAATCAAATGTTGGGAAGCGCTGGCTGACGGTGTGCTGGATGCGGGCGTGCTGGTGCGTCTGGAAAAAACCTTGCGCAAGGAAGAGCAGCGAAGTCAGGCCTGGGTGGATCGTCAGATGACCAAGATTACTAGTGGTTTGCAAGCAATGTCGGATGGTCTGAAAGACAAGGCATTTTGTGCCGGTACGCATTACAGCCTGGCTGATGTCGCAGTGGGTTGTGCGTTGGGCTGGCTTGATTTCCGTTTCCCCGAAATCAACTGGCGTGCCGATCACCCGAACCTGGAAAAATTGTTTGAGCGTTTGAGTGAGCGGACTTCCTTCAAGGAAACGCTGCCACAGTAACAAGAAGTACGGAAAATAAAAAAGGACGCCGTAGCGTCTTTTTTTTATTGGCAGTTACTTACATAGCCTGCTGTGAGTCCTGCTTACTCGCCTTCCATCATCTGCGCTTGCAGATAATTCTGGATGCCGATTTTTTCGATCAGGTCGAGTTGGGTTTCGAGCCAGTCAATATGTTCTTCGGTGTCGTCCAGAATGTACTGGAACAGTTCGCGCGAAACATAATCACCAACCGCTTCGCATGCTGCGATACCTTCCTTGACGGTTTTTTGCGCTGCTTTTTCCAGACCCAGATCGCAGTTCAGCATTTCCGGTGTGGTTTCGCCGATCATCAGCTTGTGCAGGGCCTGCAGATTTGGCAAGCCGTCGAGCATCAGGATGCGATCGATCAGTTTGTCGGCATGCTTCATTTCGCCGATTGACTCTTCGTATTCTTTCTTCGCGATCTTTTCGAAACCCCAGTGCTTGTACATGCGTGCATGCAGGAAGTACTGATTGATTGCAGTCAGTTCGTTGGTGAGCTGCGCATTGAGCAGCTTAAGGACGTT
>Ga0308164_10003692_pt1 | contig 13588 bp, 16 predicted proteins | sample PhyTR2_FD_201031 | JGI IMG/M metagenome (GOLD analysis project Ga0308164, IMG submission 201031) | Phyllosphere microbial communities from UC Gill Tract Community Farm, Albany, California, United States - DLSLT.R2 | ecosystem: Host-associated > Plants > Phyllosphere > Unclassified | place: USA... | reverse complement strand
TGGTCAAGTGCCATGCCGAGCGCGCGAAGCGGGGGTCAGCCAAAACGACCGGTCAACGTCAGGCACCGGTCAAGCAGGTTGACCGGTCAACGTCGCATGCCGAGGGGGTCAAGCAGGTTGACCCTAACCCTTCTGAACCCTCCTCTTCTACGATTGCTACGCAATCTCCGAAGAAGGACGGGCCGGCAAAGCCGACCCTGCTGCCCGAGCATGTTCTCGAAGCATGGAACGACATGGCGGCACGCATCGGCTTGCCCAAAGCCAAGATGACCCCCGATCGCCGCAAAGCCTTGAACGTCAGGATCCGCGCCTACTCGGTCACCGACTTCACGGAAGCGATCGAATGCGTCGAGCGGAACCCGTGGATGCACGGCGAGAACGATCGCGGCTGGCGAGCGGATTTCGATTTCTTCCTCCAGCAGAAGAGCTTCGTGAAGCTCGTCGAGGGCAGCTATGACCGAGCATCGTAATCCACTGATGGACCGCCCTCGGAGCACGGGGTCGCTTCCGGCCTTCGCCACCGTCGAGGGCCAGCAGGTCCCGACCGATATTCGCGAGTACTGCGGCTGGCTCAACGCACGCGAGCGGCGTCGTGGAATGTGGGCTGTGATCCAAGCCGGCGATCGCAAGACGGTTGAGTGGCGTGCTGAGCTGGCCACTCAGGATTGGATTCGCGAGCGCGACCTGACGCCGAGGATCGCACGGGCAGCATGACACATACCTATAAGAGCAGGGGTTGAGACGATGGGGCGAGCAGCGAAGGCCAGCACAAAGATCAAGCGGCAGGCGAAGACGGCAGAGCAGCGCATGGCCGAAGCGGTGACAGCCAAAGGTGAGGCGATCGGCGCGCCCGCGATTCAGGTGGCGCGTGGGATGCACGCCATCGTCGACGTCCCCCTGCGCGACGCCGGCCGTGTCGTGACCGAGCGCACGCTAATGAACCGAGGCGGCACCCCCGTCGCGCGGTGGAAGGCTGCTAAGCTCCTGTCGGATAGCCAGGTCGCCGCAATAGACCATTGCGAGATGCTATGGGCGCGGCTGGGCGGGAAGGCCTTGGTCATGGATTTGGCGCGTGTCCCCGGCGCTGGTCAGGGCAATGGCTGGGCAGAGCAGGAAGCTCTCGACGATCTAAAACGGATCAAGAATTATATCCCCGCGAAGTACTGGTCCGTGTTTGAGAACGTCTGTCGCTTCGACGAGCCCGCTGGCACTGCAGGTTCGGGGTTGGCTGCGAACCCAAGGTCCGCAATCGATGCAGCCCGCACTGTCGTTTCCTTCGTCGCCGACATTGTCGCGATGAAGGAGAGACTCGGTTAGGAAAGGCCAGCGAACTCCGTCGCGCGAAACTTTCCGGCAAGCTTGGGCCTATGGTGGGATGGTAAATCGGTATTCTGGTAGCGAATTGCAGACCGACCGCGACCGCGTATAAGGCAACGATGCCCAGCGAAGTCATCCTTAGCATGGAAAAGCCTACCCCACCGGCGGCCGACTTCGCGTTTCTCATCGATTTTCGGAAGGGAGAGGGGTCGGCATCACGGGTCTTTGCCGCGACCCACGACTTCATCAAGGCCTGCGAAGCGCTCGACGCTGAACTTGTCCAGTCGATCGATGCATCGATCGAGACCGTGATGATGCTCGAGGACATCGAGATCGGATCGATCAAGACGTGGCTGCGCACAGCGCTTACCTCGGTGGAGGACGATGCGCTGAAGAGCCTCGACTGGAAGAAGGCGGTCGGTGCCTATCTAGTGAAGGCGAAATATGCCGTCATCCGCTGGACTGAAACCGAGGACGCCCCCCAGCAATTGCAGTCATTGCGTAGGGACATTCAGGTGATTGCGGCGGAAACCGACGTGCGCCACCTGCCGGACTATTCACCTCCCTCCCCCACGGCACTGATCAATGCGATGCGGGACATCCAGAAGGCCAAGGACCACTTAATTCCCGGCGACCGCGCTACGATGATCACGCCCGCCGGCGAGGTGGAAATGAAGCTGACGATCCATTGGTCGATCGACGATATCGAAGCGCTGGCGGTCGCGCGCACTCTCGCGCAACCGGCGTCCGAGATGATCTTGGCAGTTAAGCGGCCCGACTATCTGGGTCACAGTCGCTGGGATCTTCGTCATGGGAAGCGCACTATACAAGCGAAGATCGAAGACGAAGCTTGGCTGCGTCGTTTCCAGCAACGCTCCGTCGACGTTCGACCAGGCGATGCTCTGCGATGCATTGTTCGAATCGAGCTGCTTTACGGTCATGACAACGAACTTCTGCAAGAACGATATACCGTCCTTGAGGTTATGGAAGTACTTATGAATCGGTTCACGATTGAGGAGCTGCCGTTCGGCAGCTAGGTTAACCATTGCGAGGCAGATCATGGCGAAAGTGGACTATGACGGCTTCGCTGGGATTCATCGCATTAGCGAAGCCGAGGCGACGATCGATCAGCGAGCTGCGGTGATCCTGACTTTTCATGCGGCGCTCGAACGTGAAGTCGATGTCGTACTGGCCGCCCTCATGCCGCGTGCGCACAAGATTCGGCATTTTGGATACGGTCATAAGATCGACGTCTTGGCAGCAGCATGGAAGGCAGAACCCGAGGAGGGTGAAAAGCTTCACAAGGTCTTATTTCGCTTCAACGAGTTGCGGAACGCCGTGGCACATGGTGATCGCTCGGATCTCGTCGAAGCCGCGCTGAAACGGCTCGTTGATGCCTATCTACAGATAGCTCCCGACGCCGATTACTGTGTTGAGATCGCGGAAGTGGCACAGGGGATCTGCGCGTTCATGGCAGATGGACCCACGATCCGGGAGTTTAGTGCGTTGGCCGATGGGCTCGACAGGCTGGTCAATGTCACGATGCCAGCGGCGCTGGGCGTCAAACCGAGCAACGAGGACACAGCCTGACTATCAGTCGCCGGTGAACAAGCGCTTGACTGGTGCGCACCTTAGTCTATCCATATCACCATTTGTTAGAGCCGCGCCCGAAAGGGTTGCGGCTCTAACTATTTCGGTGTTCCGTGCCCCCTCGTCATATACCCGACGTATTGGTCTGAATCATCAACCGCCACTTGACGGCAGTCAGGCCGTGCGTGTGGTGACTTGGCGGTGGGAATGGGTCACTTCTGTTGCTGGTCACCTCTTTCAGGCATCCGGTGCAGCGGTAGATACCGGACATGGGCACCTCGTCCCCCGGGTTGTGATCTGTCTGCCAGATCGTGCCCGGTTCAGGCTCGCCCGCGTAAACTGCTGCGGTCTTATCCTTGTACCACGCCACGACATTCTCCCCTGCGTCTAGGTCGATAAGCTGCGCGTCGGTCGTAGGCTTGGCAACCCCCGCCCTTTGGGTCCTTCCGGGCACTCCGGGTAATACGGGGGGCAATGGCGTGAACGATCCCCAGCTACAGATCGCCAAAGGGGTCCGCACCTGAAATGTCCGCACCCTCCGATACCGTGAGCATCCGCGAGTTTGCTCGCATCGACGGATGCAGCGACAAGCTGGTTCGTCGCGCAATAAGCGAAGGAAAACTGCGGGTTTCCACCGATGGGAAGCTTGATCGGGCTCTCGCCGGAACGGGCTGGCGCAGGACGAATCGGAGGGCCGCCGAGGGTGCGGACAGTGGTGCGGACACCAAGCAAATGTCCGCACCCGCTGTCCGCACTTCGAAGCGCGCGGCGAAAGTGTGCGCACCTACCGATGATGCCCCGGATCCGCTGCGTCTCGACGATGAGGACTTCATCGCTGAGGTGCTCGCCGGCAGGTTCGCCCTCACCGGCGAAGCCGAGCGAGTAAAGGAGAACGGGCTCGCCGCTCGCAGCCTGCTGGCGGCCCGGCGCGAAGCTGGTGACGTCGTAGATCTCGAAGTTGCCGAGACTCTTATGTTCAACATGGCGCGGTCGCTGCGTGATGCCTGGCTCAACTGGCCGTCGCGCGTCTCGCCGCTGATCGCTGCCTCCCTTGGGATCGCTGTCGAGCCGCTGCTGGAGGCGCTGAACGAGCATGTCCAGCAGCACCTCGCCTCCCTCGGCGAGCCGGAAGCCGACTTCGCAAACGCAGAGTAAGGACGAACGGCTAGAACGATCGTGGCGGCGGGGGCTCACCCCACCGCCACGCATCAGCGTCCCCGAGTGGGCCGATCGCTTCCGCAAGCTGGCCCCTGAGGCCGGCTCGACGTCGGGCGACTGGTCGACCCGGACCGTCGAGATTGCGCGCGGGCCGATGCTCGCGGTGACCGAACTCGGTGTCGAGACGATCACTGGCATGGTCTGCACGCAGCTGATGAAGACGGCGCTCATTGAGAACGCGGTCGGCTTCTTCGTTCACCTCGACCCCGCGCCGATGCTCATCGTGCAGCCGAAGGAGGCAGCTGCCGAGCAATTCTCGAAGGAACGTATCACTCCGCTCATTCGTGCCACGCCCGTCCTGCGCAAGCTGATCGGCACCAAGAAGACGAGGTCGGCCGAAGAGACGCTTCTGTATAAGGCGTTTCCGGGCGGCTTCCTCGCTCTTGCCGGCGCCGGCAGTCCGGACAACCTAGCGCGTCGTCCGGTCAAGCGGGTGTTCTGCGACGAGACCGACAAGTATCCGATCACCCGCGAGGGCGACCCGATCGGTCTCGCTGACGAGCGCATGGCAACCTACGTCGGGTCGCTATCGGTTCGGGTCTGCTCGCCGACGATCGAGGGCGAGAGCCTCATCGAAAGCAGCTACCTAGAGGGGGACCAGCGGCAGGCCTCGGTCGAATGTCCAGAATGCGGCCACCGCAACTTCCTCGACTTCTTCAAGCACATCAACTGGGACAAGGATTATGACGATGACGGCAACGTCACCGCTCATTATCCTCGAACGGCGCAGGTGCTTTGTGAGGCTTGCGGTTGCGGATGGAGCGAAGGCCAGCGCCTGACCGCGCTGGGCACGATCCGCTGGCATCAGACGAAGCGGTTCCGCTGTTGCGGCAAGCACGTGGATCCGCTCTCGGCTTACGCTGCGGCATGGAAGGCGGATGCTGCTTCTGATGCGGTAGCGCTGACGTGGGACTGGTGGGAAGGTCCGCGCCATGCCGTTTACCGGGCGCGATGTCCGGACTGCGGCACATGGCCGGTGTCGAACGAGCATGCCAGCTTCACCGCGGGCAAGGTGTTCAGTCCCTGGCCGAACGACGCCCCGCCGAAGATCGCGGCGAAGTGGCTGGCGAGCAAGAACGATCCCGATAAGCGGGTGAAGTTCGACAACACTCAGCTCGGCAAGCCGCATAAGCGATCGTCATCGAAGGAAGTTGTCGCCGAGCTGCTCGCCGCTCGCGCGGAGATCTGGCCGGCGGAAGTTCCGGACGGTGTCGGAATCATCACCGTCGGCGGCGACACGCAGGACGATCGTGTCGAGCTCGAGTTTGTCGGCTGGGGAGCCAACGAGGAAAGCTGGTCCCTCCTGTATGTGATCGTCGAGGGCGACACGTCGAAGAAGTCGACATGGGACGAGGTCGACCGCCAGCTGCTCCGCACCTTCAGGCGCGCCGATGGCCGCGAGTTCGCGATTGAGGCAACCTGCATCGATTCGGGCGGGCACCGCGCAAAGGAAGTGTACGAGTTTTCGAAGGCCCGGCTTGGTCGAAAGGTCTGGGCAACCAAGGGTGCATCGGACCGCAACGGCAAGCGCTCGCCGCTCTGGCCGACCACTCGCCCGAGCAACCGCGCACGCACGGTGTTCAAGCCGATCATCATCGGCGTCAACTCGGCGAAAGACACCCTTCGGGCCCGGCTCACCTTTGCCGAACCCGGCCCGGGCTACATGCACTTCAGCACCAAGAGAGAACTCTCTTGGTACGAGCAGCTTACCGCAGAGCGCCTCATCCCGAAGGTCGCGAGCGGCCGGGTCTTCACGATCTGGGATTGCCCCAAGGGCAAAGCCAACGAGGCTACCGACTGCCGAGTGAACGCCATGGCCGCCCTGGCTGGCCTGATCCAACTGGGGATGAAGCTGAACGCCGTAGTCGAGGCGGTCGCCCCAGCCCCCGAGGCATCCATTCCGAAGAAGCGGGTGCCGAAGCTGGCCCCGCCGACAACCGAGCCACCGCCCGCCCCACCCAAGCCGACGAAGTTCGCCAATCGGTCGGGCAGTTGGATGAAAAGGAGACGCTGATGGCATATCAGCCTTCCGATCTTGAGAAGCTGGATGCTGCGATCGTCAGCGGCATTCGCAGCATCACGTTCGCCGACGGTCGAAAGACCGAATATCAGTCGTTGGCGGACATGCGTGCGGTGCGTGCTGACGTGAAGGCAGAGCTGGCGGCGTCCGCATCGCAGACGTCACGGCGCACGCGCTTTATCGTCGCTCGCGTCGGGCGCTGCCGGTGAACTGGATTGACCGGACAGTCGGCTACGTATCGCCCATGGCGGGCATGCGACGCCAAGCTGCGCGCAAGATGCTCGAGCGCACCGCTGCCCGCGGCGGGCCAGCCGCGGGCAAGCGCTTCGCAGGCCGGTCCGACCGAGACTTCTATGTCAACTCCGGCAATCCGAACGATGCGCGGCCGAAGCGCTATATCGACCGCCTTACGATCTTGCAGCTGGTCGCCGAAAATCCCTTCGCCAGGAAGGCGCTGAACGCTTTGCTGAACAGCCTTGTCGGCTGGGGCGTCACCGGCGCGCCGCAAGGGTCCAAGTCGCTGCAGAAGCTGTGGTCGGATTGGGTGAAAGCCTGCGACTATTACGGCCGCCTCGACCTGTACGGACTTCAGGAACTGATCGTCCGCTCAATGCTGCGCGATGGCGAGGTGTTCATTGCGAAGCGGACTGTCCAAGTCACCAGTGGCGTCCCCCTGCGGCTGCAGCTGTTGGACAAAGGCATGCTCGCCACGCACAAGGTCGGGGCAGGCATCGACCGCGGCATCGAATACGACGCCGACAACAAGATTTCAGCATACCACTTCTACAAGCATCGGCAGGGTCAGCGCTGGGCATCCCTCGACACGGTGCGCTTCCCCGCGAATGAGGTGATCCACCTCTTCCATTCGGAATGGATCGGCCAGACCGAGGGCGTGTCGATTTTCGAAAGCGTCGTGAAGCGTCTCGGCGATGTCGACGAAGGCATCGAGGCCGAGGTCGTCAAGGCCAACATCGCTGCGTGCATGGTCGGGTTTCGGTATCGTCCGCCGGCGCAGGACGGCGAGGACCCAAACATCGGCATGCCCGTGGACGGCGATCGCGACGGGCCGCCGGTCGAAGAGTTCGTGCCCGGCATGATCGAGACGCTCGACGATGGCGAGCAGATCACCTTCTCGACGCCGCCCAAGTCGGGCGGGATCGGTGATCTGTTCCGCGTCGCAATGCTCGCGGCGTCTGCTGGCGTCGGCGTGACGCATGAGCAGATGACCGGCGACCTCAGCAACGTGAATTTTTCCAGCTACAAGGCGGGCCATCTCGAGTTCAAGCGGACCGTCGGGCGCCTGCAGTATCTCACCATCATTCCAGTGTGCCTGGATCGGATCTGGGGCTGGTTTCACGGAACGGCCAGCGACTTCGGACTGACCAGTTCGAAGCCGGTCGAGATGAAATGGACCCCGCCCCCGTTCGAAAGCATCGATCGCGAGGGCGATGCCAAAGCCGACATCCTGGAAATGCAGGCGGGGCTGGAAAGCCGCCCGAACCTGCTGAACTCGCGAGGCTTCGATGCCCCCGAGATGATGCAGCAGATTGCTGATCACCAGGCGCTTCTGAAAACGCTCGGCCTGGCATTCAAGGGCGACCCGTTCACCCCGTTCCAGACCAACACCAGCGACCCGACCGCCACCAACCCAGCCGATGCCGAGCGCGGTCTCCTGATCGCTATCGCTCGCCGCCTTCTCGTGGGGACCACGCCTGATGTCTGACCCAGCCACCCGTTCGGTCACCGCACCGCTTCTTTCGCGGTCTGCCGAGACGCGCCCAGCCTCCTATCGGGAGGCCGATAACTCGATCGAGGTCGTCTGGTCGGTCGGCGCGGCCGGCATCCGGTTCGACTGGTACGACGGCGGCTATTACGTCGAAGAGCTGTCAATGGACGCCAGCGCCGTCCGCCTTGGCCGGCTGAACGCGGGCGCCTGCCTGCTCGATAGCCACCATACCTACAGTCTGAGCAGTGTGCTTGGCTCGGTCGTACCAGGCAGCGTGTCGATCGCCAACGGTGAAGGCACCGCCCGCGTGCGCCTCGCCAAGACGCCAGACGTTGCCGACACCGTCGCCAAGATCATCGACGGCCATATTCGCTCGCTGAGCGTGTCGTACAACGTGTTCGAGTTTCAGCGCACCGAGCGTGAGGGGGAGCACCCCCACATGCTCGCCACGGACTGGGAGCCGGTCGAGCTCTCGTTTGTGACCGTGCCATTCGATGCCGCTGCGCAAGTGCGACAGCGGAGTACCGAGCAGGGCGGTCATCCCTGCACCATCCGCGGCGCGGCCGCGAACCCCGAAGGACAATCAATGCCAGATCCGACGCCCAACCCGGCGCCGGCGCCCGCGCCGACGCCCGCTCCTGCTCCTGCGCCGACGCCTGCCCCGGCTCCCGCACCTGCCCCTGCCCCTGCCCCCGAGCCGCAGACCCGCGGCGCGGTGGTGACGATCGCCCGGATTCGCGAGCAGTGCGCTCGCACCGCCGATCTCGGCACCGACTTCGCGCTCGAACTGATCGAGGCGAACGAGGCAACCCCGCTGACCGAAGCCGATTTCCAGAGCCGGATCTCGGAACGTTTGATCGCAGCGCGGACGCGCGACCCGATCGACGCCCGCGCAGGTCGTAGCGGTACCGCGACCGACGGTTATCGCACCGCGGTCGAGGATGCTCTGCTGCTCACGGCCAACTCGTCGGCGAAGCCCGACGCGCTCGGCATCTCCAGCGAGCGGGCGGAAGCCGCGCGTGAATTTCGGGGGCTCACGCTTCTCGAACTCGGCCGCGACTACCTCCAGCGCACCGGCATCCGCACGTCGGGTCTCGGCAAGCACGAAGTCGCGGGTCAAGCGCTCGGCATGCGCGGTGGTGCGCTGACCACGAGCGATTTCGCCAACGCCCTCGGTAACGCGGCAAATCGCCGGGTCCGTCAGGCATTCGCAGCGGCTCCGCAGAGCTTCCGCGGCTGGGTATCGACCGGCACCCTGCCCGATTTCCGTCCGGCATCGATCATCGGTATGGGCGACGCGCCCGCGCTGCTGCTCGTTAAGGAAAACGGCGAGATCAAGCATGGCGCGCTGACCGACACGGGCGACACCTACAAGCTGGCGACCTACGCGCGCATCATTCCGATTTCGCGTCAGGCGATCATCAACGATGACAAGGGGCTGTTTGGTCGCATCCCGACCCAGTTCGCGAACAAGGCGGCCGACCTAGAGTCGGACTTGGTCTACAGCCAGCTGCAGGGTAACCCCACGGTGTACGACGGCACGCCGCTGTTCAGCACCGGCCACGGCAACCTCGCCGGCACGGGCACGGCGATCACCGTCAAGGCGGTCGGCGAGGCGCGCGCTGCCATGCGTCAGCAGAAAACGGCAGAGGGCGGCATCATGTCGATCCGCCCTGCCTTCCTGATCGTCGGCCCGCTTCAGGAAACGGCTGCGGAGCAGTTCCTCGCGGTCGTCGCGGCCACGTCGAACGGCAACGTTAACCCGTTCTCCGGCAAGCTCCAGTTGGTCATCGATGAGCGCATCATCGATTACAGCTGGTACCTCGCGGCCGATCCGAACGCCTATGACACGGTGTTGCTGGCGCACCTCGAAGGGCAGGAAGAGGTCTTCACCGACACGCACCTGTCGTTCGAAGTGGATGGGATCAAGTTCAAGGCCCGCCTCGATGCGACCGCCAAGGTCCTCGACTGGCGCGGTCTGTATAAGAACCCCGGCGCCGCTCCGGCCTGACCCTGACCGGGCGGCCGTGGGGTCGCTCGGTCCTCCTGCGAGGACAGCATCATGAAGATCGTCACCCTGGCGACGCCGACCGTCGTCAAAAATGAACTGCGCCAGCCCGTCGAAGGACCGCTGATCGTATCGGACGGTGAAGCCGCGCGGCTGAAGGAAAACAACCTGCTCGACGGCGAGCCGGAAGATCTGCCCGACGAGGCATCCGACACCGATCCCGAGGATCTCGACGGCATGACTGTCGCCGACCTGCATATCCTCGTGACGAAGGAGGGTGTGCCGTTGAACGACGCCACGAAAAAGGCGGACATCATCGCCGCGATCAAGAAGCATCGTGAGCCGGCCGCCTAACAGGCGCCGGTTCCGCATATAAGGAACACCCATCATGAAGAACTATGTCCAGCTGGGTGACAACATCACCCTCCCGGCGCCGTATGCCGTTGCAAGCGGTGCTCCAGCGCTGGTCGGCGCGGTTGTAGGCATCGCCTCGACCGATGCCGCCCAGGGCGAGGACGTCGCATTCGTGCGCGTCGGCGTTTTCAATCCGGTCCCCAAGGTCGCCGGGGCGGCCTGGGTCGCCGGCACGACCAAGATCTACTTCGATGCGACTGCGAAGGCGTTCACCGCGACCGCGGGCGGCGTGCTGTGCGGCGTTGCCGCAGCTTCGGCAGCATCGGGCGACACGACCGGTTCCGTTCTGCTCACCGGTCAGATCGCCGCCTAACACCGGGGCTCCGCTACCTCCCTTTGCCCGGTGCACCTGGGCGGCGTGACCGTGTTGCGCCGCCCCCCTTTGCTGGAGATCAGCGATGAAGAAGATCACATTGTACAGCGCAGCATCTCGAAACGATGGCAGCTATGTCGACGCGGGCGAGACTTTGTCGATCGGGGACAAGGCAGGCGAGATCGATGCCAGCCGCGCGAAAGCCATGGTCGACGCCAACCGCGCCGTGTCGGAAACCGCTGCCAAAGCCGACGAGCGGGAAGCCGCAGCGAAATGAACGCTGCCGAGGCGGCGGCGCTTGCCGCCATTCGTGCCGCCTTCGTCGATCCAGAGCCGATCCTTTACTCGCAAGATGGCATCGCCCTCGAGCCGATCCGCGCGATCTGGACCGACGACGCAGCTGCAAGCTTCCCCGGCGCCGGCAGCACGCTGCGCAACCTGACCTATGAAATTCAGCAGAGCGATCTACCGAAGCGACCTTCGAAAACGCGCGACAGCTTCACTCATAAGGGCCAGCGCTGGGAGATCTCCGACGTCACGCGCCGCGACGATATCGGCGCCTGGTGGCTGATCGTCGTTGACGCGGGACCAGCGCAATGACGGTGCGTGATCAGATCCTTGCCGCAATCGAGGCGGCGATCGTCGACCTGGCCGTCGAGGTCGAGGTCGAGCCCGCTGGCGACCCCAGCGCATTCCCCGCCCTCGGCATCACCGACGCCGGCCATGCCGTGCTCGAGCGCGAGGTCAGCCTCACGCGCCGCGCGATGACGGTCACGATCGACGGCTTCGTCGACGGCGCGGGCGGCAAGGCACCGACGCTGGCGCGCAACGCGTTGCTCGCGTCCGTCGTTGCCGCGCTCATGGCCGACGAGACGCTCGGCGGTACCGTCGAGCTGATCGAGGACGGCGACCTTCGCCTGTTCACCGCCGCGCTCTCGAGCGTGCGCCGCCTCGGCTTTGCCCAGGAATTCGAGATCCAGTTTTCCACGTCGCGGGCCGACCCCGCTCTACCCGCCTGAAGGAGGCCACCCATGGACCAGACCATTCGCCCGGCGAACGTCGCCGTGCTGTTCAAGCTCGAGGGCATCGAAGGCATCGACGCCAATCCAGATCCCACCGTCGACGCGCTGCCCGTCGAGGCCGACAGCGTCACCTACGGCACGCCCTGGACGATGGAAGACGCGAACGAGGCGACCGGCTCGCTCGTCGCCGGCGCGCCGCTCATCATCGGCCAGGTCACGCCGATCAGCTTCAAGTCGCGGATCAAGGGCGCCGGGCCCGGTGTTGTCTATTCGGCAACCGTGAAGCCCCCGCTGCACCAGCCCCTTCAGGCATGCGGCTGGCGCGGCCAGTTCACCGCGGCGATCGCCGCGGCCGCTGCGACCGCGGGCGGCGCCAGCACCCTCACGCTGCCCGCAGGCTTCCCTACCGTGTCGCGCGCCGTGCTCGGCATGATCCTGCTGCTGACCGGCGGCACCGGAGCCGGCGCGCAGCCTGCCGTCATCGAATACAGCGCCGCGCGCGTCGCGACGCTGTCCGAGACGTTTACGCCCGCGCTCGATGCGACGACGCAGGTCTCGATGCCGGCCAACTGGAGCTATGCGCAGACGTCGCCCAGCGACACCGCCTCGCGCCTGACCGACCAGCCATCGGGGACGTGCTACATCTACGAAGACGGCCGGCTGATGAAGTTCGTCGGCTGCCGCGGCACGATGACGCCAGACGGCAAGAGCGCGCGCCCGGGTTACGGCACGTTCAACATGACCGGGATCTATGCCGGCCGCGTCGACGCGCCGATCCCTGCCAACCTCGTGATCGCCGGGCATTCGGCGCCGATGCTCGTGCAGGGCGCGGGCGTGTCGCCGGCAGCCAGCCTCAACCGCAAGGCCACCACGATCTCGACCTGGTCGGTGGATCCCGGCAGCCAGATCGAGAACATCGACGATCCGAACACGCCCTATGGTTTCGGCCCCGGTCAGATCGTCGATCGCAAGAAGATGCTGAAGCTCGACCCGCTGGCGACGCTCGTCGCCAACCGGGACACGATCACCGATATCGGCAACGGCGTGCAGATGCCGAGCGTCCTGCGTCACGGCAGCCAGACCGGCAACCGCTGGGCCATGGTCATGCCGGCGACGCAGCCGGTGATGCTCGACAACGGCATGCGCGGGAAGCTGCGCTCGGACGATGTCACCCTGCAGGTTCGCTCGATCGGCAAGGACGGCTTCGTCCGCGATTCCGACGGCTTCCTCGTCTTCTATTGAGGGCCGTTAGATGATCCTGACCAGCAAGGGGGCGACGACCCCCTACACCCCGCCCTGGATGACCGACGACCACGGCAACCCGAAGCCTGGCGCGCCGGTGCTTCATCTGCGCGCCGGCGACGTGATCGAGCGCGGCCAGATGGAGGCCGAGCTGTCGGGCCCGCATCGCTGCGCGCAGGTCTGGGGCTTCGAATTGCGCCAGGCGATTCGGGGCGGCGTGGTCGCGCTGCTGGCCGATGATCCGGATCTCGATCGACTGCTCGGGCTGATCGAGGCGGAAGGCGAAGGCGACGTCGACCAGCTCAGCGTCGACGATCGCGCGCTGCTCGCCGGCGTCCGCAAGATCCTGGCCGAATGCTGGCCGGATTACCGCGAGCTGGTCGCGCAGCTCGAGCGCCGGCGCGCGATCGCACCGATCGTCGCGCTCAAGCGCTACTGCGTCGGTATGGAGATCGAGGGCGTGACCTTCGAGCTCGGCCGCGACGGTCAGGTCAGTGACGCCACCATGTCGCAGATCGAGCCGTTCCTGCTCAGCCTCGCCGGCAACCGCGCATACGAGATCCAGCAGCCGCGAGGGCTGGAGGGAAACTCGCCGCGGCCGTCGCCGTCAGACGCCAGCCCGAAGCCTTCCAGTTCGGCCGCACGGTCGAAGGCGGCTGGGAGATCGCCGGCACGCGCTGGAAAGAAAATCCGCGTCTCGCGCTCCCCGCGTGGATCT
>Ga0308164_10003691_pt1 | contig 13594 bp, 16 predicted proteins | sample PhyTR2_FD_201031 | JGI IMG/M metagenome (GOLD analysis project Ga0308164, IMG submission 201031) | Phyllosphere microbial communities from UC Gill Tract Community Farm, Albany, California, United States - DLSLT.R2 | ecosystem: Host-associated > Plants > Phyllosphere > Unclassified | place: USA... | reverse complement strand
TTTTTCGCGCGGAGGTGTTCTTTCAAAGCAAACGCGTACTTAGGGATACCATATTCGAAGAACCGTGTATCTTCATCAGGCAACTTCAGCGCCTTTATTTTCATAGCGAGGTTTCGGCTTACGTTGGTCAGCGCACCCAAGAGCTTTCGACCATCCCACCATCTATCATAAGATGTATTTGTTCTAAACACTAAAAGCATCGAGATTACAAATCCTAGCAAACTATGCATCATCCCGATATTGCTTACATAATCACTTTTAGATAATTTGAAAACATGCAGTTCCAAAAACGAAATAATAGCTGAAAATATGGCAACACTTAGCATCAAAGGCCATAGTTTTCGAAATGTATCCGCTTTATGAATGTGAAATATAAATGTAAACCAATTTTTGGGGTTGTAATTAATCATAAACTTACCTTAAAATTTTCTTTGAAACAGCCAGCAAAACTTGTCCCGTTAAGTAAATATCTTTAAACGAATTGTATAGCGGTATCGGACTTAAGCGAATCACATCAGGCTCACGCCAGTCGCCAAGAACATTATTATCAACTAATGCGTCAAAAATTTGCTTTCCACTTTCTTTTGCAATTATAGAGAGTTGAGCACCTCTATCTCCGGAGGCTGATGGCGTAATTATCTTGTATTGCTCAAAGTTCAAGTCTTTATTTATTTGATTTATAATATATTCGAGGTAAGTTGTTAAAGAAATACTTTTCTTTCTAAGCGGCAACATAAAGCCGGCTTTTTCGAAAATCTGAAGCGATGCATGGTATAGAGCCATTGGCATTACTTGGGTACAACTAATCTGCCAACCATCTGCACCGGCCTCAGGAATGAAGCCTTTCTCCATTTTAAAACGCTTACTTTCTTGATAACCCCACCAACCGGCGAAGCGATTTAGTTCTGTATTAGCGAAATGCTTTTCGTGCACAAAGATTCCACTGATGCCACCGGGGCCTGAATTCTGGTACTTATAGGAGCACCAGCATGCAAAATCAACATCCCAATCATGCAGTTTAACAGGAACGTTGCCTGCCGCATGCGCCAAATCCCAACCTACCATTGCACCAACAGAATGGCCAACACGGGTGATTTGTTCCATATCGTACCATTGCCCGGTGTAGTAATTAATCCCTCCGAAAAGCACTAATGCGATTTGATTGCCGTTTTCTTCTATCTTAGCTATTATATCTTCCGTTCTTAACGTGTCCTCGCCAACGCGGGGAAAGACCTCTATAATCGCATCTTTAGGGTCAAAACCATGAAACCTAACCTGGCTTTCGATGGCATATTGATCTGACGGGAAAGCACCGCCCTCCATAATTATTTTAAACCTGCCTTCTTTTGGTTGGTAAAAACTAACCATTAAAAGATGAAGATTTACGGTTAGGGTATTCATAGGGCAAACCTCTGAAGGAAAAGCGCCCACTATTGGTGCCATTAGCTTTTTCAACTCCTTATGGTAAAACATCCATGGCTCATCACCTTCAAACCAACCTTCTACGGCATAGTTAGCCCAGTGATTTAATTGCTTGTTTAAAACCTCTTTTGCTACTTTAGGTTGTAAACCTAAAGAATTGCCGCACAGATATATAAACTCCTTATCTTGATTTTTTGGAAATAAGAATTGATTTCGAAAATCTCTCAATTCATCTCCCTCATCCATGGCTTTAGCAAAAGCTAAATTGTTTTCTAAATTCATTGGCTCAATATTACAAAAAAAGCAGGTATTGTTTCCAATCCTGCTCTTTAAAGAAATTACGATATTTTAAAATTTCATGGTATCGTGTTTTCCCATATCCGGTGTATCGCCCGTAACAACCGCTTTTAACATGCTGAACAATACAACAATTTTCGATGAAGATGCATCCCAATATTCAGCTTCTTCAGGGGTAACCTTTATCAAGATTAATCTAGGATCTTCAATTCCATCAGGGAACCAAGCTTTTATAAATGGTGAGAAATAAGCTTCTTTCCTTACCCGATCATCAGTTAATTCTGCTTTTCCTTTAACAGTTAAATAGGTGTTCTTGGAGGGATCGCTATAGGCCAACAAAACATTATCATCTTTCGAAATCTCTTTAGATTTTGGCGAGTATTCGTTCGTAAAAAACCAAATACTTCCGTCATCTTCAATTTTCGCCGTTCCCATCGGCCTGCTTCCAAACTCGTCACTTGCAGAAAAAGTTGTAAACATACATGTACGTACACTTTCTGCCATTTCTTTTAATATCGATATATTTTTCTCGTTTTTCATCTTTTAAAGTATTTGAATAAAAAACAGGATTTAGGCGAAAATGTTTGAGTTACTAAAGCTTATTTGGCTTGCTGACGTATTTATTGCCTTTAACATAAAATCGCCATGGTAACAATGCGTGCTCTTTTGCATATGCAATTCCTACTCGGGGGGTTGCGGCAATTTCTTCATCCGGATAAGTGATTTGATGGTCTTCAATCCAGACTTCATCATCAGTTAAGTTTTTTAGATTAAAGGATCTGTCAATACCTAAAGCTTTAGCAGCAGATCCGGGTCCGGATGAAATGGCCGCTTTTGTGACAGGCATATTTCTACGCTGCTCCATATGTTCCTTACCAATAAATGGCTCGATTGCCCTGATAAGTACAGCATGGGGCTCATCTCTTACAGAAGTTACGACATTGAAAAGATGATGCATTCCGTAGCAAAGATAAACGTATGCAACGCCGCCTTGGCAATACATTGTTTCCGTTCGATTTGTCCTGCGACCGCCGTAAGCATGGGAAGCTTTGTCTTTAACTCCAAAATAAGCCTCGGTTTCTACAATTATTCCTGCAGAAAGTTGCCCACTAATTCTAGTGTAAAGTACTTTACCAAGCAGATCTTTCGCAAGCCAAACAACATCTCCGTTAAGATAGTAACCCGAACTTAGCTTCAATTTTATTTAGTGTATTGGTTTAACAAAATTAATATAACTTGTTCTAAATAAACCTGATCGGTAACGTCAAAATGATTGAGAAACTCACTATCCACATCCAAGACGCCAATAACTTCGCCATCTTTAATCAATGGTAGAACGATTTCTGATTTTGAAGCCGAAGCGCAGGCAATATGTCCAGGAAATTGATCAACATCGGGAACAATTAAAGTTTGCATTTGCGCCCATGACGAACCGCAGACGCCCTTACCTTTTTTAATCCTGGTACATGCTACAGGTCCTTGAAAAGGTCCCAAAACGAGCTCTTCGTTCTTAACCAAATAAAAACCAACCCAAAACCAATTAAACTGCTCTTTCAAAGCCGCTGCTACATTAGCCAAATTTGCCACAAAATCCGTCTCCCCGAACAACAATCCTTCAATCTGAGGTATTAACGATTGATACTGCTCCTCTTTCGTAGCGGCCCGGTTTATAGTTAAGTCTTCTGCCATAGTTGAGCAAAGTTAAAAAGGATTAATCGATTTTAAGATTTACAGCATTATAATGACAAAATTTTGAAAAGACGATATGAGTAATTTCATTAGTTTTGACAGAATTAAGTCCATTGAACATGATAGTCGCTTTAACTATAACGAAGTTTCGAAATATTGCCATCCCATTCGCATTTTTGGGTATGGCTGTTTTGCGCATTCCCCTTTGGCTGAATAAGCAATGTCGTTTTTGGAAGTTAATGGGAAGCGGCAAAGATGCGCAGGTCGACTTAGCTCCCGATTTTAAGCATTGGGCAATTTTAACAACATGGGATAACAAAGCCGACTGCGATGAATTCTACAAACAATCTTTCGTAATCAAATGGTTTAGATTTTTCGGTAGTGAGGAATTTACTATTTTACTTAAACCGCTTACAGCTCACGGGCTATGGTCAAATAAGCAACCTTTTAAAATCGACAGAAATCAGGAAATGCAAAGCGGAAGAATTGCAGTAATTACCAGAGCTGCAATACATTTAAATAAGGTAAAAGAGTTTAGAAACAACATTAAAAGAGCTGCAGCAGAAATGCGCAGCGCAAATGGTTTTATTCTGTCTGCCGGGGTTGGAGAGAATCCTTTTCTTGATCAGGCAACGTTTTCCATTTGGGAAAATTTAGAAAGCATGAGAAATTATGCATATAAATCTGTCGACCATTCCGACGTAATTAAACTCACCAGACAGCGTAAGTGGTATTCAGAAGAATTATTCGCACGATTTGAGATCATTGAAAGCCAAGGCAGCTTGAATGGTCAATCGATTTAAAAATCAATCACAAAAAAAAATAATCATAATTATATGAGAGTTATAGCAGAGCTTCCGCATCCGGAATGCAAAATTTCCATTTTCTCTATGAACCAAAAGTACATCGTCAAATTTGAGCAAGGTACATTTGAGCAAAGCTACAAGTTATCCGAATTAGATCTTAGTGGAGGAGGCGTTAATGATATTTTTGAAATTTTAGATGAAGAATTTATAGCAACAGTTATCGAGCGTTTTAAGTTGATGCGTGGAGATTTCAACTTAGCTTATAAGAGGCATCAATACTAAAGAAATAATCTGCAACCAACTGATTATTAGCGTCTAATTACTTGATTCAGAATTTAATTTTGATATCCTGGCAGTTTTGGCAATGGATAACTCGATTTAAATCAGGTATTACATTACTAAAAAACATTTAAGTACCTGAATTTCAGTAATCTATTATTATTCAAAAAATATAATTTTGAGGGCTGAAAATGCCAAATAAATGGGAAGTTGGCGACAAATCTGAGAAAAAAGTTAATAAGACTCCAGTCGTCATAACTGAAGCCTTTAAGCTTTGAGTTAAACAGAATCAGCGAATTGCTTTCGAAATTTTAAGCTACTTTACCGAAGCAATGACAATATCGTGGACAACCACGCGATACCAGTTTGTCGAAAACTTCTCGACCGCATCTAAATGAACTTTATCCTCTTGGTAGGCATTATGATCTTCAAGACTTTTAAAAGTGATCGTAAGCGCATATGTAAAGGAGTTATCGGTTACAGGCCGAACAGGCGTGTTGGCAGCCAGACCATAATTTAATGTTTTAATGTATTTGATAGGCTTTAGCGCTTCGAAAAATTGAGCGAAATCAGCAATTTCTGACTTGGTTAATTGCGGCTTTAGCCAAAACATAACGAAATGTTGTACTTCACCTTTTTCTATAATACTATTTTCAGACATGATTTTTTTCAGGCTAATATAAAATGATTTTTTGCAAGCACAAAAAAAGCGTCCCGATTTTACATCGGGACGCTCTATAAATTTAACGAGACTTAATTAGTTTTTTGGTTGCACACGACCTGATTTTCTATCTTCGCCTCTACCGATTAAATAACCGCCACCAGCACCAGCTAAACCACCGATTATTGCACCACGACCTTTTTTCTTATCAATTAGAGCACCACCAACTGCGCCTGCCGCCGCACCGATTACTGTACCCTTAGCAGCATCACTCCAACCTTTTTTCTTCGCTGTTGGTTGTGTTCCTCCGTATGAGCTCGATGTACTGCTTCCTGAACTTGCGTAAGATCTTGATGAGTTAGCACCAGCTCTTCTAGCTGCAGCTAATTCTGCCTGACGTTGCGCTTCGGCTGCTTGTTCTTTTTTTACAATTTCTGCTTTTTTAAAGCTATCTAAACGCAGACTATCTTTAACCGCTTTTACCGCTAATTCTTTCTCTGCTTGTTGCTGTTTAAGTGCGGCCTCTTCTTTTGCTTTATTGTTACAAGCAAACATTACTGAACTTAGTGCCAACACTACGAATATCTTTTTCATAACTTTTAATTTTTTATTACTCTTTCTCAGTTACCTAACCTCACCAGGAAATTTCATTTTGTGATGGATGATTTTGTTAATTATAGATAGTAAAGAAAAAATGATGCCAAAATGTTTTAGTTATTAAAAAATTAATATAAATCGATATACCAAAATCCGTTTGCCGCGTTATATCTCGTTTCACTCGCTTCATTACTATCATCCTTTGAGGGAGCTGCATAAGTCCTGAATACGGTCTCTCCTAACTTAAAAGGGATTTCAGTCTTAAAAATAGGTCCGCTAAAAGCGAAAGTATGGAACTCGCCGTTCTCACCACAGGGATCTACGCCTAACGGCAGTTCGCTGATCAGTTTAGCGTCAATAACTTTTCCACAGATGGTTTTTAAGTTTTCCTGCACACAAACAATGATGGTTTTATAGTGCAGGTTAAGAAATTCACTGATAAGTGAACTGGTGTCTTTATTCCAAAGCGGGAAAATCGCCTTTAGACCCACTTCTTTAAGCCTGTCTTCTCGATAGGTTCTCAAATCCTGAAGAAAAATATCTCCGAAAATAGAATGAGTTATACCTTCTGCCTTAAATTTAGATAGATGCTGACGCATAATTTCGTCGTAAGTTTCCATATTAGGCATTTCGGGCAACCTAATTTGATATAAATCGATACCAATACTTTTGGCCTGCTTAATCAACAACGATTCACGAACGCCATGCATAGATACCCGATTGTATTTTTCAGTAACCGTTGTAACCAGATATACAATTTCTATGGATGGATCTTGCAATGCGTAATGCAACGCTAATGTACTATCCTTACCACCGCTCCAATTAAAAATACAACGTTTTTTATCGACCATTAGTAAGGATTTCTTTAAGTTCAGATAAGCCCTCAATTGCTCGCTTTTCGATACTAATAATGTTTTTATAACGCCTAACATCGGGCGTTTTAGGGTCAATTATGAATTTTGGCACATCTACAGGAATAAAGTCTATCAATCCTGCTGCAGGGTATACCGCTAAAGATGTTCCTATCAAAACAAAAATGTCTGCGGTTCGACAAATTTTTGCCGCTGTTTCAATCATCGGTACCGATTCTCCAAACCAAACAACATGCGGACGTAATTGTGACCCCAGCTCACAGAGCTCGCCCATTTTAATTTCAGTTCCGTTTATCGAATAAGTTAATTCGGGTTTTTTATCAGATTGAGCCTTTGTTATAATGCCGTGAAGATGGGAAACTTTAGAAGAACCTGCCCTTTCATGTAAATCATCGATATTTTGAGTTATAATTTCGACCTCAAAATCGTTTTCGAGTTCGGCAAGAATCTCATGCCCCCGATTTGGCTTCGCCGCCAATACCTGTCTCCTTCGTTCGTTATAAAATTCCTGCACTAGTTCAGGATTACGTTCCCAGGCTTCGGGCGTTGCCACGTCATATACATTGTAGCCTTCCCAAAGGCCATCAGAATCGCGAAAGGTTTTCAAACCGCTTTCGGCACTTATACCTGCTCCTGTTAAAACAACTAATTTCCTCATTACTTAAAAACTTTGAGATTAGATAAATTGATAAATTTGGAATTAAGTCTTTCATCAGCCTTAAAAATTTCAGGATGAAACATACAGGCTAAAGATTCAATTCCATCAACTAAAGTACCTACACTTGGTTGCGTAAACATATCAAAATCTGCTAAATAAACCTGGTTGGTTCGAACAGCTTCCAGGTTCGTCCACCCGTGTTTTGAAGTCAATAAACCCATTTCCTCGATACTTCGACTAACATCAAAGCCGCAGGGTGCAACAACCAAGACTTCGGGATTGTACTTCAAAATCTTATCCCATTGGGTAACAATAGAATCGCCCGCAGGATTAGACAACATATCGACACCACCTGCGGCAGCAATTTGAAAGGGAATCCAATGGCCACAGTTGTAAATTGGCTCTATCCATTCCATCAACATTACCCGCTTCAAAGGCGCTCTGTGCGCCCTCAGCCGATCTAATATGTGGTCAGTTCTTTTTTCAATTTGCGCTAAATACTTTAATGCAACTTCTTCCATACCCATTGCTTTTGCTATTGTTATTGCACATTCATAAACATCTTGCAGGTTGTTTGGCGATAAGGCTACGAGTGTTGGTTGCTTGCTCAATTTCATAACAGCAGTTTCAGTACAAACAGTATCAATGTTGCAAACTTCGCATATGTCTTGAGTAAAGACAATGTCAGGTGAAATACTTTCCAAAAGTTCATCGTCGACCCAATACAAACTTTTTCCTTGTGCCTTTGAAGCTGAAAAAATTTTGTCAATTTCCAGGCTCGAATAGTTTTTGCCTTCCAGAATACAGCGAACTATTTTTGGCATTTCAGAAGCTTCCTTCGGGCACTCAAAAGTTACTCCGCAAAGATAATGTTGCAGGCCCATGTCATAAATCATCTTGGTAGCGGCTGGTAAAAAAGAAACAACTTTCATATTGACAGGATTTTGATGATACCATTTACCTAATCAGGATGATGGATTAAAAATAAATTTAAAAAAAATCCCCTTTTGAAATGATTCAAAAGAGGATTTGTCGAACTATTTAAAAGATTAAATTTTTTGCGTTTGCAATTTCAATACAGGATATTTTGCAGTTAAAATTTCGAAGGCTCCGAAAAGCAAAGCACCGTAAATTATTGTGCCTTCAAGAAATCTGGCTTCGAAAGGAATCGCCTTTTCTAATACCAACCAAAAACCGGCAAAATCTTGTGTGTAAGAAGGGTTATGGTACCAAATCGGAAAATCAGTTACAATCCAATGAATTAAAACGATTACCAAAGTCGAGGCTAAGAGATTAACGACATTTATGTTTTTCAACATCACCCTGCCTACCAAAACCATCAATGCAAAGGCTAAATAAACCCAGTACCAACCCTCGTATAAAAAGCCGTTGCTGTATTTGCTAAAAATTGTTGTAGATAACACAAAATCACTTAAGAATAAGCTTAATAATGGAAATGAAAATGCCTTCAAATTATCTTTAAAGTATGCGCCTCCAAATAAGGCAACTGCCCCTATTGATGAGAAATTTGCAAATTTCAGTTCATCAGAATTAAATGTTACAAGTAAACGGAATCCCGTTATTACTAATATCATTAACAATAAAACTAATGTGCGTGGATTGAATTTTAAATGAGCCATTTTATATTGGTTATTTGTTACAAAGTTAATTTTTCTTAGTGGATATTAAAAGTAACGCCTGTATTAAAATTGAAACCTAAGCTATTATACCCAATAATTTCACTGTATTTTTCATTTAGGATGTTCTTTCCATCAAAAAATATTTTAACTCGTTTATTAAACAATGCGTATTCGGCATAAGCACCTAGCAGTTTGTAGGCGGGTAAGTTATCAACGGTGTATGTACTGAAGTTTCCGTCAGTACGGTTACCAAAGTACCGGTAGTTCGCACTTAAAAACAGGCTATTTGTTACCTGTAAACCTGCGTTTAGCCCAAAAGTATGTTTCGGACGGCGGAAAAGATATTCGGCGATTGCATTATCTACAAAGTTAAATTCGTTTCCTTCCACGTAAGCGTAATAACCGTTGAAATTGAATTTACCCAATTTTAATCCAGGCTCTACCTCTAATCCCTTAGTTTTTTGGCTAACTTGATTCACATAACCCGCAGGATAAGCGTAAATAATTGCATCAGTTAAATCACGTTTAAACCCGGCAATACGTAAAGTGATTTTATCTTCAACGAAACTAAAGTTAACACCTGCTTCATAATTTTTAGATCGCTCAGGTTTTAAATCTAAATTGGCGCCAAACTGGCCAAATAACATATTCAAAGTTGGTACTTTAAATGCAGTTGAAACCGTTCCGAATAACTTTATTTCTTTGATTATATTAACGCTTGGCGTAATTGAATAAGTGTAGTTCTCGCCATACTGTTCGTGTTTATTATAACGACCACCAACTTCCAAATTGAAAACGCTTAAATCATGCAGAAACAACGAACCGTAAGCGGCGAAGATATTAGCCTTGGGATTTGAACCTGGCGCAGTTAGCTTCATTACACGATTATCGATACCGACCAATAAATCAATTTTATTATTTAACTTTTGATTATAGAAAAGATCGACAATATTCACTTTGCCCTGGCTGAAGCTCGGGAAAGCGCTATGTGCATCATTAGAAGTACTTTCATAGCTATAATTTAAGGTAACTTTTCCTGTTTCAAACTCATACTTTGCATTGGTTCCCGCCGCCACGTTTTTCAAAATTGAATAGTTCCCGGCGTCGGTAAAGGCGCCACCGTCGAAGCTATAATTTCCATAATAATAGCGTACAAATGGATTTACAGAGAAATGCTTATCCAGTTTAACACCGAAGTTTGCATTTAATGCGCCTGTTTTAAAACCGTCATTGTCAAACTCAGCGATGTTTCCTACAGGATTTGCAGCTTCAGAAATTCCGTTAGTTTTATTTTGAGTATAGTTAACGTTATAAGTAAATCCTTCAACGCCACCATTTAAGCCAATTGTTCCTTTATAACTTTCGTAACTTCCTGCACTTGCGACACCATAAATGGTATTGCCTTTGGCTCCACCCTTTTTTGTTATGATATTGATCACGCCAGCAACAGCATCGGAACCATAAATTGTAGATTGGCCACCCCTCAATATTTCGATTCGGTCGATTTGATCAATTGATAACAACCGTAAATCGAAAGCGCCACCATTTCCTGATGGATCATTTTGAACAATACCATCTATCAATACAACTGAATATGCGCTCCCTGCGCCACGAAAAAACACAGATTTGTTCAAGCCGGGATTACTACTCGAGCCGGCCACGATTATTCCAGCCTGCTCGCTAATTAAATCCGGAAGTGATTTACCATGGCTTCTTTCTAGAACCTCGCTGCTGATAATGGTTACAACTTTACCTGTTTGCGATTGTTTTTGATCGTTCTTTGTTGCCGAAATAACAACATCTTTTAGTCTCAAACTGTCTTGTCCGCTAGCCAATTGGCTAACCGTTAATTGAGCAAACCCCAGGCCTGCAGCAATTAAAATTCTTTTTTTGTTCATTTGATTGTGAGTTTTGCCCACAGCCAACAGATTAGGAAAGGAAATGAAAATACGAAAACGTTTAGTACCTCAGTCCTAGCTTCAATCCCCGAAAGCTATGAAATTATTCGCTAAGGCAGGTCTTCTGACTTACTCCCGATATTTTCCGCCTTCCCGTATTGTACAGTGGCTTTAGATTGAAATACCGTTATGGAGCTTACAGCTGCGGGACAGTTGCAGAATTACACTGCATTCCCTTTTAATTCCGGTTGTAAAGCCGGAAACCAAAAGCGCTGCAAAAGTACTAAAATTAAGCAGGATGTAAAATGGCTGATGGAAAATGGCTTTTTTAATACAAAAAGCTAAATTAGTATAAAATCTCACCTATGAAGTTGTTAATTACATCAGCACTTTTTGCCATGAGCTTATCAGTAAAAGCCCAAAAAACCGATACTATTTTTTTGAAGAAATTAATGGAATCTAAGCCAGAATTATTTAGTTCTGTGCTAACCCACCCTAATAAAAACCAAATACAAATTTTATACACTCGGGTAAATCGTGCTGCAAAAAACATCCCTGCTTTTGAAAGCTATGCTTATAACCTCGATCCGCATCATTATTTTTATCCAGCCAGTACCGTAAAACTTGCTGCCGTAATATTTGCTTTAGAGAAAGTTAATCAATTAAAAACCACAGGATTGACGGCGAAAAGTACGATGATAACTGATAGCGCTTTTAAAGGGCAGACAAAAGTTACGAAAGATACCTCTGCCAAAAACGGTTTGCCATCAATTGAACATTACATAAAAAAGATTTTGCTTACCAGCGACAACGATGCATTTAACCGCCTATTTGAATTTATCGGTCGTGCTGAAATAAATTCAAAGCTTAAAAAAAACGGATTAAATAACAGCCGAATTTTGAATCGGCTGGCCGTTGGCGATGCTGGTGAAACAGCTCAGCACACAAACCCGATTAAGTTTTTCAATGGCAATAAATTAGTTTATGCTCAGCCTGCCCGATACGACCCAAAAGAATATGAACTTTCTTTAACCAATACCGTTATGGGTAAAGGTTATTTAGACAGCACAGATAAATTAATAAATAAGCCCTTCAGTTTGAAGGATAAAAATGCATTTGCGATAAACGACCAGCAAAAGTTAATGCAAAAAGTAATTTTTCCTGAAGCGTTTCTTGCAAATGAGCGTTACAACCTAACGCCTGACGATTATAGATTGATTTACACGTACATGAGTAAATATCCAACTGAAAGTGACTATCCAAAATATAATCCAAAGGAATTTTGGCCAACTTATGCTAAAATGCTTTATTACGGTCGTGAACAAAATATTGCTTTAGACCCAAACATCAGAATTTTTAATAAATACGGTGACAGCTATGGCTATATAATTGACAATTCTTATTTCGTGGATTTCAAAAATGGAGTTGAGTTTTTCTTGACTGCAGTTGTTCAAAGTAACGAAGACGGAATTTTTAACGATAACAAGTATGAATACGAAACGGTTTGTTACCCTTTTATGAAAAATTTGGGCAGGGCTATCTATGAAGGAGAACTGTTGCGTAAGAGAAAACAAAAACCGAATCTGAGTAAATTTAAGATGGATTACAAATAAAATCCAAAATGCGGTTGGTTAACAAGATCAACAATTGATTTGTTCGAATCGTAGAATATTTCTTAATTTCAATAAAATAATATCAATAAATAATTACTAATCAATTGATTTAACTATTACATCATGGGAAAATTCATAATCAATACAAGATCAAACGGCGAATTTCAATTCAATCTGGTTGCAGGCAACGGACAGAAAATCCTGACAAGTGAAGGTTATGCTACAAAATCTGGTTGCGAAGGCGGCATCGAATCTGTTAGAAAAAACGCACAAGATGACTCGAGGTTTGAAAAGAAAACTTCGAGTAATGGAAAGCAATTTTTTATTTTAAAAGCCGCAAATGGGCAAACAATCGGCTCAAGCGAAATGTATGAAAGCTCTTCATCGAGAGATAGTGGAATAGAATCTGTAAAGGCTAATGCCACTGACGCAGCGATTGATGACCAAACTCTTTAAAACAAAAAAAAGTCACGATTTGTATCGTGACTTTTTAAAATATGATTACCGCCGAAGCGAAAATTTCTATTTTACTGCATCAATTACAGCCTTGAAAGCTTCAGGATGATTCATTGCTAAATCAGCTAAAACTTTACGGTTTAAACCGATTTCTTTCGAAGCAAGTTTACCAATTAATTGAGAGTAAGAAATACCATGCTGACGAGCACCGGCATTAATACGTTGGATCCATAACCCGCGGAATTCTCTTTTCTTAACTTTACGGTCACGGTATGCATATTGCAAACCTTTTTCTACTGTGTTTTTAGCTACAGTATAAACTTTACTTCTGGCTCCCCAATAGCCTTTGGCCATATTAAGGATTTTTTTTCTTCTTCTTCTCGAAGCTACTGCGTTTACCGAACGTGGCATGTTGTTGTTGTTTTTTGGCAAGCGGCGTTCCGATTAATCCGGAAACTTAAAGCCTGATACCTGGTGAAATTAATAAATTACTTTCCGATGCAAAGCATACGTTTAACGTTACCTGAATCTGCATCACTTACAATGCTGGCATTTCCAAGCGCACGTTTACGTTTAGTACTCATCTTAGTTAAGATGTGACTTTTGTATGCGTTGTTTCTTTTGATTTTACCTGTTCCAGTAAGCGAAAAACGCTTTTTAGCACTGGAATTGGTTTTCATTTTTGGCATAACCTGTTTTTTAATTT
>Ga0308164_10003690_pt1 | contig 13595 bp, 10 predicted proteins | sample PhyTR2_FD_201031 | JGI IMG/M metagenome (GOLD analysis project Ga0308164, IMG submission 201031) | Phyllosphere microbial communities from UC Gill Tract Community Farm, Albany, California, United States - DLSLT.R2 | ecosystem: Host-associated > Plants > Phyllosphere > Unclassified | place: USA... | reverse complement strand
TCTCGATCGACTTCCGCGACAATCCCGACATTCCGAAGATCGGCTACGGGATCGACACGACCAATCCCGCGCTCTTCCAATATGGCCCGCCGCTCGCCAACGGCGACCAGCGCGGCCAGCTGTCGAATTTCATCCGTCGCAACACGATCACGAGCAAGACCTTCGAACTCAACGGCGAATGGGAGGCCGCCCCCGACTTCACGCTGCAGATCGGCGGTCAGTATCGCACCAACAAATATACCGCGCGGGAACGGCAGCTCGCCACCAACACGCCGCTTGCCTTGCCGTCGGGCGTGACGCTCGCCAGCCTCACCACCGTGACGACTGGCATCGGCAGCAACCTGGACGGGCTGTTGCAGGATTTCGTCTCGATCGATCCCGAGAAGTTCCGCGACGCGGTCGGGCTCGACAACTATGTCTATTGCAGCCTCGAATGCGCCAAGGGCACGTATGGCGGCGTCGATGAGAAATATGCCTCGGGCTATGCGATGGTGAAGTTCAACACCGCCAATTCGCTGCCCTTCGCGCTGCGCGGTGACGCGGGCGTACGATACGTCCATACCAAGCTCGACACCTATGGCCCGATCACCTCGGCAGCGCCCGCGGGGTCGCTCTATCCCTCGCGGTTCGTGATATCGGAGGTCGGCCGCAGCTATGACGACTGGCTGCCGTCAGCGAACCTCGCGCTCGACATCACGCCCGAGCTGATTGCGCGCGCCTCGGTCGCGCGCGTCATGTCGCGGCCAGCCTATGGCCAGCTGATCCCCGCAGGCTCCGCGAACCTCGTCATCCAGACCGCAACGTTCAGTAATCCCTTCCTCGAGCCGATCCGTGCCAACACGTTCGACGCGGCGCTCGAATGGTATTTCGCCAAGGGCTCGCTGATCTCGGTCGCGTATTTCTACAAGAATATCGAAAGCTATATCCAGACGACCAGCCAGGCGGTCGCGTTCCAGGATATCGGCCTGCCGCTGACGCTGCTCAACGGAACGCAGTTGCGCCCGACCGACGTGTTCACGGTGCAGCGCAGCAACAACACGGAAGGCGGGCCGCTGCGCGGGTTCGAGGTCAACGTCCAGCTGCCCTTCACCTTCCTGCCCGGCGTGCTGCGCAATTTCGGCGCGCTCGGCAACTTCACGCGGGTCCGGTCGAACATCAACTACGTCATCTCGCCGACGCTGTCCCGGACCGCGCCGCTGGTCGGGCTGTCGCCCGAAACGGCAAGCGGGACGCTCTATTACGAAGACGACAAGTTCAGCATCCGCTCGACGGTCAACTATCGCGCGGCCTTCCTGACCGCCGTCCCCAGCGGCTCGGTCGACGCAGATTCGACCGCCAATGCAAGTTCGATCTTCGTCGACGCCTCGGCCTCGTACAACCTCAACGAGCATATCAAGTTGATCGCCGAAGTATCGAATATCACTGACGAAACCAATCGCCTGACCGTCGACACAGTGCGTCAGGACCCGCTCTACACGTCCTATTTCGGCCGCACCTACGCGCTCGCGGTCAATTTCCAGTTCTGAGGACTTCATGGTTCTGGTCGATATCGGCGCGCCCCCCCTGCCGATGTCGACCCGATCTCCGGGTGCGCTGCACGTCACGTGCGGCGCGCCCGGTTCTTTATTGGACTACGGCGCAGACGGCGCGCCGCACGGGTCCGGGCCTTCATCGTCACACACGCGCTGACCAGATATTTCAGGGACCGGACCTCATGATCGTGCCATCCATTCTTCTCGCGCTTGCAGCGTTGCAAACGACAGCGGCGCCCGCGGCGACCGCCGAGCATGTCGCGATCCAGGCCGCGGACATCGATCGCAGCGCGACCTTCTATCATGAGGCGTTCGGCCTGCGGATCATCCCGACGCCGCTCAAGAACCGCCGCTGGCTCGATCTCGGCAACGGCCTCGCACTCCACATCCTCGACGGCCGTACGACGCCGAAACCCTCGAACCGGAACGAGCATCTGGCGCTGCACGTCGACGACCTCGCCACCGTCATTGCCTGGCTGGACCAGCACGGACGCGTCTGGACCGACCTTGCGGGCACACCGCACAGGATGCAGCTCCGGTTCGACGGCGTCCGCCAGATCTATGCGCAGGATCCCGATGGCTATTGGCTGGAGATCGGGGACGCACGCGGCGCTGCGCAACGATGACGTGGCGGCCGATCAAGACCGGGGTTATCGAGCGGCGCCTCGCTTGGCCGCCTGCCTTACCGGAGAGCCAAGCCCGCTGTTTGATCTTTTTAGATTTGCGCTGCACCCCGGCCCCTGAAAGACATCAGCACGACACATAAACTGGTGTACGCTGCCCTCAGCGCGGTGCGCCACAGGAGAGATCGCCATGTCGTTCGTTGTCAACGGAAACGCCGTCCCGGAACCGGCGGATCCCCGTGTCTCGCTGCTTGATCACCTCCGGGAGACGCTCCACCTGACGGGCACCAAGAAGGGCTGCAACCAGGGCGCGTGCGGGGCCTGCACGGTGCTGGTCGATGGCGAGCGGATCCTGTCCTGCCTCGCGCTGGCGGTCCAGTATGACGGACGTGAGATCACGACGATCGAAGGCCTCGCCGAGACCGCGGCGCTTCACCCGTTGCAGGCGGCGTTCATCGAGCATGACGGTTTCCAGTGCGGCTATTGCACACCCGGGCAGATCTGTTCCGCGATCGGCATGGCTGCGGAGGCCCGCCGCGGCGTGCCGAGCCATGTCAGCGCCGACCTCGCCGCCGAGGTGATCCTGACCCGCGACGAGATCCAGGAACGGATGAGCGGCAATCTGTGCCGGTGCGGCGCGCATAACGGCATCATCGATGCGATCCAGGCGACGATGGCGCCACAGGCGACAGCCGAGACGAACGCGGAGATGGCGGCATGACTCCCTTCACCTACCTGCGCGCCGATACCGTGAACGACGCCGTGCGACTGGGCGCGGGCGAGGCCGCGGCCTTTCTCGGCGGCGGCACCAATATCGTCGACCTGATGCGTGAGACCGTCACCCGCCACGAGACATTGGTCGACGTGACCCGCCTGTCCGCCGCGGTCACCGAGACGGCAGAGGGCGGACTGCTGATCGGCGCGGCCGCCACCAACACCGCGGTCGCCGAGCATCACGGCGTGCGGACGCGCTATCCCATGCTGTCGCGCGCGATCCTGGCGGGGGCGTCTGCGCAGATCCGCAACATGGCGACGGTCGGCGGCAACCTGCTGCAGCGTACGCGCTGTACCTATTTCTATGACACCGACGGATCGCACTGCAACAAGCGCGCGCCCGGTACGGGGTGCGATGCCCGCGAAGGGTTCAATCGCATCCACGCGATTCTCGGCGCATCCGATGCCTGCGTCGCGACGCATCCCTCCGACATGTGCGTCGCACTAACCGCGCTCGACGCTGTCGTGCATATCGAGGGACGCGACGGCGCGCGGACGCTGCCCTTTGGCGAGCTGCACCGCCTGCCCGGCGATCGGCCCGACCTCGACACGGTGTTGGCGGCGGGCGAACTGATCACGGCGATCGAACTGCCGCCGCTCGGTGTCGCAGCGCGCTCGACCTATCGCAAGGTGCGCGACCGGGCGAGCTATGCCTTCGCGCTGATCTCGGTCGCCGCGGCGATCGAGATGGACGGCGACCGGATCGCCGACGTCCGGATCGCGTTCGGCGGCGTCGCACACAAGCCATGGCGCGCGACCAAGGCGGAGGCCGCGCTGCGCGGCGAACTGGCCAGCGAGGCCGCCTTCCGGGCGGCCGCAGCCGCTGAGTTTGCCGACGCGCGGCCGCTTCGCGACAATGCGTTCAAGCCCGAACTAGCAACGCGAACGCTGGCCGCGGTGCTGGCCGAGCTGGCGAAGGGAGACATGGCATGAGCATCATCGATACCGCAAAGCAGGCGGCGCAGGGCCTGATGCAGGGCGCGATGGAGAAGCTCGTTCCGCTGGCACCCGACAGCTGGATCCCCGGCGGCCGGCCCGATCCGCTGATCGCGCACAAGCACGGGCTGATCGGCACGCCGGTATCGCGCCTCGACGGCGCGCTGAAGGTCAAGGGCGAGGCAGGTTTTGCAGCGGAGTTCCGCTTCGACGACATGGCCTATGCGGCACTCGCCTATGCGACGATCCCGCGCGGCCGGATCACGGCGATCGACAGCGCGGCCGCGGAAGCCGCGCCGGGTGTCGTCCTGGTGATGACCCACCTCAACGCGCCACGGATGAACACGCCGGGCGTGTTCGGCTCGTCCCCGACCGCGGTGGGCCCCGCCGACCTGCCGATCCTGCAGGACGACCGCATCCACTGGAACGGGCAGCCGATTGCCTGCGTCTTAGCGGAGACGCAGGAGCAGGCCGATCATGCCGCGTCGCTGCTCGGCTTCACCTATGACGCGGAGCCGTCGACGACCAGCCTTGCGGGCGCAAAGGTGAACGGCATCGAACCGGGCCTGTTCATGGGCCAGCCGCTGCACAACCGGATCGGCGATGCCGACGCCGCGCTCGCCACCGCGCCACATGTCGTCGATCAGATCTATCGCACCCCGCGCCACAACCACAACCCGATCGAACCGCATGCCGCGACGATCGCATGGATCGACGGCGCGCTGGTGATCCACGACGCGAGCCAGATGGTCACCGCACAGGCGCAGACGATCGGCGAAGTCTTCGATCTGAAGCCCGACAAGGTCCGGTTGACCTCGCCCTATGTCGGCGGGGGTTTTGGCTGCAAGGGCTTGTGGGATCACCAGATCATCGGTGCCGCCGCGGCGAAGCTGGCAGGCCGCCCGGTGCGGATCACGCTGTCGCGCGAGGGCGTGTACCGGGTCGTCGGCGGGCGATCGCTCACCGAGCAGCGGGTGGCGATCGGCGCGACCGCGGAGGGCCGCTTCGATGCACTGGTCCACACTGGCCTGTCGATCATGACACCGCACAACAACATGCCCGAGCCGTTCATCCTCGGCACGCGCGCCGCCTATGCCTGCCCCAATATCAGCCTGCAGGTCGACATCGCGCGGATGAACATGCTGGCCAACACCTTCATGCGCGCGCCGGGCGAGGCGGTCGGCACCTTCGCGCTGGAATGCGCGGTCGACGAACTCGCGGTCGATCTGGGCATCGACCCGGTCGAGCTGCGGATCCTGAACGAGCCGGACAAGGACCCGACGTCGGGCCTCGCCTTCTCGTCGCGCCATATCGTCGAGGCGTGGCGCAACGGTGCGAGTCATTTCGGCTGGGCGGATCGCAGTGTCGAACCGGCCACGCGCCGCGATGGCGAATGGCAGATCGGCATGGGCTGCGCGACCGGGACCTATCCCTATTACCGGATGCCCGGCGCACAGGCGCGTATCACCCTCACGCGGGACGGCGATGCCGTGCGCGCGTTGATCGAGGTCGCGGCGGCGGAAATGGGCATGGGGACCTCGACCACGACCGCGATCGTCGGCGCGGAGCGTCTCGGTCTGTCGCTCGAACAGGTCGAGGTCGGCTACGGCGACTCTTCGATCCCGGGCGCGATCATGGCGGGGGGATCGCAGCAGACCGCGGCGATCGGCGCGGCCGTCATCGCGGCGCATAACGCGCTGGTCGCCGAGCTGCTCAAACTCGCCGGCAACGACTCGCCCCTCGCGGGGCTGTCGGCGGATACGGTCGGCAGCGAGGATGCCGGGCTGGCGAAGATCGACGACCCGACGCAGCGTGAAAGCTACGCCTCGATCCTGACGCGTGCGCAGCGCGACAGCGTCACCGTCACCGCGGCGGCGTCGCAACCGCTCGAACTAATGCATTGGTCGATGCACTCGCACAGCGCGATCTTCTGCGAGGTACGGGTCAATGTGGTCACTGGGGAGACACGCGTCAGCCGCATCCTCGGATCGTTCGATTGCGGGCGCATCCTCAATCCCAAGACGGCGAAGAGCCAGTTCCGCGGCGGGATCATCATGGGGCTCGGCATGGCGCTGATGGAGGAAACGCAGTTCGACGAACGCAACGGTCGAATCATGAACCCCAGCCTTGCCGAATATCATATCCCCGTGCACCTCGACGTTCCGGAGATCGACGTCATCTGGACCGATATCGCCGATCCCCACACGCCGATGGGTGCGCATGGTATTGGCGAGATCGGCATCACCGGCGTCGCGGCGGCGGTCGCCAATGCGGTCTACAACGCCACCGGCAAGCGCGTCCGCGATCTGCCGATCACCCTCGACAAGCTGCTATAGGGTGGCCCTTTAGGGGAAGCGCGACACGCGCCGGTCGGGCAGTCCCGACCGGGGCTGTGCTGTCCCCCCGCCGTGCTTCTAATCCTTTGCGGCATCCAGCGCCTTCGTGACGCGATTTCGGATGACTCCGCAGCGGCAGCCGCCCGTGATCGCCAAAATCCCGTCGGGGTCGAGCATCGACACTCGCGCCCGTGTCTCGCCACCGGATCCGGAAGGTCGTCCCATTCTGCCGCGACGACGCCCCTCCTCGCCGCCGCGCCGGGATCTAGCGGCTGCTCACGCGTTACAGCTTGCTGCCCCCGCTTCTCCCAACTTTCACGGAAGATCAGATCATGTCCGACCAGACCGACAGCCCCGTCCTGCAGCCCGTCACGATCGGCGACCTGCGACTGCAGAACCGTATCGTCATGGCGCCGCTGACGCGCAGCCGCTCGAACGAGGAGGGCGTACCGCCCGTCTTTGCCGCCGACTATTATGCGCAGCGTGCCGATGCCGGCCTCATCATCAGCGAAGCGACCAACATCTCGTCGCAGGCGCGCGGCTATGCGATGACGCCCGGCATCTGGTCGGACGCGCAGGTTGCCGCATGGACGCCGATCGTCGAGGCCGTCCACCGGCGTGGCGGGGCGATCTTCCTGCAGCTGTGGCACACCGGCCGCATCTCGCACCCCGATCTCCACGACGGTGCCCTCCCTGTCGCGCCGTCCGCGATCAAGGCGGAGGGCCAGGCCTTCACGAACGACGGGATGAAGGATTTCGTCACCCCGCGCGCGCTGGAGACAGACGAGATCCCCGCGATCGTCGAGGATTATCGCCGCGCTGCCGAACAGGCGAAGGCCGCGGGGTTTGACGGCGTCGAGGTCCATGCCGCGAACAATTATCTGCTCGAACAGTTCATCCGCGACAGCACCAACCGGCGCAGCGACGTCTATGGCGGCTCGATCGAGAACCGGCTGCGCTTCCCGCTCGACGTGGTTCGCGCCGTGGTCGATGTCTGGGGTGCTAACCGCGTCGGAATCCGCATCTCGCCCGCGACGACCGAGCCCGGCAAGACCCCGCTCGACAGCCAGGTCGGGCGGACCTTCGACACGTTCGTCGATGCCCTGTCGGAGATCGGGCTGCTGTACATCCACGATATCGAAGGCGTGACCCAGCAGACGCGCGACGTGCCGGACGGCGTCGACTTCCAGGCGCTGCGCAAGCGCTTCTCGGGCGCGTACATCGCCAACAACCAGTATACGCTGGAGCTTGCCGAGAAGACGCTGGCAGAGGGCAATGCCGACCTGTTCAGCTTTGGTCGCCCCTTCCTCGCCAATCCCGATCTCGTCGACCGGCTGCGCACCGGTGCACCGCTGGCCGAGGCGCCGAAGCAATATTGGTATGGCGGCGGCGCCGTCGGCTATTCGGACTGGCCCGGCATGAACGGGAAGATCGAGCTCTCGTAATGCGGCGGAGCGTCTGAGATGGCCGAGGGGACGCGGGGCCGGCACACATCGTGCCGCCCTCGTCCCCGATCAGCCACAGCAGCGCTTGTGCTTTTTCCCCGACCCGCAAGGGCACGGATCGTTGCGGCCGACTTTCGGTGCCGTCGTCGCCGATACGTCGGGTGACGACGGGCCGGCGACGCTCACCTGCGCGGCGTACAGGCGCTGGACGGCGTCGCTCAGCTCGGCCGGCGCCCGGTCCTGAAGCGCGTTGATCTCAACGCTGTCGAGGTCGCTCTCATTGCCCGCGACCGCGATCAGCGTTGCCAGCTGCGACCACGGGGCCGCCCTTGCGGGGTCGTCGGCCAGCGCATCCCAGGCCTCGGGGCGCAGCGCGACCGCATCGGTCAGGCCGTCGATCCAATATTCCCACAGAACTTCACCGTCGCGCTCATCGACGTCGAAGATCGGTTGAAGCTTGCCGCGGGCAAGGTCGCGCGCGATCTCATCACGCCGCGCCGCCACCGCATCGGCGAACCATTGCACGTCGAGCGGATCCTCGAAGGGCGGCGTGCCGTCGGACTCGCTTCCCCAGATCACGGTCATCCACTCGCCCGGCGCGATCGCCTCCGGGGAGATCAGCAGCCCGGTGAGGAAGCCGTCGAGCTCGGTGAGCAACATCGGTTCCTCGACGGCGAGATCGGCGAGCGCGCCATCGAGGCGCCGGAAGCGTGAAGGGAATCGCTTCACAGGCTGAGCGCGCGGCGGCGCATCTCGGCCTGTGCCATCTCGCGCAGCGGGGTCACCTCGCCCACAGCGAAGATGTCCGCGAGGTCGAGCAGATCCTCGTCGCCAAGAGCGTTCACGGAGGCTTCCACGGCGGCAAGGCGATCGAGCGCGCGCGCCGTCACCATCCCCTGGCGCTTGGTTCGTATTTTGAGCATCGCCGTCCACTAGCAGAACCGGTCAGGATTTACAGGCGCAGACCACGTCCATGATCCGGCACTCATCGACGTGCGGGTGGCAGGCACCCGGCGCACCGGTGCGGGACGGAATCGCGAACGCTAAAATTGTCGCGCGCTCCAAACCGTCCCTGCCCTGACCACTCTATAATCAAGCTGACCTTGATGGGCGGTCCCCCGATTCCGCGGTTGGCGGCAAGATCGGCGTGACGTGTGAGATTCAGACGGCGGCAAATGGCCGCCATGTTGTTTGAGCTATCGATTTACATGATGCAGCACAAAGGAATCCGTTGATGTTGGCAAAGATCCTCGGCGGCGTCTCGTCAGACGTCCTCACGTCCGAATTGGCGCGCCTCGAGAGCATGTTTGCCGATGGTGACTTTTCGCAACGGGCGAATACTTCGCTCGCCAACGGCCAGACCCAGACGGTGCTTTGCGCGATCAACCAGATGCTCGATCGCGCGCTGCGCCCGGTTGGCCAGTTGAGCGCCCGGATCGACGACTGGAGCGCCGCGCATGACAAGGGCGATATCGACGCCGTCCTGCCGGTCGACGAGTTTCACGGGACGTTCGCGGTCATGGCCAAGCGGCTCAACCTTCTGGTCGGCAGCCACATCGCGGTCAAAAGAACCGCGATGGCCTGCGTCAGGGAATTCAGCGAGGGCAATTTCGCCGCCCCGCTAGAGCGTTTCCCCGGCAAGAAGGCGTTCATCAACGAGACGATCGAGACGCTGCGCGCAAATCTGCAGGGCCTGATCAGCGAACTGAACCACATGTCCTCCGAGCACGACAAGGGCGACATCGACGTCATCGTCGCGGCCGACCGGTTCAAGGGTGACTTCGGCACCATGGCACGCGGCGTCAACACCATGGTCGCCAACCACATCGCCGTGAAGAAGAAGGCGATGGCCTGCATCAAGGCGTTTGGCGAAGGCAATTTCGACGCACCGCTCGAAGCCTTTCCCGGCAAGAAGGCGTTCATCAACGACACCGTCGAGACGCTTCGGCGCAACCTGCGCGACATCATCGGCGAGGTGGAACGGCTGATCAAGGCATCGACGGCGGGCGAGCTCGGCCAGCGCGGTGACGAGACGCGCTTCGTCGGGGATTTCGCCGGACTGGTCTGCGGGATCAACGCGATGCTCGACGCGACGCTGCTGCCGATCGAGGAGGGCAATCGCGTCCTGAACCTCGCCAGCGTCGGCGACCTGCGCGAGATGGTCGAGATCCCCTGCCAGGGCGACCACCGCCGCATGAAGGATTCGATCAACGCGCTGGTCGACAATCTGCGGGTAAGCGCCAGTCTCGCCGACAAGATCGCCGACGGTGATCTGAGCTTTGCACATCAGCCATTGTCCGACCAGGATACGCTTGGACAGGCGATCGTGCGGATGGTCGACAATCTTCGGGTGAGCGCCGACCTAGCCGACAAGATTGCCGATGGCGATCTGGCGGTGTCGCACCAGCCCATGTCCGACAAAGATGTTCTCGGCCAGGCGCTGGTGCGGATGATCGAACAATTGCGCAACGTCGTCGGCAAGGCCAGCGGCGCGGCCGACAATGTCTCGGCCGGAAGCCAGGAGCTGTCGGCCAGTTCCGAGCAGGTCTCGCAAGGCGCGACCGAACAGGCGGCGGCTGCCGAAGAAGCGTCCTCGGCGATGGAAGAGATTGCCGCCAACATCAAGCAGAGCGCGGACAATGCCGCGCAGACCGAGAAGATCGCCCGCCAGTCTGCGAAGGACGCCGAACTCAGCGGGATCGCGGTCCAGCGCGCGGTGAACGCGATGCGGACGATCGCCGAGAAGATCGGCATCGTCCAGGAGATTGCCCGCCAGACCGATCTGCTCGCGCTGAACGCCGCGGTCGAGGCAGCGCGCGCGGGCGAACATGGCCGCGGCTTTGCCGTCGTCGCGTCGGAAGTGCGCAAGCTCGCCGAGCGTAGTCAGGTCGCAGCGGCAGAAATCGGATCGGTGTCCTCGCAGACCGTCGCCGCGGCGACCGAAGCCGGCGACATGTTGACCAAGCTGGTGCCCGACATCAGCCGCACCGCCGAACTCGTCGCCGAGATCAGCGCGGCATGCCGCGAACAGGATATCGGCGCGGCACAGATCAACGAGGCGATCCAGCAGCTCGACCTGATCAGCCAGCAGAATGCCGGTGCGTCCGAACAGATCACCGCGACGTCGGAAGAACTGGCCTCGCAGGCCGAGGAACTCCAGGCCAGCATCGCCTATTTCCGGACCGGCGGCGGCGCGGATATTGGCCATCGGCGACCGGCCCCGTCCGTGCAGCGCAAGGCAAGCGCGCGCAGTCCGATCGCCGCTCGGCCAACCGCCAAAGCCAAGCGGCCGAAGCCCAACTCGATCGCCGACCAGCAGGCCCGCGTGAACGGCTTCGCGCTCGATCTGATCAAGGGTGGCACCGACGCCGACGACGATGCTTTCGGCGCGCAGGCGGCCTGAGCGCCGATTGCTGCGACGGGCGGCCTAGCCGGCAATCAGACGCAACCGCTGACGCTGTGGTGAGGCGATCGCGCCGTCGGGCGCGATCGCCTTGCGGCGTTAGTGACGACCTGATCGAAAATAAGCGATGGGTCCGGAACGGACCTCTTGGCCGCCGTCTATAATGAACCAGCGGACCCGGCCGCGCGACGCTGCCGGTCGGAGAGAATGGGGGAACGCATGGCGCAAATCATCCTTGTACCGGCCACCGTCACGACCAGCTCGGTGGTGCCGTTCGCTGCGGACCTCGCGTCGCAGCTTGAGCAGCATGACGCGATCGAACTCGATCTCTCCGCCGTTGCCGAAGCCGATGTCAGCCTGTTGCAGCTCGTCTGCGCGGCGCGCCGTCAGGCCGAACGCGACGGCAAGTCCCTGCGCCTTGCAATGCCGGTGCACGACGCGCTGGCGGCGCTGCTCGAGCGCGCGGGCTTCCTCACCGATATCCCATCAGCCGATCAGAATTTCTGGTTTCACGGAGACCTGCCGCGATGAGCGCATCCATCCTTATCGTCGATGATTCCACCAGCATACGCGTCGCCATCCGCATGGCGCTGACCGGGGCTGGCTACACCGTCAGCGAGGCCGCCGACGGCGCGCAGGGCCTGAGCAAGGCCAGTGGCAGCCGCTTCGACATGATCATCACCGATCTCAACATGCCCAACATGGACGGTCTGTCGATGATCCGCGCGCTGCGCAAGAACCCCGCGCAATGCGGTACCCCGATCCTGTTCCTCACCACCGAATCCGAGGATGCGATGAAGCAGCAGGCCAAGGCCGCGGGCGCAACCGGCTGGCTGGTGAAGCCGTTCGTCCCCGAACAGCTGATCCGGGTCGTGCGCAAGGTCCTTGGACGGTGAGCCAGAACGACCCCGTCGCCGCATTCCGCGTCGAGGCGGGTGAAGTCCTCGAACAGGTCGAGCAGGGCCTGCTCGATCTGGGTCACCGGCTGGACGATCATGAGCTGATCGACGCAGTGTTCCGCGGGCTGCACACGCTCAAGGGCTCGGGCGCGATGTTCGGCTTCGATGCGCTGGCCAGCTTCACGCATCACTGCGAGACCGCCTTCGACCGCGTCCGCAAGAACCTGACCCCCGCCACGCCGCAGCTGATCGCGGTCATCCTGTCCGCGCAGGATCACATGCGCGCGCTGATCGAGGGCGACGCGACCGACCGCAAGGCGGAAGGCGACGCGATCCTGGCGAAGCTGCAGGCGGCGCTGGACGGCGCCCCCGCGCCGACGCCGGAGGCACCGCCCGTCGTGCAGGGGTGGCGGCTGTCGCTCCGCCTGCCCCCCGAAGCGATGCAGAATGGCATCAACCCGCTCGCGCTGCTCGACGAGTTGCGCACGCTCGGCGACTGCCGGATCGTCGCGCGGACCGACCAGGTGCCGCCGCTTGCCGAACTGGTGCCGACCGAGTGCCATATCGGCTGGGATATCGAAGTGCGTGGCGCGGTGTCGCGGGATGACCTCGAGGATGTCTTCATCTTCGTGCTCGACGACCTGGACCTTCAGATCGAGGCGATCGGCGACACGTCGTGCGACGAGGTGGAGGATGCCGCGCCGCCGCCTGGCGCGGGGACGACGCCGTCTGCGCTCCCGCCCACACGGGTCGACACGATGCCACCGGCGCAGGATCGCGACCCGGCCACCACCCCGAACGGCCGGGGCGCGCCCAAGACCGGCGAAAGCGTCCGGGTACCCGCCGAACGCCTCGACCTGCTGATGGACCGGGTGGGCGAACTCGTCATCGTCCAGAGCCGGCTGTCGCAGCTCGCGCATAGCAGCGGCAGCAATGCGACGGACGTTGCGCTTCGCTCCATATCCGAAGAGATCGAGCGGCTGGCGAGCGAATTGCGCGACACGGTGATGGTGCTCCGCATGGTGCCCGTCGCCACGCTGTTCGGCCGCTTCCGCCGCCTCGTCCACGACATCGCGCGCGATACCGGCAAGACGATCGAGCTGTCGACCGACGGCGAGACGACCGAAGTCGACAAGACGGTGATCGAACGGCTCGCCGATCCGCTGATCCACCTGATCCGCAACGCCTGCGATCACGGTATCGAACCACCCGAGCGGCGCCTTGCCGCCGGAAAGCCCGAGGTCGGGCAGGTCCGGCTGTCCGCGCGTCAGGAGGGCGGCGAGGTCGTCATCACGATCCGCGACGACGGCCACGGGATCGACCGCGAGCGCGTGCGCGCCAAGGCCGAGGCGCACGGGCTGCTCCAGCCGGGACAGGTCGTGAGCGACCAGGAGTTGCTCCAGATGATCTTCCATCCCGGCTTCTCGACCGCGCCGCAGATCACCAGCCTGTCGGGCCGCGGCGTCGGGATGGACGTGGTCAAGCGCACGATCGAGAGCCTGCGCGGCACGATCGAGGTCGCGAGCGTATCGGGCCAGGGATCGGCGATGTCGCTGCGCATCCCGCTGACGCTCGCGATCATCGACGGGCTGCTGATCCGGGTCGGCGACGGTCGCTACGTCATCCCGCTCGCCGTGGTCGAGGAAT
>Ga0308164_10003689_pt1 | contig 13601 bp, 14 predicted proteins | sample PhyTR2_FD_201031 | JGI IMG/M metagenome (GOLD analysis project Ga0308164, IMG submission 201031) | Phyllosphere microbial communities from UC Gill Tract Community Farm, Albany, California, United States - DLSLT.R2 | ecosystem: Host-associated > Plants > Phyllosphere > Unclassified | place: USA... | reverse complement strand
GGGGGGGGGGGGGTTTGGGGGGGGGGGGGGGGGTTTGGGGGGGGGGGGGGTGGGGGGGGGGGGGGCGCCTGATGCGATCCGCTGTCAAACCGTTAATCAAGACGCGAAAATGTTAACCAGAGCGGGGGTGGTACTCGAAAACGTTAATCCGATGGCGTGAAAGTATTCCTCCATCTAGAGGCGCCATACCAACCATAAAATGGGCAAACTCCCGCCTCTGAAGTTTCAGACCACGAGTCGGGTTGATCCGTTTGGGCACTACAGTGACATGCAAGGAGAGTTGGCAGGATGTTCAAGCTTTATTCGCTCCGCGAGACAGTAGAGACTATTGCTGCATGCTCTGACGATCGAGCCCTATGGCAGCGATACGCGTGGGTCTACGTTCAAGGGCACGCAGCGTTGCTGGAGAGCCGGTTTTACCTGGTGTCGAATATTGATGAAGACGATGAGCGTCGCGTGCTGGACTTTGGCGACAGATTCGAGCTTTCGTCATGCCTGGAAGCGGCTAGTTTTGCGGACGTGTTGTGTGTACAGAAGCGACAGCAGCCGCACTCTAGCCTGGAGGACTACGCTATCGCCCTTGAGCATTACTCTGAGCAAGATGCCTTCCTGGAGGTGCCCGGTGGTGATGACCCGAAGGCAGCAGAACCCGGTTTGTCGCGCGAGTTATACGCCGAGTACGACCTGTTTCTTGCTGAATGCTCGCCTGACCAGTTGGGTGTCGCGGCGCGAGAGGTCAGCGCTGTCCTTGAGATCAACATTGCCAGTGCGTTGCAGGCTTGTCGGGCGTTGCCCTTGTGCCTGGGAGAGCGCATGAACGGTGATCGGTGCATGCAAGTCGAAGCGCGTTTCTCCGCGCTTTCGGTTCCGTTGCAGCGAGTGACCCACCGCTCATTTCCGTGGCAGTAAGCCGGCTTTAGGGCTCTGGGCGAATGAACGCGTAGTCGTCATCGATCAACTGTTGCAGGTAGTGATCGAAGCTCGGCGCAATCACTTCATAGTTATCTGGGTCATGCAGAAAGCGCATGACCTGACCCACCGTGCCGCCGGGCGCCGGATTGAAGTCTATGTACAACCTCGAAGTGCCCCCGTTGTTGATGCAGTGTGAAAAACACAGCCGCTCATTCATGCCCACCGTAGGGTCAATGCCTTCTCCGATCAGATCCATCTCCTGATCCAGCCAGCCATTTTCAAACCAGCCTTCATAAAGTTCTACGATGCTTTCAGTATCAAGGCCGTCAGCCTCTGCAAGTATGTCTTCTACCGAACTCAGGTAGTAGGGATAGCCGGGCAGGTCGGAGCCCAGCATCAGTACCATGACCTCGCCGTTCGGGTAATCCCGATAATGTGTGCCGTCAATCTGGCCGAGCAGTTGCAACAGGCTTGCGGGGCACAATGGGTAACGCTTGCTGAGTCGCTGCAGGTCTGCCGCCGAAGCTCCGTGTGCATGTTTCAGTTGATCGAGATCTTCGGCCACTAACGACTGACGCAGGCCGGCGAGGTAGGTATCGACGAGGCTCATGATCCGAGTTTCCCGCCGACGCTTATTCTAGCCATGTTCTGAATTCGTAGGCCTCTTCCGGAGTGTTGAGAGCGGTTACCCAGGCGATCTCGTCCTCCACGCATTCAAAGTCAGAAACCGAAAATACATAAATGGCAGTGTCGAACGTCGTCGTCAGTTTTTTCAGGGCGATGACACATTGCTCAAATATAAGGCTGCGATGCGCCACGAAGTTGTTGTCGGTGGTCGCGTCGGCCATGTTCCAGAGCATTGTCGAGAGATCGTTAAAGCAATCCCCGCCGTAGGCTTCGTGGCTCCATTCGGCGGGGGTCCACTTGAAGTATTTCGCATCATCGGGGTATTCCGCCTGGACACGCGTCAGATGGTCTTGGGTGTTGAAAGAGGGTGCCAGTGTTCGTGCGTCGGCGTCGGAATACAGCGCAAAGCCACAGACCTGCGTGTTCGGAAAGTCCGACCGAAACTGTTCAATGGCGCTCATGGACGCTTTGAAAAAATCTTGTTGACACTGCTCGATATTCAAAGTGTCCATGGGTCTCTCGTCGCTGTGTATGGCTAACGATTATTGGGCATCAGCGCAGGTCTCGACTGCATTTCAGGAACGCATCGTTTTTTTATAGGGCCTCACGTCGGGCTCTTCAGTCAAGCGTCAAACCACCCCATCAGGCAGACAACAATCACAGCCTGTGGGGTGAGGACGGTGATGCGATCAGCTCAAGGCTGGCGGGCACTGCCGAAGGGGTTGCTGCCACCTGCGCCAGCAGGTCATCTAAAGCACGTTCAAATAATATATTCAGGCCGCCCGGCTGCATTCCAGGCCGCGAAGCGTGCGTCCATCACGCCAGACAGCTGATCGTAATTAGCCCAGCTGTCCTCAACGCCGTAGAGGGCTTCAAGGCCGACACCGAAGGTCAGCAGGTAGTCGTCGACGTAACGACTGTCGTTGTTCAAACCTTCGTAATAAGCAACGGCAAACGCATTGCCGGCTTCAGAGAACTCCTGGTCAGTCAGTTTTTCGTCCAGCACGGTCATAACGAACTGTGCCCCGGTGAGGGTGCGATCCTTGAGTTGGGCGAGTTCGCTCTCGGCGTCTTCCTCCAGTTCTTCGCTGGCCAGGTTGTTGATCAGCATCCAGGCGAGAAACATACCGATATGCGTGGCGCCAGCTGACTTTGGCAGATGTTTGGGGAAGGTGCCCCCGTAGTGCCAGGATGCATCGTCGTATTTCATGTGTGCTCCAGTGATAGGGGGCAGATGTTCTTCTGTGACTGGGTGATGATGCCCGCAGCGAGTCCCTCAGAGCATCTGGGCCGATGGCGCGTTGCTGTTGGTGAGTCTGAGTGCCTTCATGAAGGTATTTTTCCTTAAAGGCTCGGGCTCTGAGTCCCATCAGAGATCGTCTTTGGAAATGATGGTTCAATAGTCTGCGGATTCGAGCTGTCGCGTAAAGGGTTCAGGTGTTATGGCGCAGATAGTCGAGCACTACCCGATTGACCTCGTATTTGTGGAAGAACCGAAGCTGGATGCCAAGGCTGAAGGTCGAGCCATAAAAAACAAGGAGTATGTGCGTTGAAAGCAGTCAAGTGGATTGATGACGCTGTGTTTGTGGTTGAAGTGGAAGAGGGCGTTTATACCCTTGCCCAGATGCGAGAGCACGGCCTGTTGGAGCTTTTTGATGTCTTCAGAACTGTCGACGAATGGGACGGCATAGATTTAAACACCAGCCCCATGTTGTTTTGCATGTGGGTTGCTCGAGACCCGCTCAAGGCACTTTTTCGGAGGTTTTTAACCGCAGATGAAGTGAAGATGAATGAGCGCCCGATACTGAAAAATATGCTTTCATTCAGGTGGGTCTCAGAGGGCAAATACACGGCTGACCTCATAGAGTTGACCGACCTTTATTCGAACATCGGGGCGACGGTATTGAAGTCTGATCTGTGCCCTGACAAAGATTTTGCAATCATAGAAAGTCATGAGTTCTGCGGCCTTCAGGGCGATACCGTCAAGTTGCAGCAAAGGCTGCGACTTTTCTACCACACGGGCATTAACTGGGATGAATCCAAAAAATTTACTTTCCCAGCGCTAAAAACGCCAGATGCGCTGCTCCTGTACCGCAAGGAAATTCCCATGGTGACGACATCTGAACCGCAGGTGAAATCTGGACTTGAGTTGCTGGAAGGGGATGAAGAAGTTCTGGCAAAAATTTACCCCGTGGTTTCTGCGCTTTATGTTGAAGTGCTGAAATTGCAGGGTCCCGATGCCGGTGATCGCGCGCTACTGCTGTTCGAAAACGCGATGCTGCAAATCAACCAGTTTGAAGATGAGATTGAAACGGTAGAGCGCGAATCCCTGATGGAGGTGTTGTACCAACTGGGGGAAAGAGTCGGTCTGTCCAGAGACACAGAGTTTCTCGAACAGTGGCGGGGCGACTGGTAGTGGCGGGTCGCTTACTGTTCGCATGGCCCCGTCGCCAACGCCCTTTGCAGGAGCACACCCATGAGCGACATTGAATTACTGTCGTTGTCTCCCGACGGTCGCTACCAAGTCCAGGCGATCCCGTGGGAAGCAGGCAACTCCCATTGGGTGTTCCCGCCGCAAATCATTGATACCCAAAACGGGAATGTGGTGTTTGGCTTCGAGGACGATCTGTGGTCGGCAGACCGCAGCACTTGGCTAAGCCCGACCCGGGTTGAACTCAAGCTGCGTAAATACCCGGGCCACCGGGGACGTCTGGGACTCACGGTGATCATTGAATGCGCGCGGCGGACCGCCGAATATGGCGATGGCACCCACATCGACTTGTCCCGCCTGGAGAGCACCCTTGAGGGCATGCTCGACCTGCTCGGCTGAACCCAGTAGTCAGCAAGGAGCTGAATGATGAATTGGAAAGCCCTGGAACAGGCACTGTTCGACGCCGCCAGAGACACATTGCAAACACTGCTCGATGAAGGCGTTAGCCCTTTGTACGCCGCAGCGTTTCATGCCAGCTACCGGGAAGAAGAGGCGGTTCTGACGCTGCCTTGCTTTGCCGCAAACAGCGTGCAAGCACTCAGCGAAGACTACCCCGATGAGGAAGATGAAAGCTTCAGCTCGGTGAAGTGGAACCCGGCGGACTGGCGATGGGATTGGGAGATCTGCGCTGCTGCGCAGTTCACGCCGCTTGACGATGAGCTTCAAGCACATGCCAATCGCCTTGGCCCGCGCCAGTGGCAAGCGGCTGAGCGACGCTTTCTGGTCACCGTTAGCCGTGCCGCCAGGGCGCTGGGTCGACATTTCAGCCAGCACCCTGGTGTGACGCCTGGCTTCGTGGTGATTTTCCATGACTTTGCTGGCGATATTGCCTTGGCTAAGCGCAGCATCACCCGCCAGCAGTTCAAGGATAATTTCCCTGTCGAATGGGCCATTGAAAATACACTGCGGGAAGTGTCTGTCTGGCCGCACGACGAGCAGGCCGCGTTCTATGTTAGCCGCTTACACTGTTCGCATGGCATTTCGGGGGAAGACGCTGAGCGCTGGCTGATTGCCAACGGCCGCCCCGCGCAGGCTGCGCTCATCGAGCAGGTCAACGGGCATAAAAACCCTACACCTGCAGCGCGCATTCTCGGGCTGGCCGGCATTGCTGATGAGCCCGTCATCCAGACCCTGCGCCGACAAGCGATGGAGGCCAATGAGCAATCGACGCGCAACTGGTGCGCGACGGCCCTGGGTTATCTCGAGGATGTCGACTGGCTGATGCAGCAAGCGCCCGACATCGCTGTTTCGGGTATCTGCGCTAACTTCGACGGTTTCCGCTGGCGGAGCGTGAAGCCACCGGTGCTGAACTACAGGCCCCTTGAGCGTCTGCTTGAGCAGCGCCCTGAAGTTCGGGCTGCGGTTGAAGAGACCCTTGAAGACGCCTGCGGCCAAATCGATACCACCACTGCCGATGTCAGCGAAGCCTCGCGCGGCCTGGCTTCACCCCACGTGGCGATTCGTCGTCATGCTGTGAGTGCATTGAACAACCGTGGCCTGCTGCCCGACGCCGCGCTTCGTGCAATCGAGGCCCTACGCCGGGCAACTCAGGATACCGATGAGCAGGTGTGTTACATCGCGGGCCTTGGTCTTGAGGCTATGCAGCGGCGCTAAAGGCTGTTCAATGGTGACCAAACGCGTGCTGCATGTCTTGCAAGAGGGCGAACGGGTCGCTTACGACGAACAGCCCAACTGATGGTTGCAAATGATCAACACTGGGAGCGGGCAAGCCGCTGGCGATAAGCTGAAACTGCCTGGCCCTGTCCGGTACATCCCGCAGCCCATAGGGCGCGTGATGTTCGATGCGCATCACGCCATCATCGTAGCGCTGCCCTTTGGCCTTGCACTGCCGGAGGTCTTCAGGCTCTGGGCGCTGGCGTGAGGCGAAGTCGTATATCTCGACTATCGGTGCCTCGTGATTACCCAGAATGTTATGGACGTAGATTGCATAAAACCATTCACCAATCTGCACTGACGCGGCGTCGCCCTCTCGCCAGAACGTTACGTTTTTGGCCACAGGCGGACGTCGTACCAAAGGTGTAGGTGGCGAAGTCATCAGCGCTTTGATGGCGTCGCTGTTGCGTTCGAAGGTATCGCTCAGCACGACATGTTCATTAAGCCTATCGACCGAGTCCAGCGCAGTCAGGGTCAACGCCTCATCGCAAAATCCGTGACGATGAAGCACTGCCGCCATGGTCAGGCAAACCAGGTCTTTGTAGTGTGGGTTCGCCTCATCACCGGGCTCCTTCAACACACAACCCCAACGCAGGAACACCCGCTTGAGCACCTGTGCAGTCAGAACCTCATGTGGAATTTTTTCAGGGGCAAGCATCTCCCTGGCAGTCACCCGCGCAACGTCATGGGTGATCGGCTCAACCAGATCGCCGGGAAGATAGCCCAGCAGTTTTTTATGATGCATCGTTCAACGCCTCGGCAGCGAGTAGTGCTTGATGCGGCAAGGATAAGCATTACCGTCGCCTTTACAGGTGCCGTCCAGGTACCGGTAATCAAAGCGCACTACTTGTCCCTTTTTAGGCCAGCTTCGGCGTGGAAGCACAGCCTGATAGTCCGAAGTTTCCGGCGTAAACATAATAGTCGTCCCCCGCTCCGGGCAGTCGACATTGGCCGTCTTTGCGCTCACGTCCAGGATCTCGGCCTGCAACTGTGGAAATGGGTTAGTCATGACATCGGTAATACGCAACTCCATCCTGCAGATTTGCCACGATGATGCCCAGGCGGGTTGGCAGAACAGTGAAAGCATCACCGTAAACAGTGCGTAGTAGGGGAGCTGATGTTTCATTGTTGGCGTCGCTCTTCAATAACGGTGCTCGGCCATCCATTACAAACTATCCGGATCGCCAAAAAACATCTGAATCCGCGACCTTAACCATCTTTCCCCCGGGTCATTGTCCTGCGACCCGCGCCAAGCCATGTGCAGCTCAAACGTACGCGATTCGATCGGCAACTCTTCCGAGCGCACACCCCCTGCAGCTGTCAGCACGGCAGCCGCGTAGTCCGGCACGGTCGCCACAATGTCGGTCCCGGCGATCAGCGTCGCCAGCCCGTTGAACTGCGGCACCGCCAGCACGACGTGGCGTTTGCGGCCGATTTTTTCCAGGTGTTCGTCGATGAAGCCGCCCAGGTCGCCGGCGAAGGACACCAGTGCGTGGGGGCGGGCGCAGAAGTCGTCCAGGGTGATCGGCCCTGGCATGGTGTCGGCGCGCAGCAGTTTGGGTTTGCTGCGGCGCAGCACTTTGCGCTTGGCGTTGGCGGGGAGGTCGTCGGTGTAGCTGACGCCGATGGAGATTTCCCCGGAAGACAGCAGCGCCGGCATCAGGATGTAATTGGTGCGACGCACCACCAGCACGATGCCCGGTGCCTCGGAGCGCAGGCGCTTGAGCAGTGAGGGCAGCAGGGCGAATTCGACTTCATCGGACAGGCCGATGCGGAACACGGCCGTGCTGGTGGCGGGGTCGAAGTCGGCGGCGCGGCTGACGGCGGTGGAAATGGAGTCCAGGGCAGGGGACAGCAGGCCAAAGATCTCGATGGCCCGCGCGGTGGGTTCCATGCTGCGCCCTGTGCGCACGAACAGCGGATCGTCGAACAGCCCGCGCAATCGAGACAACGCCGCACTGATCGCCGGCTGACCGAGGAACAGCTTCTCGGCAGCGCGGGTGACGCTGCGTTCATGCATCAGGGTTTCGAAAACGATGAGCAGGTTGAGGTCGACGCGACGCAGGTCGTTGCGATTCATGACGGGGGTCTCGGGGACATGGGTCGATGCATTTTCCAAACAGCAGCGGCGGCCCAGACGCGCGCCACGTGTTCAACTCAGGCAGGGATATTACGGGTAAATACCGGTTGTCTGCATCGTTGAATTTTCCCGCGTGTCTGTAAATGCGCTTCCGCCACGCCCGCTGGCGCGATCAGATGAAACCTCGAACGGCAGAACCAGACCCGTCACTACGTACTGGCCCTTTGTAATCCGGTGTGTTGCAGCCGGCCTGGAGCCCGCAATTCATCTATGTTCGGCCTCCGGGTTGCAATGTCGCGGTGCGCACCCAACAATGTGCGTCCTGCAGGCCCGGGACGGCTGCTACAGATTCGGCGACCGCTTTCACCATCAGAATCGACAGCAGGCATGTTGACTATTAATAGCCACTGATAGTGTTACCGGCGGCGTCCGGATAGAGTTCAGGGCATCAAGGTTCATAAGGCGAGGTTCGAAATGTCCCGCACGATCCGTTTTCATCAGTTCGGTCCGGCCGAGGTGCTCAAAGTTGGAGAGCTGCCGGTCGCGTTGCCTGCACCCGGTGAGGTGCAAGTGCGCGTTCAGGCGATCGGCGTCACCTGGTACGACGTGCTGTGGCGACAAAATCTGGCTTCATCCCAGGCGCGCCTGCCGGCCGGTCTGGGTTCCGAAATGGCGGGCGTCATCACCGCCATCGGCGATGGCGTAACCGACCTGAAAGTGGGCGACAAGGTCGCCAGCTTCCCTGCCGCTGACGTCAATGTGTACCCGGTGTATGGCGAACTGATCCTGTTGCCACGTACGTCCGTGACTCATTATCCGGACGTGCTGACGCCTAACCAGGCGGCCGTTCACTACACGCCGATGCTGGTGGCGTACTTTGCGTTTGTTGAACTGGCACGGGCAAAAGCCGGACAAACCGCGCTGGTCACCGATGCCAGCCATTGCGCCGGGCCCGCGTTCCTGCAACTGGGCAAGGCCCTCGGCATCAAGGTGATTGCGGCGACCAAGACCGAGGCATGCCGCGAATACCTGCTGAAAATGGGCGCGGACAAAGTGATCGTGACCGAAGAAGAGGATTTGCTTCTGACGATCAACCGCTATACCGACAACCGTGGCGTGGACATCGTCCTAGACGGTTTGGGTGGCCCGCAGATGTCGATTCTGGGTGATGTACTGGCGCCCCGTGGCAGTCTGATTTTGTATGGCTTGCAAGGCGGTAATCAGACACCATTCCCGGCGTGTGCAGCGTTTCAGAAGAACATTCAGTTCTTCGTGCACTGTGTGGGCAACTTCACCGGCAAGCCGGAGCTGGGCATCAAGCAGGACGAAGAGGCGATCAAGCGCGCATTGCGCGACATCAATCAGATGACGGCGGATGGCATGCTGGTGCCGCAGATCACCAAGGTGTTTCCCTTTGATCAATTGGTCGAAGCCCACCGTTTGATGGACGGTTGCCCGGTGGGCGGTCGCGTGGTGGTTGAGGTTGATCCATCCTGAGTGCAGACCATCGCGCTCATTGAATGCTCGACGCTTTTGACCCGGCGTCGGGATTGAGGTGTCGGAAACCCGCTTGAAGGTATCCGCCCTGTCAGTCACGGGTCACGTTGTCTCACTCAAGCCTTCCCGGATGTTCAGGAAGGCTTTTTTGTTTATGGGTGTTTAATTTATTTATCAACGCGCTAAAAGTGCGATGTTGATAGTCCTGTGAACGGCTCGAAGCCATACAGTGTTTGCTTTAATAAACGCTGGTTTAAACACTCCCGTTTAATACACGTTTGAATTTGTCGAAAACAGAACATTTACGCGTCGGTGATGACTGGCTTGTAATTGTTCCGTATGCGTCGATAATAGTTTCAATAATTAAATGCTCAAGGAACGAGTCGATGCTTGTTGACCTGCCGCCCTCTGCTTTGCCTGCCAATCGGCCCGCCGCCCCCATGCGTGTCGGGCCTGCCCCATGCCTCGGTATCAAACTTCTTATAGCGCACCGTGTTGCCAGGCTGATCATTCGGGTATCGAAGCCATGAGTTCAATGCACGAACAAGCCATGAATTACGTCTATCAGCAAGTGCTGCAGCGCCTCTCGGGTTATTTGAATCGTAATGAGCGAACAGCGCTGCAGTTGTTGATTCAGCGTTTGATTGTTGCCGCGGGCGGAATTGACAGGATCGGCGGTTATAAAGTGCTGGTGGCCTTCAGCGGTGGCAAGGACAGCGCCTATACCGTGGCCATGTTGCGCGCCGCGCAACTGAGCATCGCCGCACGGGGGCCGGCAACGTTCAGGCTGCGGGTGGCCAACATGCGCCATGCGGGCATTACCTCGGCGGTGATGGGCAACATCGACCGCTGTTATTCTGCGCTGTTTCTGCACGACGACCCGAGGGTCGAGCTGCTAGTGATCGATCATCAGTACGTGCAAATCTTCGAGCCCGACTTGCCCTTTTCAACGGCGGGTCGTGAGCAGAATCGCTCCGACCTGCTGCTGGGCGGGCACCTGACGGCGGGCGATGCGCGGACCACCTTCTGCAACAGCTGTTATCTGGGCATGGCGGATTTCATGGTTCGCGCCGCCAGTTGGGGGGACGGCGTCAATGCGGTGATCAGCGGCGACTCGCTCAAGGAGCAGAAGCAATATGCGACGTGGATCATGCGTCTGGCGCGCCATGGCGGGCAGAAAATCGAGCCTTGGCACACGTTGGGTTTCAGCGGCGCGTTGAGCGTCATCGACCGTGTCGGTCGCGCTTACTACGAGGAGCTGTACGGCGAGTCGGCCGACGCGTCGGGCTATGGCCGGCCACCCGTCTACCTGAACCGAACCCTCGCCCCGACCCTGCTGACCGCTGCGGACCTCATCGGCTTTCGCACCGAGGAACACTGGGGGCTGCTCACTGACTTTCTGGGCTTCCGCTTTGATGATTTGGCGTTCAGCTTCAGTGAGTCCGACTGCGCCAACCCGCTGCTGATGGCCCACCTGCGCGGGCTCAAGGCCGAATTCATCGAGGGGCGTACGTACGGCGAAGGCATCGCCGAGTACCTGGAACTGGCGGGGGCCATGATGCGCCGCAAACGCATGCCTGCGCGATTGATCGCCCAGGCGCTGGCCGCCTACGACAGTCCGGAAAAAATCGACGATCGCCGTCAGCTTGCCGAAGGCTATGGCCAGGAGGCTTTTGGCCTGGGCGAGACCCAATGGGTGTGCCTGCTGTTCTCACCCTTCGTCGACGCCGGCGCCCGGCTTGAGGATTTCCTGCGTCGCTATCACCCCGGGATGCTGGTGGGGCTCAGCGATCTGCACAAAACCCTCGCCGGTCAGCTGGCCCCGGACCTGGTGCCGCACTGGCTGGTGGAAGTCAGCGGCCTCAGTCTGAAGGGACTGCAATCGCTGTACGCCAAGCGCCACGTGGACTTCAACGACGACCAGTCGATCATTGCCCGGGTACGCGCCAGCGACCCTGACAAACGGCGGGTGGCGACGGTGGATCCGCACACTGGCGCCCTGACCACGGAACTGATTTCGGGGCGCTGAAGGCTGCACGGTGAACTGACGCGACGTGATGCGCCGAGCCTCGGGCGGTCGACGGGGCTCTTTCTCAATGACCCTGCGCCTTGCGCATGGAAGGGGTGTTCGATGAATAACAACAAGACCGACTTCGCCTACCAGATGGTTTACCGCTACCTGCTCAGGCTGACCAACGAACTGTCGGCCGGGCCGGCTGTGCGCCTGCCTTCGTTGCGGCTGTTGGCGCGACGGCTGCGCGTGTCGATTTCCACGGTGCAGAACGCCTACAGCCTTCTCGAGAAGGAAGGGCGCATTTGCTCCGTGCCCAAATCCGGCTATTTCGCGCTGCCCAACCCCTGCAGCGATCTGCCGCTGGAAGGCGGTGACGTGTTCACGCGCTTTCATGCCAGCGCCCGGCGCCCTGACATGTTCGTCTTTGGCGCCGACGAGCCAACGCTGCTGGTGTCCCTTCATGGCGCGCTGCTGAGCGTTGAGCGCGACCTCATGCGTCATTATCCCTGCCAGCCCGACCCGCGTTTTCAGCCCTTCGGCGATGTCGAATTGCGCACGGCCCTGGCCGGCGACTACACCTCGTCCACCGAGCATTGCTGGCACCCGGACAACGTGTTCATCGGGCCGGACAAGACCGGCGTGCTGAAAACCGTGATCGAAGCATTGCAACTGCGCGACGGCGCCGTGCTGGTGGAGTCGCCGTGCGGCTGGAGCATCCTGCGCACGCTTCAGACGTACGGGATTCGGGTGATCGAAGTCTGCACCGACGCACAAGGGGGGATCGATGTCGATGAGCTGGGTGCGGTGATCCAGCGAGAAGGCGTGAAGATGGCGATTGTGTCGTCGCAGATGGACCCGGTTCGTGGGCAGGTGATGCCATCCGCCCAGCGTGCGCGGATGGCGGAGGTGCTGAACCTGCACGGGCTGTGGGTGCTGGAGAACGATACCCATGGCGCGTTGTGTTTTGAGGACGACCGTTCGCCGTTTCGGGATTTGATTGATCCGCAGCGGCTGTTGGTGTTGGGTGCGTTTGACAAGATGATCGGGCTTGAGGCGCCGTTCGGGTATCTGTTGAGCCGGCATTCGCGGGCGCTGTTGCATCAGCAGTGGCTGTTGCGCTCGTTTCGTTTGCCGCCGGTTCGGCAGAAGGCGATTGCGCGGTTGTACGCGTCGGGGCAACTGGATCGCCATATGGGTGAGTTGCGTGGTTGTCTTGAGCAGCGGGTCGGTGAGTTGGCGAGCGGGGTGGAGGCGTATCTGGGGGATGAGGTGACGTTTGTGCGTCCTCGGGGTGGGGCGTCGATCTGGCTGGAGAGTGTGCATCGGGTGGATACGGCGCGGGTGTTCAATCGGTTGCTGGAGCAGCGGATCGTGGTGGCGCCGGGGGAGTTGTTCAGTGTGCGGGGGTTGCATCAGCAGTGTTTGCGGATCAGCGGGACGGTGGATTGGGATCAGAATATTGAGTCAATGCTGGTGATTATTCGCAATGCGCTGGTGCAAGAACGGCTTGTTTAGCGGTGCGGCTTATGCAGATCAAGATCAAGGGCGTCTGCCTGGGGGCAGACCGTTTCGCCTCCGGCGACTTACTTTTGAAAAGCACCAAAAGTAAGCAAAAGTGCCTGCTCCTGGTTGGGCCCGACTTCGTCGGGTTCCCTCACTCCGACGATGCTCCGTGGGCCCGCGCCGAACGGACATCCATGTCCTGACGGCGCTCTCGCCGCATCCATGCGGCTCGGCCCACTGCGCGTCGTCTACGTTCGGCCTGCACCAAAGTCGCGTTTGGTGTCGTTTGGGCGTTTTGCGTAGGAAGATCAAGATCAAAAGCGCTGCGCAGATCAAGAGCTTCCCGGCTGAAGCCGGTCCCACAGTCGAGGTCGCCGCAACTCTCACTGACTGCACGCGCTGCTTTTCAGTGGGACTGGCTTTAGCCGGGAAGAGGCCAGTTCATGCACTATCAATTTTGATCACTAAAGCTGGCTTATTGATCGTTCCCACGCTCCGCGTGGGAATGCATCCCCTGGCGCTCTGCGCCGAAATCCGTCCGCCAATCCATTTCCGTTTGCCTCCACCGCTTTGAGCTGTTATCTGTACGTCCGTCCAGTGTTCCGATCGACGGCCAGCCTTTTCAGTGACTTCCATTCCCGGCATTTCCCCCGATACCCGCGCAGCTTCCGTCGAGCCTGCGGCGGTGGCGGCTGTCGATCCGGAAACGGGGTATCGGGTGGCGGTGCGGGAGTTGTGCGAGTTCACGGCGAAGGCGGGGGATCTGGATTTGCGGTTTACCCCGTCGCCCACGGCGCAGGAGG
>Ga0308164_10003687_pt1 | contig 13604 bp, 12 predicted proteins | sample PhyTR2_FD_201031 | JGI IMG/M metagenome (GOLD analysis project Ga0308164, IMG submission 201031) | Phyllosphere microbial communities from UC Gill Tract Community Farm, Albany, California, United States - DLSLT.R2 | ecosystem: Host-associated > Plants > Phyllosphere > Unclassified | place: USA... | reverse complement strand
CGTGATCGACCCCATCGCCACCGAGGACGGCGAGAACCACGGCACCGAGAGCTACATGGTGAGCATCGCCGACTACGCCGGCAAGGGCATCCACAGCTTCCTCTACGGCCCGATCATCTGGCACACCAACGACGCCTCCAAGGCCTGTTCGCCGGCCAAGGGCGGCTGCCAGATGCTCGGCGGCGCGCCCTACGAGTACGGCGGCACCTTCAAGGTCCCGGGCAAGCCCTTCCACGCGGCGCTGGCCAACATCAACTGAGACTCCGGGCCTTTCCAGGCCTTCTTCGGAAAAGCCGCTGCATCGTGCCGCGGCTTTTTCGTTGGCGCTCCATGCGCCCCCATGCGCGCGCTCGATGCCTTCTCATGGCGGAGAACACGGAGCGGTGCCGATTCTGGTTAGGATTTTGGTCCGGTAAGCCTCCCATAACCGCGAACCGTCTCGCGACCGGACCGGCTCCCGCCACCCCATGAAAATCGCCACCTGGAACGTCAACTCCCTCACCGCCCGCCTGCAACACGTGCTCGACTGGCTCGCCACCAATCCGGTCGACGTGCTATGCCTGCAGGAGCTCAAGATGAGCGACGACAAATTTCCGCTGGAGGTCCTCGAGGCCGCCGGTTACACGGCGGCTGTCTTCGGGCAGAAGACCTACAACGGCGTCGCGATCCTGAGCCGCACGCCGCTGCGCGACGTCGCGCGCAACATCGGCGGCTTCACGGACGAGCATTCGCGCGTCATCAGCGCGACCGTCGACACCGCACGCGGACCGCTGCGCATCGTCAACGGCTATTTCGTCAACGGCCAGGCGCTGGACAGCGAGAAGTTCGTCTACAAGATGAAATGGCTCGACGCCCTCCACGCCTGGTTGCGGAGCGAACTCGTCACGCATGCCGATCTGGTGCTGCTGGGCGACTTCAACATCACGCCGGAGGATCGCGACAGCTTCGACCCCGAGGGCCTGCGCGAGACCATCCACCACTCGACGCCTGAGCGGGCGCATTTCCAGGCGCTGCTCGACCTGGGATTGACCGATGCCTTCAGGCTGTTCGACCAGCCCGACAAGAGCTATTCGTGGTGGGACTACCGCATGCTGGGCTATCCCAGGAATCGCGGCCTGCGCATCGACCACATCCTGGTCACCAAGCCGGTCGTGCCACGCGTCGCCGCCTGCACGATCGACCGCGTGCCGCGCAAATGGGAGAAGCCGAGCGACCATGCCCCGGTGACGGTGGACATCGATCCGGCCGCCGGCTGAGCGCGGCGCCAGCCGCCCTCTGGGCTCACTCCAGTCCGAGTTCCTGGATCTTGCGCGTGATCGTATTGCGCCCGATGCCCAGCTTCTGAGCCGCTTCGATGCGCCGGCCCCGCGTGTTGGCGAGCGCGGTCAGGATCAGGCGCGACTCGAAGCGGCGCGACAGCGCGTCCCAGACGTCGTGGCGGCCCGCCGCCAGCAGCGTCTGCGCCTCGCGTTCCAGGCCACTCTCCCAGGTCGACGGATTGACCTCGACCACGGGGTCGTCGACGGGGGCGACGCCCGCATCGAAGGCAGCGGGGGCACCTTGGAGGGGAAGCACGGAACCCACCAGCGCGATGTCGCTCGTGGCGGGCAGCACTGCGGCGGCGGCTGGCATCGCCGTGGTCGCCGCCACCGGTGGTACCGACGCGGCAGCCGGGCCGGCCGGCGCCAGGACCGTGGGGGTCTGCGAGGACGATGCCGGGCCCTCGGCGGCGGGGACCACCGCCATCACCTCGGGCGGCAGGTCCTTGACCTCGACGAGCTGCGCCGGCGCCATGACGGTCAGCCAGTGGCAGATGTTCTCGAGCTGGCGCACGTTGCCGGGAAAACCGAAGGTCGCGAGCTGCGTCAGTGCCGCATCGGAGATGCGCTTGGGCTCGACGCCGAGCTGCTTGGCGCTCTCCTGCAGGAAGTGCCGGGTGAGCGCGGGCACGTCCTCGCCGCGCTCACGCAGGGCCGGCAGGCGCAGGCGGATCACGTTCAGGCGATGGAACAGGTCCTCGCGGAAGCCGCCGAGCTTGACGCGCTGCTCGAGGTCCTGGTGCGTGGCGGCGATGACGCGCACGTTGGCCTTGACCGAGTTGTGGCCGCCGACACGGTAGAAGTGCCCGTCGCTGAGCACGCGCAGCAGGCGGGTCTGCAGGTCGAACGGCATGTCGCCGATCTCGTCGAGGAACAGCGTGCCGCCCTCGGCCTGTTCGAAGCGGCCGCGACGCATGGTCTGCGCACCGGTGAAGGCGCCGCGCTCGTGGCCGAAGAGTTCGCTCTCCAGCAGATCCTTGGGGATGGCGGCCGTGTTGATGGCCACGAACGGGCCATCCGTGCGCGGCGAATGCTTGTGCAATGCACGCGCCACGAGTTCCTTGCCCGAGCCCGACTCGCCGGTGATGAGCACCGTGACATTGCTCTGCGAGAGCCGGCCGATGGCCCGGAACACGTCCTGCATCGCCGGGGCCTGGCCGAGCATCTCGGGCGCGGCGGCCATGCGTTCCTCCGCCACCTCCTCGCGCTGGCTCTCGTCGACGGCGCGGCGGATGAGCTCGACCGCGCGCGGCAGGTCGAAGGGCTTGGGCAGGTATTCGAAGGCACCGCCCTGGAACGCCGAGACGGCGCTGTCGAGATCGGAAAACGCCGTCATGATGATCACCGGCAGGCCGGGATGACGGGCCTTGATCTTGTCGAGCAGGTCGAGGCCCGAACCACCGGGCATGCGGATGTCGCTCACCAGCACCTGCGGCCCGAGCGTCTCGTCGCCATTGGCCGCGTCGAGCGCGGCAAGGACGTCGCGCGTGTTGGTGAAACTGCGGGTCGGCAGGTCCTCGCGCAGGAGCGCCTTCTCCAGCACGAAGCGGATGGATTGGTCGTCGTCTACTATCCAGATCGGCTTCATGCAGCTCCTTGTCGCCTTGCTGCTGCTAGGGCAGCGGTATCAATAACTTGAAATCGGTCCGGCCCGGGACGCTGTCGCATTCGATCACCCCATGGTGCTGCTGCACGAAGGTCTGCGCCAGTGTCAATCCGAGTCCGGTTCCACCTTCCCTGCCCGAGACGAGCGGATAGAAGATGCGATCCTTGATGGCACTGGGCACACCCGGACCGTTGTCGATGACATGCAATTCCAGTGCCAGTCGATACCACTGCTTGTTGAAGATCACCTGGCGCGCGACGCGGGTCTTGAGCGTGATGCACGCATCGCCGGCGGCGCGGCGCTCCGACAGCGCCTGCGCGGCGTTGTGGACGATGTTGAGCGTGGCCTGGATGAGCTGCTCGCGGTCGCCGCGGAATTCCGGGATCGAGACATCGAAATCGCGCTCGATGTGCAGGTCGCGCGGGAACTCCGCCAGGATCACCGAACGCACCCGCTCGCACACCTCGTGGATGTTGACATCGCCCACCACGTGCGGACGGCGGTGCGGCGCGAGCAGCCGGTCGACCAGCGTCTGGAGCCGGTCGGCCTCGTGGATGATGACCTGCGTGTATTCGATCAGGTCGCGCGACTCGACCTCCATCTGCAGCAGCTGGGCCGCGCCCCGGATGCCTCCGAGCGGGTTCTTGATCTCGTGCGCGAGGTTGCGGATCAGTTCCTTGTTGGCCTGGGCCTGATCGAGCAGGCGCTCCTCGCGGTCCTGCCGCGCCTGGTGCTCGAGCGGGGACAGCTCGACGATCAGCTCGCCACGCCGATCGGTCTGCGCCAATGTCACCTGCACGGGCAGCAGGTCGTGATTGACGCGCCGCAGGAAGGCCTCGTAGCGCAGGGTCGCGAAGTCGTTGGTGCTGGCGCCCTCGAGTGCGGTACGCAGCACCTGTGGCTCCTGGAAGCAGGCGCCGAACTGAGAGCCTTCGAGCGTGCGGCGCGAGGTGCCCAGCACGTCCTCCAGCGCCGCGTTGGCGAACAGCACCGAGCCATCGCGCTTGACCACGGCGATCAGCGTGGCGAGCAGATCGAAGGGCTGGAAGCGCCGGGGCGGCGAGGAGATCTTGCCGAAGGCCATGTCAGGGCGTGGCCGCGGGCAGCCGGCCGAGCTCGCGCCGGATGCCGGCGATGTCGCTCTCGTTGCGCGCCAGCTCGGCCTTCATCTGCTCGACGCGGTCTAGATATTTCTGGTAGTTGCGCGCTTCGCCGCCCTGCTTCTCCGGCTCGCCATTGTTGTAGTCGCGCAGCAGCTCGGCCTGGCGCGCCTCGGCGCGGCGCAATTCCGACTGCAGGACCGAACGCGCCTCGCCATCGCGGGCGCGCTGATCGCCGCCATCGACGCGCGGACTGCCCGCGGGAGAAGATCCGCGGTTGGCCGAACTGGCGCTGCCAGCGGCCGGGCTCGCCTGCTGCGCACGCGGTGTCTGGACCACCGTGACATTGCCGCCCTCCATCACCTTGCAGCCGCGCTGCTTGGCCTGGGCGGCGTTGTTGGTGTATTCGTTGCCACAGCGCCAGACCTGTTCCTGGGCCTGCGCGTGGAGGTGGACCGCAACGAGCGGAAGCGCCAGCGCGAGAAAAAGCGGGGAGTGAATCTTCATGAGCAAGGATGAAAGTGACAGCAACAGGACATTCTCAGCCAATTCGAAGACACGACCGGAGCGAGGTTCCCGGCCCATGAAAAAGACGGCCGAAGCCGTCTTTTTCCGAATCATCGACCCGCGCCGCATCGCCCACGGATGGGCGCGACGCCGGGTCGCGCAACGCGATCAGAGCGAGTAGTACATGTCGAATTCGCACGGGTGCGTCGCCATGCGGAAGCGCGTGACTTCCTGCATCTTGAGCTCGATGTAGGCATCGATGTACGAATCGGTGAACACGCCACCCTTGGTCAGGAACGCGCGGTCCTTGTCGAGATACTCCAGCGCCTGGTCGAGGCTGTGGCAAACGGTCGGGATCAACGCGTCTTCCTCGGGCGGCAGGTGGTAGAGGTCCTTGGTCGCGGCTTCGCCCGGATCGATCTTGTTCTCGACGCCGTCGAGGCCGGCCATCAGCAGCGCGGCGAAACCGAGGTACGGGTTCATCAGCGGATCGGGGAAGCGCGCCTCGACGCGGCGACCCTTGGGGTTGGCCACGAACGGGATGCGGATCGAGGCCGAGCGGTTCTTGGCCGAGTAGGCCAGCTTCACCGGGGCTTCGAAGCCGGGCACCAGGCGCTTGTAGCTGTTGGTGCCGGGGTTCGTGATGGCGTTGAGCGCGCGGCCGTGCTTGATGATGCCGCCGATGTAGTGCAGCGCGAATTCCGACAGGCCGGCATAGCCGTCACCGGCGAACAGGTTCTTGCCGTCCTTCCAGACCGACTGGTGCACGTGCATGCCCGAGCCGTTGTCGCCGACGATGGGCTTGGGCATGAAGGTGGCGGTCTTGCCATAGGCATGAGCCACGTTGTGGATCACGTACTTCTGCAGCTGCACCCAGTCTGCGCGCTGGATCAGCGTGCTGAACTTGGTGCCCAGTTCCATCTGGCCGGCGTTGGCCACTTCGTGGTGATGCACCTCGACCGGGATGCCCAGGGCTTCGAGCACCAGGCACATCTCCGAGCGCATGTCCTGCGCGCTGTCGACCGGGGGCACCGGGAAGTAGCCGCCCTTGACGGCCGGGCGGTGGCCCGTGTTGCCGTGCTCGTATTCCTTGTCGGTGTTCCACGAGGCTTCTTCGGAATCGATCTTCACGAAGCAGCCCGACATGTCGTTCTTCCAGCGGACGCTGTCGAAGACGAAGAATTCGGGTTCCGGTCCGAAGTAGGCGGTGTCGCCCAGGCCGGATGCCTTCATGTACGCCTCGGCGCGCTTGGCGAGCGAACGCGGATCGCGCTCGTAGGCCTTGCCATCCGCCGGATCGATGACGTCGCAGGTCAGGATCATCGTCGTCTCTTCGAAGAAGGGATCGATGTTGGCGGTGTTCGGGTCGGGCATGAGCTGCATGTCCGAAGCCTCGATACCCTTCCAGCCGGCGATGGACGAGCCGTCGAACGCATGGCCCGAGGTGAACTTGTCTTCGTCGAAATGCGACACCGGCACGGTCACGTGCTGTTCTTTGCCACGGGTGTCCGTGAAGCGGAAGTCGACGAACTTGACCTCGTTGTCCTTCACGAGCTTCAGTACGTCGGCGACGGTCTTTGCCATCAATTTCTCCTGGTTGGGTGGTGAGTGGAATACAGGTGGGAGGGAATGCAGTTTCTGTGCCATTGGCGGGGCGATGCGCCCCGCCGGGCTCCAGGCGCCGCCACGGTGCGTTCGTCGCCCAGGAAAGCTCTATTCTGGTGCAAGCAAGTCAGCGCACCAATTCGGGGCCCAGGCGTGCATCGAAACCGTGCAGACCTTCGAGAAGCTGCGCATAGGCCGGATGGATGCGCTCGGGATCGCCCTTGACACCAAGCTCGATGTGGCGTCCATGCTGGGGATGATCGACGCTCGGCAGGCTGAAGACCTTGATGCCGGGATGCGCCGCCTCGACGGCCTCCATCAGAGGCGTGAGCGTCGCTTCCATGGCTCCGTAGACGATCACCGACTTCTCCATCGTCTGCCCCTGGGAGAACAGATCCGCATAGCGGGTGTCGAGCACGGTTTCGACCATCGGCCAGGCCATGACCGGAAAGCCTGGCACGAAATGCACGTCGTCGACGCTGAAGCCGGGGATCTTGTTGTAGGGGTTGGCGATGATGCGTGCACCGACAGGGAACACGCCCATGTTCAGGCGATGCACGTTGTCGGGGCGGTCCGGCTCGTAGGCCACGCCCTGCTCGCGCGCGGTGTCCTGGATGCGTTCCTGGATCAGCGTCCTGGCCTCGGGGTGCAGTTCCAGCGCGACGCCCAGGGCAGCGGCGGCGCATTGGCGCGTGTGGTCGTCGGGCGTGGCGCCGATGCCGCCGGTCGAGAAGACGATGTCGCCCGAGGCGAAGGCGCGCTTCAGCGCGGCGGTGATGCGCTCGGGCACGTCGCCGACGTATTCGGCCCAGCCGAGCTGCAGGCCGCGCGCGCCCAGCAGTTCGATGACCTTGGGCATGTGCTTGTCGACGCGCTTGCCCGAGAGGATCTCGTCGCCGATGACGATCAGGCCGAAGTTGCGGCTCATGGCTGGTTCCTTGGAGTCGAGGCACCCGGGGCACCATCGGAGGGGGTGGAGGGAAGGATCGGGAGCGTCCGCGACGCCGCCGGCTGCATGCTCGCCGCCATCGGCTCGCGGGCGACGAGCTCGGCGGCGTCCCGGGCGCGCAACCGCGCCAGCGCATCGAGCGTGTAATGGGCGAACCACAGCGCCGAGAACGCGAAGACCAGGGTGTAGATCCAGATCGCCAGCGGCACCAGCACGAGGAAGGCGGCCGCGAAGACCACGCCCGAGGCCCAGACGATGCTGGGCGCGGCGCCGAGCAGACCGCACAGCACGCCGATGCCCAGGAGTGGCAGGCGATGCGCGCGCAGCACGTCGGCCCGCTCGGCGGCGCTCGCATGCTCGGCCAGCGCGTCGAAGCTCATCACGCGATAGGTGAGCCAGCCCCAGATGAGGGGCGGCAGGATCAGCACCAAAGGCGGGATCAGCCACAGCGGCATCGACACCAGCAACGCCACCAGCGCCAGCAGGGTGAGCCCGATCGAGCGCGTGATGCCGACGACCAGCGAGGCACCCTTCTTCTCCTCGAGCGCGGGGAAACGTCGCTGCGCGACCAGTCGCGTGAGCGCCGGCGCCATGAAGGCGGCGACCACCAGCAGCACCGCCAGCACGATGACCGGGGTGGCGGCCAGCACGACCACCAGGGGCGCCAGGAAGGATGTCACGTCGGCGGAGAACAGGCTGCCCAGCCAGCCCCAGAAGCTCGCCAGCAGGGGCCAGGCGTCGAGCGCGTCGCGCGTCCACGCCACGGCCGGCGTCCAGAGGAAGTAGCCCAGTCCGGCGGCCACCACCATCATCACGACCAGCGGGATCAGCGACAGCACGATCACGCGCGGCAGCATGCAGTAGGCGACGGCGCGCCAGAAGGAATCGACGAGGAGACGCATGGGGCCCAGAGGATAACGCCCCGCCGTGGCCGGACCTCAACCGCGGCCGACGATGCGTCGCAGTCCCAGCCACTGCTGGGCCCAGAAGCCGCGGCCGTAGTCGCGCACGCGACCCTGCGCGTCCGGCTCGACCTGGTCGATGATGCCGGTGGGCTCGTAGGTGGCGCGGAAGTCGCCGGTGCGCAGCAGGATGTCCCACCACGGCAGCAGCACGCCATAGTTGCTGCCCTGGGCCGCCGCGATGCGATGGTGCGTGCGGTGGAAGCGCGGACTGACCCACAGGCGCTCGCCGATGCGCCCGAACGACAGCCGCAGGTTGGCGTGCTGCAGGCTCTCGCTGAGCCGCGCAAGCACCACCAGCGCGATGAACTGTCCCGGCGCCACCCCGATCAGCTGCGCCACGATCACGATGATCGCGTCGTGGAGGATGCTGTCGAGCAGGTGGTTGCGGTTGTCGCTCCACATCGTCATCTGGCGTTGGGAGTGATGCAGCGAATGCAGGCTCCACCACCATTCGAAGCGATGCTGCCCGCGATGGATCAGGTACTCGACGAAATCGAGCACGACGAGGTACATCACGAAGGACACCCAGGGCACGTCGGTGACGCCGGGTACCAGCTCGTCGATGTGCAGCGTGCCCCAGCCGGCCGCGCGCAGCGCTCCGAGGCCATGGTCGAAGACCGGCTGCAGCAGGAAGAAAATCGCCAGCCGGAACAGGCCCAGCCGGTGGATCAGGGTGTAGACGATGTCGGTGCGGATGGCACCCCGGTCGCTCACCGCCTCGGCCGGACGCCAGCGCTGCAGCGGGCCGATGACGGCCAGCAGCACCAGGACCTCGATCAGCCCGATCAGCAGCCAGCCGGTGGCGTCGAACGCGTCCTCGCCCCAGCCACCCAGGCCCACGGCATAGACCAGCGGCTGCACGGCGGCCTCGAACACCCACTGCTGCAGCGCCACGAACTGGTCGGTGATCCACTCCATCGTCCTGCCCTCTCTTCCTTCGTCTCTCGATGCGACCGCTCGATTCCGGTCTCAGGGATGCGCGGCGATCCAGGCCGCATAGGCCGGATGCTCGCGCAGCGTACGGAAACAGAAACCCCTGGCCTTCAGGCCGGCGACGAGCGGCTCCAGCACCGCCGGTGCCCACGGATCCTGACGCGACCAGATGCCCAGGTGAGCGATCAGGATGTCACCGGCCCGGACCCCTTCGAGCGCCTGCCGAAGCAATCGTTCGTTGCTGAACTTCTCGCTCGGGAGCTCGTCGCCCAGGAAACCGGCCGGCGCCCAGCCGACATGCTCGTAGCCACAGGCCCGAGCCGCCGCCAGCAGGCTGGGCGAGGTCCTGCCGCCCGGCGCGCGGAAGAGCGGCAGCGGCTTCTTGCCGGTGATCAGCGCCAGGCGCGCATTCGCCTTGGCGATGCTCTCGCAGTACTGCGCCGCGCTCCAGCTGAAGTCGCGGCCCGCCGAGGGACCGGCCGAGGGCCGGACCTTGAAGCGCGGCCCGGCGCCGGGCTCGTCGCCACGCCAATAGACGTGGTCGTAGGTGTGCGAGGCGAATTCGTGGCCCTCGGCCGCCCTCGCCTTCCACCAGGGCGCCCAGTGGTCGTCGAGGCTGTCGCCATCGGTGCGGGTGCGTTCGGCCGCGCCGAAGAAGGTCACGCGCACCTGCTGGCGCGCCAGCACTTCGGCCACCAGCGGCGCGACGCCCATGTGGCCGGTGTCGAAGGTCAGGTACAGCGGCTTGGCGCACGCCTCGGCCGCGCCCGCGCCCGTCGCCGGTGCGAGGCCACCCAGCAACGCGCCGCCGACCAGCAGCGCGAGACCGCGTCGGCGCGTCGTCCCGGTCATCGCTTGGCGTGGTCGATCGTCCAGACGCCGTGAGGCGAGCGGCCGACATTGACCTGGCGCACCACCTGGCGGGTCGTCAGATCGACGACGCTGAGCTTCTTGGCCCAGCGAGAGGTGACGTAGAGCAGCTTGCCGTCGGCCGACACGTCCATGCAGTCGGGGCCGCCGGGCACCGGATAGGTGTCGGTGACCTGCAGGGTCTTCAGGTCGATCCGGCTGATGCTGTTGCCCGCCCGATTGCTGACGAACACGCCGCGCCCGTCGCCGGCGGCGCGGAACGCGTGCGCGCCCTTGCCGGTCGGGATGTGGCCGATCGCCTTCGGCTGGGCGCCCGAGACATCGAAGACCTGCACGTTGTCGCTGCCGGTCAGGCCCACCAGCAGGGTCTTGTCGTTGTTGACGCCGAAGATGTCGGCCGGCATGTTGCCCGTCGCCGTGCGCCAGCGGATCGTCTGCGTGGCGAGGTCGACGGCGATCAGCTCGTTGCTGTCCTGCATGGTCACGTAGGCCACCGTGCTGGCCGCGTCGATCCAGATGTGGCTGGGCGTCTTGCCGGTGACGATGCGCTTGGCGAGCTTGAGGTCCTTGCCGTCCCAGCGGTAGATGTCGACATGGTCGAGCCGGTTGGCGGCGGTCACGAACCATTTCATGTCGCGTGAGAACTGCAGCTGGTAGGGATCGATGATGCCGTAGACCACGCGCTGGACCTCGGCGGTGCGGGGGTCGAAGAAGGTCAGCGAGTCGCCGGCGGAATTGGCCACGATCACCGAACGCTCGTCGGGCGTCATGTAGATGTGGTGCGGCTCCTTGCCGGTAGGGATGCGCTGCTTCTCGCTCCAGGTGACCGGATCGATCACGCTGACGCTGGCATCGAGCGAGTTCAGCACGAACAGCGGGTGCGGCCCCGCCGGAGCGGCGGCGGCGGCCGGCGCGGACGCCGCGATGCCGGGAGCGGCCGGTGGCGCGGCCAGGGTCGGAACGGTCGCGCAGGCCAGCAGCAGGAGCGCCGCGGTGCGGACGTGGGTCGGGAATGAGAGACGCAAGGGAAGAGTCCGCGAAGGGATGAAAACAGGCAGCTTAACGCCCGAAGGTGACCCCTGGCTGACTCCGGATGTCAGGCGCGGCCGAAGGTGCGCAGGGCCTCGACCTCGGCGCCCGACAGCCAGCGCCACTGGCCGGGTGCCAGGTTCTCGTCCAGGCGGAGATCGCCGATGCGCGAGCGCCCGAGCGCCTCGACGCGGTTGCCCACCGCAGCCAGCATGCGCTTGACCTGGTGGTACTTGCCCTCGGTCAGCGTGAGCCGCAGCTGCAACGGCGCCACCGCCTCGCAGGCGGCGGCACGGACCGGCTTCGGATCGTCGTCGAGCACCACGCCGGCCAGCAGCCGGTCGACCTGCGCGGCATCGACCGCATGCTTGGTGGTCACCTCGTAGACCTTGGGCACGTGGTGCCGGGGCGAGCCCATGCGATGGATGAACTGGCCGTCGTCGGTCAGCAGCAGCAGTCCGGTGGTGTCCTGGTCGAGGCGTCCGATGGCCTGCACGCCCTGCACCGCGCCCTTGTTGGGGCGCAGGCGCAATGGCGAAGGCAGCAGCGTGTAGATGCTCGGATAGGTCGACGGCTTCTGCGAGCACTCGGTGCCGGCGGGCTTGTGCAGCATCAGGTAGGCCTTGTCGTGGTATTCCCACGGCGTGCCCTGGACGACGAAGGGCAGTCCCTCACGGACCTCGACATCGGCGAACGGATCGCGCACGGTGGCGCCCTCCACGCTCACGAAGCCCTGCTGGACGAGTCCCGCGCACACGCGGCGGGTGCCGAAGCCCTGGGTATAGAGAAGTTCCTGCAGCTGCATCTTCGAATCTTCGTTGCGGTTTCAGTACCCCAGCGCCAGGCCGCTGTTGCGGCGCGGGTCGTTGGCGCCGTAGAAGCGGTTGCCGCCGACCGGCTTGCCGCCCAGCGCCGGCGCGCCGACGATGATCGCCGCCACGTGATTGGCCGGCTGCGGCACGCCCAGGTTGTGGCCCATGCCGACCAGCAGCGCGCGCGTGTCGGGACTGAGCGCGAAGGTCTCGACGTTGGTGACGTCGGGCAGCCACTGCTGATGGAAGCGCGGGGCGTCCACGGCCTCCTGCACGTTCATGCCGTAGTCGACCACGTTGAGGATGGTGTGCAGCACGGCCGTGATGATGCGGCTGCCGCCGGGGGTGCCGACCACGAACACCGGGGCGCCGTCCTTGCTGACGATCGTCGGGCTCATGGAGCTGAGCGGCCGCTTGCCCGGCGCGATGGCGTTGGCCTCGCCCTGGACCAGGCCATAGAGGTTGGGCACGCCGATCTTGGCGGTGAAGTCGTCCATCTCGTTGTTGAGCAGCACGCCAGTGCCCGAGGCCATCACCTTGGCACCGAACCAGTCGTTGAGGGTGTAGGTCACCGAGACGGCGTTGCCCCACCGGTCGGTGATCGAATAGTGCGTGGTGTTGCTGCCCTCGTGCGGCGCGACGCCCGGCTTGATGTCCTTGGAGACGCCGGCCTTGTTCGGATCGATGGCGGCACGGACCTTCGCGGCATAGTCCTTGTCGAGCAACCGGCCGAGCGGGTTCTTGACGAAATCCGGGTCGCCCAGGTAGCTGTTGCGATCCACGTAGGCATGGCGCATGGCCTCGATCTGGTAGTGCACCGACTGCGCCGAGCGGAACCCGAGGTCCTTCAGCGGATAGCCCTCGAGGATGTTGAGCATCTCGCAGATCACCACGCCGCCCGAGCTCGGCGGCGGCGCCGAGATCACGCGAAAGCCGCGGTAGTCGCACTCCACCGGCGGCAGCTCGCGCGTGCGGTACTGGTCGAGATCGGCCTGCGTGATGATGCCCTTGCCCGCCTGGCTGGAGGCCACGATGGCGGCGCCGACACGACCCTTGTAGAAGCCGTCGGTGCCCTTCTGGCTGATGGCGCGCAGGGTGCGTGCCAGGTCCTTCTGCACCAGCTTCTGGCCGACCGCGAAGGGCTGGCCCTTGTTCAGGAAGATCGCGCCGGAATCGGCATCCTTCCTGAAGTCGGCGGTGGCGGTGGCCAGCATGTCGATGTCGCCCTGGTCGAGCGTGAAGCCCTTGTCGGCCAGGGCGATGGCCGGAGCGATCAGCGCCGCACGCGGCAGCGTTCCATAGCGCTCACGGGCGAATTCCAGACCCGACACCGTGCCTGGCACGCCCACGGCCAGGTGACCATTCGTGCTCAGACCCTTGATGACGTTGCCGTCCTTGTCGAGGTACATGTCGGCGGTCGCGGCCAGTGGCGCCTTCTCGCGGAAGTCCAGGAAGGTCTTGCGGCCGTCGGCGAGCTGGGCCGTCATGAAACCGCCACCACCGAGGTTGCCGGCGGCCGGGTACACCACAGCCAACGCATAGCCGACCGCCACGGCTGCGTCGACGGCATTGCCACCGCGCCGCAACACGTCGACGCCGACCCGCGTGGCCAGTTGCTGGGCCGTGACGACCATACCGTGCTCCGCCGCCACCGGCGCCATCGATGCCGCATGCAACGGCGCAACGGCCACGGCGGACAGGCAGAACACCGCGACGACGGCGGTCGCGCGCCAGGACGGGAAAAGATTCGCGTGCTTCATAGATGGAGGCTCCTCGGGCTCGGAGGGGAGGAAGGATCGGAACGAAAGAACGAAACCATGAAAGCCGGCGGACGCCGTCGGGTGACGCCCTCCTCGACCGATCGGGGATCGGACTATAGCCTCGCGGCAGGGCATCGAAAGCCGTCGGA
>Ga0308164_10003684_pt1 | contig 13607 bp, 12 predicted proteins | sample PhyTR2_FD_201031 | JGI IMG/M metagenome (GOLD analysis project Ga0308164, IMG submission 201031) | Phyllosphere microbial communities from UC Gill Tract Community Farm, Albany, California, United States - DLSLT.R2 | ecosystem: Host-associated > Plants > Phyllosphere > Unclassified | place: USA... | reverse complement strand
CGTTTTATTTTTATCCCTTCCAAAATGCTTTCAACAATGTTAAACTTTGCAACTTTAAATCTACATCTTCCAAAAATTTTCGCTAAATAATTTGTTTTCAGTTTATTATGCATACATAAGTACTAAGATTTATAACTTGTTCATAAAATTTAAATGCCATTAGCCGAATGATTTATTTTACCGAGGCCACTTTACAAGCTTTAGAATTTATTAGGCAAAACAGTAAATCGTTACCCGGCGTTAGCGAAAAATTACTTTTCGAAACGCCTGCTTTTTATGTAGCTAAAAAGATTTTTGCCCGAATACACGAGGATGGCGAAAACTTGGTTTTATATACCGAAGACAGGGCGCTTTGGATGAGCAAAGACCCCAAAACCTATTTCATTACGCAGCACTACGAGAACTATAAATATATGCTGGTAAATTTAGAACGCGTAGACCCAACAGAAATTAAAGAACTTTTGAAAACGGCCTGGTTAAAAAGAGCAACAAAAACGCTTATTAAACAGCTTTAAATATTTTGACTTCATATAATCCCTGACGAAATGAATTCTGATGAAACGCTTCTTTCAAAGCGAATCCTTTCTGTTGATGTATTGAGAGGACTTGTAATGATCATTATGGCTTTAGACCATACCCGTGATTTTTTTCACATAGGTGCTATGACCAGTGATCCTTTAAACCCTGAAACTACAACAGGGATGTTATTTTTTACAAGATGGATTACTCATTTCTGCGCACCAACTTTCGTATTTCTTTCAGGATTATCAGCATACCTTTCGGCCCAGAAAAAAACAGTAGCAAGAGCAAGTATGTTTTTAGTAAAAAGAGGCATATGGCTGGTTTTGGTCGAAGTAGTTCTCATCACTTTTGGCTTAACTTTTAATCCTTTTTACAACTTCATCATTCTGCAGGTAATTTGGGCAATTGGCTGGAGCATGGTTCTAATGGCCCTTTTCATTCGAATTTCTTATAAATTAGTTTTGGTTACGGGCTTACTACTCGTTTTCGGCCATAACTTATTTAACGTTTTCCCTTCTCCAACAGATGAAGTTACAGGTTTGATTGTTAAAATTTTCTTTACCGCCTTTGGAACGGTAGTACCTTTAGGCACCAATCATTTTATTGGCGTCTTCTATGCTATTCTACCATGGACAGGAATTATGTTTTTAGGTTATGCGGCAGGCAAATGGTTTACGAGAGATTTTAAGTCTGTAACTCGTAGCAGAAACCTCGTAAACTTCGGCGCACTTGCGTTACTACTTTTTGTTACACTCCGATTACTGAACATTTATGGGGATCCTTCGCCAAGAAAAGAATACCATGATGTTTTTAAAAATTTGTTGTCATTTTTTAATGTTAGCAAATATCCGCCATCTTTAGAATATACAAGCTTAACAATAGGCGCTGCAATGTTATTTTTAGCATTTACCGAAAATGTGCGAAACAAATTAAGCAGAATACTTTCAGTTTATGGAAGCGTTCCTTTCTTCTACTATGTATTGCATTTCTACATACTACATACCGTTTTAGTTTTGCTTTTTTTCCTTGAAGGCAATACAACCAAAGAAATAGTTCAAATGCCATTTTACTTCCGCCCTGTTAAGTTCGGTTACGATTTATGGATTATTTACTGTATCTGGTTGTTCGTGGTGGCTTCACTGTATTATCCCTGCAAATGGTTCAAAAAATATAAGGAAAAACATAACGGTTTGTGGTTAAGGTATTTATAGCAAATACTTCACTTGTTGCGCTTAGTATCTGTTTGCGCTAGCAAGCTTTTACGCCTGTCGCCTTCTTGTGAAAGCTGCAGTTTGATCTACATAAGTTTAGGCAACGGAAGTCTATCATTTCAATGACCAAACAATAGTTAGATTGCTCAAGTTTTTGAACTGTATCCAACTCCGCTTCGCTGCTGTTTAAATAATAATTGATGTAACTTCCTAGTGATAATTTCCTGGATTACAAGAACCGAAATGAGCTTAGACTTATTATAAATCATTAAACTTCAGAATCTCTACAGATTTGCCTGTGATATTTATGTCTTGGATCCGCTAAATCGATTAAAATTACGGCCAACACGCTCATCGAAAAAATATAATTCAATAAATCTCTAGTTAATTAAACGATGAAAATTTTATTACTTACCGTTTTAACAGCATTATTAAATACAGTTGTTTGGATCGGTAATTTCAATGATGCTAAGAGGCAGGCTACAATATCACATAAACAAATTCTTATAAACTTTTCAGGTTCTGATTGGTGCGGACCGTGCATAAGATTAAGAACCGAAATTTTGGAATCTGCAACTTTCGAAGATTATGCGGCTGAGAACCTTGTTTTGGTAAGAGCAGACTTTCCGAGACAGAAAAAAAATCAATTGCCTAGAGAACAGGTTAAACTTAACGAAGCATTAGCAGAGCAATACAATCCCGAAGGGAAATTTCCATATACCATTTTGGTTGATGAAACTGGTAAGGTTTTAAAAAGTTGGGATGGTTATCCAAATGAAACCCCCAAGCAATTTTTAGCTGAGATTAAATCCCTTAAATAGATATGGCAGAAAAGGTTTCGAGGGTTTCAAAATTGATGGGCAATCGCTTCGAGTTCACGGTGGTTGCTACAGATGAACAACAAGGCAACAATGCAATCGATTTGGCAATTGCAGAAGTTACCAGAATTGAAGATTTATTATCTACCTATAAAACCAATAGTCAAACGAACCTAATAAACGATAATGCCGGCCTAAGGCCTGTTAAAGTTGATGATGAGATTATCGGCTTAATACAGCGGTCGCTAAAAATATCAAGATTAACCCAGGGTGCCTTCGACATTACTTACGGTTCAATTGATAAAAGTTTATGGAATTTCGATATAAACATGACTTCATTACCTGACAAAGCAACAGCGCTGCGCTCTGTTAATCTGATAGATTATGAGAAAGTCGAAATTTTTCCTGACGATAAAACGGTGATGCTAAAAGATAAAGGCATGAGAATCGGTTTTGGAGGGATTGGAAAGGGTTACGCCGCAGATCGGGCAAAGTACATTCTAAAAAATGAGGGCATTGAAAGTGGAATTGTAAATGCTGCAGGCGATCTAATTACCTGGGGCAAACAGCCGAACGGCAAGCACTGGACAATCGGCATTGCAGATCCTGACCAAAAAACCCAGCCATTTTCTGCGTTGAACATCAGTGATATGGCCATCGCAACATCAGGCAATTATGAAAAATATGCAACCATAAACGGCATTCGCTATTCGCACACCATCGACCCAAAAACCGGCTTCCCTGTTGGAGGAATAAAAAGTGTGAGTATCATCTGTTCCAGCGCTGAACTTGCTGATGCATTGGCAACGCCTGTAATGGTAATGGGTGTCGAAGTTGGGTTGGATATGATAAATCAGCTTCAAAATATTGCCTGCATCATAGTAGATGAAAACAACAGAATGTTCACGTCAAAAAACATCAACATAAAATGATAAATAGTTCAATAAACACAAAAATGATGCTTATAGGAGCTGCAATCGCAAGTCTCTTCAGTGCCTGCGCTTCAGTAAAACCATATCAGAAAAACAAGCTTAACGATTCGGAGATGACGCTATCTGCCCGTTCGGCACAAAAGTTTGAGCAAAGTTTTCAACTATACAGAGAAGGCGCTTCGGGCGCAAATGGCGGTAAAAGTGGTGGTGGTTGCGGTTGTAATTAAAAATAAGAAGTAATGAAAAAACTATATCTGCATGTTGCTTTCTTGTTTTTAGGGATTTTTGGCTCTTACGCCCAAACCAAGCCCGTTGTAAAAACAGATTCGACTTACCAAAATCGCAAATTAAAAATAGATGAGATAAATTTTGTATCAGCCTACTACAATCAAAATGGAAATAATTCTGCAGTAACAGGCGGTATCGGAACCGAGAAGCTAAGCGATTTTGCAAACACGATCGATTTGCAGGTATCCAAATTCAGTAAGAACGGCAAAAAAAATCTATTCACATTTGAATTAGGTGTTGACCATTACACTTCTGCTTCATCTGATAAGATTGACCCCAGTACCATTTCTTCTGCTTCGTCTGCCGATACGAGAATTTATCCATCATTAAACTGGACAAGGAGCAATGAAAATACAGGCAACAGTTTTGGTTTCACAGGGTCGTATTCTACCGAGTTTGATTATCAATCCGTTGGTGCGGGTTTTAACCTAACTCGTTTGTCGAAAGATAAAAACACTCAGTTCGATTTTAAAGCTCAGGCATTTTTAGATACGTGGACTGTAATTTTACCTGTGGAATTACGAACGGGTAATGCAAGCCAAGGGAATGAAAATTATGGTTCGAGCCCGAGGAATTCCTTCAGCACTGCTTTTTCGGTATCTCAGGTTATCAACACGAAGTTACAGGCTTTGATAATGATAGAGCCTTCCTATCAACATGGTTTGCTCGCAACAAAATATCAGCGTGATTATTTTACCGACGGTTCGTTACGAGCAGAAACTTTACCCGATAAAAGATATAAACTGCCTGTTGCAGCAAGATTAAATTACTTTTTAAACGACAATATCATTATCCGCACATTTTATAGGTATTACATGGATAATTGGGGAATCAGGGCACATACTGCAGAATTAGAGGTTCCAGTTAAGTTAAATCCGTTCATCTCGGTCAGCCCTTTTTACAGGTACAATAAGCAAACAGGAACAAGGTATTTTGCCTCCTTTGGGCAACACAACCCAAGCGATCAATATTTTACAAGCGATTACGATCTATCGACACTAAATAGTAATTTTTATGGTGCAGGGATAAGGTTTGCACCACCAAAAGGTGTGTTTGGCTGGCAGCATTTGAATATGCTCGAGTTAAGATACGGACATTACAACCGCTCAACTGGATTAGTCTCAAATATCGTAACGCTAAATTTAAAAGTGAAGTAACGCATCAAAGATGCTATGATAAACCAATTTATGTTCTTGATTTAGTCATTTGAGTTTTTGAAACACATTGCAGCGTAGTTTTTACGAATCAGGGAAACCTGTTATTGAAGGAAAGTATTGGTTAATCGTATTTCTTACAGGCGGCAATCTTAAACTTTGGGCTCATTGGGTTAAGATTCCCAATAAAGTTGGGCAGGACGGCGCCTCGAAGCTTGTCGAAATAGACTATGATATTTATCACAAAACCGCTTTTAATGTAAAGAATATGGCTTTAATCGAACCTTCACGCAGAGAAATAAGCAATCCGAAGCTAATTAAAAAACATTCGGCTTCTTTGCGTTTCTGGCATTGGACAAATGCACTAATAATTTGCGGTTCTTTGTTAACCGTGCTTTTAAACGCAACCTTGTTTGATGTTCGGGATAATACGGTGTACATTCAAAAACAACTTAAAGATGCAGGTGCAGTTGTAAATGAAGCGCAAGCAAGAAACGTTGCACTCAGCCTTGAAGATAAAGTTTGGACTTTACACATTTATTTAGGCTATGCTTTGGTGGCTTTCTTGCTGCTTAGATTGATTGCAGAATTCAAAAGCCCAGAGCAACATAAGTTTTTAACCAAATTAAGACTTACATACGCAACATACAAAAACACAAATCGCAAAGACAATACAGCCGGACACGAACTGATTGTGAAATCCCTTTACTTAATATTTTATGTTCTGATAACAATAATGGCTATAACGGGTTTGTGCTTAGCTTTTGATGACTTATTAGCCATTGATAAAACATTAGGACACAGCATAAAAGAAGTTCACGGCTTTTGTATGTATTTAATTATTGCCTTCATCGCGGTACACATTATCGGCGTTTTACTTGCAGAAAGAAAAGACAGCAGTGGCATAGTATCAGATATGATTCACGGAGGCAAAATCAATTATAAAGATTAATATGGAACCATTCAACATTCGGATAAAACACAAATGGAGGTACATTACATTAACCATCCTTCCTTTTGATGAAAAATGTTTTGATGTTATCTATTTCGGGGGAATATTAGGTGTCCTATGCAAAAAGAAACATAGGTACACTTCTATCGGGTTGGAAAAAATAATAGGCCGCGACTTGCCTTTATATTCTGATAAGTATAAAAAAGATGCCGATCGATTGAACTTAAAGTTCACCGACAAATTAGTAGCAAAGGTAGTTCTGGAAATTGAAAATGTATTAAACCCGCCCGCACCTGAACATTTATGTGATCTAGCAATGTGACAATTGCTAAATGGCTTCAGAATTTAAACAGACTTTCGCTGTCTATTTACAATAAAAATTAAATGAAATTCTGTTTTAAACTTTTTGTTTTCTTACTCGTTGTCCAAACCTCTTTTGCCCAAAGCAACTTGAATGTTGTTGTTAAGGATGCTTCCAATAAGCCGTTGGCTAATGTTAGTGTTTATAGTAAAACAAACCCGCAAATGGCGGTAAGAAGTGATAAAAGCGGTCTTGCTGGTTTACGTATTTTAAGAAACGGAATTGATACCATAGTTTTCAAATTTGTTGGTTATAAAATCATTGAACTGCCCCTCGTATTTCCTGATTCAACAGTTTATCAAATTACATTAAATACTGAAGAACAATCTTTAGAGGATGTTACAATTGTTTCATCACTTAGAAATAACGAAAGGATTGAAAATGCGGCAACTAAGGTTGAGGTATTGGGATTAGAGGAAATGAATGAAGAAAGTATGGTTAAGCCGGGCAATGTTGCCAGCATTTTAGGCGACATCAGCGGTGTACAAATTCAGCAGTCTTCTGCCGTTTCAGGAAATTCAAATGTAAGAATTCAGGGTTTAGATGGAAAGTATACACAAATGCTTCGGGATGGAATGCCTGTTTACGAAGGCTTTTCGGGTGGTTTTGGCGTTCTTTCTATTGCGCCTTTAGATTTAAAACAGCTTGAATTAATCAAAGGTTCCTCATCCACACTTTATGGTGCAGGTGCAATTGGTGGTTTGATAAACTTCATCTCGAAAAAACCTTCATTGGAGCCCGATGCCTCAATAATTCTAAATGCATCGACTTTGAAAGAAAGAAACCTGAATACCTATATCGCAAAGCGATGGAAATATACAGGCTTTACACTTTTTGCAGGTGAAACCATACAACACCAGGTCGATGTGGATAAAGATGGTTTAAGTGATGTGCCAAAATTGGAAAGTACAGTAATTCACCCTGTTTTATTTCTTTATCCGACAGAAAATAGCATGATTTCGTTGGGCTGGTCGGCAAATTTTGAAAAACGTGTTGGCGGAGATATGCTCGCCATAGATGATAAAAATACCAATTCGCACCCATATTTTGAAAGTAATAAACTCAACAGAAATACATTTTCGCTGATTGCTGAAGATAAGTTTAACACGATTTTCACCGGCACGATTAAGGGAACCTTTACAAATTTTGAGCGAAACACCTCTACTAACACTTATCTGTTCAGTGGGAATCAACGGGATTATTATACTGAAGCGTCATTATCGGGTTTGCTTAACAAACACGCTTTGGTTGCGGGTATAAATTTGGCGGGGGATAACTTTAGTCCATCGGCAGCAACTCCGATAAAGGTTGGACAAATTAAAAACGACATTAAAGGAGTTTTTATACAGGATAGCTGGGGATTTTTGGAAAGCAGTAAAGTTGAGGCCGGTTTACGCATCGACCATAATAGATACGGTACTTTTATACTACCAAGGTTAGCTCTTTTCCATCGCATTAGTAACAAAATTGCATTTCGCGGTGGTTTAGGTTCAGGTTATAAGTCGCCAAATCCCTTAATGCCTCAAAACAAAGATAATGACATCGATAAAATCAATCATTTAAGTCCAGCGGCTCTTACGGAGCGATCTTTCGGCACAAACTTAGAAGCTAATTACAAATACAGTTGGGATGATGAACATAACATATTTATTAATCAGGCTTTTTTTATCACTAAAATAAAAAATCCATTTGTTGGCTATGAAGATGCTGCCGGAAATTTAAATTTCTTCAACGCCGACAAACCTGTGGTTTCGCAAGGTTTTGATAGTTATGTTCAAATGAAATTAATGGATTGGGAAATTTATTTTGGCTATACCTTTACCGATGCCCGAAGAACCTACCTAAGCGAAAATCGATTTGTGCCATTAACACCAAAAAACCGTGCGGCAAGCACCTTGGTTTACGAAATAGAAAATGCCTGGCGCCTGGGTATTGAGGCTTCCTATAATGGAAAACAGTTTAGAGATGCTGATGCGCAAACTCAAGATTATGTTTTTATGGCTGCCATGGTTGAACGCAAATTCGGTGCGAAGTTAAGCTTGGTTTTAAACGCTGAAAATATTTTTGACAAGCGCCAAAGCAAGTATGAGCAGATTTATACTGGCAACATCACAGCCCCGCAATATAAGGCTCTGTGGGCACCGCTCGACGGACGAGTGATTAATTTGGCAATACGATTTGCCCCTTTCGCAAAAGGCAAAAACGATTAATTTTAGAATCGCCCGCAAAGCATTATGCCATTCGTACCATCTTGATGAAAAGGAACAACAGTAAAATGCTGTGTTTTCTCTTCTGCAAATAATCTGCGAATGTAGGGATAAACAAAATAGGCTATTTTTGTTGATGCAATGCCAAACCCTGCTCCTGCAACCACATCGCTAAACCAATGTTTGTTGTTGTACATTCGTAACGTGCCCGTTGCTGTTGCTACAAAGTAACCTGCATAACCATACCAAGGAGAAACATCTTTATATTCTTGTTTTAAAAATTCTGCTGCTGCAAAAGCCGAAGCGGTGTGCCCCGACGGAAACGAGTTGTATGCCGAACCATTCGGGCGTAAACGATGTTCTGCCTGTTTAACAAAATGGGTAGATAAACCCATAATGGCTGCCGACGTGGCATAAAGAAATGTTGCATCAGCCATGCTGTGTTTGCCTTTAATACCACCAAGGTTTAATCCATAAACAGCTAATGCAGGAGCAAACTGAACGTAATCATCAACATGCGCAGCAAATAAAGGATGGTCTTCCTGCAATTCATCTTTTGTACTTACATCCAACTGCTTTAAAGCACCTTGATTATGCACAGCAGCAAAACCGTAACCAATTAAAACAGCAGGAATAATTATTGGCGCAATCTTAAACCTAACAGGCTCTGCAGATAGATTGGAATAAAGATGTTTTTGCTGTCCCAGTATAAGCGAGTCTCTTTGTTGCGCAAGCGAAGTTTGAAATGTCAAGATTAGAAAGACCGGGATAATCAGGTTTTTATGCATCACTTTTTTGGCTAAAGTAAGAGCCAATTATGAAGCAAAACTGTAGATGGTTTAGCTATCGATCAAGACCGTAAAACAATGGTTTCCTTCGGGAAATGAATAGTCTATAGAAAAATTATAAAGTTCACAAATCTGTTTAATAATTGCAAGTCCCAAGCCCGTTCCTTCTGAAGATGCCGACTTAAAAAATCTATCGAAATGTTGTTCTGTTAAAGCAAAGCTCTTTCCTGAATTGATAATTTCCAAAGAATTAACGTTAAGGTTAATACTTACAAAGCCATTTGTTCGATTGTATTTGATGGCATTGCCTAATAAATTATTTAATAAAATGTCTGCAAGGTATCTGCTCATCTCTATTTCGCAGGGTTGCAAATTGATGTTTAATTTAATATTTTCTCTACTTAGGATTTCCTGAAACTGCCTGCATTTATCGGAGATCAATTCCTTGAAATCGACAACCTGAACGTCGGACATTAAATTGTTTTCAATTTTGGTTAGCAGCAGTAACGATTGATTTAGCTTTGTAAGGCGGTTAATTGCAGTGTAAATATCTTCCAATAAAACACCCTGTGTTTGGGTAATTGGCCCTGCCTGCAACAGCGTATCCAGTTTGGAATTGATTACGGCAAGCGGTGTCATCATTTCATGCGATGCATTATCTGTAAAATTTTTTAGCTCCTTATAGTCCTGTCGAACACTGGCAGCCATTTGCGTTGCTGATTTATTGAGTTCCTGAAACTCATCGACCTCTGTCGGATTCAATTCTATGCTGTTCATTTTCACCAAATTGAAAGCCTTCATTTGACTAAGAATTGAGTAAAACGGCTTCCAAAGTTGCTTAAGAAAAAATCGGTTTACCAAAAGTAAACTTAGCAAAAGTAAACAGGTAACACCTAGTGTGATCAGTAAAATTATACGAATCAAATCATCGGCCTCCAATCTTGATTTTGTGATGGTAACTTCGTAAAGATTATCGCCTTGATTTAATGTTGTAATTAAACTTCTGCCGGGTTCAGATTCATTTTCTTTAACATTAAAATAGCTGGTGTTTTTAAAAAATCTGTTTTCTTTTACTCCCGTCTTCAATAATCTGTAATGAACCTGCTGATCGAGAAAACTGGCTGGTAGCGGAAGCTTTTTATAAGTTGCTACATATTGTTTAATCTCATTTTCTTCAACTTTTAAATCTCTATCGAGTTTTTCGGTAAAAATAAGGTGAATAACACAATAATAAATCCCTCCCGTAATCATTAAAACAATTAGTGCGGCGAGCAAATTAACGCGGTTATATCTATCGGCTAATTTCATACACTACCAAACTTGTAACCTATTCCATATACCGACTGAAGATAATCGTTTGTACCTGCCTCAATTATTTTTTTACGAAGATTTTTTATGTGTGTATAAATGAAATCGAAATCGTCAGAAATATCCATTTCATCTCCCCAAAGGTGTTCGGCAATCGCATTTTTGGTTACAACTTTTCCTTTGTTTGATAAAAAATAAACCAGCAAATCGTACTCTTTCCTTGTTAAGGTTATCGGCTGCCCGTTTACCGAGGTTTCCATATTTGTAATGTCTACCGTTATTTCGTTAAACGTGATCACATTGTTTCCATCGAATTTCTTTCGTCGAATAATTGCCGTTACCCTGGCTTTTAATTCCGAAAGATGAAATGGCTTTACCAGATAATCATCGGCGCCTAAATCGAGTCCGCAGAGTTTATCATCCAACGAGTGCCTGGCAGATATGATTAAAACGCCATCGTTCTTTTTTAGCTTTTTGAGTTCCTTGAGCAAGTTTAACCCTTCGCCGTCAGGCAAACCCAAATCGAGTAAAACACAATCGTAACTGTAAAGATTTATTTTTTCGGATGCGGAAGCATAAGTTGATGCAGATTCGCAGATGGTGCCAACTTCGGTAAAGTAGGTAATCATACTTTCCAACAGTGGCAACTCGTCTTCAACTATCAGGATTTTCATTCAATCTAAAATAGAAATTAACTACGATAATAAGCTCGAAAACTGAAGGAAAACTGAAGACGTTTTTCTGGTTGGTAATTAAATCTCATTAAATTAAAAAGCCGCTCGGAATTCGGGCGGCTTAAGGGATGTGAATATAGGTTGTCGACCTGATAAACCTCCGACTGACAGCCTCGTTGAATTATTTTTTCGGTTTCGCCGACATGTAAAAGGTTAGCTTACCGCCATTTGTTATGTCAGCATGTTTAATCTGATGATTGCTAATTTCTTTTCCGTTAAGTAAAACCTTTTCTACGTAAACATTTTTGTCGCTTTGCTTAATCGCTTCTACGGTAAAGGTTTTACCGTTTTCTAGGTTTAAAACCGCGTTGTTTACTAATGGGCTACCCAACGAATAGACATCAGAACCGGGCGAGACAGGATAAAACCCCAAAGATGAAAACATGTACCAAGCGCTCATTTGTCCGCAATCATCATTTCCACCTAGACCATCGGCTGTTGGTTTGTATTGCATGTTCAAAATGTGGCGAATTTGTGCTTGTCCTTTATAAACTTCATCCGTCCAATTGTATAAATAAGCAACATGATGCGCAGGCTCGTTACCATGAACATAACCACCGATGATGCCTTCGCGAGTAATATCTTCCGTATGTGCAAAAAACTCATCAGGCAAATGCATACTGAACAACGAATCTAAACGAGCGGCGAACTTCTTTTTACCGCCCATAATCTCGACCATTGCTTTCGGGTCGTGCGGCACGAAGAAACTATAATTCCAACTGTTACCTTCAATAAAACCTTGTCCTTCAGTATCTTTTGGGTCGAATGCTTTTTTAAAACTACCATCTGCTAACCTCGGGCGCATAAAACCTGAAGCTGTATCGTAATTATTTTTCCAGTTACCCGAACGTTTAATAAATTCATTGTAAACATCCGTACGGTTTAATTTCTTCGCTAATTGTGCAATCGCCCAATCATCGTAAGCATATTCTAAAGTGTTGGATACAGAAACACCGCTTCTTTCCGCAGGAATGTAACCTAAATCCATATAGTAGCCGATACCTTCATAATCACGATGTTTTGCTGTTGCCACACAAGCATCTAAAGCTTTGTTCGGATCGCCGTTGTAAGTTCCTTTTATAATCGCATCAGAAATTACCGAAACACTGTGATAGCCGCTCATACACCAATTATCATTTGCATAATGCGACCATATTGGCAACATATGTAAACTACTTTGATCGTAATGCGCCATCATTGATTTTACCATATCATTGCTACGCCCCGGTTGCATAATGTTAAAAAAAGGATGCAAAGCACGATAAGTATCCCAAAGTGAAAACGTGGTATAATTTGTAAAACCATCAGCTTTATGGATGCCCTGATCTAAACCTTTATACTCGCCGTTTACATCCGTATAGGTTGTAGGGTTAATAAAAGCGTGGTAGAGTGCCGTATAAAAGTTAATTTTATTGGTATTTGATGTAGTAACCTGAATTTTATTCAATTCTTTGTTCCAAGTAGATTGTGCTTGTGCTTTCACTTTATCAAAATCCCATCCTGTTATTTCAGCACGCATATTTTGCAAGGCATTTTCCTGACTTACAGGAGATAGCGCAAATTTTATTTTTACTTTTTCACCTTCCTGAGTATCAAAATCGAAGAACATTTTTATTTTCTTTCCGGCAATTTCGGGGAAGTTTTTATCCTGATTAAATTTACCCCAAAAACCTCGGTAAGCCTGTTTCGCATCGTAGCTTTTGCGTCCGTAACTTTTGAAGGGTTTAGAAAAACTCATTGCAAAATAAACAGTTCGTGTTCTGGCCCAGCCGTTCGTTTGGCGATAACCCGTAACCAGCGTGTCGTTAACAACGCGAACATAAGTCCATACTGTTTTCTCTTCGTAATTGTAAATTCCTGCCATCAAGTCTAAAATGATGTGAGATTGATCTGATTTGGGGAAGGTATATTGATGCATACCAACCCGGCTCGTTGCCGTAAGCTCCGCAGTGATGTTATCATCATCTAATTTAACTTTATAATAGCCTGCTCCTGCAACCTCATTCGCATGTGAGTACGCCGAACGATAGCCTGATTTAGGATCGGATGCCGTTCCAGGGTTCATTTGAAGTTTGCCCTGTGTGGGCATAATTAAGAAATCGCCCAGATCAGAATGGCCTGTACCGCTGAAATGCGTATGGCTAAAACCAGTTATAGTTTTATCCTCATATTTATAACCTGCGCAATACTTGTAAACGTCACCGTTATATTTACCATTTACTTCGTAAGATAATGTATCCGTCTCAGGACTTAATTGTACTGCCCCGAACGGCACTGTTGCGCCAGGATAAGTATGCCCCATTTTTGATGTACCGATGATTGGCTTAACATA
>Ga0308164_10003680_pt1 | contig 13624 bp, 14 predicted proteins | sample PhyTR2_FD_201031 | JGI IMG/M metagenome (GOLD analysis project Ga0308164, IMG submission 201031) | Phyllosphere microbial communities from UC Gill Tract Community Farm, Albany, California, United States - DLSLT.R2 | ecosystem: Host-associated > Plants > Phyllosphere > Unclassified | place: USA... | reverse complement strand
CTACACTTGATGTACTTTCTAGCGCAGCAACATCTCCATAATTAGTTTGATATTTAATGTCCTTAATTCCGTAGCGGGCAGAATTTGCCGAATCAGCAAAGAAAGAACTTCGGATGCTCCCTGTAATGAAATACAACATATCCTTATTCCATTTGATAATAATGCCTCCGTTATCGGACATTTTCATTGTTCTTACATCTCCATCAACTATGACTTTCTTGTCTTTATCTTTGATCAGGCTTTCAAATTTCGTAGCATCTTTAAGCGGAATCAAAAAACAATTGTAGGTAATACTATCGCTCAATTGGTTGAAATAGTACATGCTTTTTTCCAAGTTCACACCAAAATCTTCAATACTATTTAGATTTTGATCAAGGGATTTTGAAGTTTCTGTTAATAATTTTTTGCCGAGAAACGACTCATTAAAATCTTTAACAAACATTAGCTTGAAAACGTTATCTCCTTTAATAGTGGCAACGGTAAATGCATTGGCAGGAATTTTCTTAACTAAATCCTGAGCGTAATTTAGCTTGGCGAGAAATAGGAGGGAGATTGCAATTAGGATTTTCTTCATGTTATTTAGATAGTTGTATTTGGTTGGAAACGTTAATTTTTCCGTTAATTAAATCCATTATACTGCTTTTGAGCATAACGGCCTTTTTTGATTTTGATGTGTTTGATGATGGGTTACTCGTACTTGTTACAAAGGACTCGAAACGGTAAATACTGGTGTATGTCGCACCGTTGAAAACCGCCTTGTCTTTACTTTTTAACTTGTTAAATTCGGCTTTTGCACTGCTTACAGGCTGATATTTCCTCGTGAAGGTTTTCGAAAATTTATTAAAAGTATATGATGAAGTATTGGTGGCCTTAATTTTTTGCCGGGCAAGAATATTTTTGGTAATGTTGTTTATGTTAGAAACATCTTTGAAAGTAAAACGTATCGTAGCGATATAATTATTAAAATCGGCGGTGCTTTTTACGTTAGAAATTCCCTCCGCTTTTTTGAGATAAGCAACTGCCTCGTCGAGCTCCTGTTGAATTTTCTGTTTGCTCGGTACTTTATAGCCCTGCACGCTATCTAAAAGCATAATCGAAGCAACTTTAGTTTTGCTTTGACTTAAGTTGATAGTAAGCACAACATCGCCCGTGCCATCGTTGCGCATAGAAACTTCTTCAACAACTTCAAAACAAGAGCTTAAAAGCGGTAGTAAAAAAATAAAAAATGAAAGTTTGCAGAACTGCTTAAGGTTCATATTATCTAATTTAAGTTTTCGGGGATGTAAAAAAGGAAATGATTATCTGATGCTCCAAACTTAATAATTTAAGGTTGATTTTGCAGTTTTTTATAATTAAACGTTCAGCTTTTAAGGCTATGGGTGCGTTAACGATGGGAGCGGCATCCTTTTTGGTTTTTTTTCCAAAAAGATACAGCGGACAGCGTGTTAAAACGCCCAAAATATTTTATAAGTTATTTGCAAAAATTATTTGTTTTCATCAGCTAATTGTCAATATAAAGACAAGAAAATTGTTAATTAACGTTCGCTAAGGCTATTTTTCTATCTTTGTTGCCGGCTTTTACAAGTACATACAAAATGAAAAAAAGTGCAATAATTGGTCTGATCACCATTGCGATCTCGGTTGGAATCTTATTCAGCTTAAATGCGAATACAGATACATATTCGAATTTTAAAGAGGCTACAGCTTCTCAAAAAGAAGAACACGTAATGGGCTATTGGGATAAATCGCAGGGTACATATTATGATGCCCTTAAAGATGCCAATCATTTCTCTTTCCACATGAAAGATGAAAAAGGCGAAATCCGTGAAGTAATTTACAGCGGCACAAAACCACAGGATTTCGAAAAATCGGAAAAGCTTGTTCTCATCGGTAAAATGGATAAGGATAAATTCTATGCATCCAAAATTTTAATGAAATGCCCTTCAAAATATAATGATAACCTTGTAGAGATTAATAAAGACGGCAGGGTTGATGAAGTAGGTAAGTACGGCGAGAAAAAATATAACTAATTTAATGGATATTCAATTTATAGGCGAAAACCTGTTGCCGGGTCAAATCGGACAGTTTTTTATTGTGTTGGCGTTTAGTGCTTCGTTACTTTCAACAATTGCATATTTTTATGCCAGTCGCGATAAAAATTTAGAAGATAATTCCTGGAGAAACCTTGGTAGAATTGGATTTCTGGTAAACTGGATAAGCATTATCGGTATTGGTGCTACACTTTTTTACCTTATTCTTGGCCACTACAACGAGTATAGCTATGTTTATTGGCATTCATCTAAAGAGTTGCCGATTTATTATATTGTTTCTGCCTTTTGGGAAGGACAAGAAGGGAGTTTCTGGCTTTGGGCTTTTTGGCAATCCTTTTTAGGTGCGCTTTTAATTTGGAAAGCAAAAACCTGGGAACGTCCGGTTATGACGGTCGTTGCATTTTCGCAGGTATTTTTAACCTCGATGATGTTGGGGGTGGAAATTTTCGGTGAGCGTATTGGGAGTTCTCCTTTCATCTTATTAAGAGATTCCTTAGATTTAAAATCAATGGCTCCGGTGGTTTTCGCTAACCCCGAAAACTTTGCTAACTACCTGAAATTTATTACCGATGGCAGAGGTTTAAATCCTTTACTACAAAACTATTGGATGGTTATTCACCCGCCAACGTTGTTTCTAGGTTTTGCAAGTATGGTTGTTCCCTTTGCTTATGGCATAGCCGCACTTTGGCAAAAACGTTATAAAGAATGGATAAAACCTGCAATGCCATGGACACTTTTTGCTGTCATGGTTTTAGGAACAGGTATCATTATGGGTTCCTTCTGGGCTTATGAAGCACTAAACTTTGGCGGTTTTTGGGCTTGGGATCCTGTTGAAAATGCATCATTAATTCCATGGTTAACCTTAATTGGTGCTGTACACGTAATGATTGCTTATAAAAATACCGGGCACGCTTACTTTACCGCAATCGCCTTAGTTTTTTTAAGTTTCTTGTTGGTGCTTTATGCATCGTTCTTAACCCGAAGCGGAATTTTAGGCGATACATCGGTTCACTCATTTACCGATATGGGTATGTTTGGCCATCTGATTCTTTACAATGTTGTGTTTGCAGTTTTAGCGGTATTCCTGATTATTAAAAGATGGAAAGAGTTGCCGATTACCACGAAAGATGAAGAAACATATTCTCGCGAATTCTGGATGTTTATTGGCGCTTTGGTTGTAACCATCGCTTGTATTCAGGTTATATTTTCAACCTCTGTTCCTGTGTTTAATAAAGCCTTCGGAACAAAGTTTTCTCCGCCTATTGATGCCGTTAAATATTATAATCAATGGCAAGCGCCGTTTGCAGTGTTGATTACTTTAATTTCAGGCTTTTCTCAATACTTAAAATACAAAAGAACCGATCCTCGTAAATTTTACAGCAGTTTGGTATCAGCTGTTTTATTTTCAGTTGTTTTAACAGCAGCTTTAGTGTACATAACAGGTATTTACACCAATACAATGTACATCTTAATCACTTTCAGTTGTTTGTTTGCAATATTATCTAACGCTACTGTTTTGTATACGGCTTTTGGTGGCAAGGCGAAATTGGCAGGCTCGGCAATTGCACACATTGGTTTTGCGTTCCTTATTTTGGGTGCATTAATTTCTGCAGCTACAAATAAGCCGATTTCAATAAATGCAAATAATTTTATCCCTGTAAAGGATTTTGAAAAGACCGAAAAACCAGGCGAAAACATAATGTTATACAAAAACGAGCCTAAAAAAATGGGTAAGTACACAGTAACTTATGTAAGCGATACCACTCAATTACCAAATACCATTTATACACTTAATTTTAAAGTTTATAATGATGAGGGCAAGCTGAAAGAAGATTTCAATCTTCATCCGCATGTTCAGGATAATGAAAAGATGGGCTTAATCGCCTCGCCTGATACTAAGCATTATCTAACTTATGATGTGTACACGCACATTACCAGCGCTGCAATTAAAAAAGCATCGCATGATGATCACGAAGGGCATTCTGACGATGAGAATTACAAAGCACCTCGTATTATTAAGGTTGCAGCAGGAGATACGATTCATACTTCGAGTGGTATTGTAACTGTTAAAGCGTTAAACAACCAACCAACTGCTAAAGATTTAGCTTTAGCAAAAGGAGACTTTGCGGTTGGTTTGCCTTTGGAAATTAATGCCGGCGGCAAAATTTACAATACAGAACCAATCTTTTTAATTAAAGGAAATAACACATTCGATTTTGCCCGAAAAGTGGATGAGCTGGATTTAAAATTCCGTTTCTCACGAGTATTGCCTGATGAGAAAAAAGTAGAGTTGCAGATTTTTGAAAAACCGCAACAAGCTAAAGATTGGGTTGTTTTTAAAGCGATTGAATTTCCTTACATCAACCTTTATTGGGCAGGTACAATTATAATGGTTATCGGTTTCTTGATGTCGATTTTCAGAAGACGGAAAGAAGCTAAAACTGCATAAAAATGAACGTAGTTTTATTAGGTTCAGGAAATGTTGCCACACATTTAGCCTTAGCTTTAAAGGCTATTGGTGAAAATATTACGCAGGTTTTTAGTCCGAATTTAATAAATGCTAAAACATTGGCTAAAAAGGTTGGGTCCGAAGCAATCAATAGCTTTTCGGAAGTAGAGCGCAATGCTGATTTGTATATTATTTCAGTAAAAGATGATGCGATTGCGGAGGTTGCAGGGAATTTGAAGGGGATTGATGGCCTTGTGGTACACACCTCGGGCACTACAGATCTTAAGGTTCTTTCTTCGACCGTTAAGCACGCAGGAGTTTTTTATCCATTGCAAACGTTTTCAAAAAGCAAGGATGTCGATTTTAAAATGATTCCGCTTTGTTTGGAGGCAACCGATGATATGCAACTTGAAATACTGAAGCAACTGGCAAACAGGCTGAGTACAAAAGTTTATCAGTTGGACGGAGAGAAGCGCAAGGTTTTACATTTGGCAGCGGTTTTTGCCTGTAATTTTACAAACCATCTTTATGCTTTGGCTAATGATCTTTTAACTAATAGAGATTTGGATTTTGATATCATTAGACCTTTGATTGCTGAAACTGCAGATAAGGTAATGGTCGATTTACCTCGTAATGTGCAAACAGGCCCTGCGTTAAGAAACGACGAAAGCACTATAAATAAGCATTTAACCATGCTGGCAGACCTGCCTGAATTGCAGGAAATTTATATAACATTAAGCAATAGTATTAAATTAGTACATAAATAGTACAATTGCCGCTTTTGCTTATTACTTTTGCAAAATAATTATGAGCATTTTTAAACTTAAAATAAATTTTGAAGAAGCAGATCACGAATCAATAGAACTACCTATTGCCGCCGGAGAATCTGTTTTAGATGTTTGCCTTGATAACGGAATTGAATTACAACATAATTGCGGTGGTGTATGCGGGTGCAGTACTTGCCACGTTTATGTAACAAAAGGTATGGACAATATCGAAGAAATTTCTGATAAAGAGGAAGATTTCATCGATAGAGCCGTGAGGCCCAGAATTACTTCCCGACTTGGTTGCCAGTGTGTGGTAATTAACGGAGATATTGAAGTAACCATTCCTGATCAATCAGGGTTTATGGGACATTAGTATCTGGAAGCTGGAATTAGCTGTCCGAAGGCAAGTATCATTAACCTCTCATCATTTACATTTACTCTATTTAAATTTTACAACCTATTACTAATAACATGAACAACGATAAATTTGCCTTACCATTTTATTGGAACGATTATGAAGATATAGCAATGTCTTTGTATGAAAAATTTGGTGATGAGTTCGGTGAAACCAAAATCTATCGCATCCGTTTTACTGATTTATTAGAATGGGTGTTAACGTTGCCAAATTTTAAAGGTACTCGTGAAGAGAGTAGCGAAGGTCACTTAGAACAAATTCAGTCTGCCTGGGTTTACGAGTGGAGAGATAACCAAGATTAAGCAAAGTGTGAAAGCCTGAGTGTTAATGTTTTAACGTTTATGCAGGCAATTTATAATCTTTTATCCTCAACTACAGATGTTTCTCCAAAAACTTAAAGAGATTACCACATTCATTTTTGATGTTGATGGTGTATTAACTGATGGTTCGGTTCAGGTAACTGATAACGGGCAGTCGCTTCGTACTTTCAATATCAAAGATGGTTATGCGATGCAGTTGGCCGTTAAACGTGGTTATAATGTTTGCATAATTTCAGGCGGCGACGGAATAGCGATGGGGAAACGTTTCTTCAATCTTGGGATTACCGATGTCTTTTTAGCTGCAGGAAACAAGGTTGAGATCTTCAATAAATACCTCAGGGATAAAAACATTACCGCATCAGAAGTACTTTACATGGGCGATGATATTCCTGATTTACAAGTAATGAAGTTGGTTGGGCTACCAACTTGCCCTGCTGATGCTGTTGACGAAATTAAGGCGATTTCAACGTTTATATCTCCTTTCAACGGCGGGAAAATGGCCGTTCGCGACGTTGTAGAGAAAGTAATGAAAATTCAAGGCAAATGGTTTGACGAGAACCCAATTGCAGCCGATTCAGGCAAATAAAATAATAATACTGACAATAATTAGTGATAGCTGCGGATCCGGTCGAAGCTTACCGAACGATCAATCAGTCGATTTTCTATCAAACAGGTAATTTATCGCACTTAATTATCCACATTCATCTTCAGTCTTGAATCTTTTCTAAAACTGCTAAACAGCGCCCAACTGTACGGAGAAGCGTGCGGGCCAGAAATAATTACAAACTCATTTTGTTAACACCAGCACTATGTTCTACAATTTGAAAGTGTTCGGCTAACGGCAGATTCATTATTACCAAAAAGCTCTATTTATAACTGCAACGGTTTAGTTACAAATAGGTAATTAAACTTTTGATGGTTTCTACATTCAAACATGTTCAAAAATTCAACCAATAAAACGAGCATGACGATCAAAAGCTAAGTGCTCAAAAAACTAAAAACAAAAAAGAATGAAAAAATTAATGATGATTTGTGCATTGTTATTCTCGGTAATAACTTATGCGAATGCGCAGCAAGGCGGTGGCCGTATGGGCGGTACTCCAGAGGAGAGAGCAAAAAGAAACACTGATCAGTTAGCAGAAAAATTAAAGCTAACCGAAGATCAGAAAACTAAGGTTTTAGCTCTTTACACTGCTCAGAATGCAGAAATGACCAAAGCAAGAGAAGCCGGTGGTGGTGATTTTAGAGAGAAAATGACCAAAATGATGGATGAAACAAATACCAAAATTGAAGCTGTTTTAACGGAAGAACAAAAACCTACTTTCAAAGCTTTAGTCGAGGAACGTAAAAAAGCCATGGAAGCCCGCATGAATGGCGGTGGTCAATAATAGATAAGGAATTAAATAATTTAAATAACAAAAGCGGCTTTATGCCGCTTTTGTTATTTTAGCGAAAAAATAGACTTTAATGATTTTAGATACACCAATCATACTCGCCTCAAAATCTCCTCGCCGCCAAGAATTATTGCAGCTAATGGGATTAAACTTTAAGGTCGAACTAAAGGAGGTTGACGAAAGTTATCCCGAAGGTTTAGACCCTGCAGAAATTGCAGTTTACATATCTGAAAAGAAAGCCAGAGCATTTTCTGCCGGAAATGAAATTGTGATTACTGCCGACACAATTGTTTCGTTAAATGGCGAAATTTTGGGCAAACCAGACGACAGAGGACACGCTCAGGAAATGCTCAAGAAGTTATCGGGTTCCAAACATGAAGTTTACACGGGTGTTACCATAGTTAAAGGCGATAAAATTCATTCATTTTATGACGTTACTGAAGTTACCTGCAAGCCTGTTACGAGCAGCGAAATTGATTTTTATATAGACAATTATAAACCATATGATAAGGCTGGAAGCTATGGTGTCCAAGATTGGTGGGGAATTGTTGTTGTAGAGAAAATTAATGGCTCTTATACAAATGTGATGGGTCTACCAACAGAAAAGTTGTATAACGAACTTTTAAAACTGATTTAAAATTTACACGATTATGGAATGATCCTGTTTTCATCATCATCTTTCTAAATATTAATGATGATGAAAGCTAGTGTAACGGAAGTGAAAATTTCAGAGCCATGTTCTCAAAACTGGGAAGAAATGGAAAATAAAGATGAAAATAAGTTTTGTTTGTCTTGCAATAAATCTGTGATTGATTTTACAGGCTATACAAATGCAGAAATTTTAAATATTCTTGCAAATTCTTCAGCAGAAACTTGTGGCAGATTAACCCAAACTCAACTCGATCAGCTAAACTATTATGTAACAGTAATTCCCGCAAACAAAAACTGGATGAAATATCTGGGCGTATTGGCGATAGGAGCAAGTGTTTTTATACAGGATGCAAAAGCCTCTGCACCAAAGCCCCCCACGGAGATTTCACCAGGTATCAATAAATTAAATCGTAGTGAACCTGTAGTTGTAGAAAAGATTTACGGTTACATTTTCGATGCTGATAGAAAAGCTTTAGCAGGAATAAGGGTTGTTTTGACGGGTACAAAATACTTCGCACTGACAGACAAAAATGGGAAATATGAAATCGCCTTTAAGAAAGGGTTTGATATTAAAAAGACAACACTGGTGGTGGAAAGCGTTCGCTACGCAGCATCTAAACAAATAAATTATTCAATCGAAAAACAGAGCGATTTAGTTTTAAATAAAATGGAACCTATGATCGTGGGTAAAATAATGGTAACTAAACGGGACAACAGAATTTTATAATAAGCCGGCCAAAACGCCCATTTTCAAATCGTAAGTAGAAAGTACTAATTTGGTTATTTGAAGCCTTCCCATTACATAATTAGTTATCAGCGCAGCAATTACGCTCATATCAACCCGTAAAGGGATCATACCCGGCATTGCTGCCCGCTCATTGTGCGTTGCATTTATAAGTTTTAACGTTGTAGAAATATATTCGTCATAGTCAAATTCGTAAGTTTTCGCGTCGGCAACATTTATAGTTTGGTTCTTCTTTTTAACAATCAATTCGGCAAATGTTTCGAATGCGCCTGCAGATCCAATAAGTAGTTTCGGTTGTTGGCTTTCGCAAATCTCGAATAGGTCATTTAACTGGTTTTGGATATGGCCGAGAATGGCATTTTTTTCAGCATCAGCGATTGGGTCTGATTTAAAGTATTGCTGCATTAAACGGGCTGCGCCAATGTTGTAACTTTTCTTCCAAATAAGTTTTTCTGCATCACACAAAATGAACTCAACACTTCCACCGCCAATGTCCATTATTAGCGCTAAGTCTTTTATAGCGCCACTTAACTTTACGCCTTCATATATAGTGGATGCTTCCTCATCACCGGTTATAATTTCAATTTTTATACCCGCTTGGTCTTTAGCCGAATCAACGAATGTTTGCCCATTTTCGGCGCTTCTAACAGCTGAAGTTGCCGTTGCTATAATTTGATCTACCCGATAATGATCGATAGTTTCACGAAATTCTTTTAGTGTTAAAATACCTCTTTCGAAAGCGGCCGGTATAATTATGTTATCATTTATTCTGCCCTCGCCTAATTTTACGGGTACGTTTGTTTTGTAAAGAACCCGAAAGGTTTCACCGTCTGATTCGGCTATCAATAAGTGAAATGTGTTGGTCCCGAGATCTATAACGGCATAGCGCATAACTATATTTTTTCACACAAATATCGAGGTATAATTTTTAATATCCATGCAAACAATCGCCATCTTTTACTAACGTAGATAACTTTTTTTCTCTTTTCAATGCCACTAATAATTTGTCTTGCAGCTTTTTTTACCGGTGTAACCCAAAAAAGGTTGTCGCCTTTTGCCATCGCTGTATCAACGTAACCCGGTCTTACATCAAGTATGTACAAAGGTATTCCAAGTTTGCCCGCTTTTTTTGACAAGCCTTCAAGATAGTTAATCTGATACGCTTTGGAGGCGCTATACGCTGGTGCTTTGTCGTTCCCTCGTAGTCCTGCAACAGAAGTTATTGCGGCGATCTGCCCGAATCCCTGTTGCTTAAAATATTCAAACGTCCAGGTTATTACATTTGTAAATGCACGTACATTGGTTTTGATTGTATCCTGTTCGATGAAATTATCAAGGTTTTCATTTATTTCGCCAAATCCTGCACTATAGATCAGTATATCATAACCCCCAAGTCTGTCTGTTAAATCTTCTAGGTTTGCGACTAATTCATGCTCATCATTCACATCGAAGCAAGAACTAAATATCTTATCGGGATTTATGTTTTCGATTTCGTTTAATAAAATTTGGCGTTTACCGGTTATACCAACCATATAATCCGAGGCCGACATTTGAATAGCCAATGCCCTTCCAATGCCGGAAGTTGCGCCGATGATAATTGCTTTTTTCAAAAAAATACGATTAAACTAGACGGCTAAGTTACGGAACCTTCTAAAAAACTCTTGTAAAATAAACTGCAACAATCTGACGATTAAATTATTATACGAATGTTAGAAAGATAGATATTCCTTGTAGTTGTAAGTTTTAATTTTTATACCAAAACCATTTCACCATTTCTTTGAAGCTTGCTTTTTTTCCATACATTAAAATACCTACTCGATAAATTCTGGCTGCAAACCAAACTGTAACAATAAAACCTGCAATTAATATCCCCATTGATAAAGCTAACTCCCAACCGGGTACACCGTAGGGCAAGCGAACAACCATCGCAATAGGAGAGGTAAAGGGAATCATTGAGAGCCAAAAAGCCACGCTTCCGTAAGGGTCATTTGTGACTACACTTAGAGATAATGCATAGCCCAAAAGGAGCGGCATCATTACGGGCATCATGAACTGCTGCGTTTCAGTTTCGCTATCTACCGCAGAGCCGATTGCTGCATATAATGCACTATAGAAGAGATAGCCCCCTAAAAAATAAAAAGTAAAAACCAATAATATTTTGCCGAAATCGAGGTTTTCGAGGCTTTTTTGAACATTTCCGAACGGGCTGTCGCTCATGGCAGCTGCCTGCACGTTCTGAGCGGCAGGGTTTGCCGCCCCAACCTGCGAACTTGAATTAACCATCTTTTTAGCATCATCCTTACTTACAAAAACACCAACTGCTACTGCAGAAATTGAAAAGGTAAGAATAATCCAAAGTAAGAATTGAGTTAAGCCAACCATCGCAATACCAATAATTTTGCCCATCATTAGCTGAAACGGCTTCACAGATGAAATCATTATTTCTATAATTCTGCTGGTTTTTTCCTCTATTACACCACGCATTACTTGTACACCATAAAGCATAATGAACATAAACATCAGCACACCAGCCACGAAAGCGATAATTGTACTTGCCCCTGCGCTGCTGTTTTCTTCCTTACCGGAGTCACCGATTTTCTTAGTATCGATATCTACTTTGCTTTTGAGGTTATCTAAATCTACTTGCGAAATGCCTGATCTCTTAAGTTTATAATCGCGAATCAAATCTTCAATTGAATCAGAAATTCTGCCGTCAAGCGTTAATCCTGCTTGTTTCGTCCCAATTAATTGGATACCCTTAGGATGTTCAATATCAAAATCGGGTAGGTATAAAACGTAATCGTAATTACTTTTGCTCAAATTTTTCTTTAATGTTTCGAAAGATTTATTTACATATTCGTAGGTTACATTTTTGTTAGAGGCCAATTTTTCGGTTAGGGTCTTATTTTCATTTACAACAGCAATTTTATCTGTTTTATCATTGATGCCTTTAATCGAGAAATAAATTATCAATCCGTAAAAACCAGCAATAATCAGCGGGGTTAAAAACGTCATTATAATAAACGATCTTTTCTTAACCCTCGATAAATATTCTCTTCTTATAATCAGTAAAATCTTATTCATAGCTTATCTTTTAACACGCTCAATAAAAATGTCGTTTATACTTGGTATTACTTCCTCCAAATGATTAATGCGGACCTGCGGAAGCAACAATGTTAGCACATCATTAACTGAATAATTTGGTTTAAGGCTAAATTTCAGGATTTTACCGTCTTTAATTGTGTTATTCTCAATTACCTCGAACAACCCATTATTTTCAAAGTTAACATCGCCCTTGTACTCAATTTTATAAGTGTTGTTTCTGTAGCTTGCCTTAATTTCATCAACGGCGCCATCTAATATTTTCTTAGATTTATCAATTAAAGCAATATTATCGCATAGTTCTTCAACGCTTTCCATTCTGTGTGTCGAAAATATGAAGGTTGTTCCTTTTGCATTCAGTTCTAATATTTCATTTTTTATTAATTCTGCATTTACAGGGTCAAAACCCGAGAATGGTTCATCAAGAATAATTAATTCGGGATCGTGAAGTATAGTTGCAACAAATTGAACTTTTTGTTGCATTCCCTTACTTAAATCCTCAACCTTTTTATTCCACCAACTTCCCATCTCCAGTTTTTCGAACCAGAATTTAATTCTTTTAGTTGCCTCCGCCGTGCTTAAACCTTTAAGTTTTGAAAGGTATAAAACCTGTTCCCCAATTTCCATCTTTTTATAAAGGCCGCGTTCTTCTGGCAGGTAGCCGATTCGATTAATATGGTTACCATTAAGTTTTTGCCCGTTAAACATCACTTCACCACTATCAGGGGCAGTAATTTGAGTAATAATTCTTATCAGAGAGGTTTTGCCGGCACCGTTCGGACCCAGAAGGCCAAAGATTTTACCTTGTTCAACTTCCAAACTAACATCGTCGAGCGCACGATGGTTGGCATATTGCTTTACAATATTTTTTACGCTAAGCATATTAAAAGTTTTAGTTGCTTATTAGTCGTAAAAAAACGCAAAAGGTTACAAATAATAAAAGGTTTTGCAAAGCAAATGCAATAGTGCTTCGGTTAGGAAAGCCCTGCTTGCTCATCAATTTCCATTGAAAAGTCTGAGTATTTTCTTTCAATGACTTTTATTCTACGAGGTTATCTGATTCCGGGTGGTTGACGATCTTTTGCAGCTGTTTGGAATTATTAAGTGCACCTACGCCCCATGTGTTGTTAAAATAAATGTAAACCTCACGAACACCTTCAGGAATCTCCTTTGCGAAATTTTGTATTGTTCGAGATCGTATTCTGATTTATATAAAACGGGTTTCCCGTGAAAACGGTAATAAATGGTTTTCGTGTTGTCGACGATTGAATCTGGGAGATTTGACGGAAAACTCATCCCGCTGACGGTTATATTCATTAACCCTAACTTGTCAAAAATTTCATCGCTCAACCACGATACATTTCGAAACTCAATAACATTTCTAAATGAAGGCTTAAGGTTCGCCATTAAAAGGTTAAGTCGCTCTTCGGTGAATTCAAACTTAGGCGGAAATTGAAATAAGACGCAGCCTAACTTATCTTTAAGGCATTCATTTATAGTTGAATAGAAATCATTCAACAATTTTTCACAATCTTTAAACTGTTTGTAGTGGGTTATAAGCCGGGGTGCTTTAATTGTAAATAAGAAATCATCCGGACTTTCGCTAAACCACTTTTCGAACGATTTCTGTGTCGGCATTTTATAGAAAGTGGAATTTATTTCGATAGTATTAAAATGCTTGCAGTAATACTTAAACCAGTCTTTTTGCGGCAATCCATCAGGATAAAAAA
>Ga0308164_10003679_pt1 | contig 13631 bp, 7 predicted proteins | sample PhyTR2_FD_201031 | JGI IMG/M metagenome (GOLD analysis project Ga0308164, IMG submission 201031) | Phyllosphere microbial communities from UC Gill Tract Community Farm, Albany, California, United States - DLSLT.R2 | ecosystem: Host-associated > Plants > Phyllosphere > Unclassified | place: USA... | reverse complement strand
TAGGTGGCGACTTTGAAATTCAAACACCTGATGCTGGCTGCCGCGTTGATGTCGGCAGCCTTCGGTGCCCACGCCGAGCGGCTGAAAGACATCGCCAGCATTTCCGGCGTGCGTTCCAACCAGTTGATCGGTTACGGCCTGGTGGTCGGGCTTAACGGCACCGGTGACCAGACGACGCAAACCCCGTTCACCCTGCAGACCTTTAACAACATGCTCTCGCAGTTCGGCATCAAGGTGCCGCCGGGATCGGGCAACGTGCAGTTGAAGAACGTCGCGGCGGTGTCGGTGAGTGCCGATCTGCCAGCGTTCGCCAAGCCGGGTCAGCAGGTCGATATCACTGTTTCCTCGATCGGTAACTCCAAGAGCCTGCGTGGCGGCACCTTGCTGCTGACACCGCTTAAGGGTATCGACGGCAACGTCTACGCGATCGCCCAGGGCAACCTGGTGGTCGGTGGTTTCGATGCCGAAGGTCGCGACGGTTCGAAGATCACCGTCAACGTTCCGTCGGCCGGTCGCATCCCTGGCGGTGCGTCGGTGGAGCGTTCGGTGCCGAGCGGTTTCAACCAGGGCAACAGCCTGACGCTGAACCTCAACCGTTCTGACTTCACCACCGCCAAGCGCATCGTCGACAAGATCAACGACATGCTTGGCCCTGGCGTTGCGCAAGCCATCGATGGCGGCTCGATCCGTGTCACTGCGCCGCTCGATCCGAGCCAGCGCGTTGACTACCTGTCGATCCTGGAAAACCTCGAAGTCGATCCCGGTCAGGCAGTGGCGAAAGTCATCATCAACTCGCGCACCGGCACCATCGTTATCGGCCAGAACGTGAAAGTCTCGCCGGCCGCCGTGACCCACGGCAGCCTCACCGTGACCATCACCGAAGACCCGATCGTCAGCCAGCCGGGCCCGTTGTCCAACGGCCAGACTGCTGTGGTCCCGCGTTCGCGTGTAAATGCCGAGCAAGAGGCCAAGCCGATGTTCAAGTTCGGCCCGGGCACCACCCTCGACGAGATCGTGCGCGCGGTGAACCAGGTTGGCGCCGCACCGGGTGACCTGATGGCCATTCTCGAAGCCCTGAAGCAGGCCGGCGCGTTGCAAGCCGACCTGATCGTGATCTGAGGCCGGCCACCATGGATATGCGCAAAAGCGGTCTGGTCAGCAGCAGCGATTCGGGTTCGTACTCCGACCTCAATCGTTTGAACCAGCTCAAGGTCGGTGACAAGAACAGTGACGAAAACATGCGCAAGGTTGCGCAGGAGTTCGAGTCGCTGTTCCTTGGCGAGATGCTCAAGTCGATGCGTTCGGCCACCGAAGCGCTCGGCCAGGACAACCCGCTGAACACGCCGGCCGCCAAGCAGTATCAGGAAATGTACGACCAGCAACTGGCGGTTTCCATGTCCCGCGAGGGCGGTGGCATTGGCCTGGCTGACGTGCTGATCCGGCAGATGTCGAAGAACAAACCGATGGCCCCGGGTGAGGCTGCGGCCGCGTCCGCCGCCAAGCAGCAGGAAGCGCTGGCCAAAGCCGCCGCCGTGCCGACACCGATTGCCGCCGGTACCGTCGCCACCAACGGCCCGTTGTCGCGGCTCAATGGCGAGCGGCCGTTGTGGGCGTCGCGTTCGGTGAATGCGCCGAACACCGATATTTCTCACCGCAACGACATGCAATTGATCAATCAGCGTCGTCTGGCCCTGCCGCCGAAACTGGCTGATCGCTTGCTCGCCGGGCTGGTGCCATCCGCGCCGGCAACTGCAGCGACGGCAGCGTTGGCGAACAACGCCTTGCCACAACGTGCCGCGACCCCGGCGATCGCTGGTTCCGGCCCGCTGTACAACGGCGACTGGCTGGCCCGCGCCGAAGAGCAGAAAGCCGCCGCCGCTGGCGGGCAGATGCAGGTCTACGGTCGCGCCATGGCGCAGATTCCGCTGGCGCCGCCGAAAAAAGCGTTCAGCTCTGCCGACGAATTCGTCAACACCATGCTGCCGATGGCCAAGGAAGCCGCCGACCGCATCGGCGTCGATCCGCGTTATCTGGTGGCCCAGGCGGCGCTGGAAACCGGCTGGGGCAAATCGGTCATGCGCGCCCAGGATGGCAGCAGCAGCCACAACCTGTTCGGCATCAAGGCGAGCAGCAACTGGAAGGGCGATTCGGCCCGGGCGATCACCAGCGAGTTCCGCAACGGTGCGATGGTCAAGGAGACGGCCGAGTTCCGTTCCTACGCCTCGTACAAGGACAGCTTCCACGATCTGGTGACGTTGCTGCAGAGCAACAATCGCTATCAAGAAGTGCTGAAGTCGGCCGATAACCCAGAACAGTTTGTACGCGAGTTGCAGAAGGCCGGTTACGCCACCGACCCGAACTACGCCAACAAGATTTCGCAAATTGCCAAGCAGATGAACAGTTTCGAAAACTACGCTGCGGCGGGTGTCTCCACCACGCCTTTATAAGGCACCAGGTAATAAGGTCTGAACCATGAGTTTGCTCAATATCGGGATGTCGGGACTGTCGGCCAGCCAGTCCTCTCTGGCTACGACAGGCAACAACATTGCCAACGTCGATACCGCCGGTTATTCGCGTCAGCAAACCGTACAGGGCACCAAGTCGTCGCAGCAGTACGGCACCGTGTTCATCGGCACCGGCACGACCCTGGCCGACGTGCGCCGGGTGTACAACTCGTACCTGGAAAGCCAGTTGCATACCGCGACTTCGCTCAACAGCGAAGCGGCGTCGTACCTGGCCCAGGCCACGCCGCTGGACGCGATGCTGTCCGACACCAACACCGGCCTGACCGGCGTGCTGCAGAAGTTCTTCACTTCGCTGCAGGGCGTGTCGACCTCGGCCACCGATGACACCTCGCGCCAATCGGTGCTGACCGGTGCGCAGGCGCTGAGCAGTCGTTTCAATACCATCGCCAAGCAACTCAACGACCAGAACACCACGATCAACGGCAGCCTGGGCGACATGACCGCCCAGGTGAACAAGCTGGCGACCTCGATCGCCAACCTGAACCAGAAGATCGGCGAGATTTCCACCAGCGGCGGCGCGCCGAACGACCTGCTCGACAGCCGTAACGAAGCGGTGCGCCAACTGTCGGTGCTGACCGGCGCCCAAGTGGTTGAGCGCGGCACCAGTTTCGATATCTACGTCGGCAGCGGCCAGCCGTTGGTGATCGGCAACACCACCAACACCCTGAGCATGGTCGCCAGCAAAGACGATCCGTCGCGCATGGCCATTCAGATGGACCGCGGTTCGAGCACCATCGACATCACCTCGGTGATCAGCGGTGGCGAAATCGGTGGTCTGCTGACCTATCGCAAGGAAGTCCTTGACCCGTCGCTCAACGAGCTGGGCCGAGTGGCCCTGGTGGTCGCCGATCAGATCAACCGCCAGCAAGCTCAGGGCATCGACAAGAACGGTGATTTCGGCGCGGCGATTTTCAACAACATCAACAGTGCCGCGCTGATCAGCCAGCGCAGCATTGCCAAAGATGGCAACAGCGCCGGTTCCGGCAACCTCGATGTGACGATCAAGGACACCGGCAAGCTGACCACCAGCGATTATCAGGTCACGTTCACCAGCGCTACCGACTACACCGTCAAGCGTTCCGACGGCACCGACATGGGCGCGTTCAGCACCACGACCACCCCGCCACCCGTGATCGACGGTTTCACCCTCGCTCTGAACGGCGGTGCGTTGAGCGCCGGTGACTCGTTCAAGGTCACACCGACCCGCAACGCAGCCGCAAGCATCCAGACGGTGCTGACCGATCCGAAGAAAATCGCTGCGGCCGGTCCGCTGACGGGCGTGGCCAGCGCCAACGGTCTGGGCACTTACACCCAGCCGACGCTCAGCGACAAGATCGACATCTACAACCCGACCGCCCAGGCCGACATGCAGGCGGCGCTGAAGAATTCGACGCCGGTCAAACTGGTATTCGGTGCGGCCAGCGGCGGTAGCCAGTCGTACACTCTGGTGGATGCCAAGGGCGGTACTCTGGGCACCGGCACCATCGTGCCTGGCCAGTCGAACACCCTGAATCTGAAAGTCGGCATCGTCGATGCCAGCGGCAACCCGGTGATGGATACGACCGTCACGCCGAACGTGCAGAAAACCTTCACCGTGCAGACCACCGTGGGCGGCACGCCGAAATCCGGCGAGACCTTCACCATGAACCTGACCGGTGCGGCGTCTTCGGACAACCGTAACGCGCAAGCGCTGGTCGGTCTGCAAACCGCACAAAGCGTCGACACCGGCTCGGCGAGCAAGGGCATCAGCCTGACTGACGCCTACAACAAATTGGTGACCAACGTCGGTACCAAGACCGCCCAGGGCAAGTCCGACAGCGCTGCGACCAGCGCGATTCTGGATAACGCCAAGGGCGCTCGCGATTCGTTGTCCGGGGTCAACCTGGATGAAGAAACCGGCAACCTGGTCAAATACCAGCAGTACTACACAGCGTCTTCGCAGATCATCAAAGCTGCGCAGGAAACTTTCGCCACGCTGATCAACAGCCTTTAAGGAGTCGTAATTCATGCGCATTTCCACCGCTCAGTATTACGGAACGCAAGCTTCGGACTATCAGCGTAACTTCAACAAGGCCGTTGCCACCGCCAGCGAGGCGAGCAGCCTGCAGCGCATCAACACCGCGGCGGATGATCCGATCGGCGCCGGGCGCTTGCTGCAACTGGGCCAGCAGGCCGCGATGCTTGATCAGTACAAGACCAACGTCGACACCACCAAAAGTGCGCTGAACGTGCAAGAGTCCACGCTGGACTCGATCAACACGGCGCTGGCGCGTGCCAAAGAGCTTGCGCTGGCTGCCAACAACGGCACGATCACCGACAAGGACCGCCAGGCTTACGCTTCGGAAATGGGCGAGATCCAGCAACAAGTGCTGGGCCTGATGAACGCCAAGGACGCCAACGGCAACTACCTGTTCTCCGGCTCGAAAACCGACACCGCGCCCTACTCGAAAAATGCCGACGGCACTTTCACTTACAACGGCGACCAGACCACCATCAATCTGGGCATTGGCGACGGCATGACTGTCGGCACCAACACCACCGGTTGGGACGCCTTCCAGCAGACCATCAACACCGGTCGCACCAACACCAAAATGACCGCGCCCGCTGTGGATGACGGCCGTGTCGTGCTGTCCAACGGCACTGTTGGCACTGCTGCCAGCTACGACGCCAAATTCACCGCCGGCCAGCCGTATACCATCGATTTTGTCAGCAGCACCCAGCTGAAAATCACCGATGCCCTGGGTAATGACGTCACTGCCGAAGCCAGCCAGAACGGCCTGATCAGCAACAGCAGCGGCGCCAACCAGACCGTCAGTTTCCGTGGCGTCGACCTCAAGTTGAACGTCAACCTCAAGGCCGGCGACACCAACCCGGATGCAGTCATTGCCGGGCACAGCTTCCAGCTGTCGAGCACGCCTGATTCGTTCACCACCACGCGCAGCCCGGGTAATACCTCGACGTCGGTGATCACCGGTTCGTCCATCACCGACCAGGCCGCTTACACCGCCGCATTCCCGCAGGGCGGTGCAGTCCTCAAGTTCACCAGCGCGACCGATTTCGATCTGTACGCAGCGCCGGTGACGGCTGACAGCAAGCCGGTTTCGTCGGGCACCGTGGTCGGTGGCAACGCGACTGCTGCCGGTGTGACCTTCGCACTGGGCGGTACGCCGGCCACGGGCGATCAGTTCTCGATCCAGCCGAACAATCACCAGACCCAGAACGTGCTCGACACCCTGGGCCAGATGATCACGGCGCTGAACACCCCGGTCGATGGCGATCCGGTTGCCAAGCAGAAACTGCAGGGCGCCATGGAGGCGGGCCTCGGCAACATCGACGCCGCCGCCAATCAGATCGGCACCGCCGTCACCACCATCGGTGCGCGCGGTCAGGCACTGGACATGCAAGCCATCACCAACGACAGCCTGAGCACAGCGAACACCACAACCCAAGGCTCGATCCGTGATTCCGATCCGGCCGAAGTCATGACGCGCCTGACCTTGCAGCAGACCATGCTGCAAGCCTCGCAACTGGCGTTCAGCAAGATCAGCCAGTTGGGTCTGTTCAACAAGATCTGACGGTGGGCGGGCGTGCGAGCGCCCGCTGACCGTGTCCCTCTGTTAATGATTTTTTGCGGTATCAAGGGCTCGCTTTTCCGAGCGGGCTCGCACCGCCTGTGAGCCCGCCGTGAATTCACTCCCCCTCGTCAGCATTGCCATTCCCGCGTTCAATCCGCGCTTTTTCGAGCGGACGTTGAACAGTGCCGTCAGCCAGACGTACAGCAATCTGGACATCGTCGTGTGCGATGACAGTCGTGGTGACGAGATCAAGGACATCGTCAGCCTGGTCATCGAGCAAACCGGGGTCCAGGTACGCTACGTTCGCAATCCACAGACCCTGGGGCTGGTGGGCAATCTGAAGGTCTGCCTCGAACAGGCGCGCGGCGAGTTCATCAAATTCCTGTGTGACGATGACTTGCTCTATTCGGTCTGCATCGAACAGCAGGCCCATGAGTTACAGCGCGAAGAAGTCAGTCTGGTGATCGCTCAGCGGCTGCTGTGGGACGCCAACGACATCATTCTGCCGGCCCGTTTGGAAAACAGCTCGCTATCGCCCGTGAGCGCCTTGCTCAAAGGCGACGATGTGCTGAGCATTTTCGAGAAGTTCCCGGTCAATGTCCTCGGCGGCTTCAGCAGTGCGTTGTTCCGGCGTGCCGATGTCGCCGAACTGTTGCCGGCGCTCACTGAAGAGGGTGCATGCTTCGTTGCGACCCTGGATTTTGCCTTGTATGTCTGTCTGCTGCGACGCGGCAACATGGTGACGTCCAACAATGTTCTGAGCGCCGAGCGACTTTACCCTGAGCGTTTGAGCGCGCAGCAACCGATGAAGGATGCTGCCGAGGTTGAGCGCGAGTGGCTTTCGCAAATGCTCAAAGTGCGCAGCGGCGAGTCGGCCCCCGCGAAGGGCTGGGTTCGCTACGTGCGACTGACCAAGGCCGATGAGTCGCCGCGCGTTTGGGACGAACTGCCACTGAGCCGTACGCTGGGTACCAAGCAAAGCCGCCAGGAAATGGGCGTGGGTGTCGACAGCTTCAGTTTCGGCGAGCTCTATGCACAGTGGCTGGCATGTCGGGTGCTGACCGAGACGCAGCGAAAATGGTTGCCGGAGACCCTTGCGGGCTGGCCGCAGCAGCCGAGAATCGTGCCGATCGTCATTGATGCGCAGGGTAGCCGCGACGGTCTCGAACGCACTCTGCAAGCGCTCGCTGCCCAGGACTATCCGCCGGAGCTGGTGCTGGTGCTGTCCGTAGCCTGTACCGAAGCGCAGCTGCAGGATCGAGTGTTCCACATGCCGTTGCAGGATGATGGTCTGCAGCAGATCAATACGCTGTTGCCGCAACTCGAAGGCGCCGACTGGTTCTATCTGCTGCAACCGGGAGATCGCCCGGTGGCACCGGCATTGCTGGTGATGGCCGATCGCATCGCGCATTCGCGGTCGCTGACGTGTCTGTACAGTGATGAAGGCAGCCTGCGCGACGGCGAATCGGCGGAACCGGCGTTCAAACCGGACTTCAACCTCGACCTCATGCGCAGTTATCCCTACGTCGGCCGAGCGCTGGCATTCCAGCGCGAACGCTTCCTCGCGCTCGGTGGGTTTGCGCCAACATTCGCCGAACTGGCGCCACACGACATGCTCTGGCGGATGGCCGAAAGCGATGGCCTGCACGTCATTGGCCACGTCGCTGAAGTGCTGCTGGAGTCCAAGTTCGACCTGTCGCAATGGCTCACCGAGCCTGGCGTGCTGGAGCAAAGTCCGCGAATTCTCGAGGCGCATCTGCAGCGCCTCGGCATTGCTCATGAAATCCGCCAGAACGGGCTGCTCAATCGTGTCGACTACCGTCACGCGCAGCGCCCTCTTGTGTCGGTGATCATCGTCACTCAGGACCAGACTGCCGCCTTGCAGCGCTGTGTCGAAACGCTGCTGGAGAAAACCGCCTACACCGAGTACGAATTGCTCTTGGTCGATAACGGCAGCGAAAGCGCCGAAGCGCTGGCGTGGCTGGACGGCATGGCGCAGCTGGGCAGCGACCGGATTCGCGTGCTGCGGTGTGCACAAAAGGACAATGCCGCTGCCGTGCACAACTTCGCCGCACGCCAGGCGCGCGGTGAGTATGTGCTGCTGCTCAATGCCTTTGCGGTGATCACCCAGGCCGACTGGCTCGACGAACTGCTCAATCATGCACAACGCCCTGAAGTCGGGGTGGTCGGCGCCAAGCTGTTCAACCCGGACGGTGGCGTGCTGCACGCCGGTCTCATCCTGGGTCTGAACGGGCCGGCGGGACTGCCGTTCTACGGCCAGCCGATGCAGTCGGATGGGTATATGCACCGGCTGCAGGCTGTGCATGACCTGAGCGCGGTCGGTGGCGATTGCCTGGTGATTCGCAAATCGGTATTCGAAGCGGCCGGCGGCCTGGACGAGCAGGATTTCAAGCAAACGCTCAATGTCGTGGATCTGTGTCTGCGCATTGGCCGCGACGGTTATCTGGTGGTGATGAACCCGCACGCCGTACTGGCGGTGGGCGCGCGGCCAGGTACGGCGGCGACGCCGGCAGAGGAAGCGCAGCACGCCGAGGAAAAGGACACCTTTTATCAGCGCTGGCTGCCACTGGTTGCGCGCGATCCGGCCTATAACGTCAACCTGACGTTGCAGGGCGTAGGCGCCACCAACTTCAGTCTCGAACCAGGCCTGCGTACCGGCTGGAGAGCCTTCTCCAAGGCACAACTGCCGAACGTGCTCGCGGTTCCGATCAACGCTTCTGCCATCGGCCATTACCGTATGAGCCAGCCACTGATCGAGCTGGAAGCAGCCAACCGCGTGGAAGGGCGCATCTGTTACGGCTTGCCGTCGATCATTGATATCGAACGCCAGGCGCCCGATGTGATCGTCCTGCAGGGGCGCTACTCGGAGCACGCCATCGATGAAATCCCGCCGCTGAAGAAATTCTTCAATGCCCGACGGATTTTCGAGCTCGACGACTATGTGATCGATGTTCCCCATCGCAATGCGCACATTCGCAATATGCCGGGCAAGTCGGACATGGAGCGCATGGTGCGCCGGGCGATCGGCCTGTGCGATCGCGTGGTGGTCTCGACCGCGCCCCTGGCCAACGCGCTGTCGGACATGCATCACGACATTCGCGTGGTGCCGAACATGTTGGCCAAGGATCTGTGGGGGCATCTGCGCAGCCAGCGCCGCACGTCGAAAAAACCCCGTGTCGGCTGGGGCGGCGGCACCAGTCACCATGGCGATCTGGCGGTGATTGCCGAGGTGGTACGCGAACTGGCCAACGAAGTCGACTGGGTGTTCTTCGGCATGTGCCCGGATGACTTGCTGCCGTACATGCACGAATTTCACGGTGTGATCCCGCTGGATGTGTATCCGGCAAAACTGGCCAGCCTGAACCTTGATCTGGCTTTGGCGCCGCTGGAGTTCCACATCTTCAACGACTGCAAGAGCAACCTGCGCCTGCTGGAATACGGCGCCTGCGGCTATCCGGTGGTCTGCACCGACACCGAGGCCTATCGCGGTTACTTGCCGTGCACACGGGTCAAGACCAACACGACCGATGAATGGCTGCAGGCGATCCGCATGCATCTGGCTGACCCGGATGCCAGCTATCGCATGGGCGATGAATTGCGTGAGGTGGTGCTGCGTGACTACGTGCTGCGCGGCGATAACCTGCGGCACTGGGAATACGGCTGGCTGGCGGATTGATCTGTCGCAAGGCTTCATTGAAAGGCGATCTCTCGGGTCGCCTTTTTTACAGAATCAACGATTTGTACGAGTCGATCAGGCGAGGGAATGCGCGCTGGACAGGCAATGCCCGCACTGACGGATCCGGTTTCAACAACAACGCAAGGAAGATGTGATGACAGTCGTGAATGGAACGAGTGAAGCGGACGTCCTGCTGGGCACCGACAGCAATGACCAACTCTATGGACTGGAGTCGGATGATGTCCTGCTGGCAAGTACGGGATCGGATGAGCTCGATGGCGGTGACGGCTTCGACACGGCGAATTACTACGCAATAACCTCAGGAATCAACGTCGAACTGGCCGAGGGTGCGACTACCGTCACCGGCCCCGACGGCAAGCTCGATACGCTGATATCCGTTGAGAAGATCGTCGGCACCTTTTCCAACGATACGTTCAGCAGTTCGGTAGCCGGCGTGACGCTGGAAGGCAGCAGCGGTGACGATGTCTACATCGTCAGCGCCGAAGACGTGACCATCGTCGAGGAAGACTGGGGTGGCTATGACGAACTGCGCACCAGCCTCAACAGCTTCAAGATGGCTGGCTTCGTCGAGAAGCTGACCTTCACGGGTACCGGTGATTTCAAGGCTTACGGCAGTGACACCGACAACGAGATCATCGCGGGTGCCGGTAACGACTGGCTGTGGGGTGGTGATGGTGCCGATCATTTTGTCGGGGGGGACGGTTACGACACCGTCAGCTACAGCGACAGCCTTGAAGGGGTGCGAGTCGAAGACTTCGCCAACTACGACGGCCTGACCATCGCCTATGGCGATATTTTCACCGGCATCGAAGCGCTTCAGGGTTCGGGCTTCGATGATGTGATTTATCGTCACAAGGACTCGATGAGTATCGATGGTGCGCAGGGCTACGACACTGTCAATTACCGCTACGCCTTCGACGTGGCCAATGTCGTGATCGGCTATGGCAGCAACCTCGCTGGTGACACGCTGCTCAACGTGGAAGAGGTTATCGGTACCTCAGGCGCCGATCGTTTTGTCGTCAATGCCAGTGGTGTGAAGGTGGCTGGCGGTATCGGTGATGACGTTTATACGATCAACAGCACCGGCGTGACTGTCGAAGAAGACGACAGCTTCATGGGCGGTACCGATCATGTGTACACCAGCCTCTCCGAGTTGAAGCTGAGTGCGTTCGTTGAGCGGTTGACCTATACCGGCAGCAGCGATTTCACCGGTTACGGCAATGACGGCGACAACACGATCGTTTCCGGGGCCGGGAACGATGTGCTGCTGGGCGGGGCGGGGGCCGATAACTTTGAAGGTGGCGCCGGTATCGACATCGTCAGCTATGACGACAGCGCTGAAGGCTTGAGCGCCTCGCTGAATTGGGGGGCGCAGAGCGGTATCGCCTTCCATGACGTCTACATCGACATCGAAGGCCTGCGCGGCAGCCAGTTCAATGATGTCCTGGAGGGTGAGTGGGGCGACAACGTCCTTGAAGGCGGTGGTGGTGACGACCAGATTCAGGGTGGCGATGGCAACGACCATATCTACGGTGGTCTGGCATCTAGTCTCGATGCAGCCGGGCAGTCCGACACCTTGTTCGGTGGCTTGGGCGATGACGTCATCATCGCTGCGCGCGACGGTCTGTTTACCTGGGTCAGTGGCGATGAAGGCAATGACAACATTACCCTTGGACGAGGCGTGGCCTATGGTGGGCAGGGGAATGACGTGTTGATCTTCAACGGCACCGGCCCGTCGAGTGTGGGCGGCAGCGGGTTTGGCGAGCAGGGCGATGATACCTATGTGGTGAACACGTCTGCGTTGGTGACGATCAAGGATGAAGGGCTGGATGCCAATGACACGCTGATTCTGAACACGATCGCTGACGCCAGTCAGTTGAGCGTGACCCGTGTAGGCGATGACGTTTATCTGCACAGTGCCAATGACGGTAGCAGTGGCGTGCCGGACAGTGGTGTGCGGCTGGTGGACTGGTATGCGGGGTTTGCGACTATCGAGCATGTTCAGACGGCTGATGGTCAGGTCTTTGAACTGCCTGCGGGTGGTGATGGGTTTGCCATGTTCGGGTAGTTGTCGGGGGCTTTGAGAAGGAGGGACGAATCTTTGGGTTCGTCCCTTTTTTTGTTTTGGCCTTGGCGGCCTCTGGGCCGACCAGACTCTTGGTGTTTTGGGTGAATATCCGTTGCTTCGGGTGTGGCTTATGGCGGTTTCGCCCTTACGGCGAGTCACCTTTTTCAAACGCCAAAAAGGTAACCCAAAACGCTTGCTCCTGCGTTCGGCCCTCGCAGGCTCGGGTCCCTTCGCTCCGGGATCGATCCGGGCGCAGCGGCTACGGTTTGCTGCGCTGCACCTACGTCCGCTGTGTCTGGCTACGCCAGACGGTCGCTGCGCTCCCACGCCCGGATCAATCCCTCCACTCAGCCTTCCGATGTCGCCGGTTAGGCAAGATCAAGATCAAGAGCACTCGAGCTAACGCTCATTGTTGAGTGGTTAGAAGCGTCGCATGGCTTGGGATTTCGGTGGATTTGCCCCTCACCCCAGCCCTCACCCCCTGGAGAGGGAGCCGATCTTTGGGCTTTTCAGAATTTGTGTTCGACTCGGTATTTCAGGTCGGCATAGCGCTCGCATCCACTGCGGTCAGTCCCCTCTCCCTCCGGGAGAGGGCTAGGGTGAGGGGCTTTTGATTTTGCTACGGCTGGTGTTCATCGCTGCCAGTGATTTTGGAGCTGGCGCGTTTCCTGCAAGTCCCCCTCAAATCGCCATAAAACGAGCGCTCGCGGTTATTTCACCTGCGCCCGGAACGGCAAAAGGTGTCGCCGCGAGGCCCGCAATGCTCAACAAAGCCATGCGCAGCCCGGTGAAGAACAAGAGGGGAGACGATGAAGGCAGTAATTTTGGCGGGTGGCCTCGGTACGCGCATCAGCGAAGAGTCGCACCTCAAGCCCAAGCCGATGATCGAGATCGGCGGCAAGCCAATTCTCTGGCACATCATGAAGCAGTATTCCGCCCATGGAATCCACGACTTCGTCATTTGCCTGGGCTACAAGGGTTATGCGATCAAGGACTTCTTCGCCAATTACTTCCTGCACACCTCCGACGTCACCTTCAACATGCGCGAAAACCGCATGGACGTGCACCAGAACTACAGCGAGCCGTGGAGCGTTACCCTGATCGACACCGGTGAGGAAACCATGACCGGCGGCCGTCTGTTGCGCGCCGGCCGTTATCTGCAGGATGAAGAGGCGTTCTGCTTCACCTACGGCGACGGTGTTTCCGACATCAACATTGCTCAACTCGTCGATTACCACAAAGCCCACGGTCGCCTGGCCACCGTCACCGCGGTGCAGCCGCCGGGACGTTACGGCGCCCTCGAGCGGCAAGGCGATCAGGTTCTGGGTTTCACCGAGAAACCGCGCGGCGACGGTGGCTGGATCAACGGCGGCTTCTTCGTGCTGTCACCCAAAGTCCTGTCCTACATTGCTGGCGATGAAACCACCTGGGAAGCCGAGCCGCTGGCGCGTCTGGCTCAGGACGAACAGCTCAACGCCTTCGAACACGAAGGCTTCTGGCATCCGATGGACACCCTGCGCGACAAAAACCACCTCGAAGCGCTGTGGCAGAGCGGGGAGGCCCCATGGAAGCAATGGGCCTGAGTGCGGATTTCTGGCGCGGCAAGCGCGTATTGGTCACCGGTCACACCGGTTTCAAGGGCAGTTGGCTGACCCTGTGGCTGCAAAGCCTCGGCGCGCACGTCAGCGGTTTTTCGCTGGATCCGTCGACCGAACCGAGCCTGTATGAACTGGCGCGGGTTCACG
>Ga0308164_10003678_pt1 | contig 13632 bp, 13 predicted proteins | sample PhyTR2_FD_201031 | JGI IMG/M metagenome (GOLD analysis project Ga0308164, IMG submission 201031) | Phyllosphere microbial communities from UC Gill Tract Community Farm, Albany, California, United States - DLSLT.R2 | ecosystem: Host-associated > Plants > Phyllosphere > Unclassified | place: USA... | reverse complement strand
GGCGGCGTCACAGGCAACGCATCGACAGAATGCGTACCCGACGCAGGCCGGAGAAATGCAGATCAGGTTTTTAGGAGCGCGGTAAATGCCCGAGTTATTCCACTACATGCAACAGCTGGTCAATGGCCTGACCATTGGCAGCACGTATGCATTGATCGCCATCGGCTACACGATGGTTTACGGCATCATCGGAATGATCAACTTCGCCCACGGCGAGGTGTACATGATCGGTTCCTACGTTGCCTTCATGGCGCTTGCAGGTCTTGCAATGATGGGTATCGACAGCCTGCCGCTGTTGATGATCGCAGGCTTCGCCGCCTCCATCATCGTAACCAGCGCCTACGGCTACAGCATCGAACGGGTCGCCTACCGTCCGCTGCGCAACAGCAACCGTCTGATTCCTCTGATTTCTGCGATCGGCATGTCGATCTTTCTGCAGAACTCGGTCCAGCTTTCCCAGGGTTCGGGCAACTTTGCCATCCCCAACCTGCTGCCCGGCAGCCTGTCCTTCGGCCCCGGCGGTGCACAGGAAGTGCTGATTTCCTACATGCAGATCGTGGTGTTCGTGGTCACCCTGCTGGCCATGACCGGCCTGACCCTGTTCATTTCCCGCTCGCGAATGGGCCGCGCCTGCCGCGCCTGCGCCGAGGACATGAAGATGGCCAACCTGCTGGGGATCAACACCAACACCATCATTGCCCTGACCTTCGTGGTCGGCGCAGCGCTGGCGGCCGTTGCGGCCATGCTGCTGAGCATGCAATACGGCGTGATCAACCCGAGCGCAGGCTTCCTGGTAGGCCTCAAGGCGTTCACCGCCGCGGTTCTGGGCGGCATCGGCTCGATTCCGGGCGCCGTGCTCGGCGGCCTGGTGCTGGGCGTCGCCGAAGCCTTCGGTGCCGACATCTTTGGTGATCAGTACAAGGACGTTGTGGCCTTCGGCCTGCTGGTTCTGGTGCTGCTATTCCGCCCGACCGGCATTCTGGGTCGTCCGGAGGTTGAGAAAGTATGAGCAAGTCCTTCAAACAGGCGCTGTTCAGCGCTGCGCTGGTGTGGGCCGTTGCCTACCCGATGTTCGGCCTGAAACTGGCCTTTTCCGGCGTGACCCTGCAAGTGCACAACGCCAGCCCCATGACCCTGACCATCATCGCGATCTGCTCGGTCCTGCTGTTTCTGCGCGTGCTGTTCGCCGAGAAAATCAGCGGCCTGCGCCGCGGTGAACGCGCTCCATTGATCTCGAAGAAAACCAGCGACTTCATGACCCAACCGAGCACCCAGCGCTGGGGCCTTGCCGCCCTGATCGTGCTGGCGTTCGTCTGGCCGTTCTTCGGTTCGCGCGGCGCGGTGGACATCGCGACGCTGATCCTGATCTACGTGATGCTGGGTCTGGGCCTGAACATTGTGGTCGGTCTCGCCGGCCTGCTGGACCTGGGCTACGTCGGTTTCTACGCAGTCGGCGCCTACGGTTACGCGCTGCTGTCGCACTACTTCGGCCTGAGCTTCTGGGAGTGCCTGCCGCTGGCCGGTCTGCTGGCGGCGCTGTTCGGCTTTCTGCTGGGCTTCCCGGTCCTGCGGCTGAGAGGCGACTATCTGGCCATCGTAACGCTCGGGTTCGGTGAGATCATCCGGATCTTCCTGCGCAACCTGACCGACATCACCGGCGGCCCCAACGGCATCAGCAACATCGAGAAACCGACCCTGTTCGGCCTGAGCTTCGAACGCCGCGCCGCCGAAGGTGCGCAGACGTTCCACCAGTATTTCGGCCTGGACTACAACCCGATCAGCAAGGTGATCTTCCTCTACCTGATCGCCCTGCTGCTGGCGCTGGCGGCGCTGTTCGTCATCAACCGCCTGCTGCGCATGCCGATCGGCCGTGCCTGGGAAGCGTTGCGCGAAGACGAAATCGCCTGCCGTGCCCTGGGTCTGAATCCGACCGTGATCAAGCTATCGGCCTTTACGCTGGGTGCAGCGTTCGCCGGCTTCGCAGGCAGCTTCTTCGCCGCCCGTCAGGGTCTGGTGACGCCGGAGTCCTTCACCTTCATCGAGTCGGCAATCATTCTGGCCATCGTGGTGCTCGGCGGCATGGGTTCCCAGCTGGGCGTTATTCTCGCCGCCATCGTAATGATCCTGCTGCCTGAACTGATGCGTGAGTTCAGCGATTACCGCATGTTGATGTTCGGTGCCCTGATGGTGCTGATGATGATCTGGCGTCCTCAAGGTTTCCTGCCGATGCAACGACCTGTCATGAAGTTGAAAGCGGAGGCGGCCAAATGAAACAGCCTCTTCTGCAAGCCACAAACCTGAGCATGCGCTTCGGCGGCCTGCTGGCGGTCAATGGCGTCGCCCTGACCGTTCATGAAAAGCAGGTCGTCTCGATGATCGGCCCTAACGGCGCGGGCAAGACCACTGTCTTCAACTGCCTGACCGGTTTCTACAAACCCAGCGGCGGCACCATCCTGCTGGACGGCGAGCCGATCCAGGGCCTGGCCGGTCACCAGATCGCGCGCAAGGGCGTAGTGCGCACGTTCCAGAACGTGCGCCTGTTCAAGGAAATGACCGCTGTCGAGAACCTGCTGGTCGCCCAGCATCGTCACCTGAACACCAACTTCCTGTCCGGCCTGTTCAAGACCCCGGCCTTCCGCCGCAGCGAACGCGAAGCCATGGACTACGCCGAGCACTGGCTGGAAGCCGTCAATCTGAAGGAATTCGCCAACCGCCCGGCCGGGACACTGGCCTACGGTCAGCAGCGCCGCCTGGAAATCGCCCGCTGCATGATGACGCGCCCGCGCATCCTCATGCTCGACGAACCGGCAGCCGGCCTGAACCCGCGGGAAACCGAAGACCTGAAAGCGCTGATCGGCGTGTTGCGCAATGAGCACAACGCCACAGTGCTGCTGATCGAGCACGACATGAAGCTGGTGATGAGCATTTCCGACCACATTGTGGTGATCAATCAGGGCACACCACTGGCCGACGGAACGCCGGAGCAGATTCGTGACAATCCTGAAGTGATCAAAGCCTACCTGGGGGAAGCGTAAATGCTGCAGTTCGAAAACGTTTCCACCTTCTACGGCAAGATCCAGGCGCTGCACAGCGTCAACGTGGAAGTCCGTCAGGGCGAGATCGTTACCCTGATCGGTGCCAACGGTGCCGGTAAATCCACCCTGCTGATGACCCTGTGCGGCTCGCCGCGCGCGCACAGCGGCAGCATCCGTTACATGGGCGAGGAACTGGTCGGCCAGGAATCGTCGGTGATCATGCGCAAGAGTATCGCGGTGGTGCCTGAAGGCCGCCGCGTGTTCGCCCGCCTGACCGTCGAAGAAAACCTGGCCATGGGCGGTTTCTTCACCGAGAAGGGTGATTATCAGGAACAGATGGACAAGGTCCTGCACCTGTTCCCGCGCCTCAAGGAACGCTTCACCCAGCGCGGCGGCACCATGTCCGGCGGCGAACAGCAAATGCTCGCCATCGGCCGTGCGCTGATGAGCAAACCCAAGTTGCTGTTGCTGGACGAACCGTCGCTGGGTCTGGCGCCGATCATCATTCAGCAGATTTTCGAGATCGTCGAACAACTGCGACGTGATGGCGTAACCGTGTTTCTGGTCGAGCAGAACGCCAACCAGGCCCTGAAAATCGCCGACCGCGCCTATGTACTGGAGAACGGTCGCGTGGTGATGCAGGGCACCGGCGAAGAACTGCTGATCGATCCAAAAGTGCGGGACGCTTATCTGGGCGGCTAGCAACACGCGCCAGAATCGTGCGCTCATCTCGACACTGATCGTGCCCACCGCTCCGCGCGGGCATACCGCCCGTGACGCTCTGCGTCAGATTACGACAAGACGCGGAGCGTCCTGAGAGGCGTTACCACGCAGAGCGTGGTAACGATCAGACGCGCCTGCGTGGGCATGCCTTCCATCACTCACCCTCACGCCAATCGCTCCAGCGCCGAGCCACTGCGCTCGAACCAGCCCACCAGATAATCTGCCAGCACCTGCACTCGCCTCGGCACTTCGCCTTCGAAGGGGTGAACCAGAAACATCGGCGTCGTTGCCGTCTGGTAATCCTTGAGCAGCCAGTGCAAGCATCCTTCGTTGATTTCCCTGTGCACCATATAGGACGGCAGCCGTGCGACACCCGCACCGGCCAGTGCCGCCTTTTTCAGCAGGCTGTAGTGATTACTGGCAAAAGGACCGTCAATCTGCACACGGATCAACTCGTGATTCTGATGGTAAAGCCACTGGTAACGGTCGCTGTAATGGCTGTTGATCAGGCATTGATGCTTCGCAAGGTCCTCAGGGCCTTGTGGCCATCCATGCTCTTCCAGATACCGCGTGCTGGCGCAGGTCAGTTCCTGCATGGCCAACAAAGGCCTGGCCACCAGCCGTTCATCACTGGCGACCTTTGAGCGAACCGCCAGATCGAAGCCGTCGCGCCGCAAGTCGCGCACGCTGTTACTCAGTTCGAGCTCTATCTTTACCTGCGGATAGGTCTCGTAAAACTCCATCAACAAGCCGTCAAAAAAAGTTTCTCCCAACGAAACCGGCGTCGTGATACGCACCTCACCGACCATCTCGTCACGCATCAACGCCACAATGCTGCGCGCCCTTTCCATGTGCGCAATCAACTGCTGAGCCTGAGGCAACAACGCGGACCCGGCCGAGGTCAGGCTCAAGGTTCGAGTGGTGCGGTGCAACAACTGGACACCGTAGGTTTTTTCCAACTGAGAAATCCGCTTGGACAACCGCCCCTTGCTGCAATCCAGACGCTCAGCGGCTGCGGTAAAACTGCCCGCTTCGATCAGTACGGCAAAGGCAGCCAGATCTTCCATCTCGCTCATGGATTGTTTCCCTGTGAGAACCAAAGGTTTCCAATTGGCATCTTTATCGAAGGATATACGGCTTTCTACACTGATGGCTCCTTTGATCTTTCTGGAGCAACGCAATGAAAATCCTGTTGATTGGCGCAAGCGGAACCGTTGGCTCGGCGATAGAACGCGAACTGGGCTCACGGCATGAGATTGTTCGCATAGGCCGCAACAGCGGTGACGAACACGTTGATATCAGCGACAGCGCCTCGATCCGCGCGCTGTTTGAACGCGTGGGCAGCTTCGACGCGCTGATCTGCGCGGCGGGCAGCGTGAAATTCGTACCGCTGGCGAACATGACTGAAGCCGATTTCGCCCTGGGTCTTCAGGACAAACTCATGGGCCAGGTCAACCTGCTGCTGATCGGCAAGGCATACGCCAACGATGGCGCGTCGTTCACCTTCACCTCGGGCATCCTGAGCCAGGAGCCGATTCTTTCAGGCGTTTCAGCCAGTCTTGTCAATGGCGCCATCGATGCCTTCGTGCGCGCCGCAGCCATCGAATTGCCGCGTGATATGCGCGTGAACTCGGTCAGCCCCACCGTGCTGCTCGAATCCATGGACAAGTACGGCGCTTATTTCAGAGGCTTCAAACCTGTGCCCGCCGCGGATGTGGCGCTGGCCTATACCAAAAGCGTGGAAGGCCTGCACACCGGACAGACGTATCAGGTCTTGTGATGCGGCAGCAGTCTGCGTAACGTGGCGGCACTTGTCTGGAGACCCGCCCAATGTTCGCTGCTCGTTCCGTCCTTGTATTCGCCCTTCTGCCGTTGTTCGCCGGCTGCCAGATGCTTGGCATCAAGACCGACACACCGAAAGTCTCGACGGCAGGCATGATCCGCATGCAGGGTGACCTGACTGGCGAAAACGGGCAGTTGATGTTCAAGCCGTGCAACGAGCAGCGTCGCTATGTGGTCAAGGATCGCAACAACACGGGCATCCTGCAGGAGGCTGCGAGCCTGGCCGACAGCAAGGGTCGCGTGTTTGCCGACCTGCGCGGCTCGTTCGCCGCCAGCAAGGCAGCCAACAGTGACGGCCAATTGGACCTGCATCAGGTTTATCGGGTCGAACGTCCCGGCCAGTCCTGCGACGACCTGAACTTCAAACGCCTGACTCTGCACGTCAATGGCAGCAAGCCGGCGTGGAACGTCAACGTCAGTGGCAAGGGCATGGTACTGGAGCGTGAGGGGCAGCCGCCGCTTGCCGTGCCGTACCTTGAAGAGCAACTGCCGGATGGCAGCTTCAGTGTCAGCAGCGAAGCCAACAATCAGCGCATCGAACTGTGGGTCGCCCCTCAGCGCTGCGTCGACAGCGTCAACGGTTCGGTGCAACACCTCACCGCCGAGCTGCGTCTCAACGGCCAGGCCCAGCGCGGCTGCGGCTACTACGGCGGTTCGCGGGACGACTGATCCATCCTGAGGACGGGATTTTGGCGACCGATGGCACCCATGGTTGCCAGGACTGCACACCTCGACTCGCCGCCAACAGGGTTCAGCGCTTATAATCGCCGGTTCTTGTAGTGCTGTCGGGCTGAACCTGCGGCCCGAAAACTGGACCCCTTAATGTTACGAATCACCGAACTCAAACTGCCGATCGATCATCCGGACGACGACCTGCGCCCTGCCCTGCTGCAGCGCCTGGGTATCGACAGCAGCGAACTGCTGGACTTCACCCTCTTCAAGCGCAGCTACGACGCGCGCAAGAAGTCCTCCGAACTGTGCTTCATCTATACCATCGACTTTCAGGTCAGTGACGAAGAAGGACTGCTGCGCAAGCTGGCCAACGATCGCCATGTGGGCCCGGCGCCTGACGTCAGTTACAAGGTGGTCGGCCATGCGCCGGAAGGCCTGAGCGAACGGCCGATCGTCGTCGGCTTCGGCCCTTGCGGGATTTTCGCGGGCCTGTTGCTGGCACAGATGGGCTTCAAGCCGATCATTCTCGAGCGCGGCAAGGAAGTGCGTCAGCGCACCAAGGACACCTGGGGCCTATGGCGCAAGAACGTCCTGAACCCCGAGTCCAACGTCCAGTTTGGCGAAGGTGGCGCTGGCACGTTCTCCGACGGCAAGCTCTACAGCCAGATCAAGGACCCGTACTTTCATGGCCGCAAGGTGCTGCACGAGTTTGTGAAGGCTGGCGCGCCGGAAGAGATTCTCTACGTCAGCAAGCCGCACATCGGCACCTTCCGCCTGACCGGCGTGGTCGAGAACATGCGTCATCAGATCGAGACGCTGGGCGGCGAAGTTCGCTTCCAGCAGCGCGTCACCGATCTGATGATCGACGACGGTCAGTTGAATGGCGTGGTCCTTGAGGGCGGCGAGCAGATCGCGTCGCGTCACGTGATTCTCGCCCTGGGCCACAGCGCCCGCGACACGTTCCGCATGTTGCACAGCCGCAATGTGTTCATGGAAGCCAAGCCGTTTTCGGTGGGCTTCCGTATCGAGCACCCGCAATCGCTGATCGACCGTGCCCGTCTGGGCAAGTATGCCGGTCACCCGAAACTGGGTGCTGCCGACTATAAGCTGGTGCATCACGCCAGCAATGGCCGCTCGGTGTATAGCTTCTGCATGTGCCCTGGTGGCACGGTGGTCGCGGCGACGTCCGAGCCGAACCGTGTCGTCACCAACGGCATGAGCCAGTATTCGCGCAACGAGCGCAATGCCAACTCGGGCATCGTGGTCGGCATCACGCCGGAACAGGATTTCCCGGGCAGTCCGTTGGCCGGCATCGAACTGCAGGAGCGTCTGGAGTCTCACGCTTATCTGTTGGGCGGCAGCACCTACGAAGCCCCTGCGCAGCTGGTCGGCGACTTCATCGCGGGCAAGGCGTCCACAGCGCTGGGCAGCGTCGAGCCCTCCTATAAGCCGGGCGTGAAGCTGGTCGATCTGGCCGAGGCGCTGCCCGCCTTTGCCATCGAAGCCATTCGTGAAGCGCTGCCCGCCTTCGACAAGCAGATCAAAGGCTTCTCGTTGCACGACGCGGTACTGACCGGTATCGAAACGCGCACATCGGCACCGCTGCGCATCACGCGTGGTCCGAACATGCAGAGCCTCAACACCAAGGGCCTTTACCCGGCCGGGGAAGGCGCGGGTTACGCAGGTGGCATTCTGTCCGCTGGCGTGGACGGCATCCGCATCGCCGAGGCGCTGGTGCGAGACATGTTGGGAATCGAGGGCTGATTTGTCCTCACTTGATGACGGACGCCTTGCCATGCAAGCGTCCGTGATCAGTCAATTCCAACAACTTATAAAGTTACAATTCGACAGTAAAAAACATTAGCCTTCAGAAACTTCCTACGCAATAAACCCGCACTTCCGAATCAATTCGCAACATAACTTCCGCTTTATTTTTATAGCGTGACAAACTGTATTGTTTATAACAAAAACGAATAAAACTTTTGTTTTAACTCTCCAATCAACGGGTTAGGGTGTCGGTCCTTTTACCGTAGACGGAGAATGGTCACGCCCATGCGGAATACCATTACACGCTTTTTTCAGCTTGAAGCAGCGGGAGGCTTGCTGTTGATTGCAGCTGCTGCCCTTGCGCTCATTATCAACAACTCGCCGCTTTCCTGGCTGTATAACGCCTTTCTGGAAACACCGGTAGAAGCCCGGATTGGCGCCCTGCAAATTGCCAAGCCCCTGTTGCTGTGGATCAACGACGGGCTGATGGCCCTGTTCTTTCTGGTCATCGGCCTTGAGGTCAAACGCGAGGTGCTGGAGGGACATCTTTCCAAACCCTCGCAGATCGTGTTGCCTGGTGCCGCGGCCATTGGCGGCATGGTGGTTCCGGCGCTGATTTATGTCGCATTGAACACAGGCAACGCCGAAGCACTGAACGGCTGGGCCATTCCAATGGCAACCGACATCGCATTTGCCCTGGGCGTGCTCGCGTTGCTGGGCAAACGCGTGCCGGTATCTCTGAAGCTGTTTCTGATGACGCTGGCGATCATCGATGATCTGGGCGCAATCATCGTCATTGCGCTGGTCTATTCCGGTGATCTTTCACAGATATCGCTGATACTGGCGGCTGTGTCGATCATTGTGCTGATCGCGATGAACCGATCCGGCGTGAGCAGGCTTGCGCCCTATCTGCTTGTCGGGCTGGTGCTGTGGGTCTGCGTCCTGAAGAGCGGTATTCACGCGACCCTTGCAGGCGTGGTGCTGGCGTTCTGCATTCCCCTGCGCACACGCACGAAAGCCTCTCCGTTGCTGACGCTGGAACACGGTCTGCATCCATGGGTCGCTTACGGCATCCTGCCTCTGTTTGCGTTCGCCAACGCCGGTGTGTCGCTGGCCGGTGTGACCATGGAAAGCTTTACCCACTCGGTCCCTCTGGGCATCGCCGCAGGCCTGCTGCTGGGCAAGACGCTGGGCGTGTTCGGGCTGACCTGGCTGGCGGTCAAGACGCGCCTGGCGTCGCTGCCAAAGGACGCCAACTGGGGCCATGTGCTGGGGGTTTCGATCCTGTGCGGTATCGGCTTCACCATGAGCCTGTTCGTCGGCTCGCTGGCATTCGAGCCTGGAGTCAGCGGGTATGCCGGAGAAGATCGCATGGGCATTCTGACCGGTTCGATACTCTCGGCCATCATCGGCTACGGTGTAATGGTCATGGCCTGCAGGACGACACCAAAGCGCTGAAAAACCAGTGCTTCTGAAACGAAAAACCCCGAGCATTTCGGCTCGGGGTTTCGGTTGATTCGCATCGCGGATCAGTGTGTCACGCGGCTCGTGCCGTTGACGGTCATGATGCGCACACGCTCACCCACGCGGAAAATCTCGTTTTCCTCGACCTGCTGCACATAGGCACGCATGCTGCCGTCGTCTTCACGAACGGTGATCTCGACGCCCTGCGTGCGCGTCAGACCTTCTTCGGTAGCGGAACCGAGCAGACCACCGGCCACTGCGCCGATCACCGCGGCAACCACGCTGCCGCGACCGCCACCGATTGCGCTGCCGCCTACACCACCAACGACCGCACCGGCGCCTGCGCCGATCGGGGTCTTGGTGCCTTCGATTTTCACGGGACGCAAGGATTCAACAGTACCCAGACGAACATTCTGTACGGTACGAGCTTCGTCTCGGGAGTAGGAGTCACCGGTGAGGTTCGAAGTACAGCCGCCCATCGTCAACGCCATGGCAGTGAACGAAGCGACCAGAAGAGCAGACTTGCGCATAAAAGGTATCTCCAGAGGAACCAGTGGCCATTAGACTATCCGACATCGACGCTGTCACGGCCCGGGTTCCACAATTTATATTCATTCAGGTGCCATACAGCGACAAACCCATGTAACGCTCAGACGACCCGCGAGGCAAATAATTCAATCAGGGCGCCAGACGCTCACGAGCCCATTGCCTCTCCTCTAAACGATAGTTCAACCGATCGTGGAGACGGCTCGAACGTCCCTGCCAGAACTCGATTCGCTCCGGCAGAAGACGATAGCCGCCCCAATGCTCGGGGCAGTGAGGCGCGCTATCGAGAAATCGTTGCTCAGTCTGTTTGATCAGCCCCTCAAGCTCTTCACGATCGGCGATCACCCGGCTTTGCGGCGACGCCCAGGCCCCGAGACGACTGCCCAGCGGCCGGACCTGATAATAGGCGTCCGATTCCTGCGCAGTGACCTTCACCACTCGACCTTCGATACGCACCTGACGCTCCAGCGTTGGCCAGAAGAAGGTCATTGCCGCGAACGGACGTGCAGCGAGCTGCTGGCCCTTGGCGCTGTCGTAGTTGGTGAAGAATGTGAAACCTTGTGTGTCCAGCCCTTTGAGCAGCAGCACCCGGCAATGCGGACGCCCCTCCTCGTCAACCGTCGCCAGGGTCATGGCGTTGGCCTCGACCGGAGGCTGTTCGGTTTTCACGGCCTCGGCGAACCATTGGTGAAACAACGCAAACGGCTCATCCGGTGACTGCGCTTCGGTCAGACCGTCGCGGGTGTAGTCACGGCGCATGTCAGCCAGAGTCTGGGTCATGGTGTGGTTCCTTTTGGCTGGGCTGATGTGTGGGCTGATGTGGCGAAGAACCCAGCCTGATCATGCCTACGCTTTACGTCGGAATGCAGCCATGACGCTTTGCATCAGACAAGACGCGGAGCGTCTGGAGAGGCATTCCCACGCAAGCGTGGGAATGATCAGAGCGGAGGACGATCAGGCGATCAGTTGCTGGCCTGGGCGTCAGTCTTCTTGGCTGCTGCGTCCTTGGCCGGAGTCTTGGCGGCAGGCTTTTTGGCCGCTGCGGTTGACTTGGCCGGAGCCGCTTTTTTGGCTGTTGTGGCTTTCGCCTTGGCCGGTGCAGCTTTCTTGGCCGTGTCTTTCTTCGCCACAGCCGCTTTCTTGGCCGGGGCTGGAGCAGGCACGACAGGCTTGACGTCCTGAGTCGCAACCATGGTCGGAGCAACCGGCGGCAGTGCGTAACGGCTCATCAGGGCCACCATGGTGTCCTGAGGCGTCATCAGGATCTCGACGCGACGGTTCAGTGCACGACCCTGCGCGCTGTCGTTGGCCGCACGCGGCATCACGGCACCCATGCCACGCTGGCTCAGGCGCTGACGCTCGAGACCGCTGAGGCGGAAGATCGCAGCTACCGACTGGGCGCGCTCCTGGCTGATTTTCTGGTTGGCTTCGGTAGGACCCGACGTGTCGGCGTGGCCAAGAATCAGAACGGCCGTTTTCTTGTCGCCTTCAACGGCCTTGGCCAGACGTGTGATCGGACCTAGCGTGACCGGCAGCAGCATCGCTGGACGATCCGGGTTGAACGAGCTGTCTACCGGCGCAGTGATCGCCAGCAGGTCTTCGCGACGTTCCAGTTCGAACGGGGTGTCCTTGATGGCCGCACGAACGCGAGGCTCGTATTCGTCCAGCCAGGCCTTGGTCACTTTCGGATCGGGCATCGGAGCGGCTTTCGGCTCGTCTTTTTTAGCGTCGGAGCTTGGGAAAGGCCACCACCACTTGGTGTCGGTTTCAGTCTTGGCAACCAGCGCCGGGGCCGCTGGTTTGTCAGCAAGCTTGCTGGCGACTGCGTCAGGCTTTGCTGCCGCCTTATCGTCCGAGCCAAACGGCCAGTACCAAGGGTTGGTGCTCTGGGCGTCAGCAGCCGGGGCTGGCTTTTCAGCAACCTTGGCGACTGGCGCTGCAGGCGCAGGGCCTGGAGCCGGGGCCTTTGCGGAGACATCGTCTGCGGTACTGCCCGAACCGAACTGCCACCAATGGCCGTCAGTTGCAGCAGAATCGGATTGTGGAGTTTGAGCACAGCCGGTGACAGCGATGCACAGAGCGAGAACGAGGCTTTTATTGGACGACATGGATGACCCACAACAGTTTTTGATCAGACAGAAGGAACGTTGTTACGTCCGTATAACACGCATGAAGTTACAGGTGGAAAGAGAAACCGTCATACGGAGCCGTTATACCCCGTTTAACTGACAGTCGGTATGAAACAAACACTTATAGACGAAACTTACTGCAAACACTCACGTAACGCCCTGACCAGTTTCTGGGCGCGGGGATCCATGAGGATGTACGGCCCGAGCGTGTTAGTAACGAAGCCAAACGCCACCTCGTAATCAGGGTCGGCAAAGCCCACCGAACCGCCCGCGCCCGGATGGCCGAATGCTTTCGGACCCAGAGCGAACGTGGCGTTGGCCACGGTCGGCTGGTCCAGCATGCAACCCAGACCGAATCGGGTCGAGGTCAGCAGGGTCTTGTCCTGGCCGAGACTGTGTTCACGCGTCAGCTCATTGAGCAATTCGGCTTCCAGCAGGCTTCCGTCCAGCAGACCGTTATAAAAGCCCGCCAGGCTGCGGGCGTTGCCATGGCCGTTGGCGGCAGGTTGCTGCATGCGACGCCATTCCGGCTTGTTAGTGCTGGTCAGGATCGACGGTGGATTGGTGAAAGCCTTAGCCGTAATCGAGGCAGGCTCACGCATTGTCGCCTGCAGCACACGCTGGGCCGCATCGTCGCCGACATTGCCTTTGCCGCGGGCGATGTGCGCCACACGATGGAACTGGTCATCGGCCAGCCCCACATGAAAATCCAGACCCAGAGGCCGCGCTACCCGCGCCACAATGGATTCGCCCGGACCGCGACCATCGGCGCGGCGCAACATCTCGCCGATCAGCCAGCCATAGGTGATGGCGGCGTAGCCGTGGCCCTGACCGGGCGTCCACCAGGGCTCTTCCGCCGCCAGGGCCGAAGTCATGGTGTCCCATTCGTAAAGGGCTTCTGCCGGGAGTTGTCCGCGAATCGCAGGCAGCGCTGCCTGATGGCAGAGCAACTGGCGCAAGGTGATCGATCCCTTGCCCGCCGCAGCGAACTCGGGCCAGAGCCGGGACACGGGCTCATCCAGCTTCAGCTTGCCCTCTTCCACGAGCTGCAGCACAGCAACACTGGCAAAAGTCTTGGTGCAGGAGAACAGGTTGGCAATGGTATCGGTGTGCCAGGCTTCGGCGCCATCCTTGTCAGCGGTGCCCGCCCAGAGATCGACGACCGTCTGTCCGCCGACCTGAATGCAAAGCGCTGCGCCGCGCTCCTGCGGATCGTCAAAAAGCGCCGCAAAGACTTCACGCACTGCTTCGAATTCAAGTTCGAAATGACCCTGGATCTGCAAAACCGCTGACTCCTGAATGTCGCAGGAGGCCTTGAATACGGCCACCCGAATGGGCGCATATTGTTCCAGCGATTGGCCCTTTTGGGAACTGCTGCCGCTGACTCATCCCTTCTGATGGTCTTGCGCAAATCCACTCGTGGGAGGCGGCTTGCCGGCGATGCAGTCGACACA
>Ga0308164_10003677_pt1 | contig 13632 bp, 12 predicted proteins | sample PhyTR2_FD_201031 | JGI IMG/M metagenome (GOLD analysis project Ga0308164, IMG submission 201031) | Phyllosphere microbial communities from UC Gill Tract Community Farm, Albany, California, United States - DLSLT.R2 | ecosystem: Host-associated > Plants > Phyllosphere > Unclassified | place: USA... | reverse complement strand
CCAGATTGTTGACGTTAAAAGCAGGAATGCCGTAACCATTTTCAGCAGCATGGTCCAGCAGTTGACGCATCGATACGAGGGACATGGTATGTACTCCAAACAATTAAAAAAAAAACCTTGCCGGAGCAGCACCACGCCCGCTCGCGCGGGCATGGTCTCCGGGCTTACTTATTAACGACCTGACCGACCTTGACGATGCGCAGCGCATTGGTGCCACCGGCGTAACCCATGCGGGAACCCCAGGTGACCACGATGATGTCATCTTTCTTGACGATGCCGCGCGCCACCAGCAACTCTTCGGCCTGGCGCATCACGGTGGCGCTGTCGCCGGCTTGCGCCAGGTTGAACGCCTTGACGTTGCGGTACAGCGAAGCCTTGCGCTCGGTCACCACGCTCGGCGTCAGCGCGTAGATCGGCGTGTCGATGTTATGACGGCTCATCCACAGCGCGGTGGAACCGGACTCGGTCAGCGCCACGATTGCTTTGACTTCCAGGTGATGCGAGGTAAACAGCGCCGCGTACGCGATCGACTGGTCGATGCGGGTAAACGTGGCGTTGAGGAAGTCGGCGTCGAGCTTGTTGTACTCGGACAGCTCGGCTTCCACGCAAATGGCCGCCATCATTTCCACGGTTTCGATCGGGTAGCGGCCCGAGGCCGTTTCCGCCGAGGTCATCACCGCATCGGTGCCGTCCAGCACCGCGTTGGCCACGTCCGATACTTCGGCACGGGTAGGCACGGCGTTGAAAATCATCGATTCCATCATTTGCGTGGCGGTAATGGCCAGCTTGTTCGATTCGCGCGCCATGCGGATCATGCGCTTTTGCAGCGCCGGCACTGCGGCATTGCCCACTTCCACCGCCAGATCGCCGCGGGCGACCATGATGCCGTCGGACGCGTCGAGAATTTCTTGCAGCACGGGAATCGCTTCCGCGCGCTCGATCTTGGCGATCATCATCGGCTTGTGGCCGTACGGCTCGCCGGCGATATTGGCCAGCTGGCGCGCCATTTCCATGTCGGTCGCGCTTTTCGGGAACGAGATCGCCAGGTAGTCGCACTGAAAGCTCATCGCGGTCTTGATGTCTTCCATGTCCTTGGCGGTCAGCGCCGGTGCGGTCAGGCCGCCACCCTGGCGGTTGATGCCCTTGTTGTTGGACAGCTCGCCACCGATCTTGACGGTGGTGTAGATCTCGCTGCCGATGACTTTATCGACCACCAGCACGATCAGGCCGTCGTTGAGCAGCAGCTTGTCGTCGGGACGCACGTCCTGCGGCAGCGCCTTGTAATCGAGGCCCACGCGTTCCTGGTTGCCCAGTTCGCCGTTCTCGCCCCACTTGGCGTCCAGGATGAACTTGTCGCCGTTGACCAGTTCGATCTTGCTGTTCTCAAATTTGCCGACACGAATCTTCGGTCCCTGCATGTCCGCCATGATCGCCACTTCGCGGCCGCACTCGGCAGCAGCTTCGCGCACCAGGCGCGCGCGGTCGATGTGATCCTGCGCCTTGCCGTGCGAGAAGTTCAGGCGCACGACATCGACGCCGGCGCGGATCATTTTGACCAGGACGTTGAAATCAGTAGAAGCTGGGCCGATCGTGGCGACAATTTTGGTGCTACGGGACATAGTATTCCTTGAGCGTAAGGTCATGCGGACAGCTTCCGCGCCAGGCGGAAACCAGGGAAAGTGCTGCCGTACCGGATGTCAAAGTCACCATCAATGTAGCCAAACTACAAAAGTTTGTAGCAATCTTACAAAAACAGTTGACTTGGACGGGCATTACAGCAATTTTACTGGCAATTCACTACACCGCACGACCGTGCTATTTACTAATCTTGGACCAAAAACATTATTGCGCTGCAGCGCGCTGGGTCAGGATTTCAACCGCAGGCAGGGTCTTCCCTTCCAGGAATTCCAGGAACGCGCCACCACCGGTGGAGATGTAGCCGATCTTGTCGGTGATGTCGTACTTGGCGATTGCCGCCAGGGTGTCGCCACCGCCAGCGATCGAAAACGCTTTCGAGGCAGCGATGGCCAGCGCCAGCGTCTTGGTGCCTTCGCCAAACTGGTCGAACTCGAACACGCCCACCGGGCCGTTCCAGACGATGGTGCCGGCAGCGGCGATTTGCTCGGCCAGCAGGGCCGAGGTTTTCGGGCCGATGTCGAGGATCATGTCGTCGTCGGCAACGTCGGCCACGTCCTTGACGGTGGCCACTGCCGTTGGCGAGAATTCCTTGGCGCACACCACGTCCACCGGAATCGGCACGGTAGCGCCGCGCTTGGCCATGATCTCGATGATGGCCTTGGCTTCTTCCACCAGATCGTTTTCCACCAGCGACTTGCCGATGTTCAGGCCAGTGGCCTTCATGAAGGTGTTGGCGATACCGCCGCCCACGATCAGGTTGTCCACCTTGTCGGCCAGGGCTTTCAGGATCGACAGCTTGGACGATACTTTCGAACCGGCGACAATCGCCAGCAGCGGACGGGCCGGAGCGCCCAGCGCCTTGCCCAGTGCGTCGAGTTCGGCGGCCAGCAGCGGACCGGCGGCAGCCACAGGCGCGAACTTGGCGATGCCATGGGTGGACGCTTCGGCGCGGTGCGCAGTGCCGAACGCGTCGTTCACATAGATATCGCACAGGCTGGCCATTTTCTGGGCCAGTTCATCGGCGTTTTTCTTTTCGCCCTTGTTCACACGGACATTTTCCAGCAGGACCACCTGGCCGGCTTGCAGGCCTTCCAGGCCGGCGCCGTCTACCCAGTTCTGCTTCAGTTCGACCGGCTGGCCCAGCAATTCGGACAGGCGTGCGGCAACCGGCGCCAGGCTGTCTTCAGGCTTGAACTCGCCTTCGGTCGGACGGCCGAGGTGGGACGTGACCATGACTTTGGCGCCAGCAGCAGCGGCAGCGCGAATGGCAGGTACGGAAGCGCGGATACGCGTATCTTCGGTGATATTGCCCGCATCATCCTGCGGCACGTTCAAGTCGGCGCGGATGAACACACGCTTGCCCTGCAGGGCATTTTGGTCGATAAGATCTTGCAGACGGATGAAGTTCAAGACAGCGGACATGGCGACCCATTGGTTGAGTGATAAGAAGGCGCTATTCTACCGCAAGGCCAGCGTGATTTAATTGTTATTGAAATACACGAATCAGCCCAGCCCAACACGCAATGCCGTAAAGCAAGCCATACCGAATATGATGGTTTCCAGCATATTGCGGCGCAGCAAATAATAGATCGTTGCCGCGATTCCTGACAATAATTTGATATTGCTCAAGTCCAACACAACCTCTCCGGCGGGCGACAACACCAGGTCCGGGCCAATAATTGCCGCCAGCGCGCAGGCGGGCGCGTAGCGCAAGATGTCCTGCACCCGCTTCGGGATGTTGATATGGTGGCCGATCAGCCACAAGGAACTGCGCGCGGTGGCAGTGGCCAGCACCAGCGCGCCGATCACGATCCAGATCTCCAGGTCAGACATGGCGGCCCCGCAGATTCGTCAGGCAACTTTCCACCAGCATGGCGGCCAGCATGCCCACCACCACCGCCACCAGCAAACCTAGCTTGTACGGCAACCCGAACGCGGCCACCGCCACCGCGCCGGCCACCAGCACACCGCACAGCGCCGGCACGCCCGCCACCAGCGGGATCATCACGCACACGATGGCCAGGGTGCCGGCAAAACCGAGGCCCCACTCGGGCGGCACGGTGCTGCCGACAAAGATGCCGATGATGGAACCAACCTGCCACGCCGACCAGTTCGGATAGATCAGGCCTTTTAGATAGGACAGCTTGCCCGCCTGCGGCGCGGCGTCCGGGTATTTTTGCAGAAACAAGGCGACGGCCAGATCGCCCGACACATAGCCTAGCATCAGGCGCTGGCGCCATGGCAGGTGGGCGAAGTGCGGCGCCAGCAAGGCGGCAAAGATCACGAACCGCAGGTTGACCACCACGGCGGTCAGAAAAATCACCGAGATCGGCGCGCCGCTGGCGATCAGCGGCAGCGCCGCCAGTTGCGCCGAGCCGGCAAACACCAGCAAGGTCATCGCCAACGCCTGCGGCACCGACAGGCCCGATTTGACCATAGCCACGCCCACCACCAGGCCCCAGGCGGCAATGCCGAACAAGGTAGGCATGCCGGTGCGCACGGCTTCGCGCCAGGCTTGCGGGTGGTGCCGGTCCAGGGTGTTCAAGGTAGGGTTGGTCATGAGGGAGGTGTGGCATTCCTGCCACATGGCACGGCGCACCGGGAATGAAGAGGCGCTATTTTACCGATGATTTTTGCTCAATGCGCGAATCCGTTAAAATCGTGGTTTTCCCTAGCCTTCGGAGCCCGCATAACATGACCGCCAACACCACCAACGCAGCCGCCGCAGTTGAACTCGACGGCAAGGACTTGCCGGCGCACTGCCCCAACCCGGCTATGCCGCTGTGGTCGTCCCACCCGCGCGTGTTCCTCGAATTCGACCACCACGGCACCGCCAAGTGCCCGTACTGCGGCACCGCCTACCGCCTCAAGCCCGGCACCGTCGTCGGTCACCACTAATCCCCGGACGCAGCCGCATGCCAACCAAACGTGTCAAACAGCTCAACGGCAGCGCTGCCGAAACCGAGACCGCGTTCTACGACGCCCTCAACCGGGCCGACGTCGATGCGCTGATGGCCCTGTGGGCCGATGACGACGAGATCGTCTGTATCCACCCGGGCGGCCAGCGCCTGATCGGCCACGCCGCCATCCGCACCTCGTGGGAAGCGATCCTGGCCCAGGGGGGCCTGCACATTTTGCCGTCGCAGCTGCACGAAACCCATACCTTGATGAGCTCGGTGCACACGGTGGTCGAAGGCACCACCGCCGCCAGCGGCGAGCCGGCCCACCTGCTGGCCACCAACGTCTACAGCAAAACCCCGCGCGGCTGGCGCATCGTGCTGCACCACGTGTCGATCGCGCCCGGCGCGGCGCCGGTCGATCCGCAGGCGCAAATCCTGCACTGATGTGAAATACCCTGCGCCGTTCTGGCTGCCCAGCGGCCACCTGCAAACCATCTACCCCGCCAAGTGCATCGCCAAGCCGGCGGTGCGCTACCGGCGCGAACGCTGGGATGCACCGGACGGCGATTTCGTCGATGTCGATTTCGTCGATGGCCAGCCGGGGCAACCGCTGGTGGTGCTGTTCCATGGCCTGGAAGGCTCGTCCGACAGCCACTATGCGCGTTCGCTGATGGCCGCCGTGGCCGCGCGCGGCTGGTCCGGCGCCGTGCCGCATTTTCGCGGCTGCTCGGGCGAAGCCAACCGCGCGCCGCGTTTTTATCACTCGGGCGACGCTGCCGAGGTGGACTGGATCGTGCGCCGGCTGCACGCCCGCCACGCCGGCAAGTTTTACGCGGTCGGGGTCTCGCTGGGCGGCAACGCCCTGCTGCGCTGGCTCGGCGAATCGCAGCACCAGGCCGATTTCGTCGATGCCGCCTGCGCGGTGTCGGCGCCGCTGGACCTGGCACAGGGCGGCGCCTCGCTGTCGCGCGGCTTCAACATGGTGTACACGCGCATGTTCCTGCAAACGCTCAAGCCCAAGTGCATCGCCAAGCTCGAGCACTTCCCCGACCTGTTCGACCTCGATGCGTTGCACGCGGCACGCGACCTGTATGCGTTCGACAACGTTGTCACCGCCCCGCTGCACGGCTACCGCGACACCAACGACTACTGGGACCGCGCCAGCGCCAAGCACGTTCTGAGCGACATTACGGTACCCACCCTGGTGCTCAACGCCAAAAACGATCCGTTCCTGCCGGGGCGCCACCTGCCGCAACGTGCGGCGTCGAACGTGGTGCTCGAGTATCCTGACCACGGCGGCCACGTGGGCTTTGCCGTGGGCGGCCTGCCCGGCAAGCTGGACTGGCTGCCCCGGCGCCTGCTGCACTTCCTCGATGGCGCCAACGACACTGGAAACTTACAATATGGATGACATCGTCAAGCAGGCACTGGCCAAGTGGCCCGACGTTCCGAACTGCTACGGCTGGCTGGCGCTCGACGCGCGCGGCCACTGGCGCATGCGCGACGAACGGGCCCAGCACCTGGACCTGCCCGGCGACAAGCTCACCAATCCTGCACTGGTCGGTTTCATCAACCGCAACTATGCCGCCGACGAGCGCGGCTGCTGGCACTTCCAGAACGGCCCGCAGCGCGTGTACGTGCAACTGGCAGCAACGCCGTTCATCGTGCGCACCGATCCGGCCGCTGGCTGGCTGCTGCATACGGGCGCGGCCATGCCTGCCATCGAGACGGTGGCGCTGACCGATGCCGGCGCCCTGATACTGGTGGGGAATAAGGTGGTGGCGCAGCTGGACGACCGCGATTTTGCCCAGGTACTGCCGCGCCTGCACTTGCACGGCGCACCGGTAGGTGACGAGGTCTTGCTGGCGTGGCTCGACGATCCGGCCGCGCCGCTGACCCTGGCCGATGGCAACCGTCAACTCCCTATCGAGCGCGTGGCGTCCGACCAGCTGGAACGGCGCTTCGGATTCATCGGCACGCCCGCTGCGCTGACGTAGGGCTTAAAACGTCGTCCCCGCGAAGGCGGGGACCCAATTTATTCAGTGTTTGCAGAACCTGGGTACCCGCCTTCGCGGCGGTCCGCCTAGGCGGTACGACGGGTTACAGAGCGACCCTCCAGCCGTTACACTGACGACCATCGCTTTACCGTGCAGCTGCGGCGCGCCTTGCACGCAGTGCCGGACCATCGCACCACGCTACCGCTTGCCTAACGCGTCAGGTTATCAAAATCCGATTTTTGCCGCAGCCGCTCGAACGGATCGGTACTCTGGCGCAAGCGGCCGGACGGATCGGTCCACTCCCTGTCGGCGCTATTGCCCAAGCCGCTGGCGCTACTGGTGCTACCAGTGCCATTGCTGCCGCTGGCACTGCTGCCGCTGCGCAGCTCGGCCTTGAAGGCTGGCTGCAACGCCAGGTCTTTCTTGGCCTTGTCTCCCATCGCCTCGCGCTGGCGCGCCTGCCAGTCGCGCTCGCGCGCATCGATCAGCGCCTGGTCGTAGAACGACGCATCGGAGGCCTTACGCGCAAAACCGAGCTGTTCCAGCGCCGACAGGGTGCCGCCTTGCAGCATGTACGACTCGGCCAGCGCGATGTGCTGCAGGGCGATCTTGCCCTGCTTGGAGTACACCTGCGCCAGGTAATCGAACACTTCCGGCTCTTCGCGATAGAGCTGGGCCTGGTCGCGCAGGTAGGCGTCCGCCTCGTCGTACTTGCCGGCGGCTATCATGGCCTCGGCATACAGGTGCGACACGGTGCGCGACAGCGGGAATTTCAGCTGCGCAGCTTTCGCTTCTTCCAGGCCCTTGGCGATGGATTCGTGATCGTCTGATTTGCCCAGCTTGATCTCGATCGAGGTGGTGACGAAAATCGCGTCCGACGCCGGCTTGGGCGCGGCGCTGAACGTGCCGGGCGGCGGCGCCTTGTTGAACGTGCCGCGCGCCTTGTCCAGCCATGCCTGGGCGTTGGCCGGCTCGCCATTCTTGAGCGACCAGAACGCCATGCCATACTGGCCGGCCGTCAGTTGCAGGCGGTTTTCCTGCTTCATCTGTTCTTCGAAGAACTGTTTGGCCTCGGCCATCGCCTGCGCGCCCTGCGCCTGTAACACGCGCGCGCGCGAACGCACCAGGTAAAAGTCCAGGCTGTCGGCCCGCTGTTTATAGGGCTGGTCGCGGATGCGCGCCTGGATGTCGGCGATGCGCTCGGTGGTGAGCGGGTGGGTTTGCAGGTAGGCCGGCACCAGGTCGCTGTAGTTGCGGGTGGCCGACTGCATGCGCTGGAAGAAGGCCACCATGCCGGTGGTATCGTAACCGGCCTCGCCCATGATCTGGAAGCCAATGCGGTCGGCCTCGCGCTCGGCCTCGCGGCCAAAATTGAGCTGGCGCTGGATGGCGAGACCCTGCCCGCCCATGAACACGCCGATGGCGGCATCGCCACCGGCGCGCGAAGCGAGCGCCGCCAGGATCATCGCCGCCAGCGGAATCAGCGCATCCTGCTTTTGCTGGCCGATTGAACGGGCGATGTGGCGCTGCGCCACGTGGCCGATCTCGTGGCCGAGCACGGACGCCAGCTCCGACTCGCTCTGCGCCGCCAGTAACAGACCCGAGTGCACGGCAATGAAACCGCCAGGCAGCGCGAACGCGTTCAGTTGGGGATCGCGCACCGCAAAAAAGTAGTAATCGTAATTGGCCTCGCCGCGCGCGCCGGGACGCGCCGCCACCAGCGCATTGCCGAAGTTGTTCAGGTATTCGAGGATGGGGCCGTCGTCGAGGAAATCGCGGTCGCGGCGGATGTCGCGCATGATTTCCTCGCCGATCTTGCGCTCCGTAATGGGCGACAAGTCCTGGCGTTCGGCGTCGCCAAGCGCCGGCAGATTGGGAATTTTCGCAGGCGCAAGCGCGTTTTGCGCCATGGCCATCGGCATCGCGATCAACAAAGCCGCAGCCACCATGCGCAGACGCAGGGGACGGAGGGACTCACTGGTAGGGGGGCGGTGTTTTGAATTCACGGTGCTATGATACCCGCAACCGGGACGACAGCGCACGGCGCCCGTCCCTCGCTCAATTTATTGACCCTTTGCCACCATCCGCACCACGCCCATGACCGACACCCTCCCCCCCGCCGACCACCTGACCCACTTCGACGCCACCGGCCAGGCCCACATGGTCGACGTCGGCGCCAAGGCGCAAACCCACCGCATTGCCATCGCGTCCGGCACGATCCGCATGAAGCCGGAAACGCTGGCCATCATCATGGGTGGCACGGCAAAAAAAGGCGACGTGCTGGGCATCGCCCGCATCGCCGCCATCATGGCCGCCAAGCGCACCAGCGACCTGATCCCCCTGTGCCATCCGCTGGCCCTGACCCGCGTGGCCGTCGATTTCGAGACCGATGAAGCCAACGCCAGCGTGCACTGCAAGGCGCAAGTAGAAACCTTCGGCAAGACCGGCGTGGAAATGGAAGCGCTGACCGCCGTGCAGGTCGGCCTGCTGACCGTGTACGACATGTGCAAGGCCGTGGACCGCGGCATGGTGATGGGCGAGATCCGGGTGATGGAAAAGCATGGCGGCAAGTCGGGCGACTGGAGTGTGACCAGCTAAACTCAGTACGGGCTTGCTGCAGGCTGGCCCGCCAAATCGGTCCAGATATCTTCGGGCAGCGAGCGGTCGCGCAGGCAAACCCGGTCGTGCTCGGGATAGGTGATGCGATCGACCGGCGCCCGGGTACCGACCACCAGGCAACGGGTTGGCGAGCGCAAGAGCCCTCGCATTCACGCGCGCAATCACGGGCCTGAGAATTGACGCCACAGCCGTCCGCACCGTGCCTGGAGGTGATATTTTTCCTTCCTCTCCAAGGAAACTATCGCATGCAACAAATGACAAGCACGAAGTGGCTGACGCTGTGGCTAACATGTTGGCTGTTCATCCTGGGCCTGTTCGGCCAGGCCAACGCCGCTGATATTGTTCCGACCAAAGATCCGGCCTGGTCGCAGTCGCTCAACGGCAACTGGTCGTTCAAATACCTGCCCGGCCTGGACGCCGGTGCCGATGCGCAGTTCACCGCGCCCGGTTTCGACGTCTCGCGCTGGCAGACCATCGCGGTGCCGGCCAACTGGGAACTGCACGGCCATGCCGAGCCGTCGTATGGCGACAATCTCAAGGATGGCCTGGGCCTGTATCGCCGCACGTTTACGATGCCGAAAAACTGGGCCGGTCGCCGCACTTTTCTGCGCTTCGACGGCGTGGCCTTCGGCTACCAGGTGTGGGTCAATGGCAAGCTGGCTGGTGCGTCGTCGGCCAGCGCGTTCAACCGCCATACCTTCGATGTTACCGATCTGCTGCAAGACCGGAATACGGTGGCTGTACGCGTCACCACCAAGCCGCTCGGCTACGAATTCGACCTCAACGACGACTGGTCGCTGTCGGGGATTTATCGCGATGTGACCTTGATTTCGCTGCCGGCCGTACACGTGCAGGACCTGGCCGTCAGCACCGTCTTGCAGGGCAGCGACGCTCGGTTCACGCTTGATGTGCAGCTGAGCGCGCCCGGCGCGACCGTACACGCGGAGCTGTTCGATGCCAAGGGCAAACGCGTTGCGGGGCAAGTGCTGAAGAATGTCGCTACGCGTGTTACCGCTGACCGGCTTTCGAGCTTGCCTGCGAATTTGCCCACGACTGTGTCCGCAGAGCCGCGCGACGACCGTCTCATCAGCCTGGGCGCAACTCTGCGCATCACCCAGCCACAACTGTGGACCGCAGAAACACCAACGCTCTACCGCCTGGTGCTCAACGTGAAGCAGCAAGGCAAAACCATCCAGACCGTCGAGCAGCGCGTCGGCCTGCGCGAAGTTAGGGTCGTCGGCAAGCAGCTGCTGGTCAACGGCAAGCCGGTCAAGCTGCGCGGCGTCAATCATCACGATCTCGATCCCGTCACCGGCCGCGCCGTGACCGAGGCGCAGATGCGCCAGGACCTGGCGCTGATGAAGCAGGCGAACGTCAACTACGTGCGCACGTCGCACTACCCTCCCCACCCGCGCCTGCTCGAACTCTGCGACGAACTCGGCGTTTATGTGATGGACGAGGTAGCCATCGGACACGGCGAAAAAAACCTCGACAATCCCGCCTACCGCGACAACATCCTGGCCCGCGCCCGCGCGACCGTCATGCGCGACAAGAATCATGCGTCCGTGATTATCTGGAGCATCGGCAACGAGAATCCGAACAACGACTTCGAGCTTGACGCTGGCCGGTTGGTCAAACAGCTCGATCCCACCCGGCCGATCACGCTGCCCAAGATCGGCAGCTATTTCGCCAAAAACTACGAGCAGATCCCGCCGTTCGTGGACCTGTACTCGCCGCACTACCCGAGCAACGCCACCCTCACCGGCTACGCGTCCAAGCTCACGCGCCCGACCATCCTGACCGAGTACGCGCACGGGCTGGGCCTGGCCAGCGACCGCATCCAGGACCAGTGGGCGATCCTGCAAGCGAACCCGGTGTTCGCAGGCGGCTCGATCTGGCACTTCCACGACCAGGGCTTGCTGCGCCGGAGCACAACGCCGGCCGATCCCGGCCAATCGACCCAGTACGCCTGGCGCGACGCCCACCAGTTCTACGACACCCACGGTCTCGACGGCGCCGACGGCCTGGTCTATGCCGACCGCACGCCGCAAGTGGATTTCTGGCAGATGCGCAAGGTGTATGCGCCGGTCCAGTTCGTCGAGCGCACGGCGCGGGTGGCGCCTGGTCCGCAACGCATCGCTGTCACGCTGGAAAACCGCCACGACTTCCGCAGCTTGCAAGGCATCACCCTGCACTGGGCTTTGCAACAGAACGGTGTGACGCGCCAGCAAGGCAAGCAAGCACTGTCGGCGCCGGCGCGCTCCAGCCAGGCCGCCACCATCGCGGTGGACATTCCGGCGCCGGCCGCGTCGATCACCGACGTGCTGGTCTTGCAGCTGCGCGCGGTGGACGAGTATGGCCTGCAAATCAACGAACGCAGCTTGCGCCTGCTGCGCGCGGCCCCGTCTCAATTCGACTGGACCGCCGCTAAAGCGCCGGCCCCGGCGCCGGTGCTGTCAGACGAGGCCGGCACGGTTTCCATCACCACGACGCAATGGGTGTTGAGCGTGCAACGCGCGACCGGTGCGCTGACGATCCGCGACCGCGCGGGCCGGGTGCTGGTCGATGGCCTCCATCCCCATGGCGGCCGCAAGTTCACCATGGCCGAGGCGCTGGGTGCGGCCAAGTCCGGCACCTGGCCGGCGTCGATACTGGAACAGGCCGAACTGCCGGTGATCCGGGCCGAGCAGCTTGGTGACCGCGTACGGCTGTCGGTGCAGGCGACGTATCGCCTGCCGGAGGTAGCTGCGGCGGTAATGGCCGATGCGCCCCGCCCCATGCCGGTTGCTGCAAAAGCGGAGACGGCGGACGCAGCGCCCCGTCTGCCGGTTACGGCAGCAACGCAGGCAATGCCAAAAAATGCCGCGCTGCCCGACGACCTGCTGCCCACCGGCGATGCCCATGCGGTGCTCAGCAAGGAGCAAGGTTTGAGCGGCGCTTATACGCTCGAGATCGACGGCAAGGGCGCGATTGCCGTCAGCTATGCGTATCGCCCGCTGGCGCCGGGCGCCGTTGTATCGGAAGCGGGCTTGTCGCTGGTGGCGCCGGCTGGCATCGGCGAGTTCCGCTGGATCGGCCAGGGGCCGTATGCAGGCTATCCGGGCAAGGATCAATTGAACGAATTCGGCGTGTACCACCTCAATCGCGCCGATCTGCGCTTCCAGGGTAACCGGCGCCAGACCGAATTGGCGGTCCTGTCGGACGCTGCCGGCGCCGGCTTTGCGCTGGCGCTGCCGGCCGCCGATGTGGCGGTCGAGCGCCACGGCGCGCGCACGCTGCTCAGTCACAACGCGGTCATCGGGGGCCTGGGGAATAAGGGAACTCAGCCGGAAACCATCGTCGCGCTGGACAAGGTGGGAGAAATCTCCGGCCGGTTCATGCTGCTGCCGCTGACTGGCGCCTGGCCCGCTGCCTTGCAAGGCTGGGTGGGTGCGCCGGGTGCGGCAGGGGAAGTATTACAACCGTTCTTTCACAGCTATGATCAGTAAGCGCTAGAGGGGAATCGGCGCGCGGCCGACTCCCCTCCTCGCGCCAGGCGCCTTGGGTGTTGCGATTACGGTTTATTGTTTTTCTTCAGCGCTTCGGCTGCAGCCGCGTTAGCCAAGGTGGTATCGACGGTCCAGCTCACGCTGGTAGCGCCAGCATCGATGACCGGCGTAAAAGTGACAGTCTTGTCCTTGGAGTCAGTAGCGACGCCCTCGGCCAGCACCAGGGTGATGGTGCCTCCGGTAACGGAGCCGGAGGCCACTTCCTTGGTGGCCGTCACAGTCGGAACACCATTCGAGCCGGACGTGCAATTGGTGACTGCGCCGCCAGCTTCCTGGGCGCACAGTGCCACGGCGGTTTTGGTCGCATCCGCTGCCGCCAGGATGTTGGCGACTTTGGCCTTGACCGTGTAATTGCTGTAAGCAGGAATGGCGACCGCGGCCAGGATGCCGATAATGGCCACCACGATCATCAGTTCGATCAGGGTGAAGCCGGCCTGGGCCTGGGATTTCATGGACTTCATGTGTTTGAGGGATTTCATGGTTGCGTCTCCGGGGTTGAGATGGGTCAGTGTCACACCTGAGATATCGCAATCGCCGTGCCAGCTCTGCGCCGGGGCAAACCATGCTGCGGCAGCGTCAAAACTGCCGTTTTTTGTCAGTCGCGCTGGCGCGATTTGTCAGCGCTGACAATTTTCGTCACTGGCAAAAACAAAGGGGAGCACGATGGCTCCCCTTTATTATTTTGCAGCAAAGCTTACTGTAATTACAGCATGGCTTTCAGCAGACGCGCCATTTCCGACGGGTTCTTGGTGACGGTGATGCCGCAAGCTTCCATGATTTCCAGTTTGGCTTGTGCGGTATCGGCGCCGCCGGAGATCAGCGCGCCGGCGTGGCCCATGCGCTTGCCCGGAGGAGCGGTCACACCGGCGATGAAGCCGACCACTGGTTTTTTCATGTTGTCTTTGATCCAATAAGCCGCGTTGGCTTCGT
>Ga0308164_10003674_pt1 | contig 13639 bp, 15 predicted proteins | sample PhyTR2_FD_201031 | JGI IMG/M metagenome (GOLD analysis project Ga0308164, IMG submission 201031) | Phyllosphere microbial communities from UC Gill Tract Community Farm, Albany, California, United States - DLSLT.R2 | ecosystem: Host-associated > Plants > Phyllosphere > Unclassified | place: USA... | reverse complement strand
GAACGTTTCTTCCAGATAGCCGTTGCGCGCCAGGAACATGCGCTGGTTTTCAAGGAACGACGTATTGCCCGCCAGCGCATTGGCAAACGGCTCGCCAATGGCAGGCCAGGCCGATCGCCAGGTCACGGTATAGGGCTCGCCCAGCGCCTGCGGGTGCGAGGCGCCGCAGAGGACCTGATACCCGTCGTTGTAAATCTGAACGTGTTCGGGGCCCCAGATGATGTTGATAGGGAAGTTGGACGCCAGACACAGGCTTACGGTGGTCTTCAGGCTCTGCGGCCAGTCTTCGATAGGGCCCAGTGGCGTTCGGGACCAGTCCTTGTCGCGAATCAGGCTGGCCATTTCGCCATCCCCTACGAGAAAAGCGGAAGGCCCGGAAGGGGCGGCAGGGGAATTCATGGATGGAAACGGCTCCGTGCTGGATGTGCGCTGTGCAGCGTTATTCTGGCTCATGGAACAATAGGGTTCCAATTTTTCGATGTGCCATACACGTGATTGTTCAGCCAATTTCGACAGGATCCGAAAAACGGGTCGGAATGACCTGTTCGTCCTGGGCGGAGTCATTATGACTTTGTCAATTTGACTGTCGCTAAAGTCCGGCCCTTGATTTTATGAGGGTTTTCAGTTGGCACGTGGGTTGCTCTATTCAGGTATCGACTTTCAAACGTTCTGGAGCTGACCCATGCTGACTGACATTCAACGTGACATCGTCAAGGCAACCGTGCCAATTCTGGAAGTGGATGGCGAAGCCCTGACGACCCACTTTTATCAGATCATGCTGCGCGACTACCCGGAGGTTCGCCCGCTGTTCAATCAGGCCAATCAAGCCAATGGCGCTCAGCCTCGCGCTCTGGCCAATGCGGTGCTGATGTACGCCCGCAACATTGATCGTCTGGAGAACCTCGGCCCGCTTGCCAGCCAGATCGTCAACAAGCACGTGGCGTTGCAGATCCTGCCCGAGCATTACCCTATCGTCGGAACGTGCCTGCTGCAGGCGATCCGCGAAGTCTTGGGTGCCGAACCGGCTACTGACGAAGTGATCGCTGCCTGGGGCGCGGCGTATCAGCAACTGGCTGACATCCTCATCGGTGCCGAACATGAGGTGTACGAAAACATCGCCGCCGCTCCAGGCGGCTGGCGTGGCGGGCGGGCGTTCAAGGTCAAAGCGAAGACACCGGAAAGTGCCGAGATCACCTCGTTCTATCTCGAGCCTTTAGACGGCCAGCCTGTCATCGCGCACAAGGCCGGTCAGTACATTGGCTTGCGTCTGACAGTGAAGGGGCAGGAAATCCGTCGTAATTACTCGCTGTCGGCTGCATCGACAGGCATCGGCTATCGCATCAGCGTCAAGAAAGAAGTGGGCGGCGTGGCGTCGAATTACCTGCATGAACAGGTTGAAGCGGGTGATGAGCTGGAGCTGTTTCCACCGTCCGGCGAGTTCACGCTGATCCAAGGTAGCAAGCCGTTGGTGTTGATCAGTGGCGGTGTCGGCATCACGCCCACCCTCGCGATGGCCGAAGCCGCGCTGGAGGTTGGTGGTCGGGACGTGGTGTTCATCCACTACGCGCGCAACGCCGAGGCGCATGCGTTTCAGTCAGTGCTCAAGGATTGGCAGGCACGCTATCCGCAGTTCCGTGCCCATGTTGTCTACAACGACACGGTTGCTGATCCTGCCCAACCCAACATTGTCGGCCTGCCTGCGATGGAGCATCTGCAACAGTGGTTGCCTGCGAACCGGGACGTCGAAGCTTACTTCCTCGGTCCCAAGCCGTTCATGGCGTTCATCAAGCGGGCGCTGCACGATCTGGGTATCCCGGACGAGCAGAGTCATTACGAGTTCTTCGGCCCGGCTGAAGCGCTGGTTTAGTGGCTACAACGTGCCCTTGTCTGCGCACAGGCAGGCGAGGGCGCGGGTGATGTCCTGTTTGAGCTGGTCGGTCGGACGGCCCGGATATTGATCGAACATGTGTGGCACGCCGGGGTACACATGCAATTCCACCGGCACGCCGGATTTGGAAAGCTTGAGCGCGAAGGCTACGTCTTCTTCCAGAAACAGATCGAGCGCACCGACGCTCATAAAACTTGGCGGCAGACCTGTCAGGTCAGTGGCCAATGCGGGTGAAAACAGCGCCGCCTGATCATCGTCCAGTGCGTACGCACCTTGCAGGCATTCCCAGCAGAACCGGTTCGCTTCACGGGACCAGCTCAGGGTTCCGGTGGTGGGGTTGTCGTCTGACGAAGTGGTCGAGCCGGTGCGGTGGTCAAGCATCGGATAGACCATCAGCAGCCCGGCCAGGCGATACTCGTTTCTGTCCCGCGCCATGATCGACACGGCAGCAGCCAGACCACCGCCTGCGCTGTGGCCCATGACCATGACCTTTCGCTTATCCACGCCGAATGCCAGCCCTTCGTTGAAGATCCAGGCCAGCGCCGCGTAGCAATCTTCAAGCGGGGTGGGGAAGGGGTGTTCGGGCGCAAGTCGATAATCGACGGCTAAGATCAGGACATTCAACTCGTTGGCCAGATCGGCAAGATAGTCGTCAGCCATCTCGGGCCGACCGAGCACGAAACCGCCGCCGTGGATGTATAGCAGCGTGGCGCGTTTTTGCGCAGGCTTGGGGCTGTGTTCAGGGCGATAGATGCACAGCCTGATCTGATCCTTCTGTATCCAGTACTGCTCGTGCCGAGCCTCTTCTGGCTGTTTCCAGGCGGCGTCTACACGGCGTCTGATCGCGGGCAGGTTATCGAGCGTCCAGACACTTGCAGGCTCATCGAGGAAAGCCTTGTAGGCCGGGTCGAGCAGGTGGTTGGGATTCATCGTTCAGTCTCATCAAAAGGCGCAGCAGACACCGGGCTGTTTAAGATGCCCCTATGTCTTGCAGCAAACACCGGACCGTGGGAGGCGGCTTGCCGGCGATCTGCCGGAAACCGGCAGCAAGGCCTGCGCATGCGGTGTGCCAGATACAACCAAGCGCCGCTGCGCAGCCCATCGCTGCCGTCGCAACCTCTGAGAGCTCCTACGCCCTGCGGGCAGAAGCAGATCTCAGCGCCTCTTTACTGTCCGACCGCTACAACCACGCCTTGATCTGTGCGCAGACCGCTGGCGTGGAAATGCCATAGCGATCGTGCAGTGTCGGCAGGGCTCCTGCATCGAGAAACGCATCCGGCAGCGCGATCTGCCTGAAGGTCGGCGTGACGCCATTGCGCAGCAGCACGGTCGCAACCGCTTCACCCAGACCGCCGATGATCGAATGGTTTTCCGCCGTCACCACCAGCCGTCCCGGTTTTCTGGCTTCGGCCAGAATGGTCTGTTCGTCCAGTGGTTTAATGGTTGGCACGTGCAACACCGCGACATCGACGCCGTCAGCCTGCAGTTCCTTTGCGGCTTCCAGCGAACGCATCGTCATCAGGCCGGTGGAGATGATCAGCACGTCGTTGCCGGTGCGCAGGGTCTTGGCCTTGCCGATCTCGAATTGATAGCCGTACTCGTCGAGCACCAGCGGAACGTTGCCGCGCAACAACCGCATGTACACCGGCCCCTGATGCGCCGCGATGGCTGGCACGGCCTGCTCTATTTCCAGCGCATCGCACGGGTCGACGATCATCAGGTTGGGCATGGCGCGGAAGATTGCCAAATCGTCCGTGGCCTGGTGGCTGGGGCCGTAGCCAGTGGTCAGACCGGGCAGGCCGCAGACGATCTTGACGTTGAGGTTCTCCTCGGCAATCGCCATGCAGATGAAGTCGTAGGCGCGGCGCGAGGCGAACACCGCATAGGTGGTCGCGAACGGCACGCAGCCTTCACGGGCCATCCCGGCAGCGGCGCTCATCAGCAATTGTTCGGCCATGCCCATCTGGTAGAAACGCTCGGGGTGCGCCTTGGCGAAAATGTGCAGGTCGGTGTACTTGGACAGATCCGCCGACAGCCCGACGATGTCCGAACGCTGGTCGGCCAGTGCCGCCAGCGCATGACCGAACGGTGCCGAACGGGTGGCCTGACCTTCGGAGGCAATCGAGGCGATCATTGCCGACGTGGTGAGCTTCTTCTTCATGGCAGGTGCTGCCGCAGGGTTCTGGTTGGCAGTGCTCATACGGTTTGCCCCTCGTCGAGGTTGTTCAGTGCAAGGTCCCACTCGTGCTCGTCGACACGGATGAAGTGAGTCTTCTCGCGGGTTTCGAGAAAGGGCACGCCCTTGCCCATTTTCGTGTCGCAGATGATCACCCGAGGCTGCGCGCCCGGATGCTGGCGGGCGGCGTCGAACGCGGCGACCAGTGCTGACAGGTCGTTGCCGTCGACCCTTTGCGTGAACCAGCCAAAGGCCTGCCAGCGATCCACGATGGGCTCGAAAGCGAGCACTTCGCTGGAATGGCCGTCGGCCTGCTGGTTGTTCACGTCGATGATCGCGATCAGGTTGTCGAGCTTCCAGTGGGAGGCCGACATCGCCGCTTCCCAGGTCGAGCCCTCGTTCAGTTCGCCGTCCGACAGCAGGTTGTAAACGAAGGACGCTGAATTCTTTCGCTTCAGGCCCAGGCAGGCGCCGACCGCGATGCCCAGGCCGTGGCCGAGCGAGCCGCCGGTGATTTCCATGCCCGGCGTGTAGGCGGCCATCCCCGACATGGGCAGACGGCTGTCGTCCGAACCGTAGGTTTCGAGCTCGTCCAGCGGGATGATTTCAGCCTCGATCAAGGCTGCGTACAACGCGATGGCGTAGTGACCGATCGACAGGTAAAACCGGTCACGCTGCTCCCATTCCGGGTCTTCAGGCTTGTAGCTCATGGCATGGAAGTAGGACACCGCCAGCAGGTCCGCTGCGCCCAGCGCCTGGCCGACATAGCCCTGACCCTGAACCTGACCCATGCGCAAGGCATGGCGACGAATGTTGTGGGCACGCTGTGCCAGCGACGTGGATGTGGCAGATAACGCTTGGGTTGTCATGGTGATGACTCCGTGAACTCAACGATTGACCGAGGCGGCAGGGATACGCAGGACCAGAAACGCGCCGATGAACAGCACGCCGGTGATCAAGTACATGCCGATGGCGCTGGAGCCGGTGGTGGTCGTGATCCAGCCGATCAGGTAAGGCGAGCAGAAACCCGCGAGGTTGGCGAAGCTGTTGATGCCGGCAATGCCCGCCGCTGCGGACACGCCGCCCAGCAGGGTGGTGGGCAGCATCCAGAACAGGGAGGAGGCCGAGAGCACGCCGGCTGCGGCCAGGCACAGGCTCAGTACCGAGAGCAGCAGGCTGTTGCCGAACACCGCCGCCAGGCTCAGGCCCAGCGCACCGGCGATCATCGGCAGCACCAGATGCCAACGGCGCTCGCGGTGCTTGTCGCCGCTGCGACCCATCAACAGCATGGCGACGATGGCGCACAGATAAGGCACGCTGGTCATCAGCCCAATGTGCAGTGGATCGGCGAGCCCTGCGTTACGGATCAGGGTTGGCAGCCAGAAAGTGATTGCGTACTGACCCATCACCACGCAGAAGTAGATGCAAGCCAGCAGCCACAAACGGCGGTCACGAACGAATTCACCGACCGAGGCGTGCACGACCTTCTGGCTGTTGTCTTCGGCCAGTTCCTTTTTGATCAACTCTTTTTCGTCATCAGTGAGCCAGGTCGCCTGATGCACGCCGTCCTTCAGGTACGCCAATACCATCAGGCCGACGATCACCGTTGGAATGGCCTCGATCACGAACATCCACTGCCAGCCTGCCCAGCCATGAAAGCCTGCAAAGGTGCCCATGATGTAGCCCGACAGCGGCCCGCCGATCATCCCGGACAACGGAATGGCGATGAACCACAGCACCGTCATGCGAGCACGGCGGTAGGACGGGAACCAGTAGGTGAGGTAAAGCAGCAGACCCGGTGCCAGGCCGGCTTCGGCCACACCGAGCAAAAAGCGCAGGGCGTAGAACTGCCACTCGGTTTCGACGAAGGCGAACAGCGCGGAAATGATGCCCCAGGAAATCATGATGCGTGCGATCCAGCGCCGTGCGCCGACGCGATGCAGGATCAGGTTGCTGGGCACTTCACAGAGGAAATAACCGATGAAGAACATGCCGGCGCCGAGGCCGTAGACGGCTTCGCTGAAGGCCAGGTCGTTCATCATGGTCAGCTTGGCGAACCCGACATTGACCCGGTCCAGATAGGCGCACAGGTAGCACAGCATCAGGAACGGCATCAGCCGCCAGGCGGTCTTGCGGTAGGCATTGGCACGGGCGGTCGAGACCGCGTCGAGGGGCATCGTGGTTATCATGATGGTCTGATCTCTTGTTTTTATAGACCGCCAGGCAAACCGGCCGGGCGTGTCATCGATCCAGAGCAAATACGGGCCGTCACACTGTCTGATCGGCCCGCCGATGGGCTGTCAGTGAATCAGCATGCCGCCGTTCACATCCAGCGTAACGCCGGTCAGGTAGGAAGACAGGTCACTGGCCAGAAACAACGCCGCATTGGCCACGTCCTGAGCCGCGCCCAGGCGACCCAGCGGAATGCCTTCGATGATCGCGTGGCGCCGCTCGTCCTGCATCAGCCCGCCGGTGATATCGGTATGAATCAGTCCCGGCGCGATGGAGTTGATACGAATCTGGTCCGGGCCGAACTCCCGCGCCATGGCCTTGCCCAGACCGAGTACGCCGGCTTTTGCAGCGCTGTAATGCGGGCCGCCGAAAATGCCGCCGCCACGCTGCGCCGAGACCGACGACATGCACACGATGCTGCCCGAGCCCTGCGCGCGCATGGTCGGAATGACCGCCTGCGACATCAACAGTGTGCCGCGCAGGCTGACGTCCAGCACCTTGTCGTAATCGCCCGGGCGGATGTCCAGTGTCTTGATCGGTTGGGTGATACCGGCGTTGTTGACCAGTACGTCGATACGGCCGAAGTGCTCGATGATCTTCGCAACGGCCTGTTTGACCTGGGATTCGTCGGCCACGTTGGCGGCCAGGCCCAGATGGCCTTCGCCCAGCGCGGCGGCAGCGTCGCGTGCGGCGGCTTCATCGAGGTCGAGGATCACGACGCGAGCGCCGTGTTGCGCAAAGGTGACAGCGGTGGCACGACCGATTCCACGTTCGGAGGCGGCACCGGTGATGATCGCAATTTTGCCTTGAAGCAGCATGAGGGGAGTCCTCTGATTGTTTTTATGGGTTCGATTCAAGTAATCGATGGGTTCAGAGTGTTCCCGGTACTGCCTGCGAGCAATAACGCTACCCTCACTGGTCGATGAAAAAAATTCACCTCTCGTCATTTCAGCCGAGCAGTGCTTGAATGCCAGAAACCCCACTCTTCCTGATGCTTCGGAGCCACCATGCGTGCCGATGACGACCCCCGCTCGAACCTGCCACCCCTGAAAGCCATTCAGGCCTTCGAGCAGACGGCCCGCTTCGGCAACCTGGCCCGCGCCGCCGAAGTGCTGGACCTGACGCCTTCGGCAGTCAGCCATCAACTGGCCAAGCTGGAAGCGATGATCGGACGGCAACTGTTCGTGCGGGCGGCTCGCGGCGTCACCCTGACGCCAGTGGGTGAGCAGTATCTGAAAGAGGTTTCCGGGTTGCTGCACAGCCTGGCCGTGGCGACCGAGCGGGCTGCCAGCGACGTCAGCCTCGACTGCCTGCGCCTGCACTCGTCACCCAGTTTTGGACTGTTGTGGCTAATGCCGCGACTGGAAGCGTTTCGTCTCAGCCACCCGGATATTCAGATCAACCTGTCGTGTTCCTACGAGTCGCTGCACTTCAGCCGTGACAAGATCGACGTCGATATCCGCCATGGTCGACCCAACTGGCCGAGCTACGAAGTGCGCACCGTGCGCCACGAGACCTTTGCGGTGCTGGCGTCGCCGAAGCTGCTGGAGCGGTATCCGGTCAATAGCGCAGCCGACCTGCTGAACGGCGAGCTGATTCTGTCCGAAGCTACGTTGTTGAAATGGCCGGAGCTGTTCGCCCAGCACGGCCTCGCGCGTCCTGAAAAACCCTACACGCTGAGTTTTGACCGCTCCTACATGACGCTGGAAGCAGCGAGTCATGGGCTGGGCTTCGCGCTGGAAAGCACGTTGCTGGCGCAAAAGTACCTGCAAAGCGGCGCGCTGCTGGAAGTCGCGCCGCACCTGTTGAGTTCACCGGTCGCGGCGCACCACTTGGTATTTCCCAAGGCCCACTCCAGCTTTCCGAGGGTCAGACGTTTTCTGGAGTGGATGGAAAACGAATTGGGGCACGGGTTCGTGTTCTGAGCCGGGCGTCAGACTTTGTGCAGCGCATCCTCGTGATGCATTGCCAGATGCCCGGTCTTGTCACTCTTCACTTCATATTGCGGACTGTCTTTCGACGCGGGCCGATGCTTGCCCATGAAATCCACGTCTTTTACATGCACCTTGGTGACCTTGCCCCGGATCTCGCCAGCTTCCGAATTCCAGCGCACGGCATCGCCAACCTTGAATGAAGTGGTCATGAAGTTCTCCCTGGGGACGGTTTCTGATGTGCTACTTAGAGACGGGTCCTTTGGGAGCGTTCACATGATGTGGTCGGCCCACTACTTCTTTGAAGTAGCGCTATCGCAGCAATTCAGCATTCGCGGACAAACGGAACGCCGCGATAGTGTCTGTGCATTCAACCAAGACGTGGCGTCTGAAAAACAGCGATGATGGTTTGAAATGTAGGAAAAAGTCAGGCGATTTGTAAGAGTTCTCCTGGTTCTTCTGCGCCATGCATGTACGGTGCTTGATTGTGCATAATGCTCTGCGCCACTGATTGCTTCAGTCTTCAGCTCATTCCCGGCTTCCTGACTCGGTGGCAGGGATGGGCATGATAGGCGCACAGGCTGCATCAGGTTGCGAATCGCCAAAGCAAGCTGGTGCCCCTGCTTAATGAACGAAACAGCATTTGATCAAGGCCTGGGCAACATGGAAGCGTTTTGCGGCACCGAGTCGAATGGAAGTCCTACCTGGGGCGGTCTGGATCTTTTCATCTGGAAAGTAGTGCCGGAGCGCTTGGGCGGAGGCCGAAGCTACATTCAGCGCTTTAAAAGTGCATGGGTGATCCATAACAAGCGCTTTATTACCGCCGCAGCCGTCAGAAATTCGCTTCCTGTCGAGCTGTTGGCCGGCGTGTGCTGGATCGAGACCGGAGGCGATCCCAATTTCATCGATAGAATAGCGTTCGAGGTGCGCGTTTTTGATCATATTGGCAACCTACCGACAACAATAACGAACGCTCCCGCCAAGACCAGTTTTGGGTGGGTGAGTATCCAGCTCAGAGCTGCAGCGCTTACCATCGGGGTCAATCCTGAAAACCTGAGCAGCAGTCAATTGCGTACATTGTCCAACTGTCTCGAGCAGGATATTTTTAACATTGACCTCGCCGCAAAGCATTTGCGAATGCTCGCTGACCACGACCAATTCAGATCCATCGGCTTGGAAGAAGCCAGAGTCATCGGTGCCCGCTACAACCGTGGTATGGAGCTGTCACTGGCCAAAATCAAAGAAAATACAAGCTATGGAAATTTCATAGTGAGCAACTGGTCTGCTTTCAACCGGCTCATGAAGTGAAAAATATGACGGCGAAAGGAATACTGGTTCGTGTTGTGTTGTACACCCTCTATTTCGGGTGCCTTGCGCTGTACATGATGCTTCAGGGCTCGAAATACGACTGGATGGATCCTGGCGCATTGATGCCCTTGCCCCAAGACCCGACGATGACGCTTATTGAAGACGGCTCGGGTGATCGTTCTGTAGTACGAGGTGTTGCAGTTATCGTTGTGGTGGGCGTTCAGTTGTTGATCGTTATGAAGTTGTCGCGGCCGGAGTCAGTATCGATGGCAGTCCTGTTGGCTGTCATACTGGTTGCGTTTTGGTAGGGGTCGGTGCATTCAACCAAGACGTGGCGTCTTAACAGTAGCGCTGTCGCGCAGCAGACACCGTACTGTTGGAGGGGGCTTGGTCTGGGCGGCAATCCGACGATGAACGATGACGCGGTATATCAGGAAAATCGCGTTATCGTCATCATCGGCAAGCCGCCTCTTATCAAACAACCTGCAACCCACTGAAGAAACTGGATTTTGTGGGAGCGGACCGGGCGGCGTTCCGTTTGTCCGCGAGTGCGGCCCTTCAGCCATTGCATCTTCATCGGGCGTATCAGTCTTTTCGCGGAGCGCTGCATGGTTGCTCCCACGCCCTCCGGTGAGCGCACATTTTGGCGATTGTCATCAGATTGCTTTCTGTTTGAGGATCAGCAGTGTCCCCGCGACCCCATCACGCCGTCACCTGCCTGACTGACGGCGCAATAGGTCCGATCAAGGCATTAAGGTGGGTCAGCAATGGTCCCTGTTCCGGTTCGTTATACATCGAGCACAGATTCTTTTCGATGTTCTGGCACAGGTCTTCCATGCGGATCCGGTGCTGGCTGTTGCCGAACGGCGCGTGCCGATCCGCTCCATGGCCAGCAACAGACAGCCCACCACCGTCGAAATGAGCGGCGTGAACCAACCCAGGGTCGTCACCATGCTCAGCGGCATGATCACGCAGAACAACGCGCTGAACAGGCGGGGAAAGTAAACATACGGGTAGGGCAGTGGCGTATTGGCAATACGCTCCATGCCGCCCTGACAGTTGGACAGGTCCACCAGCGTCGTTTCCAGCCGCGAAAACCGGATGCTGTCCAGCCGACCTTGCGCGAACTCGTCGGCGATGATCGACGCCGAACCGCTCAGGATGTCGTTGGGAAAGTTATTGCTGTCACGCGCCCGTTCGATTTCAAACGCAGGCAGCAGACCGTCGAGCCGGGCTTCGCTGACGTTGCCCTTCAAGTGCGCACGCAGCGCTCGCAGATAAGCCACATGGCGACGAAACAACTCACCCTTGACTGGGTTGTCCCGAGCGCGGCCTTCGCCATCGATCAGGGTCAACACTTGCCGGCCATAACTGCGCGAACTGTTGACCATCGCCCCCCACAAGGTGCGCGCTTCCCACCAGCGGTTATAGGCACTGGTGTTACGAAAACTGATCAGCACAATCAACGCCGAACACAGCAGCGTCAGTGGCATCAGCGGGAAATCGATGCCAATGCCTTCCATCAGCATGAAATCCATCGTCACGCCCACGTCCCAAAGCAACAGCCATAACAGCGACCAACCCACGTAGGTCAGCGTCCTTCTGAAGCACTTCCATTTCTTTTCAAAGAGACCGGTCATGGCGAAACTCCTGCCCGAGGTGGGTGAATGGCTCGCTACGTAGTTGTAACAAGCCGTGACACAAACCTACGGCACGACGCTTAACGCTCGCTTAATTCATGACCGGTCAGTCATTCAGGGCTGGCGCCTGAATGCATGGGTCCAAAGGCTTCTTTTCGAACGAGGAGCCGCTTCGGGTAGGACATTCGGCATATCCCGCAGCCGGATCCATGACTCGTCTCGCCAGTGCAGCACGCTCAGGGACGTCCCCGGCCATTTCAGCTGGCTCACCTTCGGGTTATCCAGCGTCACGTTGTGCTGATCCCGAAGCACGGTCAGGACCTCATGGGTCAGCCATTGCCGTAGCGCCCGGTTTTCAGGCACGTAGTGATGAACCAGCAGCGCGAACACGCCCGACTCACTGACCATCAACTGCCTGCACCACTCGCCATTGGCTTGCAGCCAGACCACTCGCCGTTGATCGGCATCCAGCTTGAGGGTGGCGCGCTCATCCAATGCCTTGCCCATCAGACGGGCGAGGTCCGCCAGGCAGAACCAGGCCTGCGCTTCAGAAACGGCAGCCCGGAGCATGCGGTGGTGACGAAAGAAAAGGATGGCTTCGAAATGAGCGGTGCAGGGCACGCAAGGGGTAACGTTCAACATGGGTACAGCTCCTGAATAGAGAACTGCCACCGGACGTCGCTAAACGAAAAGGTGGCAGCTGTGCGAAGGTTAGCGAACCGGTATCCAGGAAACCGGCAGGCCCGAAGGCCTCCGACGCACAGCCGCCATAACACATGCTTCAAGTTTTGGCTTGATGCAGGGGAGGGCGATGATACGCCTGGATAGAACGGATCGCTAAATCCGGTTGCTGATGGGGCAGCGAACGGCGAGCAGGTTGAACTGTCTGCCTGCCTGAAAATAGAGGCTGATTCGCTGAGTCTTGTAGGAAAGGGATGTGCCCGATAGGAAGAGGTTTTTTAAGTCTAGCGAAGGGGAAGTTTGATGCCTGGATACGCCTCGCAAATGGCCCAGCCCTGCGAGGCGTAGTCTTGTGATGTGACTGTGAATGAGATCAGAGGCAAGGCACCTTGTCCGTCTGCGCCAGCGCCTTCCCCTTGCTGTCGAACAGCGTGACTTTGACCTCGGCCCCCGACCTGCTTTCGATCAACGTATAAAGCTCATCGGCGGCAAACGCGCTGTACTCAAGCGTTGCCACGCAACGGCGCTGACTCTTCTGATAACCCCTCGCCACAATACCCAGTTCCATTGAGTGCCTGCCGGGCGACACTTCGAAATGAGTCAGGCTTTCGGCAGGTGTCGCATCAAGACGTCGTGCGATCATCTCATCGCCCACCTGAGCTTCGATATGAACGATGGCATTACCTTTGTCAGGCACAGGCGTTCCGGTTGCACATCCAGCCAGGCCTGATAGGGCTACAACGAACGCTGCAAGTTTCAAGAGCTTCATGTTAAAACCTTTATATAAAAAGAGTGGGTGTGGCGAGAAATAACTTTTCAATCGTGCGCGTGCATTTCTGACAGGCGTGTCAAAGCCCGGTCGAGCTGGTCAAGTTGCCGGGTATAACGGGGTCAGGCCGTAATATCGATATTGGCTGCGAAGCGAGCGAACGCGATATTGGCCTCGGCTTCGATGAGTTCATCAATGAACTCGGTCATTGCAGCCGTACAGAAATGATCAGTCATGTGTCCTTCATTCGACCAATAACCGCTGACGATCCAGCGGGCGGTGCTCTTTGTGCTCCTGCTCAGCGCATAGCTCAAACAGCCCTGCGCCTTGTTCAATTGCTCGATGTGCTTGAGCAACAATGCCTCGACATCGTGCCTCGGGCTTTCCAGAAAGCTGATCTCCAGAGTATTGATTGAGGTAATAGTCATACGCCTGAACCTTTGTTGCCTGTCGAATACTTGATCCTGCACTTGACGCGTATGCGCAAGGCCACTGCCAAGTATGTAAACAGGCTACTGGCTTCTCCTCGAAAGGGTTACCCACCTAAAAGCTCATGCAGACATGAGATTTGCTCAGTAATAACCAAGTGCGCAGCGGCAGGTATTTATCCCGAAGCCTTGATACCGACTCCCCGTGAGGACGGGGCAAGCGCATTTCTTTAGGACGACTGTATGGCTTGGTCGTTGTTCGGAAGGGTTCTGAGTTTTCTCTGCGGCGATTGTAACGATGGGTACGCCATAAATAGACCTGAGCGGTTGGGCAGGGCGACAGGTCAGCGCGTCATGTCAGGATTTGGAAGGCTTGCATGGGTCTTCAGCGCAAGACGATCCAGCGGATTCACCTCCAGCGCCAACAGTTGAATAGCGGCCAGACTCAGCACCTTGGTGCCGCTCCATCCATTTTCCGGCAGCAATCTGCGCACGGGCGCCTCGGGTCCGTTGTAGGCAACCATGGCGGTATTGGACTCAAAGTCGATCCTGAAAAACAGCAGGTAATCGGCAAAGCCTTTGCCCG
>Ga0308164_10003673_pt1 | contig 13642 bp, 21 predicted proteins | sample PhyTR2_FD_201031 | JGI IMG/M metagenome (GOLD analysis project Ga0308164, IMG submission 201031) | Phyllosphere microbial communities from UC Gill Tract Community Farm, Albany, California, United States - DLSLT.R2 | ecosystem: Host-associated > Plants > Phyllosphere > Unclassified | place: USA... | reverse complement strand
GAGGCGCTGCAGGAGGGCGAAAGGGCGAGAGGACGACTACGAGCGACGCACCTTGCACCCTCAGGGAGCCGGACCTCGACCCGGACGTTGTCGACGGCGACGTCCTTGACGGGCGTGAGGAACGGCACGGCGGCGACGTACTGGCCCTTCTTGGCGCCCGAGCGCATCTTGACGTACTCGGCAAGCGGGAGGTCGTACCCGACCGTGAACGAGTAGTTCCACCCGCCGAGGAGCGGGTACCGCGGCTGGAGCTCGAGGACGGCCGGCTCGCGGCGCTTCTTGCTGTGGCTCGGGAGGACGGCCTTGTGCGAGGTCGCGGCGGGCGGCGACGACGAGGGGCGGAAGCGCGAGGTCGAGACGTTGCCGACGATGTCGTAGAAGTAGGGGTTGTGCGTCGAGGGCGGGAGCTGGAGCGCGAGCGACGAGACGGCCGTCACGTGCTGGCGGCGGTGCATGACGGCCTTCTGGTAGTCGATGCGGGCAAACTGGCCCATGAGCCTGCGTGCGAACGTTCTTTGAGTCAGTACGAAGCGAGAGAGCACAGTTGAGCTCGACGAGGAGGACGCACTTGGGCCCGGCGTTGAACAGGTCGATCGAGTCCTGGACGGCGAGGTTGGCCCCCCAGTGGCTGAGCTCGACGAGGCGCTCGAGCGAGCGGATCGACGCGATCGCCTCGGGCTGCTGGTAGTGGACGCGCGCGACCTGGGGCGCGAGCGAGCCGGCGTCGCCCTGGAGCGTGAAGACGAGGGTCGCGCTGCCGACCTGCTGGTGCATGACGAAGCCGTCCGGCGCCTTTGCGCTGACGATGCGCGGCGTCGGCGTCTTGATGCGGACCTTCATGTCGGTGACCTTGGCGCGCTGCTCGGGCGAGAGGCCCGTGAGGGGCGCGAGGAGGTCGCCCTCGAAGAGCATGTAGATCGAGTCGGCGTTTTGGGGCATCGAGGGCGGGTCGGGGCGGGTCGCGTGCGGGAGGTCGACAGAGAGGGTGACGTAGGTCATGTCGGAAGAATGGGGCGGGACGAGGGTGAGCTGGTAGTAGGTCGTCTCGCTGCGAGGAGAGGGGGGGAGGGAAGCTCGTTAGTGAGGTCCAGCTCTGGCTCAGGTCTGACTCTTTTCACAGCGCAGTCAAAGGCTACGCTGCTGCTCTGACAGTGCCGCCCAACCTGCCGTCGCCCTGTGCGAGAGAGACCCGAGCCCCACCACCCAAGCCACGTCCGGCGAGGCGACCGGGCGGCGCACCCTCCTCGCCGCGCAGAGAGACCTGAAGAGACAGAGAGGACTCACTCATCGCCGCCGACCTCGACGAGCTCGAGCTTGCGCCTGGCCGAGCCCTTGCCCTCTGTCGCCTCGACGAAGCCGCCGTTGCGGCCGGCGCCCTTCACGCCGACGACCCACCTGTCGGTCTGGTCGGCGTGAGTGCGGTCCTTGCGGAGCGTGTAGGCGGCAGTGGAGCGTGCGAGGGACCCGACGAGCTCGATCGAGGACGAGAGGACGGCGGGAGACCAGGCGGTCGAGGGCGGAGGGGGTGCTGGTGCTGGTGCGCTGCGCCCGGGCGGAGGGGCGAGGGCGGCGGCGAGTGCTGCACCGAGTAGCGGCACGCTCAGGAGGGACAGGCGCATCGTGCTGGTGCCGTGTCGACGGGCTGGGTGGACGAGGTGGAGCGGGCGGCTCTCGCAGCTGCGCCCGGCTTACCTTTTTGTAAGGCCGGCCGAGGTTGATTACGGCTGAGCTACGATTGCGGTCTGGACTGGCTCAGGGGAGGAGCAGTCGGAAGCTGCGCTCCGCCGGGCCCCGCACTTGCGACCACCACGTCGCCTGAAGCTTGTTCTTCAACACGACCTGCTCGCACCCTGCTCTCACGCAGCATGGAGTCCTCGCCAGACGACCACGACGACTCGAGCGGCATCCCCAAGGCCAAGAAGGTGCGTGCCGGCCTCCCCCTCGTCTCGTCCCGGCTCCACCAGCTCACGCGTAGTCCTCCTCTCGCAGCCTCGAACGACCACAGCTTGCAATCGCTGCCGCACCAAGCGTGGACGATGTGACGGTGCGTCTGGATCCCCTCACTGAGCCGCCTCACGTCGAGCGAGGCCGCCTCGTTCCACCCCACTGGCCCGCTCGCCGCCAGCTGACCCTCGCCCGAGTCCCCCTCGTTGCAGGCCGCAAGCCTATCTGTGGGCCATGCAAGAGCTCGAGTGCGACCTGCGAGGTGCGCTCCTCCCCCCTTGTCAAGAGCCCTCCTCCTCGCTCGACAGCTGACCTCGCTCTCGTCGCCCGCAGGTGAGCTCCCTGTTTGCACCACGCATGGCGCTCAGCTACCGCCATTGACACTCTCTACGTCTTGCTTGCAGTACGAGCTCGGCGGCGACAAGCGCAAGTGAGTCTGGCCTTCTCTCGCCTCGCCCGCCCGACCCTCCCCTCGACCGTCGCTGACCTGGCTCCCTCCCGCAGGCCCTACACCAAGGCCGTCGTGCAGGCCATGCAGCTCCGCATCGACACGCTCGAGGCGCAGCTCGCCGCCTTGACCGCCAGCAGCAAGTCGCCCTCGCCCAACATGGACGTCGACCGCCCGTCCAGGAGCCCGCTCGACCTCGCCGTCGACCCGTCGCGAGCCCAAGTACCCGCCGACCGACCTGGGACGAGCCGACCTGCCGTGTCAGGCCCGACGAGCCAGAGCTTTGCCGAGGGGTCGGCGCCGCAGGTCAACCCGAGCCCGGACCAGGCCGACACCTTCCAGGGCGGCCTTGCTGTCAACGCTCACGGCGAGTTGCGGTTCTATGTGCGTCTCTCCCTCCTCTTCCATGCATGTTCATCGTCCGGGCAGTACGAGGCGCTGACGATGGGTCCTCTCCTTGCAGGGTCCGACCTCGTCCTACCGCGCCGTCCTCGCCGGTTCGACCTCGCAGCTCGGCACGCCCGAGACGGTCGACGCGATCCGCGCCTTCTCTCTCACCCGTGCTCCGATCCCGACGGCGTCGCCTGCCGACCCGGCGCTGCCTCGACGACCGCCCGAGCTCGCGCCCGACTTCAAGGTCAAGCTCCTCAAGCTCGCCTTCGAGTACTGCTTCTCGCACTGTGCGTCCTCCCCTCTTCTCGACTCGCACTCGAACTCGCACTCGAGACTGCTGCTGACGAGCTGTATCACCCTCGCGCCCAGACAACCTCGTGCCCGAGCGGCAGTTCTTCGCCGACTGGCAGCGCTACCCGTCCGTCCCCTCTCGCTCGCTCGCTCTCTCTTCGACGCACGCAGACCCTGACGCCGCCGCGCGCCCCTTCTTTCGCAGCCTCGAACGCACGCAGGCGTACTCGCCCTTCCTCCTCAACGTCATTCTCGCGACGGGCTGTCGCTACCTCGACCCGGACGACGACTTCCCGCCCGAGATCTGCGGCCTCCTAGGCGACTTCGACACAAGGGGCGACGTCTTCGTCACCTGGAGCAGATACTTGCTCGACCAAGAGTGGTGCGTCGCGCTCACCTCCTTCGTCTCGAGGCTCGTCTGCGAGGCGGACACTGACGCTCGCTCCCTCTCGCAGGTACAACCCGACGCTCTCGACCATCCGCGGCCTGCTCGTCCTCGGCATGTACCTCGCAGGTCGAGGTTTCGACGGGCCCTGCTTCATGTTCGTCGGGCTCGCCCTCAAGCTCACCGAGGGTGCGTCGTCGCCTTCGCCCGCTCTCGACCTGCGCACGAGCCTGCTGACACTGCTCCTCCTCTCGCGCTCGCAGACTTTGGCCTCAACCTCGGTCCGCACCGCCTGTCGATGAGCATGGGCGTCCCGCTCAGCGACGAGCTCGTCACGGCGCGGCGCGATTGCTTTTGGAGCGCCTTCTGCAGCGACATCGTCTCGTCCCTGTGTGCGTCCCTCCTCCTCCTCGTGCTCCTCCACCTTCCTCTCTTCAGTAGCTGACTCGCTCACGAACGCGCGCAGACATCGGCCGCAGCATCGCGTTCCCGCCCGAGATGGTCGACACGGACCCGCCGCCCGTCATCGCCGAGCTCGACTACGACGCGCCCATGTACCGCTCGAGCGCATTCCACTGGGCGAGCCGCCTCATCTTCATCGCGAGCAAGGTCATGTCGAGGGTCTACTCGCTCAAGCCGGGCATCAGCCTGTCGCAGAGGCAGGCCATGGTGCCCGAGCTGCACTTGCTGCTCGAGAGCTGGTGCGTCGCTCTGGTTTCTCGCCTTTGCAGGGCTCACGGGCTGCTGCACGGTGCCTACGAGACTGCCGTAGCTCAAGGTGGAAGCTGACGTCGTCATTTGCGCGCAGGCATCACGAGCTGCCGTCCCACCTCCGCGCGAGCGGCTCGGACCCGCTCAAAGCGCCGCACCCGCACATCCTCGGTGCGTCCTCCTCGTATGTCACCCTCGTGTAAGAGGGTTTCATGAAGCTGAGCGCCCTCGCACTGCGCGCAGTCCTCAACATGACGCTCCACCTCGTCCACATCTCGGTGAGCTCAGCTTCCTCGAGCTCGCCTGTACAGAGACGTCTTCTGGCCAGCAGATAGCGGCCGAGCTGACTCGTGACCCTTCTTTCGACGCTCGTACAGCTGCATCGCCCGTGAGCTTTCCGTAACCGCTCGCCGACGTTCGACGCGCGCCGACAAGCTGACCTTCCTAACCTCGCTTCGCCCGCAGGTTCTTCCGCCGGCGCTGCCCTACCGCCGCAACCGCCAGCATCAGCACGGAAAAGTGCCTCATGGCAGCGAGCAGCATCGTGCGCCTCATCAAGCTCCTGCGCGGGTCGGCCGGCTTGCGTTTTTCTGCTCCGGGCGTCCAGCAGTGCGTCTCGTCCTGCTCCCTCAGCCGCCTTTCGCCGAGCCTCACTGACTCGTCTACGCCTGTCGCTCGCAGCGCCGCCTTCAACGCCGGCACGGTCCTCGCCATCTCGGCCGTCGAGGACGGCATCTCGGCCAACCCGCGGCGGGACCTCGAACGGCGGGTCCAGGCGAGGAAGGACCTGCGTTTCGTCATCGAGTGCCTCAAGGAGATCGGCACGACCTGGACGACGGCTCACACGAGCGCAGGCGTGCTCGAAGGTGCGTCGCGCTCTCCTTCTCGCCCGGCCGAAGCAGACAAAGTGCTCGAGCTCACCCAGCTCCCTCTGCCCGCAGCTTTGACGAGCCAGTTCGAGGCCGCATCGAGCATCCCCGATCAGCAACTCGCCCCGAGCTCGGCCGACGTGCAGTATTCGCCGTCCCTCTCGTCGACCTCGGCGTCGTCGCACGCCTCGTACCCGCTCTTCGACGACAGCGCGACGGCCGTCGCCCTCCAGAGCCTCGACCTCCCCCTCTTCCTCGAGGAGGCCAATATCTCGGTGCAGCCACGCTCGACCGCTCTCGAGCACCCGCCGACCGTCAACGTCGACGCCGCCGACGGCTCGGACCTTCCGACAGGCGCGGTGACGCCCTCGACCGCGACCGGGTACCAGACGCCGTCGCGGCTGTTCGGCGCCGGCTGGCTCCCCTCTGCAGCGATGGGCGTCGACGGCGAGGACGATGCCGCAGCGTTCGGCGGGTCGAGCTTGCCGTTCTTGTTCCCCTCGTGGGACCGCGACGACGGCTTGGACGACTTCATGAGCCTCCTCAACGTGCCCGGCTGTGCGTCTTTCCTCTTATCACCACGCACACGCACTCTCTCGATGAGCGAGGCGACAAACGCTGACGAGTCGCGCGCACGTACCCCTCGCCCGCAGCGACGACGGCGAGCGCGGCGCAGACGCCGTCCGCCGGCTCCTTGTGAGCGCCCGTTCCGACGATCCTCTCTGCGTAGATCTATAGCGTGCTGGAATGCAGAGGATCGTCCTTCGGCGCAGGATGCGGCTACAGAATCCTCTCGCAGGCCCGAACGCCGGGTCACCCTCCGCTCCGCTCTCTACCTCCAGGCCCACCGCTCCAAGACCCGCTGCGCGTATCCAGACTGGGCAAAGCCTTGCACGGACGGCGTTGCCTTAGTGCGGCGAGCAGCTCGAGAGCGGAAGAAGCGCCGAAAGCCGGGCGTGAACCAGCTCACAAGCTTGCTCGCGGCGGTCCACGTTCAAGCTCTCAGCTTCGTGCAGGCGCGCTTCGCTGCAGCTTTAGCTCCGAGTCTCTTCAAAAGCCGGGGCGGCGGAAGGGGTTGATCCAGCGGAGACAAGGGCTGCGCTGCTGCGAGCGAGAGTCCTTCCGCTGGGTCCGTGCGGCGGCGAAGGAGGACGAGGACGATCGTGCAGACGGGATGACGGAAGCCGAGCGTGAGCAAGAGAATATAGCAGGGAAAGGGGCGGACCGAGCGAGCCAGGGCGCAAGGAACGGCGCCGCTCGACGGAAGCCAGAGCTCCGTTCGGCCCGTCGATCGCCTCCCGCGCCGAAGTCCGAACTTGGTAATGGTGCGCGCTCGCAATACGATTTGGGTTACCTTTTTTGTAAGGCCCCGGATCCGATCAGTGAGCCGAGACGGCGACGCTGGCTCCGAGGTGCGCCTGTCCCCTTCCGCTCGCTCCTTGTGGCCCTCCCCCTGCACGGCGGGACCGAGCCTGCTTGCTCTCTCTCCCTCCTCATCAAGCACAGCGACGTGCCCTCGCCCGCCGGCCCGCGCCCAGCTCGACCCATCACCAGCACCCGCCTCCTCCCCCGCCAACCCTCCCCGCCCGCCTCTCGCCCTCGCTCCTCGCCAAGTACAGCAACCCGATCTCGCCCACCAGCACAAGTGCACGACCAGCTTCCATCCACCACCAGCACCCTCCCCCTCTCGAGATGTCGCTCGTCGGCAACTTCACCGCCAACGACGACCGCGAGAACCGCTTCAACGGCGTCGCGGCCAAGGGCAGCAAGGGCGAGCGCGACTACGCGGCCGACGAGTCGTCGGGCGACGAGGAGACGCCCGAGGAGGCCCAGCGCCGCGCCGACCAGGAGGTGGCCGGCCTCGCTCGCACCATGAGCCGCCGCTCCGACGCCGCCCACACCTCGAGCGACGACCCGCTGCGCCCGACGCCCGACTCGCAGTTCGACCCGTGGTCGGACAACTTCAACGCGCGGGCCTGGAGCAAGGCCGTGTGGTCGCTCACCAACCTCGCGCACCGCACCGCCGGCGTCGCGTTCGAGAACCTCGGCGCGCACGGCTACGGCACCGACAGCGACTACCAGTCGACCGTCGGCAACATGCCGCTCAAGGCGTTCGGCATGCTCAAGGGCCTCGTCTCGCGCAACAAGGGCAGGCGCGTCCAGATCCTCGAAGGCGTCGACGGCCTCCTCGAGCCGGGCGACATGCTCGTTGTCCTTGGCCCTCCCGGCAGGTGCGTCCTCCTCCAGAGTCTCGTCCTCCAGAGCTGCATCCTCTTCCAGAGTCGTAGCGACTTGAGCGCGGCTGACTCTCGTCGTCGTCGCGCTCGCAGTGGCTGCTCGACCTTCCTCAAGACGCTCGCCGGCGAGACCCAGGGCTTCAAGGTCGACCCCGAGAGCAACATCAACTACAAGGGCATCACGCCCGAGCAGATGAAGAAGAATTTGTGCGTCTGCGCTCTCCTCGGGCGGCCGAGACGGCGAGAGCGCTCGCTGACTCCCCTCCTCTCGCCCTTCGCAGCGCCGGCGAGGCAATCTAGTGCGTACTCCTCCTCGCTCGTCCTGCACGCTCGTGTACGAGGTCCTGACGTCTCCTCACACAGCTCGGCTGAGACGGAACAGCACTTTCCGCAGCTCACCGTCGGGCAGACTCTCGAGTTTGCCGCCGAGGCTCGTGCGGTGCGTCCTCCTCCCCCTCGTCCTCTCTTCCTTGCGACGCTCTTGGTGATGTGCAACTGACTCTGCGGCGTTCCTGCAGCCGCGCAACCCGCCGGGCGGCTTGAGCCAGCGCGAGTGGTCCAAGCAGTTCGCCGCCGTCATGATGGCCGTGTTCGGCATCTCCGATACTGCGAACGTCCGTGTCGGCAACGAGTACATCCGCGGCGTGTCGGGCGGTCAGCGCAAGCGCGTGTCGATCGCCGAGGTCGCACTCGCCGGCTCTCCCCTCACCTTCGTGCGTCCGCTCCCCTCCCTCCCTCGCTCGGTCTCTCACGCGCACCCGAGCTCACGCTCTCCCTCGCTCGCAGTGGGACAACTCGACTCGCGGCCTCGACTCGGCGACGGCCGTCTCGTTCTGCCAGTCGGTCCGCAACTCGGTCGAGCTTACGGGCGGCGTCGCGAGCGTCGCCATCTACCAGGCGCCGCAGCCGGCGTACGACTGCTTCACCAAGGCGATCGTCCTTTACGAGGGGCGCAGTATCTTCTTCGGCGCTATCGACAAGGCCAAGCAGTTCTTCGTCGACATGGGCTTCGAGTGCCCCGAGCAGCAGACGGTTCCCGACTTCCTCACGAGCTTGACCTCGCCGACCGAGCGCCGCGCCCGCCAAGGGTGGGAGACCCGCGTCCCTCGCACGCCGCAGGAGTTCGAGGCGCGCTGGAAGGCGAGCGACGAGTACCGCGCACTCAAGGCCCAGCTCGCCGAGTACAACCAGCAGCACCCCCTCAACGGCAACGAGCTCGAGACGTTCAAGGCCGCCCGTCGCGACGTCCAGTCCAAGCACGTCCGCCCAGCGTCGCCGTTCACCCTCAGCTACCGCGCCCAGGTCGCCCTGTGCCTGCGGCGTGGCTTCTGGCGCCTCAAGGCCGACCCGTCCCTCACGGTCTTCCAGCTATTCGGCAACACTGCCATGGCCCTCGTCGTCTCGTCGGTCTTCTTCAACCTGGCGCCAACGACGGCGACGTTCTACTCGCGCGGCGCGCTCCTCTTCTTCGCCATCCTCCTCAACGGTCCGTGCACGCTCCCCTTCTTCCTCCTCTCGTCGCTCGCCGAGCTGACTCTCTCCCTCTCTCAGCCTTCGGTTCCGCCCTCGAGATCCTCACGCTCTACTCGCAGCGCCCGATCGTCGACAAGCAGTCGCGCTACGCCTTCTACCACCCTTCGGCCGAGGCCTTCGCCTCGATGGCGACCGACCTGCCGTACAAGATCCTCAACGCCATCTTCTTCAACACGACCATCTACTTCATGACCAGTGCGTCGACCTCTGTAGCCGCCTCTCTCCTGAATGCGCGCTGACCCGGACCTTCCTCCCTCCCTCCCTCCCACCCTCCCTCTCTCCCTCCCCCCTCCTCCTTCACTCCTCCGAACAGACCTGAATCGCCAGGCTGGTAACTTCTTCTTTTTTCTACTTGTTGCCTTCACCCTCACCCTCGTCATGAGCATGTTCTTCCGCTCGGTCGGCGCCCTGTCGCGCTCGCTGTCGCAAGCCCTCGTCCCGGCCGCCCTCCTCATCCTCGCCCTCGTCCTCTACACCGGTTTCGCCATCCCGACGCGCTACATGCTCGGCTGGATCAGCTGGATCCGCTACCTCAACCCGTACGTCCTCTCCCCCTCCCTGCACGAGCTCGTCCTCGTCCTTCGTGCTGACGCATTCCTCGTCTCGCTCGCGCTCGCAGGATCCAGTACGGCTTCGAGAGCCTCATGGTCAACGAGTTCTGGGGCCAGCAGTACCTCTGCTCGGCGACCGTCCCGTGCGTCCTCGGTCCCTTCCCCTCAAACACGCCGAGCTGGAAGGCTGACGCCCGCTCGCGCCTCGCAGGTCCGGCCCGGGCTACCCCGACGCTGCTTCGCCCAACGTCGTCTGCTCCGTCGCCGGTTCCATCCCGGGCAGTGCGTTCACGCTCCCCCTCGTGCGCGCCGTCGCGTCGCGGTGCTGACGATCGTCCTCGACAGCTCCTTTCGTCAACGGCGCCGAGTACATCGGCCAGACCTACCAGTACTATCACTCGCACAAGTGGCGGTACGTCCTTTTTCTCCATGACGGTGAGCGTGAGCGGCTCGCTGATCCGTCTCTGACTCCGCGCGCAGCAACTACGGCATCCTCTGGGTGCGCTCGGACCTCCTCCTTCTCGACATCGCTCTCCTCAGCTGACCCGCCTGCCTCCTCGCGCTCGCAGGTCTTCCTCATCGGCCTCATGCTCCTCTACCTCGCTGCGAGCGAGTACATCTCCGAGGCCAAGTCCAAGGGCGAGATCAAGCTCTACCCGCGCACTCGGCAGCCCAAGCGCTCCAAGCACGAGCACGACGACGACGTCGAGTCGGGCATGTCGGGTCGCACGGCACACAACGAGGACGAGGTCGTCGACGCCAAGGACGTCAACATCAAGCGCCAAACGGCCATCTTCCACTGGGAGAACCTGAGCCTCGACATCCCGGTCAAGGGCGGCACGCGCAGGCTTCTCGACGGCGTCGACGGCTGGGTCAAGGTGCGTTCACTCTCTCCTATCCCTCCCTGCGTCCTACCCCTCGCTCGACGACGCTGACGACCCGACTCGTCTCGCTGCAGCCCGGCACCCTCACGGCCCTCATGGGTGTCTCCGGCGCCGGCAAGACGACCCTCCTCGACACGCTCGCCTCTCGCTTCAGCGTTGGCGTCATCACGGGCAACATCCTCGTCGACGGCAACCCTCGTGACGACAGCTTCCAGGTGCGTCTCGTCGACCTTCTCAAACTGCCTCGGTCGGACCTGGCTGACCTTCTCTCTCCTTTCGCAGCGCAAGACCGGCTACGTCCAGCAGCAGGACCTTCACCTTGAGACTGCGACCGTCCGGTACGTCGACCCACTGCCCATTCTCTGTGCGACGAGCGCCGATGCTGACCCCGACTTCCGAAACAGCGAGTCCCTGCAGTTCTCGGCTCTCCTCCGCCAGCCTGCCAGCACGCCTCGTGCGGAGAAGCTCGCCTACGTCGAGGAGATCCTCAAGCTGCTCGGCATGGACAAGTACGCCGATGCCGTCGTCGGTCGCCTCGGAGAAGGCCTGAACGTCGAGGAGCGCAAGCGTCTTTCAATCGGTGCGTTCTCGCTCTCTTCGCCGCCGAGTCCTCGTCCTCGCTTTCCTGACTTCTTCCCTCGTGCGCGCAGGCGTCGAGATGGTCGCCAAGCCCGAGCTCCTCCTCTTCCTCGACGAGCCGTCGAGTGGTCTCGACTCGCAGACGTCCTGGTCCATCCTCGACCTCCTCGAGACGCTCAAGAACAACGGCCAGGCCATCCTCTGCACGAGTACGTCCTGTTCGCTGCTGTCGGGCGTGAGATGCGGCGCCTGACCCTCCCCTCATCCCCCTCGCAGTCCACCAGCCGTCGGCCATGCTCTTCGCCCGCTTCGACCGCCTCCTATTCCTCGCACGCGGCGGAAAAACCATCTACTTCAATTCCGTTGGCGAGGGCTCGCACATCCTGCGCGAGTACTTCGAGCGCAACGGCTCGGCCAAGTTCCCGCCCGGCGTCAACCCCGCCGAGTTCATGCTCGAGGTCATCGGCGCCGCACCCGGCTCGCATTCCGACATCGACTGGCATCAGACGTGGCTCGACAGCCCCGAGCGTGCGGCCGTCAAGGAGGAGCTGCGTCATCTCGCCGCCAACCCCAAGGTCGTCGACAAGTCGCAGCAGGACAAGTGGGCCTACACCGAGTTCGCCGTCCCGCTTCGGTCCCAGTTCTGGGAGGTCCAGAAGCGTGTCTTCGCCCAGTATTGGCGCACGCCCGTGTACATCTACTCGAAGGCGACGCTCTGCACCCTCGTCGTGCGTCTCTCTCCCCCTTTCTCTCTCCCTCGCCTTCTCCCTCTCCCGCTCACCGCGCGCTCTTGCCTGCTCGTGGGAACCTCGCTGACCCACGTCTCGTGTCCTGCAGGCTCTCTTCATCGGCTGTGCGTCCCTCTCTGCACTCGACCCGCTCGGCCCGTGCTGACCTGTCTCGCTCGCCGTCCGCAGTCTCGTTCTTCGACGCCGGCACCTCGATCCAGGGCCTGCAGAACCAGTGCGTGCATACTTTTCTCTTGCCGGGAGCGAGATGAGAAGCTGACGTCGTCGTCGGCCCCGCTCGCAGGCTCTTCGCCGTCTTCCTCCTCTTCACCGTCTTCGGCCAGCTCATCCAGCAGATCAGTGCGTGCTCGTCTCTCTTCTCCTGGGTCGTCAGCTCTTTGCTGATCTACCGATCCCGCAGTGCCCCAATTCGTCAAGCAGCGCGAGAGCTACGAGGTGCGCGAGCGTCCGAGTCGCACGTACAGCTGGGTCATGTTCATGCTCTCAAACATCATCGGTACGTCCTCGTCGTCCTCCCTCCCTCGTCGAGGATGTGCATGAGCTGACTCTGCTGCTCGTCCGCAGTCGAGCTCCCCTGGAACACCCTCATGGCCGTCATCATGTGCGTCCCCACTTCCGCTCCTTCGTCCTCCGCCCTTCGAGACTGACCTTCTCGCTCGCTCGCACATAGGTACTTCTGCCTCTACTACCCGGTCGGCTTCTACAAGAACGCTGGGTGCGTCGTCGTCGTCACCGTCGAGAGCCTGGAGGTCGGCGCCTCGTGCTGACCTTCCCAAACCGCCTTCCTTCCCTCGCCGGCAGCGACGACGTCCACGTTCGGGGCTTCCTCTTCTTCCTCTTCATCTGGGTGTTCCTCCTCTTCACGAGCACGTTCGCCCACATGGTCATCGCCTTCAACGACACGGCGGAAAACGGCGGGAATATCGGAAATCTCTGCTTTTCCCTGTGCCTCATCTTCTGCGGCGTCCTCGCCACGCCGTCGCAGTTCCCGGGCTTCTGGATATGGCTCTACCGCGTTTCGCCGTTCACCTATCTCGCCGAGGTGCGTGGCTCGTCGCCTCATCTCGCCCCACCTCCTCCTCCTCAACCCGGCACCCTCGCAGGGGTCGCCAGCCTCTCGCAGGACCTCACACTGACCCTGCTCTTGTCCCCACGACACAGGGCCTGCTCTCGACCGCGGTCGGCGGGACGACCGTCCAGTGCGCGCCGCAGGAGCTCGTCAACATCACGCCGCCGGCCGGCCAGTCGTGCGCCGACTACATGGGCCCGTACGTCTCGGTCGCAGGCGGCACGCTCGACGCGGCCAACGGTGCATGTGCGTCGACCTCTTTCCCCTCACGTCGGCGAGAGCGGCGGGCGAGCTCGTCGCCGCCGACGCCTCCTCGTTCCGCCGAACGGCATGCTGACAATGTTCCTTCGCCGCCTCGCTCGCAGGCTCGTACTGCCAGATCTCGGACACCAACACCTTCCTGCGCTCGTTCTCGTACAGCTTCGACAACCGCTGGCGCGAGTACGTCCCCTTCCTCTTGGCGCTCGAGTCGACCTCTCGGCCTCGCTCGTTGCCGCCGCTGACTCGCCGTCTCCCTCCTCGTCACAGCTTCGGCATCATGTGGGCGTTCATCATCTTCAACGTCGTCGCCGCCCTCGGCTTCTACTACCTCGCGCGCATGGTGCGTCTCCTCTCGCTCCCCGCCGACGCGCCGGCCTCTCTCTCGCTCGGGCCTCCCGCTGACGCCGTTGCCCTCTCCCTCCCCACAGCCGAAGAAGAGCCGCAAGCAGAAGAAGGAGGAGAAGGCCGCTGCCCGGGCTGCGCAGGACAAGGGCGCCGACAAGGTCGCTTCCGAGAAGCACTAGCTCTCCTTTCCCCTTCGTCCCTTCCCCTCCATCGAGCCTCTTTACCTAGCTCCCTAATCTCGCCCTCATTAGAAGTGCCTTTTCCTCATCTACATCCTCCCGCTGCGAGCTCGTCTTCCTGTAACACTCGGCCCTGTTTGCCCACCTCGAGCTGCACTCGTCGTCGCAGTCCCCGGGCAGCGAGCGCGTCCGAGAGCTCGAGAGGCTCGTCGAC
>Ga0308164_10003670_pt1 | contig 13648 bp, 11 predicted proteins | sample PhyTR2_FD_201031 | JGI IMG/M metagenome (GOLD analysis project Ga0308164, IMG submission 201031) | Phyllosphere microbial communities from UC Gill Tract Community Farm, Albany, California, United States - DLSLT.R2 | ecosystem: Host-associated > Plants > Phyllosphere > Unclassified | place: USA... | reverse complement strand
CTGTCTCACCTGCACTACGCGGTGCTGGCGCTGGGCGACAGCAGCTACGCCAACTACTGCGGCTTCGGCCGCGCGCTCGACGCCTGGCTGGCGCGGCAAGGCGCGTCGCCCCTGTTCGAACGCATCGACGTCGACCGCGGATCGCCCGCCGCCCTGGCCGCGTGGCAGCACCACGTCGGCCGCCTGGCCGGCACCGTCGACGCGCCCGACTGGGCGGCCCCGGCCTACGGCGAGTGGCGCATCGCCGAGCGCGTGCTGCTCAATCCGGGCAGCGCCGGCGCGCCCCTGCACCGGCTGGCGCTGGTACCGCTCGACGGCCCGCTGCCGGCCTGGGAAGCCGGCGACCTGGCCCAACTGAGCCCGCCGTCCGACCCGGAACACCCGCGCGAATACTCGATCGCCTCGCTGCCGCAGGAGGGCCGGCTGGAATTGCTGGTGCGCCTGCAGCGGCGCGACGATGGCACCCCGGGCGCGGGATCGGGCTGGCTGTGCGAGCGCGCCCAGCCCACCGACACGGTCCACCTGCGCGTGCGCGCGCACGAACGCTTCCGCCTCGGCGCCAATGCGCGCCGCCCGCTCATCGCCATCGGCAACGGCAGCGGCCTGGCCGGCCTGCGCGCACTGCTGAAGGCGCGCATCCACCTGGGCGAGCACGCCAACTGGCTGCTGTTCGGCGAACGCCAGATCCGCCACGACTTCCTGCTGCGCGAAGAATTGCTGGGCTGGCAGGACGCGGGCTGGCTGGAACGGCTCGACCTGGCGTTTTCGCGCGACCAAGCGGATGCGGCGCCCGACAAGGCGCGGTATGTGCAGCACCTGCTGCGCGCGCAAGCCGCCGACGTGGCCGACTGGATAGAACGCGGCGCCGCCATCTACGTCTGCGGCAGCCTGCAAGGCATGGCCGGCGGCGTCCACGAAGCGCTCGGCGAGATCCTCGGCACGGACGCGCTGGAACAGCTGGTGGCGGACGGGCGCTACCGGCGCGACGTGTATTAGCCACATCCGATCTTGCAGACAACCCGGGCGCAGCCCGGATTCGCCGGTTTTGGGCATTCTGCACAGCACGATTGAAAATAATTTCCATTTCCTTGTGGAAATTGATTAAACTGGCAACCTGCCTGTTGATAACCGGCAACTAATCAATCGGCACCGCCGATTGCAGCAGCACCATGCATGCACCCTGCATCGACGAACATGGGTGCACCGGCCTCCCCGCCCGACGCGCGGGCAGGATGATGACGACAACGACACACAAAGGCGCATGGCGTTTCGCCATGCATGACAGCGCTGCGCCCGCAGAACATGGCGCCGCAACGCAGAGACTCTTATGCTCCCTTCCCACACGCTCATGCGACATTCCGCCGAACCGATCTCCTCCCCGCCCGCCGACACGCATCACGAACTGGCGCTGGCCGCCCTCGACGCCATCAACCGCGTCCAGGCCGTCGTCGAATTCGACCTGCAAGGCAAGGTGCTCCTCGCCAACCAGAACTTCCTGGATGCGATGGGCTACACCCGGGCGGAAGTGGTGGGACAGCATCACCGCATGTTCTGCGGCGAAGAAGTGGCCTTGTCCGATGAGTACCGCAGCTTCTGGCAGGCGCTCGGCAGCGGCCAGCCGAGCAGCGGCGAGTTCATGCGCCTGGACAAGCACGGCTATCCAGTGTGGCTGCAGGCCTCCTACAACCCGGTGTTCGATGACGACGGCAAGCCGGTCAAGGTCATCAAGTTCGCCACCGACATCACCGCGGCCAAGCTGCAGAGCGCGGAAAACGCGGCCAAGATCGACGCCATCAACCGCGCCCAGGCCGTGATCGAATTCGACCTGAACGGCCGCATCCTGCACGCCAACGACAACTTCCTGGCGGTGATGGGCTATACGCTGGACGAAATCGAAGGCAAGCACCACTGCCTGTTCTGCGACGAAGCGTATGCCGGCTCGCCCGAATACGCGCTGTTCTGGTCGCACCTGGGCAACGGCGAATTCCACGCCGGCCAGTTCAAGCGCCGGCACAAGTCCGGCCGCCACGTCTGGATCAACGCGTCCTACAACCCCGTGTTCGGGCCCGACGGCAAGGCCTTCAAGGTCATCAAGTACGCCACCGACGTCACGCACGAAACCATGCGCAACGCCGAGTTCGAGGGCCGCATGGCCGCGCTCGACCGCGCGCAGGCGGTGATCGAGTTCGACCTCGAAGGCCGCATCCTGCACGCCAACCAGAACTTCCTCGACACCCTCGGCTACACCCTGGACGACGTGGTCGGCCAGCACCATGCCATGTTCTGCGAGCCGGCCTACAGCCGCTCGCACGAGTACCGCGCGTTCTGGAAGCACCTGGGCAGCGGCGAACTCCACGCCGGCGAATTCAAGCGCATCGCCAAGGACGGCCACCCGGTCTGGATCCAGGCCACCTACAACCCGATACTGGACGCCGACGGCCAGCCCGTCAAGGTCGTCAAGTTCGCCACCGACATCACCGCCATCAAGGCGCGCAATGCCGACTACGAAGGCAAGATGCAGGCGATCGACCGGGTGCAGGCCGTGATCGAATTCGACCTGCACGGCAAGGTGCTGCACGCGAACGAGAACTTCCTCGACACCATGGGCTACGGCATGGACGAGATCCGCGGCCAGCACCACCGCATGTTCTGCGACCCCTCGTTCTCGCATTCGCCCGAATACCTGGCGTTCTGGGACCGCCTCGGCCGCGGCGAATTCGACGCCGGCGAATACCGCCGCCTGGCCAAGTCGGGCAAGGACGTCTGGATCCTGGCCTCGTACAACCCGATCTTCGACGCCGACGGCAAGCCGGTCAAGGTGGTCAAGTTCGCCACCGACGTCACGCGCCAGAAGGCGCTGTCGGCCGAAAGCCGCGGCAAGCTGGACGCGATCGGCCGCTCGCAGGCCGTGATCGAATTCGACATGCGCGGCAACGTGCTGTCCGCCAACGAGAACTTCCTGCGCACGATGGGCTATGCCGAGGACGAAGTCGTCGGCCAGCACCACAGCATGTTCTGCGAGGGCGACCTGGTCAAGAGCGCGTCCTACCGCCACTTCTGGGCCAACCTGGCGCAGGGCCAGTTCCAGTCCGGCCGCTTCAAGCGCCGCGGCAAGCACGATGCCGACATCTGGATCCTGGCCACCTACAACCCGATCCTGGACGTCAGCGGCAAACCGTACAAGGTCGTCAAGTTCGCCATGGACGTGACCGAGCAGGTGCACCGCGAAGAGCTGGTCAGCGCCAAGGTGGAGGCGATTTCCGGCGTGCTGGCCGACCTGTCGGCGTCCATCAGCGCCATTGCCCAGGGTGCCCAGCAGTCGGCCGGCATGGCCACCCAGACCCAGTCCGAGGCGGCGGAAGGCAGCAAGCTGCTGGACCGCTCGAAGGACGCGATGCTGGCGATCCAGAAATCGTCCGGCGACGTGCACGACATCATCGAGACCATCGGCGAGATCGCCAGCCAGACCCACCTGCTGGCCTTCAATGCGGCGATCGAGGCGGCGCGCGCCGGCGAGCACGGCAACGGCTTCTCGGTGGTCGCCAACGAAGTGCGCAAGCTGGCCGAGAAATCGGCGCTGGCGGCGCGCGAGATCTCGAAGCTGATCAACGAAACCGTCAGCCGCGTCGGCGACGGCACCCGCCTGGCCGGCGAAGTGGAAGACGCGTTCGAGCGCATCGTGCGCTCGGTCGGCACCACCAGCGGCTCGATCGGCAAGATCCACGCCTCGACCAGCGAACAGGCCAGCGCCACGCGCGACGTCTCGGCGCTGCTGCTGGAACTGGAAAGCATCGCCCGGGAGCGCTGATCCATGCATCCCGCCATGCATCCCACTAAGCTGCGCCTGGCGCAGGCCAGCATCGGCGCGGTCCATCTCGGCATTCCGGTGGACGCGGTGGTGCAAGCCATCGCCCTGCCCGACACCCCGGCCTTCCTGCCGCGCCGCCAAGGCGCGCTGCGCGGCGTGGTCGAACACGGCGGCACGCTGGTGCCGGTGGTCGACCTGGCGCGCTGGGTCGATACCGGCACCCCCGTGACGTCCCAGGACGCACGCATCCTGGTGCTGCGGGAAGGCGGGCGCACCATCGGCCTGCAGGTGGACGCGGTCGGCGGTTTGCTCGACGTGGAGGCGCACATGTTCACGCGCCTGCACCACGACGACAATCCGGAAGACGTGTTCCACACCGCGCTGCGTTCGCCCGAGGACGGGCGCATCCTGAGCCTGCTGGAAGTGGGCCGCCTGGCCGACCTGGCCGCGGCCTGGAGCCACATCGAGCACAATGGCGCCGCTGCGCCGGCCGTGGTCGCGACCGCACAAGTCTCGACCCGCACCTGGGCGCTGCTGCAGACCGCCCACGGCCGGCTGGCGGTGGCGCCGGGCGACCTGGCCGAGGTGATTCCCATGCCCACGCTGGAACGCTTCGGCGGCGGCATCGACGGCGCCTGGTGCGCCTGGCGCGGCCGCCACCTGCCGGTGCTGGCCGCGGACGCCCTCTTCGACGGCCCCGCCGCCGCCGGCGGCGACCGCCTGCTGGCCGTGATCGAACACGAAGGCCTGGCGCTCGGCGTACCGGCCCGGGCGGCGCTGCAGATGGCGCCCCTGGCGGGCGAAGGACTGGCGACGGCGGACGGCGTCACCGCCACTTTGTTCGACGGCGACGGCCTCGAAGTCCATGTGCTCGATACCGCGCGCCTGTTCGCGCGCTTCCCGGAAGCGGCGCTCAGCAAGCCGGTGGCGGCGCAGGCGGTGGCGTTCGCGTCCCAGGCGCAGCAGGGGCGCAGGGACAATACCATCGGCTACATCGTGTTCGAGGCAAACGGCATGCAGGCCACCGTCGTCGGCGCGGTCGAGCACATCCTGTCCCTGTCCGCGCCGCCCGGCGCCACCATGGACTGGCACGGCGCGGCGATCCCGCTGACGGATCTGCGCACCCCCGCCGGCGGCCCCGCCGGCAACGTGCTGATCGTGCGCGGCGCACAAGGCCACGCCGGCCACGTGGTGGCGCGCGTGCATTCGATGATCCCGCCGGGGACCGGGACGCTGTACCGGATGGGCGTGCAGGGCAGCGCGTTCGTGACCACCGGCGAGGGGGAGGAGCAGGCGAGTTACCGGATCGTGGAGCTGGTGGCGTAGAGCACGGCCGTCGGGTAAGGCCCGCGGCGTATAAGCGTCGCCCCTGCGAAGGCGCAGATGATGCCCCCGGCATCATTCGCTCCAAGTTCGCGGCATATCGAAAAACTTGGGCCCCTGCCTCCGCAGGGGCGACGGTTCAACGGGGGCGACGGGAGCGACGGGGGCGACGGGATAGAATGCAGCAACGATCCCGACTTCGCACACCCATCTTGACATTCTCCATCGGCCACCGCCTGTTTGCCTCGGTCCTGCTCGCCATCCTCGCGGTCGCGGCCGGCGCCGTGTTCCTGCTGCGGCAGAACGTGCTGGCCAGCTTCGGCGACTATGCCGTCGGCATCGAGCTGGACCGCCTGGACGAGCTGTCGGCCGCACTGGCGCGCCAGTACCGCAGCCGCGGCAGCTGGGACTTCATTCCGGCCGACGGGCGCCAGGCCTGGGTCGCGCGCGAGCTGGAACGGCTGCAGCGCGTGCGCGAGGCCGGTGTGGCGGCGCCTGCGGCCTCCGCTACGGCGCCGGCCGCGCCGCTCGTTACTGTGGCGCCGGCCGCGCCGGTCGTTACCGTCGCGCCGGCCGCGCCGGTGGCTGCCGTACCGCCGGCGCCGCCTGCCCTGCCCGAACCGCCGCCACCGCCACCGCTGCCGCCGCCACGGATCGCCGCCGCCGACACGGCCGACGCGCCCATCGAGCCGCCCGCCCCCGTCGCGCCGCCTGCGCCCGCGCCCGCGCCGCTGTCGCTGCCGCGCCGCATCACCCTGCTCGATGCGCGCGGCGCCTACCTGGCCGGCCGGCCGCCCGGCGCCGCGCCGCTGGTCCGGCGCGCGATCGAGGCCGGCGGGCGCACGGTCGGCTGGCTCGGTGTCGCGCGCGGCGCGCGGCCCAGCGACGCCATGGCGTATGCCTTCCTGGACCAGCTAAGCAGCAGCCTGTGGCTGATCGTCGCGGCGGCGGTGGGCCTCAGCGCGCTGGCGGCGACCGGGCTGGCGCGCCATTTCCGGCGCCCGATCCGTGCGCTGGAGGACGGCGCGCGCCGCCTGGCCGACGGCCGCTTCGACACCCGCCTGCCGGACGATCGCAGCGACGAACTGGGCGAGCTGGCGCGCCACTTCAATGCGCTGGCCGGCCGCCTGCAAAGCGCCGAAAGCGCGCGCCGCCAGTGGGTGGCCGACACCTCGCACGAACTGCGCACGCCGCTGGCGGTGCTGCGCGCCCAGCTGGAAGCGCTGCAGGACGGCGTGCGCAGCGCCACGCCGGACACCGTCGGCGCCATGGTGCGCCAGGTGCTGGCCCTGAACAAATTGATCGACGAACTGTACGCGCTGGCGCGGGCCGACGTCGGCGCCCTCGACTGCCGCCCGGCCCCGCTCGACCTGTGGCGCCTGGCGGGCGTCCAGCGCGACGGCTTCATGGCGCGCATGCACGATGCCGGCCTGGCCTTCGAACTCGGCGCCGCGCCGCGCCAGGCCACCGTGCTGGCCGACCCCGACCGCATGCGCCAGGTGCTCGACAACCTGTTCGAGAACAGCCTGCGCTACACCGCGGCAGGCGGCCGCGTGCGGCTGCACGCGCAGGCGCGCGACGGCCGCCTGCTGCTGCACCTGGACGACAGCGCCCCCGGCGTGCCGGACGGCGCGCTGGCGCGCCTGGGCGAACGCTTCTACCGCGTCGACGCCTCGCGCAGCCGCGCCCACGGCGGCGCCGGCCTCGGACTGGCGCTGTGCCGGCGCCTGCTGGAAGCCCAGGGCGCGGCGCTGGCCTTCGGCGTGTCGCCGCTGGGCGGGCTGCGCGCCACCATCGATTTTCCGTTGCCGGAGGACGCCGCATGAATCCGCGCATCGCGATCGTCGAGGACGAACCGGAACTGGCCGAGCTGGTCGCCGACTACGCGCGCCTGGCCGGCTATGCGCCCGAGGTGTTCCACGACGGCGCCGCGGCGCTGGCGGCGCTGCAGGCGGCGCCGCCGGCGCTGGCCGTGCTCGACCTGATGCTGCCCGGCCTGGACGGCCTGGCGCTGTGCCGCGCGCTGCGGGCACAATCGGACCTTCCGGTCATCATGGTCACGGCGCGGGTCGAGGAAATCGACCGCCTGCTGGGCCTGGAAGCCGGCGCCGACGATTACCTGTGCAAGCCCTTCAGCCCGCGCGAGCTGATGGCGCGCATCAAGGCCATCCTGCGCCGCAGCGGGCAGGCCGCACCCGTCATCGGCATCGACCCGGGCGCGCGCCGCATCGCCGTGCATGGCAAGCCGCTCGACCTGACGCCGAGCGAGTACGGCATCCTGGCCGCGCTGGCGCGCCGTCCCGGCCAGGTGTTTTCGCGCGCCCAGCTGCTCGACCTGGCGCGCGAAGGCAACGCCAACCTGGACGCCAACGACCGCGCCATCGACAGCCACGTCAAGAACCTGCGGCGCAAGCTGGATGCGGTGCTGCCGGGCGTGGAGGCGATCCACTCGATCTACGGGCTGGGCTACCGCTTCGATCTGTGAATCGCAGGCGTCTACAAATTTTCTCCACATTCGGGCGGCATCATGGCCTGCATCGACTCACAACCCCGGGAGAATCCATGAAACAAGCCTGTTCGATCCTGATGCTGGCCCTGCTGTGCGCTGCGTCGGCGGCCCACGCCGACCAAGACCGGACGCGCGTGCGCGTCCAGTGCGGCAACGCGAACGAGAAATGCCCGACGCCGCCGCCGCCACCACCGGCAAGGCCAGCACCGCCGGCCCCGCCGGCCTTGTCCGCCCCTCCGGCGCCGCCTGCCCCACCGGCCCCGCAGGCAGGCGCTTTGCCTGCGCCGCCACCGCCGCCGGCGCTTGTTGCACCGATGCCGCCGGCGCCGCCTGCACCGCCTGCGCCACCCGTACCACCGCCGGTCCCACCCGAAGCACGAAACAGCCGGGCAGTACGCTGATGTGGGGAACGGCGCGCGCTGGACGAAATTGCGCGCTCCGTTCACTTGCGCACGTTGAATCGTCGATATCGTCATTACAATACCGCTCATCTGCCAAGCACATGGAGCGCTCGTCATGTTCGATATGGACCTTCCCTGGTGGGAATTCGTTGCACGCGGTGCGCTGGTGTACCTGGCGCTGCTGGTGATGGTGCGCCTGTCCGGCCGCCGCACCATCAGCCAGCTGACGCCCTTCGATTTGCTGGTCGTGATGCTGCTGTCGGAAGCGGTCTCGAACGGCTTGTCGGGCGGCGACGATTCGGTGGCCGGCGGCCTGATCATCGCGGCCACCCTGCTCGTGCTCAACGCCAGCATCGGCATGCTGTCGGCGCGCAGCCGTAAGATGGAATCGCTGTTCGACGGCGAAGCCGTGCTGCTGGGACGCGACGGGGTGTTCTTCGACAAGGTGGTCAAGCGCAGCCGGGTGGGCGAATCCGACCTCGAGCAGGCGCTGCGCGAAGCCGAATGCGCGCGCCACGAGATGCGCTGCGCCTTCCTCGAGGCCGACGGCAGCATCACCATCATGAAGCAGGCGCTGGCGACGACGCCGGTACGCACCTGATTCTCAGCTGCACTCGCCGTAGAGCACTATCTCAGCCGTACGGTGCGAACCTGTCCGATCTTCCGGTGATAAGTTTGGCAGCAGCACCCCAGGACGGGGTGCGTTGCAGAGCTTAACTCGATCAGTTTGCTCGACAGGAGAGTTCCATGAAACGTGTTTTGTATGTTCTCGCACTCGCGGCGGCATCCGGCATTGCCGTCCCTACCCTCGCGCAGCCCACCGACCCCACCTACCGCGCGGTCGCCAGCGGCCAGGCCGAGGTGCCGCCCAACGCATCGGCCGGCAGCAGCCTGGCTACGATCGAACTGAACGGCAGCGTGCTGCAGGTCGACCTGCCTTTCCGCGACCTCAGCGGCACCAGCACGGTGGCGCACATCCATTGCTGCACGGCCGACGCGTTCACCGGCACGGCGGCGGTGGCCGTGCCCTTCACCGACTTCCCGGTGGGCGTGCGCGCCGGCGACTACGGCGCCACCTTCCGGCTGGACGAAGAAAGCACGTATGCGCCGGCCTTCCTGGCGGCCAACGGCGGCAGCGTGCGCGGCGCGTACGCGGCCCTGGTGGAGGGCATCAATGCCAACGAAGCCTACGTCAACATCCACAGTGCGCTGTATCCGAACGGCGAGATCCGCGGCTTCCTGGTGGCGGCGCCGATCCCGGAACCGGCCGAGTGGGCGATGCTGGGCGCCGGCCTGGCCGGCCTGCTGTGGCTGCGCCGTCGATCACATGAGGAGGAATCGCTCGGCCTGAACACCTAAACCGGGATTGGTAGGGTGGCCACCCCGTGCCCACGTCGACGTACGCGTGATGCCGGCGTCGGCGTGGGCACGGGGTGCCTACGCCGGCCGCGCCCACCCTACGCTTGCGCTGTCGACGGTGCTTGCGCTTCGCGGCTGGCCAGCAGCCTGGCCCAGGCCGGGACGGCTGCTTGCCAGAACGCCGCCAGCGACACGCGGCCATCGGTCCCTGCCGGGCCCAGGTCGCGGTTCAAGTCCAGGTCCAGCCCCAGGAAGCGGGCGGCGTCGCGCAGCGCCGCCACCGCCGACGCTTCGTCGCCCGGCAGCACGGCCAATGCGCCAGTCTGCTTGGACAATTTTTCGCCGTTCTCGTTGCGCACCACCGGCACGTGCAGGTAGCGCGGCGTCGGCACCCCGAGCAAGCCTTGCAGGTAGATCTGGCGCGGCGTCGAATCCAGCAGATCGGCGCCGCGCACCACGTCGGTGACGCCCTGCTCGGCATCGTCGACCACCACCGCCAGCTGGTAGGCCCAATAGCCGTCGGCGCGCTTGAGGACAAAGTCGCCGGACTCCAGCGCCAGGCATTGCGTCACGGTGCCGGCGAAGCGGTCGCGGAAGGCGACCAGGTCGTGGCCGGACTCGGGCACGCGCAGGCGCACGCTGCGCGCCTCGCGTCCCGGCGCCAAGCCGCCGCGGCAGGTGCCGGGGTAGATGGCAGCGCCGTCCGGGCCGACGCCGAGGCGCGAATCGGCGATCTCGCGCCGGTTGCAGCCGCAGCCGTACACGGCTTCGGCCAGGCGCACGCGCGCCGCCTCATACAAATGCTTGCGCCGGCTTTGCCACACCACCTCGCCGTCGGCGTGCATGCCCAGCCGCTGCAGCAGCGCCAGGATCTCCTCGGCGGCGCCGGGCACGCTGCGGCCTTCGTCGATGTCTTCGATGCGCACCAGCCAGGTGCCCCCGTGGACGCGCGCATCGAGATAGCTGGCGACGGCCGCGACCAGCGACCCCGCATGCAGCGGTCCGGTGGGCGACGGCGCGAAGCGGCCGACGTAGGGGGGAGAAGAAGGAAAGTTCACTGCTTGTGCATGCGTTGCGGTTCGGATGCGCCACCTTAGCATATCGTCACCGCACTCGCCGCCGTGGCCCCGCCGCTGTCTCCGCCGCCGTGGTCCCTGGCGGCTGCTTTTCAGGTTCGTGGGGATCATATGTCGGTTAGTTGCAAACACCGATGATCCTTGCGGATACCGGTCGCCGGCAAAGCGCCCACCGGCTGCTATCATGGACGGATCCCTCATCTCCACCGCGATCCCATGTGCGTCAACTACCGCCCTCCGCTGCCCGAACAACTCGACATGGTCCTTGGCGTGCTGGTCGACCTGGTACGCGACTGGGACTGGCCGCAGGAAACCTGGAAGGATTACACCGCGCCCATCGTGCGCGCTGGCGCCGATGGCGGGCGCGAGCTGTGCCTGGCCAGCTACGGCATGGTGCCGCGCCGCCACATCCCGCCCGGCGTCAAGGTGTTCGACACCATGAATGCGCGCGCCGAATCGATCGCCGAGAAGCGCTCGTTCGCCCCGGCCTGGCACCGCGCCCAGCTGTGCACGGTGCCGATGCGCTGCTTCTACGAACCGAACTACGAGAGCGGCCGCGCCGAGCGCTTCGGCATCGGCATGCAGGACGACGCCCTGTTCCACGTCGCCGGCCTCTGGCGCGAATGGGGGGAAGCAGACGGCAGCGTCGCCACCTCGTTCACCCAGATCACCATCAATGCCGACGAGCATCCGCTGATGCGGCGCTTCCACAAGCCGGACGACGAAAAACGCGCGCTGGTGGTGCTGTCGCCCGACGACGTCGACGCCTGGCTGCAGTGCCGCAGTCCGGAACTGGCGCGCAGCTTCCTGCGCCACATCCCCGCCGCCGCGATGAAGACCTGGCCGGCGCCCATCACGCAGCGCAAGGCTCCCGCCGCTGCGCCGGCTGCCCAGGGCAGCCTTTTCTAAGAGCCTGCCCCGATTAGGCAGTGTAGGGTGGGCACCCTGTGCCCACGCAGCGCGGCAATGCGCACATGTTCGCGTGGGCACGGGGTGCCCACCCTACTTAAATCTATTTCGCCGCCTTCGCTTCGGCGGCCTTGATCAGGCCCGTCACCTGCCCGGCGATCTCGTTCGGCACCGCAATCGACAGCTGGTAGTGCAGTATCTCGAAGCCGCCGGCCGTCTTACGGATGACGCCGCTGGCCATGCAATGCCCCATGTTCTCGGTGTCGAGCAACTCGTCGAACCAGATCAGCTTGCCGTCGTCGGACACGTGGACGTTGCGCCGCGTCGCCCGGAAGGTCCACGCCGACTTCTTGCCCTCGAAGTATTTGCGGCCCCAAGCGCGGAAGGCGTCCCGCTGCCACAGCTCGCTGCGGTCGGTGCCGATGTACACGCCATCCGCCGCCATCTTGTCGAAGTAGGCCATGCGCGCATGGGCGGCGTCGTCATGCCAGGCGTCGACGAAGGCGTTCACCTGTTTCACCAGGGCCGGATCGGCATCGGCCGCATGGACCAGGCTTGTTACGAACAGGCAGCATGCCAGGAACAGGGATCGGATCATCGCATCGGCCTCCAAAAGGAAACGCATATTGTACATATGATATGTCCGTAGTTGTTCCGCTTCGGACCCGATGCCCTGAACACCGGCCGGCCGACATCGTCACCAGGGACTGGATCATCGGCGCCGGGGGCCTGCTGGTGCTGCCCTTCATCGCCGTGGCCAAGGTGCGTGGCAAGTGCCAGTGAACGCCGGCGGCGCGTCGTATCCGGACGCCACCAAGCGTGCCGGCACTCGCCTCGGCGCGCGGAATCGTGGATAATCCCGGCATGAACGATACTACCCAACTCCCCTCCTCCGAGCTCCCCGAGCTCCCCGACCACCTGTCCATCGACCCGCGCAGCCCGCACCACAATGCGAAGGTCTTCGAGCACCCGGTCGGCATCCGCTTCAACGGCAAGGAACGCACCGACGTCGAGGAATACTGCATCAGCGAAGGCTGGATCAAGGTCGCCGCCGGCAAGACCGTGGACCGCAAGGGCCGTCCGATGCTGATCAAGCTGAAAGGCACGGTCGAGGCGTATTACGACGTGTAAGCCGGAACGCCAGGCGATGCGCCCTCACGGCTGCCGGAGCGATCCCGCAGCCGTTTTTCTTTTATTGCGCTTCAGCCGGTGCAAACGGCCGCATGCTGGTAGCGCTGGGTGACGCTCAGGAAGCCGCGCCCGCATTTGCCGCACTTGTGCGGCCCGTCGCTGCTGACCGCCTTCTCGACGTGGACCACGCCCGGGGACGATGCGCTCGGCGCCGGTGCGCGCACGTCGGGGAACGGCGTACGCGCCCGTTCCAGGACGACCATGTCGTCCGTCACCCGGTAGCGCGCGACCGGAAGCCCGTGCGGATCGTTGGCGCAGCCCTTGCCTTCGTGCGCGATCCAGTAGGCGCCGTTCCAGTGCTCGCCGCGCGTCGGCCCGACCTCGGTCACCGGCGGCTTGCGCGAGATCTCGCTTTCGTTCGCGGTATACTTGAACTCGTCGACCAGGCCGATGCGGCGGTGGTAGGCGGCAACGTAGTAGCCCCAGTTCTCGGCGTTCTGGAGCGCCTTCGCCGGGTCGGCGAGCGCCAGTTTCACGGCTTCGGTCTTGTAGGCGGCCTCGGGATGCCCTTCGGTGTCGCTGCGCCCGGTCGGTACATCCTTGGTCATCAAGCCCGGCGTCTTGTGCGACAGTTCATGCACCAGGGTGACGACCATTTCGCCCAGGCTGTAGATGCCCAGGCTGGTGCGGGTGCCCAGGCCGATTTCCAGAGCGGCAATGCTCTGGTCGGTCTTGGCGAGCGTGGTCTCGGCCAGCTGGTTGAAGGCAAACGGATGGCTCCGCGCATGATCCAGCATCGCCTGCACCTTGCGCCGGGTGTCGAGATACACGGCGTCCTGGCGCGCGCCGAAGTCGCCGAACCAGTAGTCGAAGATGCCGCGCTCCGGATGTTCGGCCGCTTCTTCCAGCAAGCGTTCGGCGCTGCCGACCATCCAGGCCAGGTAGCCGATGTCGAGCAGGTAGGTCTTGACGATCGTGGACGGTCTCTTGCATTCGTAGCTGAAACTGATGGTCACGGCAGTCTCCTTGTCGATGGGGGTCGGTCGAACAGGAAGCCGCGCATTGCCGCGCTATCAAGATACGGGCAAGCACGCCCTTCCTTAACCATCGGTAATGATGACAGGGAAACCGG